>Ga0214917_10001892_pt1 | contig 26394 bp, 21 predicted proteins | sample LL_1208_BB_MetaG_FD_177983 | JGI IMG/M metagenome (GOLD analysis project Ga0214917, IMG submission 177983) | Freshwater microbial communities from Lake Lanier, Atlanta, Georgia, United States - LL_1208_BB | ecosystem: Environmental > Aquatic > Freshwater > Lake | place: USA: Georgia | collected...
CGGAGATGGACCTCATCATCACCTGCCAGGGCGGCGATTACACCAACGACGTCTACCCCAAGCTCCGCGCTGCCGGCTGGAACGGCTACTGGATCGACGCCGCCAGTGCGCTGCGCATGGCCGACGATGCGGTGATCATCCTCGACCCGGTCAACCGCGCGGTCATCGATCGCGCCCTCAATGACGGCGTTAAGAACTACATCGGCGGCAATTGCACGGTGAGTCTCATGTTGATGGCGCTCGGCGGGCTCTACGAGGCGGGCTTGGTCGAATGGATGAGCGCCATGACCTACCAGGCGGCGAGCGGAGCAGGGGCGCAGAACATGCGCGAGCTGATCAGCCAGATGGGTGCGGTGCATGCCGCCGTAGCCGACAAGCTCGCCGACCCGGCCTCCGCCATTCTCGACATCGATCGCAAAGTGGCCGAGACCATGCGGTCCAAGGCTTTCCCCACCGACAATTTCGGCGTGCCGCTAGCCGGCAGCCTGATCCCTTGGATCGACAAGCAGCTGGAGAGCGGACAGAGCAAGGAAGAGTGGAAGGGCCAAGCCGAGACCAACAAAATCCTCGGCCGCAGTGGTGACCCGATCCCGGTCGACGGCATCTGCGTGCGCATCGGCGCGATGCGCTGCCATTCGCAGGCGCTGACCATCAAGCTCAAGCGAGACGTGTCGTTGCCGGAGGTCTATCAGCTGATCGCCGCGCACAACGACTGGGTCAAGGTGGTGCCGAACGACCGCGACATCAGCATGCGTGAGCTCACCCCGACCGCCGTCACGGGAACGCTGACCGTACCAGTCGGCCGGTTGCGCAAGCTCAACATGGGCGCAGAGTATCTGGGCGCATTCACGGTCGGCGACCAGTTGCTGTGGGGCGCGGCTGAACCCCTTCGGCGCATGCTGAGAATCGTCTTGGACGCTTGAACCGGCTTGGCCGCTCGGGGCGTCGCAGTGTAGGCTCTCGCCATGCTAAAAAGTCATCCACTCTCTCCTGCCCGGGCGCTGCTGTGCGCCGCAGTCTTGTTTGGTTGCTCGATCGCTCCGCTGCGGGCCGCCGACTTGGGTCCGTTGATGGTGTCCTCGCCGAATGGCTCGCCGCTCGAAGCCGAGATGACGCTGACTTTGCAGCCCGAGGAAACGCCGCAGCAACTCGAAGTCAGCATTGGCGACGCCACTGAATACGGTTGGCTTGAGATTTCGCGGCCTGCCTGGGTAGATGCGCTGCAAGTGGCTTTGGACTTCTCCGCTGATGCGGTCAGAGTGCGATTGAACACCAGCGAAGCGCCGCCGGAAGCCAATTTCTCGGTCTTGCTGGTGGTCAGCTCGCCGAGTGGTCGCAGTCTGCGTCAGTACGACGTGGTGCTGCGTGAAGCCGAGGTGATGGCCCCTCCTGTGGCGGAAGCCGAAGCGCCGGAGCCCGTGCAGACCCCGATGAATCCGGCCGCGGCCGAGCGTGAACCCGCCATCCAACGGCGTAGTGCGCCGGTCTTGCGGCCGCGCGCTGTCCGCAAATCCGGGGACGAGGCTGCTCGTGCGGAGCAGTCATCGAGTCGCCAGCTGACGATCTCGTCGGCCCGAGCCACCTCTGACGCTTTGAGCAAGCGCGCGCAGCAATTGGAGGAGAACAGCGCTGCCCAGCGGCGTGCCATCGAAGAGGCCAACAGTCGTATCGCCGAACTGCAGGGCCAAGTCAGCAAGTTGGAGAAACTGCTCGCGCTTAAGGGAGCGCCGGTGACGGCGAAACCGGCGGAGAAACCCGCCGAAAAGGCAGCGGAGAAGCCGGCCGAGAAGCCGGTAGAGAAGGTGGTCGAGAAGCCGGCTGAAAAGTCGACCGAGAAGCCAGCCGAGAAACCGGTGGAAAAACCCGCCGCGCCGGTGGCAGTCGAGCCAGCCGCACCCGCACCCGCACCCGCGCCGGTCGAGGCGGCCGTGCCACAGCCCGCTCCAGCGGCACCGGCACCGGCACCGGCACCGGCACCCGCAGAGCAGGCTGCTCCTGCCGCGCCACCACCTGAGCCGACGGTCCTCGACGCCATTCAGGCGGTCCTCGACGATGGTGAATTGATGACTTGGATCGCCGGCGGGGCGGCAGCCCTGCTGGTGCTCGCAGGAGGTATCGTTTTTGTACTGAACCGTCGCCGTGCCCAGCGCAGCGCAGCGGTTTTGACCGAAGCCAGTGCCGTGGTCGCTGCGCCCGAACCTGAGTCGGCGGCAGAACCCGCGGCAGCCCCAGAGGCGCCAGCGGAAGTCCCCGCCGCTGAAGCTGCTGTCGTGGAGGCGCCTCCGCCCCCGCCGCCCGCACCGGCACCGCCTCCGCCAGCGCCGACGGTCGACCAGGCGGTGGCGGCGACCAACGCCGTCGATGACGCGTTTGCCCTTGAGTTGGCCGCAAGCATAGGCGCGGTCCCGGCGGCATCGGCGCCTGCTCCGGCGCCTGTCGAGCCGGACCCCGTCTTGGACGCAGTCTTCAATGACGCTGCGATCCAGGCGGCACAGGCTGCGATCGCCAGTGCAGTCGAGGGTGCGGCGCCACCCCCATCACCCGCCGCGGATGCGCCGTCCGACGACGTGCAAGCCATGCTTGCCGCCATGATGCAGTCCGCTGAGCCGCCTCAGGCGGCCGCGCCCCCGCCCGCTGAACCGCTGCCGGCTGCGGCCGGTGAGGCCCCTTCGGATGACGTTCAGGCCATGCTTGACGCGATGTTGGGCTCGTCTCCAGCCGCTGCCGCGCCGGCGCCACCACCACCCGCACCTGCACCCCCTCCGCCCGCACCCGCACCCCCTCCGCCCGCGCCGCCTCCGCCAGAAGCTGCGCCGCCGCCATCCGAGCCGCAGGCCGCCGAGGACGACGGGGACGATGCCAACGATACCGAGGACGTCGAGATCAACCTCGCGCTGGCCTACATCGACATGGGCGACCCGGAAGGGGCTCGCGCCATCCTGGTCGGGATGCTCAGTGATTTCGACAATCCGGCCCGGATCGCTATGGCCAAGCGACAAATGCGCAAGCTCGACTTCCCGATTCCGGAGATCGCGCCGCCGCCGGCTGCCGAGGGCTGATCCGGAGCCACCATGCGCATCGCCCTCGGCCTCGAGTTCGATGGCCGCGCGTTCTGCGGCTGGCAATCGCAGGCCGATGTGCCCAGCGTTCAGGACGCGCTCGAGACGGCCATAGCCGCCATTGCGCAGACTCCGGTCCGTGTGCACGCTGCTGGGCGCACCGACACTGGGGTGCATGCCAGCGCGCAGGTGGTGCATTTCGATACGCTGGCTGAGCGGCCGCTGTCGGCGTGGATCCGTGGCGTCAACCAGCATCTGCCGGCTGCGGTGGCGGTCCTCTGGGCCCATCCGGTCAGCGACGATTTTCACGCGCGCTTCTCCGCAAGCGGTCGCCATTACCGCTATCTGTTGCTCAACCGGCCGAGCCGTCCAGCTCTAGCCGACGGCCGTGTCGGCTGGTTTGCCCGGCCGCTTGATCTTGATGCGATGCGATCGGCGACGACCTGTCTCCTGGGTGAACACGATTTCTCCTCGTTCCGGGCCGCGGAGTGTCAGGCCAAGTCGCCGATCAAGACCCTCTACCGGTTGGAACTGGCCGAACACAACGGTTTAATCCGCCTCGACGTGCATGCGAGCGCCTTTCTGCACCACATGGTGCGCAATCTGGTGGGCGCGCTGGTCGAGGTAGGGGCCGGTCGTCAGCCGGTCGAATGGATGGCTCGCCTGTTGGCCGCGCGCGACCGCCGTCTCGGTGCGCCAACATTTGCACCCGGTGGGCTTTATCTGTCTGGCATCGACTACGATGACCATTGGGGGCTGCCGGCGTTCGTGCAGCCCGATTGGGAGTCCTTGCTGTGAAACCCTCGCGCACCCGGGTCAAGGTCTGCGGCTTGACCCGTGTCGAAGACGCCTTGGCCACTGTGGCAGCCGGTGCCGACGCCATTGGTCTGGTGTTCTACGCGCCGAGTCCCCGCTGCGTTAGCGTCGACCAAGCGACGGCGATCGTGCGTGCTTTGCCGCCCTTCGTCACCACGGTGGGGCTGTTCGTGGATGCCGAGGTCGACGCCGTACGCTCGATCCACGCGGCGGTTGGCTTCGATCTGGCTCAGTACCACGGCGATGAGTCGCCGCAGCAGTGCGCGGCCGCGGGGCTGCCCTTCATCAAGGCATTGAGGGTGAAGCCGGGCGTGGATTTGCTACAATTTGCTGCGTCGTTTTCTGTCGCTCGCGGCATACTACTGGACGCGTTCCAGCCTGGTGTTCCTGGCGGTACCGGTCACCGCTTCGACTGGTCGTTGATCCCCCCCGAGCTGCCGCTTCCGTTGGTTCTCTCGGGTGGCCTCGACCCGGTCAATGTGGCTGATGCGGTTCGCCAAGTGCGGCCTTACGCTGTGGACGTATCGAGTGGCGTCGAGCAGGACAAAGGCATCAAGTGTGCGGACAAGGTCCGCGACTTCATCAGAGAGGTTCGCAATGCAGATGTATGACCTGCCGGACGCACGGGGCCACTTCGGGCCCTATGGCGGTGTGTTTGTCGCCGAGACGCTGGTGCGCGCGCTCACCGAATTGCGCGAGGCCTATGCGGAAGTCTGCAAGGACGCCGAGTTTCAGGCCGAGCTCGCTTACGAACTCAAGCACTTTGTTGGGCGCCCCAGCCCGATCTACTTCGCTCGGCGCCTGACCGAGCACGCTGGCGGCGCGCGCATCTTCCTCAAGCGCGAAGACCTTAATCACACCGGCGCGCACAAGGTCAACAACACCGTCGGCCAGGCGCTGCTTGCTCGTCGCATGGGCAAGAAGCGCATCATTGCCGAGACTGGCGCTGGCCAGCACGGCGTGGCCTCGGCCACCGTGGCGGCCCGCTACGGCATGGAGTGCATCGTTTACATGGGCAGCGAGGACGTCGCCCGCCAGTCGCCCAATGTGTTTCGCATGAAGCTGCTTGGCGCCACCGTGGTGCCGGTGGAGAGCGGCAGCAAGACGCTCAAGGACGCGCTCAACGAGGCCATGCGCGACTGGGTCACCAACGTCGAGAGCACGTTCTACATCATCGGCACAGTGGCCGGTCCGCACCCGTATCCGATGATGGTGCGCGATTTCAATTCGGTGGTCGGCAAGGAGTGCGTGGTGCAGATGCCGGAGATGATCGGCCGTCAGCCCGATGCCGTGATTGCCTGCGTTGGTGGCGGCAGCAACGCCATGGGCATTTTTTACGACTACATCCCGCACGAGAAGACGCGCCTGATCGGCGTCGAGGCCGGCGGTGACGGCGTCGAGACCGGTCGCCACGCCGCGCCGCTGTCGGCCGGCACGCCGGGCATCCTGCACGGCAACCGCACCTATCTGATGCAGGACGAGGACGGCCAGATCATCGAGACGCATTCGGTCTCGGCTGGGCTTGACTACCCTGGCGTCGGTCCCGAGCATGCTTGGCTCAAGGATTCGGGTCGCGCTGAGTACGTTGCGGCAACCGACACCGAGGCGCTCGAAGCTTTCCATCTGCTGTGCCGCACCGAGGGCATCATCCCGGCCTTGGAGTCGAGCCACGCGGTGGCGCATGCGCTGAAACTGGCGTCGACGATGTCGCCCGACCAGAGCATCCTGGTCAATCTGTCCGGCCGTGGCGACAAGGACCTCAACACGGTCAGCCGACTCGCCGGCATTACGCTCTAGTCTGACGTTCAACACAGGGGTCTGACGTGTCCCGTATCGCCAGCGCGTTTGCGCGTCTCCAGGCCGGCCGCCGCGTCGCGCTGATCCCCTTCATCACCGCCGGTGATCCGGCGGTCGAGGCCACCGTGCCGTTGATGCACACGCTGGTCAAAGCTGGCGCGGATATCCTCGAGCTGGGTGTGCCGTTCTCCGACCCGCAGGCCGATGGCCCGGTGATCCAGCGCGCCAGCGAGCGTGCACTCAAGCTCAAGGTCAGCCTGCGCAAGGTGCTGGAGATGGTCACCGAGTTCCGCCAGACGGACCGCAATACTCCGGTGGTGCTGATGGGCTACGCCAACCCGATTGAGGCGATGGGTCGCCAGAACTTCGCAGCGCTGGCCCAGCGCGCGGGCGTCGACGGCGTGCTGGTGGTCGACATCCCGCCCGAAGAATCGGAAGACTGGGTGCGTACCGTGCGCGCCAACGACCTCGATCCGATTTTTTTGCTGGCGCCAACATCCACTGACGAGCGGGTCGGGCAGGTGGCGCGACTCGCCTCCGGCTTTGTGTACTATGTCTCGCTGAAGGGTGTCACGGGTGCGGCCCACCTCGATCAGTCCGAGGTCGCCACCCGTCTGCCGCAATTGCAGGCGTCCATTCCGCTGCCTGTCGGTGTCGGATTCGGTATTCGTGACGCCGATTCGGCGAAGGCGGTGGCGGCAGTTGCGGACGCTGTGGTGGTGGGCAGTCGCATCATTCAGGAGATTGAGGGCTCTACGCCCGAGACCCTGCACGGGCGAGTATTCGAGTTGGTGTCCGGTTTGCGTATGGCCATCGATTCGGTACAGAAGTCGTAAGGAGATCGGATGAGCTGGCTTACCAAACTGCTGCCACCGAAGATCAAGCGCGACGCGGGTCAGTCCCGTAAGTCGGTGCCCGAAGGGTTGTGGCATAAGTGTCCGGCCTGTGAGGCGGTGCTCTACGCCACCGACCTCGAGCAGAACCTGCAAGTTTGCCCCAAGTGCAGTCACCACCAACGAATCAGCGCACGCGTGCGGCTCGACTGGTTCCTTGACGCCGGTGGGCGTTTCGAGATCGGCGCCGAGGTGCTGCCGGTGGATACCTTGCGCTTCCGTGATAGCAAGCGCTATCCCGACCGCCTGGCTGAGGCGGTGGCGGCATCGGGTGAGACCGACGCGCTGGTGGTGATGCAGGGTTCGGTGATGGACGTGCCGCTGGTTGCGGCGGCCTTTGAGTTCCAGTTTATGGCGGGTTCGATGGGCTCGGTGGTGGGTGAGCGGTTTGTTCGCGGCGTGCGCATCGCCATCGAGCAGCGCCAGCCCTTCGTGTGTTTCGCCGCCAGTGGCGGTGCGCGGATGCAGGAAGGTCTGTTGTCGCTGATGCAGATGGCCAAGACCAACGCCGCGCTCAAACAATTGTCAGATGCAGGCTTGCCGTTTATCTCGGTGCTCACCGACCCGACCATGGGTGGTGTGTCGGCCAGCTTCGCCTTTATTGGCGATGTGGTCGTGGCCGAGCCGGGCGCCTTGGTTGGATTTGCCGGTCCGCGCGTGATCGAGCAGACGGTGCGCGAGACCTTGCCCGAAGGCTTCCAGCGCGCCGAGTTCTTGCTGGAGCATGGCGCAGTCGACATGATCGTCGATCGGCGCGAAATGCGTGAACGCGTCGCGCGCCTGCTGGCGCTCATGACCGGTCAACCCGAGGTCGCCCACTGAGCGCAGCCAGCCCGGATTGCGCGGTCGCGCCAGGCGCAGACGCGAGCCTCGACGTCTGGCTTGCCTGGCTCGAGGGGCAGCAGCGCGGCGCCATTCTGCTGGGCCTCGACCGGGTGCGTCGCGTCGCCGACGCGATGGGGCTGCACCCGGATTTCCCGGTCATCACCGTGGCTGGCACCAACGGCAAGGGCTCGACCTGCGCCTTGCTGGGCGCGATGCTGCGCGCCGCTGGCTTTCGTGTCGGCAATTACTACTCGCCGCACCTGTTGCGCTACAACGAACGCGTCCGCATCGACGGCGAGATGGCCTCGGACGCCGACCTGGTCGCCGCGTTTGCTGCCATCGAAGCCGCTCGAGGCGATGAGTCGCTAACCTATTTCGAGTTCGGCACTTTGGCGGCGATGTGGCATTTCATGCGCTGCAAGGTCGATTGCGCGGTGCTCGAGGTCGGCTTGGGCGGACGTCTGGATGCCGTCAATCTGTGGGACGCCGACTGCGCCATCGTCACCAGCATTGGCCTTGACCACACTGAGTACCTGGGCGACACCCGCGAGGCCATCGCGGTCGAGAAGGCCGGGGTCTACCGTGGTGGCCGGCCGGCCGTGTGTGTCGACCGCCATCCGCCGCACACCCTGATCGACCACGCGGCCGCGATCGGTGCGCACCTGCACTGCATCGACCGTGACTTTCGGTTTGACCGTCACGAGCGCCAATGGTCGTTCGAGGGTCTGGGCGCCCGTTACACCGGCCTGCCTTTGCCCGCGCTGGTGGGTGAGCATCAGGTGCAGAACGCCACCGGTGTAATCGCCGCCCTCACTCTGCTGCGCGAGCGCCTGCCGGTGCCGGCGGGGGCGATCCGCGAGGGCCTGATGAGCGTCGCGCTGGCCGGTCGTTTTCAGGTGCTGCCAGGACGGCCGCTGACCATTTTGGATGTGGCGCACAATCCACACGCGGCGGGCATCCTCGCCCGTAATCTGCGTGCCATTCCGCCGACGGGGCGCACCCACGCGGTGTTCAGCATCCTCGCCGACAAAGATGTGGCTGGCACGGTGGCGGCGCTGGCGGATCAGGTCGATGTCTGGTGGGTGGCCGGTCTGCCCGGACCTCGCGGACGCGACGCGCAACAACTGGCCGATCTGGTGGCGTCGCAAGTGTCGGCACCGGTGCACGCTTGCCCAACGCCGGTGGACGCTTGGCGGGCTGTCCGCGGGCAGGTCGATGTGGATGATAAAATTGTGGTCTTCGGATCGTTTTTGACCGTGGCCGAGGTGTTGGCGGAAGTCGATGCCTGACTGGGTGGCAGCCTCACGCTAAAGGGGTAGGTGAACCGTGACCGTTGAGCAAGACGAGATCCTGCTGCGAAAAAAAGCGCGTCGGCGCCTGGTCGGTGCCATTTTGTTGACGCTGATCGTGGTGTTGACCCTGCCGTTGGTCCTCGAGGACCCGTCCAAACCGCTGGGTGACGGTCCTGCCATCGTCATTCCGGAACCTGCATCGATCGACCCGCCCAAGGTCGCGGCGGTTCCTGACGCTCTGCCGGACGCCACCCTCAGCGCGGATGCCCTGCCACTCGAGGGCAGCGTGGAGACGCCGCCAGCACCGGCATCGGCGCCTGCACCCGTACCTGCGACCGCACCTGCGCCTGCGACCGCAACTAAGCCCGCTCCAACGGTCGCTGCGCCCGTGCCCGCACCGACCCCGGTGGCGCCGCCCAAAGCGGTGACGCCGGTGCCAGCTGCCGCACCCGTGCCCGCACCATCGCAGGCGACGTCTCCGCCGCCAGCCGAGCCGAAAAAACCGCCGCCCTCGGGCAAGTTCGTGCTGCAACTCGGTGTCTTCAAGGAGCGCGGCAATGCCAATGCGGTGGTCAGCAAGGCGACTGCGGCCGGGCTCAAGCCGGTTCTCGCGCAGACCGAGTCTGGCGCTTGGCGCGTCGGACTGGGCCCGTTCGCCAATCGCGCTGAGGCGCTCGCTGCGCGTGACAAGGCCCGGGACGCCGGCCTCGACGCGGTCCTCAAAGCGCTGTGACCGGTTTCGATTACGCCGCCATCGCCGTCATTGGGCTGTCGACGCTGCTGAGCCTGTGGCGCGGCGCGGTGCAGCAAGTGTTCTCCTTGGCCGCATGGGGTGTTGCCCTGGTTGTGGCCAACCACTTTGCGCCATGGCTACAGGGCCGTCTGCCCGACGACATCGAGGGGGAGACCACCCGTTACTTGGTGGCTGTCGTCGGATTGTTCATTGCCGCGTTGGTCGCCACGACCGGGCTGGGGCGCTTGTTAGCGGGCGCGTTGCGCGCCGTGGGCCTGGGCAGCGCCGACCGTGTGCTGGGTGTGCTGTTGGGTTTTGTGCGCGGTGTCCTGGTGGTGCTGGTGGCGGTGGCGCTGGCCGGTATGACGCCTTTGCCGCAGACGCTGGTGTGGCGCGAGGCCAAGAGCAGCGCCTGGTTTGTGCAAGTGGTCGAATGGGCGCGACCGTCGTTGCCGCAGGCCTTTGCCAGCCGGATACGTTACGATTGACCGCCTCGGTCGGCTGTCAGCAAGGGAGACGTCGCAATGTGTGGAATCCTCGGAGTGGTCGCCCGGGCGCCAGTCAACCAGTTGCTCTACGACGGACTGCAGGTGCTCCAGCATCGCGGTCAGGATGCTGCCGGCATTTGCACGGTCGAGGACGACGTGTTCCACATGCACAAAGGCCCTGGCCTGGTACGCGATGTCTTTCGCACCCGCGACATGCGCAATTTGCGTGGCACCAGTGGCTTGGCCCACGTGCGCTATCCGACCGCCGGCTCGGCTAAGAATCCGGCCGAGGCGCAGCCGTTTTACGTCAACTCGCCCTTCGGCATCGTGCTGGCGCACAACGGCAACCTCACCAACACCGCCGAACTCAAAGACGAGCTGTTTCGCCAGGACTTGCGGCACCTCAACACCAATTCAGATTCTGAGCTGCTGCTCAACGTGCTGGCCCACGAGTTGGCGGCGCAGGCGCGTGGCGCCGAACTGGACGTCGAGGGCATCTTTGCGGCAGTGCGTGAAGTTCACCGGCGCTGTCGCGGGGCCTATGCCGTGGTCGCGATGATCGCGGGTTACGGACTGCTGGCGTTTCGTGATCCGCACGGCGTGCGTCCGCTGGTGTACGGCTCGAATATGACCGACGACGGCGTCGAGTATCTGGTGGCGTCGGAAAGTGTCGCGTTGGATACGCTGGGATTTAGCCTGGTGCGCGACATCAACGCCGGCGAGGCGCTGTTTATCGATTTCAACGGCAGCCTCTACACCCGCCAGTGCAGCGACACGCCGACACGCTTTCCCTGTCTGTTCGAGTTTGTCTACTTCGCGCGCCCCGACTCGGTGATCGACGGCCTCTCGGTGTACAAGACCCGGCTGGCGATGGGCCAGCAGCTGGCGGTCAAGATGCGCGAGATGGGTGGCTTCGACGACATCGACGTCGTGATTCCGATCCCCGACTCGAGCCGGCCGTCGGCCATGGAGCTGGCGCGGCATCTCGGCCTCGATTACCGCGAGGGCTTCGTCAAAAACCGCTACATCGGTCGCACCTTCATCATGCCGGGGCAGGCGTCGCGCAAGAAATCGGTGCGCCAGAAGCTGAACGCCATCGCCAGCGAATTCGAGGGCAAGAACGTGCTGCTGGTCGATGACTCGATTGTGCGCGGCACCACCAGCCGCGAGATCGTGCAGATGGCGCGCGATTCGGGTGCGCGCAAGGTCTACTTTGCCTCGGCAGCGCCGCCGGTGCGCTATCCCAATGTCTATGGCATCGACATGCCGACCCGCGATGAGCTCATCGCCAGCGGTCGCGACGATGCGCAGATTGCCACCGAGATCGGCGTCGACCGTTTGGTCTATCAGGACATCGAGTCGCTGTTTCGTCTGCTCAGCGAGAACAACCAGCAGATCGACGGCTTTGAGGCCTCTTGCTTTACCGGCTGCTACCTGACCGGCGACATCACCCCGGATTATCTGGAGGCGCTGCACGCCAGTCGCGGGGCCGATTCGGCCAAAGCCGCGCAGCAGCAACTCGACCTCACCCTCGCCACCACCGACTAAGCCTCTATGAGCGACGCCAAAAAGCCTTTGCCCGCCGGATTGCGGCCGGAGACGCTGGCGGTGCGTGCTGGCACCGACCGCAGCCACCACGGCGAGCACTCCGAGGCGATGTTCCTAACCTCCAGCTTTGTCTTCCCCAACGCTTTTGAGGCCGCCGAGCGCTTCCAGGGGCGGACGCCGGGCAACGTCTACTCGCGCTTCACCAACCCTACGGTCACCGCCTTCGAGGAGCGCCTCGCCGCTATGGAGGGCGCCGAGATGTGCGTGGCGACCGCCAGCGGCATGGCGGCGATCCTGTCGATGTGCCTGGGCATGCTCAAGGCCGGCGACCACATCGTCTCGTCGCAAAGCATCTTCGGCTCGACGGTGAACCTGTTTGCCAAGTGGCTGACCCGCTACGGCATCGAGACCACCTTTGTCGGGGGGCAGGACCCGGCGGCGTGGCGTGCAGCGATGCGGCCATCCACTCGGCTGTTGTACGTCGAGACGCCATCCAATCCGATGACCGAGGTCTTCGACATCGCGGCGTTGGCCGAGGTGGCGCACGCTGGCGGTGCCTGGCTCGCCGTCGACAACTGTTTTTGCACGCCGGCGCTGCAGAGGCCACTCGATTTTGGCGCCGACCTGATCATCCACTCGGCGACCAAATATCTCGATGGGCAGGGCAGGGTCCTGGGTGGTGCTGTATTGGGCAAGCGCGCGCTGCTGCAGGACACGGTCTACCAGTTCCTGCGCACCGCCGGGCCGAGCTTGAGCGCTTTCAACGCCTGGGTCATCCTCAAGGGCTTGGAGACGCTGAAGGTGCGCGTCGAGGCGCAGTCGGCCAATGCGCTGCGTGTCGCACAGTGGCTCGAAGCGCATCCAGCGGTCGAGCGGGTGTGGTACCCGGGTCTCGCCTCGCATCCGCAGCACGCGCTGGCAATGCGTCAGCAAAGCGCTGGCGGGGCAATCGTCTCGTTTGAGGTGACGGGCGGTCGCGAGGCGGCGTGGCGAGTCATCGACGCCACGCAGGTGTGCTCGATCACCGCCAATCTGGGCGACACCAAGACCACCATTACCCACCCAGCGACCACCACCCACGGTCGCATCAGTGCTGAAGAGCGCGCTGCTGCGGGCATCACCGAAGGCTTGATCCGACTGGCGGTGGGCCTCGAAGCACCGGACGATCTGCAGGACGACCTTGCGCGCGGCCTCGGCTAGGCCGCCAGCTTCCGCATCCTTGCCCTTTGGGGCTCTGCCCTCGCGCCGATGAGCGACCTCAGTCACGCGCGTAGCGACGAATTGCTGGCGTTGGCGCGACTGCCGATGTCCGATCTGCTGGCGCAGCTCAGCACCCGACCCGAGGGCTTGAGCGCCGCCGAAGCCGCGAGCGCTTTGCAGCGCTTCGGCACCAATACGCTTGCCTTGTCGCGACGTACGCATCCTGCGTGGCAATTGCTGCGGATGCTGGTGTCGCCCTTGTCGCTGCTGCTGATGGCGCTGGCGACGGCATCGTGGCTGACCGGTGAGGCGCGTGGTGCTGTCGTCATCGTAGCCATGGTGGTGCTCTCCACGCTGCTCAGTTTTGTGCAGGAACGGCGCTCGAGTCAGGCCGCGGAAAAACTCAAGGCGCTGGTTAGCACGCGCATCCGCGTGCAGCGTGACGGCCGCGACGAGGACCTGGACGTGGCGCTGGTGGTGCCTGGTGACGTGGTCCATCTGGCTGTCGGCGACATCATCCCGGCCGATCTGCGACTGCTCGATGGCAAGGACCTGTTCGTGAACGAGGCGAGTCTGAGCGGCGAGTCGCTACCGGCTGACAAGCATCCGGCCGTCCCCGACGCTTCGGCGGACAGTGCTTTCGACCTGAAGAACCTGTGCTTCATGGGGAGCCACGTGGTGTCGGGTACTGCTCACGGCGTGGTGCTGCGCACTGGTGCGGCGACCTTCTTTGGTCACATCGCCGACGAGACCACCCGCCAGCGTAAAAAGACCGCCTTCGACCTGGGGCTTGAGCGCTTTACCGGCCTGATGATTCGCTTTATGGCGGTGATGGTGCCAGCGGTGTTCATCATCAATGGCATGGTCAAGGGCGACTGGTTCGAGGCGGCGCTGTTCGCGATTGCCGTCGCGGTGGGACTGACGCCGGAGATGTTGCCGATGCTGGCGACCATCAATCTGGCCAAGGGCGCGCTGGCGATGTCGCGGCGCAAAGTCATCGTCAAGCGCCTGACGGCGGTGCAAAACATGGGCGCGATGGACGTGCTCTGCACCGACAAGACTGGCACCCTGACCCAAGACAGCGTGATTCTCGAGCGGCACGTCGACGTGACCGGCCAGACCGACCCGCTGGTGCTCGAATACGCCTACCTCAATAGCCATTACCAGTCGGGTCTGCGCAACCTGCTCGACGTGGCGGTGCTGCAGCATGTCGAGGTACACGAGCGGTTGCACGACGCCGACACCTACACCCGCGTCGACGAGATTCCATTCGATTTTGAGCGGCGGCGCATGTCGGTGGTGTTGGAGCGGGTGCCAGCAGCCAAACACGCGGCGGACGACAGCGAGCGCAGCCACATCCTCATCTGCAAAGGCGCGGTGGAGGAGGTGATCGCTTGCTGCCGCGTGGCGCGCGTCAGTGGTGCCGAGGTGCCGCTCGACGACGCCCGCCGCCAGCAGATCGACAGCGTGGTGGCGCAGCTCAACAACGACGGTTTTCGTGTGATTGCGGTGGCGATTCGCGAAGAGCCGGCGGCACCTCATGAGTATTCGGTTGCGGACGAGGCCGACCTGACCCTGCTCGGCTACGTCGCCTTTCTCGATCCGCCCAAGGAGTCTGCCGGGCCAGCCATTGCTGCGCTGCGCGAGAGCGGCGTCACGGTCAAGATCCTGACTGGGGACAACGAGCGGGTGACGCGCAAGATTTGCCGCGACGTCGGCCTGCCGGTCGAGCGCATCGTCCTTGGCCCGGAGACCGACGCGCTGGACGATCCGGCGCTGGCAAAGCTGGCTGGCGAGGTGGCGGTGTTTGCCAAGATGACGCCGGACCAGAAGTCACGCGTCATTCGCGCTCTGCAGTCGCTGGGGCACGTGGTTGGCTACATGGGCGATGGCATCAACGACGGGCCCAGTCTGAAGGCGGCCGACCTGAGCATCTCGGTGGACTCGGCGGTGGACATCGCCAAAGAATCCGCCGACATCATCCTGCTGGAAAAAAGCCTGCTGGTGCTGCAGCAGGGCGTGCTCGAAGGGCGGCGCGTGTTCGCCAACCTGATGAAGTACATCCGCATGTCGGCCAGCTCAAATTTTGGCAATATGTTCAGCATGTTAGGTGCCAGCGCGCTGCTGCCCTTCCTGCCGATGGCGCCGGTGCAGGTCCTGCTCAACAACCTGCTCTACGATTTCTCGCAGACGGCGGTGCCGACCGACACGGTGGACGACGAGTACCTGCGCCAGCCGCGCGCCTGGGACATCGGTGGCATCGCCCGCACCATGGTCTTCATCGGTCCGATCAGCTCGCTGTTCGACTACGCCACCTTTGGCCTGATGTGGTGGGTGCTGGGTGCCACCGCGCCCGCGGACGCGGCGTTGTTCCAGACCGGCTGGTTCGTCGAGTCGCTGTTGTCGCAAACGCTTATCGTCCACGTTCTGCGCACCGCGCGGCTGCCTTTTGTCGAGAGTGCGCCCAGCCCGGCGCTTTTGGCGACCACGCTGGGCATCTGCGCGATTGGCGTCTTGTTGCCCTACACGCCGCTGGGTGCGAGCTTCAACCTGGTGCCGCTGCCAGCCAACTATTGGCTGGCGATGGCGGTTTTGTTGCCGGCCTATTTCGCCCTGACACAGTGGGTCAAGGGCCGGCTGGTGCGGCGCTTTGGCGTATCCTAAAACGCTGCCACGAGTCGCAAATCCATGACCACCCACGTCCTCATCCTGTGTACTCACAACTCGGCTCGCAGCGTGCTGGGCGAGGCCATGCTCAACCACTGGGCGAGACAGCTTGGCAAAGACGTCTGCGCCCATAGCGCCGGCAGCTCGCCCAGCGGTCGGGTCAACCCGCACGCGCTGGCCGTGCTGCAGGCGGCCGGGGTGGACACCGCCGGCCTGCGCAGCAAGACCTGGGACGAGTTCGCCACGCCCGAGGCGCCACCGATGCGGGTCGTCATCACGGTATGTGACAGCGCAGCCGCCGAGACTTGCCCGTACTGGCCAGGCAGCCCGGTGCGCATCCACTGGGGTTACGCCGATCCTTCCGCAGCGCCAGGCGACGACGACGCCAAGCGCGCCGCCTTCGAGGCCACCCGTCAGGCGATCAGCGCGCGCATGCTCGAGCTGTTGGCGCTGCCATTCGATACCCTGAGTGACGCTGAATTGCGTCACGCCTTGACCGACCTGCATGACCACTGACACGCCGGACCTGCGCACCCGCCTGCTGGCCGAGGGGCTGGGCACCGCCCTGCTGCTGGCGGTGGTGATCGGCTCGGGGATCATGGCCGAGCGCCTCGCTGCCGGTAATCTGGCGGTGGCGCTTGCTGCCAACACGCTGGCGACAGTATTCGGGCTGTATGTGCTGATCGAGGTGTTCGGGCCGATGAGTGGCGCGCATTTCAACCCCGCGGTGTCGCTGGTGATGGCGCTGCGCCGCGATCTGCCGACTCACTTGGTGCTGCCCTATGTGCTGGTGCAACTGACTGGGGCCGCGGCTGGCGCCTGGCTGACCCACGCCATGTTCGACTTGCCGCTGCTGCAGTTGTCCGAGCACGTGCGTGAGGGCCCGGCGCAGTGGCTGGCCGAGGTGGTCGCCACCGCTGGCCTGCTGCTGGTGATTCTGCGCGCACCGCCGGGCCGCGCCTCGACTGTGGTGGCGGCCTATATTGGCGCTGCATACTGGTTCACGGCCTCGACCTCGTTTGCCAATCCGGCAGCGGCGTTCGGCCGTATGTTGAGCAACAGCTTTGCGGGCATCGCGCCGGCCGATGTGCCCGCGTTCGTGGTGGCCGAGTTGGTCGGCGCTGTGCTGGGTGCCGGGTTGCACAAGCTGCTAGGCGGGCAGCGAGCGGCGTCCTGAGCGGCGAGACATTCGCGCGGTGGCTGATGCAGATCATGGTTTGGGTGGCCGCACCCATGCGTTCGCCTCAACAGTGCAATGTCCTCAACGGCATCATCAGGGTCGTCGCTCAGTCACACTCCAACTCTGATCAGCCCTATCGGCTGGAGGCAAGGCCATGAATCACAGCGCGTCCCCCACCTCCGAGGAAGCAGCGCCGCCGGACCCGTGCGTGCAAAGCCGGACGCACCTGCGCAAACCCGGTGATCTCATGTTTGCCATGATCGAGCGCGCTCGCGCGCTGGGCAGCGAGCCGATCCGTTGCGCCGTGGTGCACCCGGTGGATGCGGCGGCCTTGGGCGGTGCGTTTCTGGCGGCCCGCGCTGGCCTCATCCGGCCCATCTTGGTCGGTCCGGAGGCGCGCATCCGGCAAGCAGCGGCCGAAGCGGCGGTCGACATCTCCGAATTCGAGTTGATTGCCACCGAACACAGCCATGCCGCGGCCGAAGAGGGCGTGCGACTGGCGCGCGAGGGGCGGGTCGAGGCGCTGATGAAGGGCTCGCTGCACACCGACGAGTTGATGCATGCGGTGCTCGACCGTGACATTGGGCTGCGCACCGATCGTCGGGTCAGTCATGCTTTTTTGATTGATGTACCGACCTATTTCAAGCCGCTGATCCTGTCGGATGCTGCGATCAACGTGGTTCCGGACCTGCTTGCCAAAGCGGATATCGTCCGGAATGCCATCGGTTTGGCGCATGCCATCGGCATCGAGCGGCCGAAAGTCGCCATTCTGTCGGCCATCGAGACGGTGAACCCCGAGCTGTTCTCAACGCTGCACGCGGCGGCTCTTTGCAAGATGGCTGACCGCGGCCAGATCGAGGGGGCCATCCTCGACGGTCCTCTGGCATTCGACAACGCCATCTCGGCGGTGTCAGCCAAGGCTAAGCACATCGTCTCGCCGGTGGCTGGGGAGCCCGACATTCTGATCGTGCCCAACCTCGAGGCGGGCAACTTGATGGCCAAACAGCTCGAGTACCTCGCCGACGCACAGGTGGCCGGCATCGTGCTGGGAGCCCGCGTGCCGATCATACTCACCAGCCGCTCGGATGGGCCGGCTGCGCGTGAGGCCTCGTGCGCTTTGGCTGCGCTGTGGCTGGCACTGCCCAAGGCGCTGCGCTGATGGCGTTGCCAGAGGGTGCCAGCGGCGGCGTCCTCGCGCTCAACGCCGGCTCGTCGAGCCTCAAATTCGCGCTGTTCGACGCCAATGACACGGCGCTCTGGCGCGGTCGAGTCACCGGTTTGGGCCACCAGCCGCAGTTGACAGTGGACACTGGTGGAGAGTCGCGCAGCACGCCCCTAGCCGTCGGCGACCGATCGGGCCAGTCCGCGCGAACAGCCTTCGATCGCGATTTCGAGGCCGCACTCAAGGCCATCGGTGGCCTAATGGCCGAGCACGGTGCGCCCCTGCTGGCGGTGGGCCATCGCGTGGTGCACGGCGGCGGCGAGTACTCGGCACCGCTGTGCGTCGACAACAGGGCGTTACAGTACCTCGAGCGCTGCGTTGCACTGGCTCCGCTGCACGAGCCCTATGGCTTGGCGCTGATCCGGGCGATGCACGAGCGCTACCCGGCGGTCCCGCAGATTGCGAGCTTCGACACCGCCTTCCACACGACCCAGCCACGGCTGGAGACGCTCTTCGCCCTGCCTCGCGAACTGACCGACGCCGGCATCCGCCGCTATGGGTTCCACGGCTTGTCCTACGAGTATGTCGCTGCGCAACTGGAGCGCGCTGCCGACCCGCGGCTGCACGGGCGGGTAGTGGTGGCGCACCTTGGGCAGGGCGCCAGCCTGTGTGCCATGCGCGGCTTGCGCAGCGTCGCCACCACCATGGGCTTCTCGGCGTTGGACGGCCTGCCGATGGGGCGCCGCTGCGGCAGTCTCGATGCTGGCGTGGTGCTGCATCTGCTGCAACAACGCGGTATGAGCGCCGACGAGGTGCAGCACCTGCTCTATGAGCGCTCAGGCTTGCTGGGCGTATCCGGCGTGTCCGACGATCTGCGCGACCTGCTGGCGAGCTCCGACCCGCACGCGCGCGAGGCCGTCGATTTATTCGTGCACCGCATCAATCAGTGGTTGGGCGCCCTGGTGGCGACGCTGGGCGGGCTCGACGCGCTGGTTTTTACGGGCGGGATTGGCGAGAACTCGGCGCTGGTGCGCGCGGCGGTCTGCGGTCTCTCCGCATGGCTGGGTGTGTGCATCGACGAGCAGGCCAACCACGCCGGCGCCGACTGGCTGCACACCGCCGACAGCGCGGTGGCGGTGGGCGTGGTGCACACCGACGAGGAGTCGGTGGTGGCACGGCACGCTCGCGCGTGTGTGGCTGCTCAGGACTGAGCCAAGGCCGCCAGCGTGCTCGACAGCGCTTCGGCCACCGGCCAGTTTCCGCCCTCACCGGTGCGGCGGCACTTGTACTCGACCTCGCCATTGGCCAAGGCGCGGTCGCCGACGGTGATGCGGTGCGGGATGCCCATCAGCTCCATGTCGGCGAACATCACGCCGGGGCGCTCGTCGCGGTCCTCGAATAGCACATCGATGCCAGCGGCCTGCAGTTCGGCGTAAAGGCGCTCGGCGGTCTCCTTGACTGCGGCGCTCTTCGCCAGACCCAGCGCGACTACTACCACCTGGAACGGCGCCATGGCGGCCGGGAAGATGATCCCGCGGTCGTCGTGATTCTGCTCGATGGCTGCGGCGACGATGCGGCTCACGCCGATGCCATAACAGCCCATCTCCATCACCTGCGACTGGCCGGACTCGTCCAGATAGGTCGCGCCCATCGCGCTTGAGTACTTGTTGCCCAGTTGGAAGATGTGACCGACTTCGATGCCACGCGCGATTTCGAGCGTCCCTTTGCCGTCGGGCGACGGATCGCCAGCCTCGGCGTTGCGGATGTCGGCGACTTCCGGCTCGGGCAGGTCGCGGCCCCAATTGACGCCGGTGAGGTGGAAGCCGTCTTCGTTGGCGCCGCAGACCCAGTCGGCCATCGCCGCCACGGCGCGGTCGGCGACCACGCGGGCTTTCAGCCCGACCGGGCCGATTGAGCCGGCGCCGCAGCCGGCGGCGGTGCGGACTTCTGCCTCGTTGGCAAAGCGCAGCGCACCGTCGAGGCCAGCGAGCTTGCCGACCTTGACCTCGTTGAGGCTGTGATCGCCGCGTACCAACAGGGCGACGGCGGCGCCGGCCTCGTCGACCATCAGCAGCGTTTTGACGATGGTGCTGGCGGGCACACTGAGGCCTGCTGCGACCTCGTCGATCGAGTGCATCTTCGGCGTGGCGACCTTGCTCACCGGCGCCGATGCCGCTGCACGGGGCGCGGCCGGCGCCATCGCTTCGGCCAGCTCGACGTTGGCGGCGTAGTCCGACTGCGGGCACCAGGCGATGGCGTCTTCGCCGCTGTCGGCGAGGACGTGGAACTCGTGCGAGCCTGAACCACCAATCGCTCCGGTGTCCGCCGCCACTGCGCGGAATTTCAGCCCGAGCCGCTCGAAGATGCGGGTGTAGGTGGCGTGCATCACGGCGTAGGTCTGCTCGAGGCAGGTGCGGCTGCTGTGGAAGGAATACGCGTCCTTCATCAGGAACTCGCGCGCGCGCATCACGCCAAAGCGCGGCCGGATCTCGTCGCGGAACTTGGTCTGGATCTGGTACAGGTTGAGCGGCAGTTGGCGGTAGCTTTTCACCTCACGGCGCACCAGGTCGGTGATCACCTCCTCGTGGGTCGGGCCGAAGCAGAACTCGCGCTCGTGCCGGTCCTTGATCTTGAGCATCTGCGGGCCGAACAGCGCCCAACGGCCAGTCTCCTGCCACAGTTCGGCGGGTTGCACCGCAGGCATCAGCAGTTCGTTGGCGCCGGTGCGGTCCATCTCCTCGCGGACGATGCCCTCGACCTTGCGCAGCACGCGCAGGCCCAGCGGCATCCAGGTGTAGAGGCCCGAGCCGAGGCGGCGGATCAGACCGGCGCGGAGCATCAGCTTGTGCGAGACCAGTTCGGCTTCGTTGGGCGCTTCCTTGAGCGTGGTGATAAAGAGTTGCGAGCTGCGCATGGGGACACGTCCGGTCGGGCAAAAACGCGTATTTTAGGCGCCTTTGAGCCTGTCAGACGGCTATTGGAGAGGGCGAATGGCGTTGTTTGGACGGCTGCGCGGGCGTGGCCAGGGCATCGAGGTGAGCGAGCGTGACGGCGTGCGCTATCTTCACATCGGCTCGGACGCGATCCAGAGCGCGATGCGCATCGACCGCCCCTACGACCTCGAGTTGGCCTACAGCCGGTGTGTGTTCGCGCCGCTGCTGTTCGCCCCGGTGCCCAAGCGCGTCTACACCATCGGTCTCGGAGGCGGCTCGATCCCGAAGTTTATCCACCGCTATCTGACCGACGTGACGCAGACGGTGGTCGAGATCGACCCGCGCGTGGTGTCGGTGGCGCGTTTGCAGTTCATGCTGCCGCCGGAAGACGAACGCTTAACGCTGTGGCTGGGTGACGGCGCCGAAGCGCTGCGCCGGGAGAGCGAGCCGCAGGACTGGATCCTGCTGGATGGCTTTGACGGCTCGCACCAGTCCGATGGCCTCACCACCGAAGATTTCTACGCCGAGAGTGCGGCACGGCTGACGCCCAACGGCGTGCTGATTGCCAACATCTGGAGCACCGCCAGCACCTACGACGCGCAGGTCGACCGTTTGCGTCGCGTGTTCGACGACCGGCTACTGCTGTTGCCAGCGGGCTTCAAGACCAATGTCCTGTGTTTTGGCTTTGCCGGACAACCCAAGCCGCTCGATTGGACCGGCCTGCGCGCCGCAGCGCGTCAGTGGGAGGCCGCGCTGCGCCTGCCATTCGGCGATTTCGTCGACGATCTCAAGCGTCTCAATCGCCACAACAGCCGCCGCCTGCTGCCCTGATCACGGTCGGGGCTTGGTGTCTTGTCGCCCATTGTGATAAACAGGAGTCAGACCAATTTTTGGCCGTCCTGACAAGGGTGCGGCCCGCAGTGACATGATCGATCGGGATGGATACCGCGCCAACGTCGGGATCATCCTGTGCAATGCCAGAGGTGAGGTGTTCTGGGGCAAGCGTGTGCGCCAGCACTCCTGGCAGTTCCCACAGGGTGGTATCAAGCGTGGCGAGTCGCCAGAACAGGCGATGTACCGCGAGTTGCAGGAAGAGGTTGGCCTCTTGCCTGAACATGTGCGCATCCTCGGCCGGACTCGCGAGTGGCTGCGCTACGACGTGCCGGAGCAGTGGTTGCGCCGCGACGCGCGCAGCAACTACCGCGGCCAGAAGCAGATCTGGTTCTTGCTGCGCTTGATCGGCCGCGACCACGACGTCTGTCTGCGGGCCGCCGAGAAACCCGAATTCGACGCGTGGTGCTGGAGCGAGTATTGGATGCCGCTCGAGGCAGTGATCGAATTCAAGCGCGAGGTCTATCGCCAAGCGCTGCACGAATTGCGCCACTTGGTGCCCGGCGAACGCCGTGGCAATGGTCGCCCACAGCCGCGCACATGCGCCGAGGAGCAAGGATGAAGCGGGTTATCGCGGCGCTGCTAGCCGTTTGTGCAATGCCGGTACTGGCCGTGGAAAGCCCGAACCCTTTTGTCCGCAAGGAAGACAAGTCGCGCTACGTCGAGCCGGAGCAGAAGCCGCAGCAAGAACTCGAGGTGGCGCTGCCGGCCTTCCCCGACAAGACGTCGTCCTGGCTGCGCTTTGAGACCACCGCCGTCACCAAGAACCGCTTTTTCATCGACCGCGATTCGCTGAGCATCGGTGAAGACGGCGTGATCCGCTATGCGCTGATCATCCAGTCGCCCAGTGGCGTGAAGAACGTCAGCTTTGAGGGCATGCGCTGCAACAGTGCCGAGATCAAGCAATACGCGTGGGGCGGGCCCGACGGCCAGTGGTCACCGGCGAGAAACCCGCAGTGGCAAGTGATTCGCGCCGATCGCATGAACGGCCAGCATGTGACGCTGATGGAGCAGTACTTCTGCACCACCGATGCCGTGATCCGCAAGTCTTCGGACATCGTCCGGCTGCTGGAAAAGGGCGGGGTGTCACGAACGCCCGGCGACAGCACCAGCCGCAATCCGCTGCGCGGCTTCTAGGCGACACCGCCGGTTGGGCTCAGGCGCTGGCGCGTTCCAGGGTCTTCGGAATCGGGAAGACGACGTCTTCTTCGACGCCAGCCATGTCGGTGACTTCGCAGCCGCCGAGGTTGCGCAGGCGCTCAAGCACCTCTTGCACCAGAAGTTCGGGCGCTGAGGCGCCGGCCGTGACGCCCACGGTCTCCACGCCCTCGAGCCATGCCGGATCGATGTCTGCAGCGCCGTCAATCAGGCGTGCCGGCGTGCCGACGTCGCGCGACACCTCGCACAGCCGGTTCGAGTTGCTGCTGTTCTTCGAGCCGACCACCAGCAACAGGTTGCACTTGGGCGCCAGCGTCTTGACCGCGTCCTGACGATTCTGCGTGGCGTAGCAGATGTCATCCTTCTTCGGTCCGACGATGCCGGGAAAGCGTGCACGCAGAGCGTTGACGATGGTCTGCGCGTCATCGACCGACAGTGTGGTCTGGGTCACGTAGGCAAGGTTGTGGGGGTCGGCTACGGGGACTTTCGCCACGTCCTCCACCGTTTCGACCAGGTGCATGCCGCCCTGGCTCTGGCCCATGGTGCCCTCGACTTCAGGATGGCCGGCGTGACCGATCATGATCACCTCCTGCTGCTTGGTGCGCAGCCGACCGACCTCGACGTGGACCTTGGTGACCAGCGGGCAGGTGGCGTCGAACACCTGAAAGCCGCGCGCGGCCGCTTCTTCCCGGACCGCCAGCGACACACCGTGCGCGGAGAACACCAGCACAGCACCGGCGGGCACCTCGCTGAGTTCCTCGATGAACACGGCGCCCTTGGCGCGCAGGTCGTCGACCACGTAGCGGTTGTGCACCACCTCGTGACGCACGTACACCGGTTTGCCGTGCAGGGCCAGTGCACGCTCGACGATCTCGATGGCGCGATCGACGCCGGCGCAGAAACCGCGTGGATTGGCGAGCAGGATCTTCATCAGGGCCTCGTGGTCAGGGCGCCGCACCCGGTGCGGCATCGGTCGCCCATTGTCGCCCAGCCTGCGACAACTGTCAGCCCTTGTTGACAGGTCGATTGCGCAGGCTGTCCAGAATGAGCAGCGTCGCGCCCAGGGTGATGGCGCTGTCGGCGGCATTGAAGGCGGGCCAATACCAACCGCCGGCGTGGAAAGACAGGAAATCGACGACCGCGCCGATCTGCAGGCGGTCGATCAGGTTCCCAATAGCGCCGCCCAGAATCAGCCCCAGACCGGCGCAGAACAGCTGCTCTTGGGCGTGGCGGGCAATCAGCCAAACGATCACCACGCTCGCCAGCAATGCCAGTGCCACAAAAAGCACATGCTGCCAGCCCGGCTCGTCGGCGAGAAAGCTGAACGCGGCACCACGGTTGAACGCCAACACGAGGTCGAAGAAGGGGGTCAGCGTCTGCACCTCGCCGGGTGCCAGACCGGCCAGAATCCACGACTTGCTCCACTGGTCGAGCACCACCACCACAATCGCGAGCACAAAGTAGCGACCAGTCCCCAGCTGCAACCCCAGTGCTTGCCTCATGGCCGCTTAGACATGCTGGCGAACTTCGGCGTCGCCCTGCAGGTGGCCGGCACACCGCGCGCACACTTCGGGCTGAGCGGTCACGGCGCCGACGCTGTCGCTGTAGTGCCAGCAGCGACCGCACTTGGTAGCGGTCGACGGTCTGGCGCGGATGCCGAGCGCGCCGTCGATGCGGGCCAGGCTGGCACTCGAGGTGATGAGCGCGTACTTGAGTTCACCGTCCAGGCTGGCGAGGGCGGCGTAAGGCTCCGCCGCTGCGTCAATGTGCACCTCGGCCTGCAGCGACGAGCCGATGTCGCCGGCGCTGCGCAATTGTTCCAGCACCTTTTGCACTTCGGCGCGGACAGCACGAATCTGCGCCCACTTGGCAGCGAGCGCCTCGTCGCGCGGTAAAGCGCCGGCGAGCTCGTCCCAGGTGTGCAGCATCAGCGAGCCATGCGACTCGCTCGTCAGCGTCTCCCACACCTCCTCGGCGGTGAAGGGCATCACCGGCAGCATCAGCCCGGCCAGCACGCGCGCGGTGTGCCACAGCGCGGTCTGTGCCGACCGGCGCGGTTTGCCATCGGTGGTGGTGGTGTAGAGGCGGTCCTTGAGGATGTCGAGCCAGAACGCGCCGAGGTCCTCCGAGCAGAAGGTCTGCAGGCGCTGGGCGATGCGGTGGAAATCGTATTCGGCGTAGTGACCTGCGCATTCGGCCTGCAACTCGGCGAGCAGGTGCAGGGCATAGCGGTCGATCTCGACCAATTCATCGAGCGGTACTGCATCGGTGGCCGGGTTGAAGTCGGCGGTGTTGGCCAACAAAAAGCGCAGGGTGTTGCGGATGCGGCGGTAGGCCTCAACCACGCGTTTGATGATCTCGTCGCTAATGCTCAGCTCGCCCGAGTAATCGGTGGCGGCGACCCACAGGCGCAAGATATCGGCGCCGTAGGTGTCCATCACTTTTTGCGGTGCGACCACGTTGCCCTTGGACTTGGACATCTTCATGCCCTTGCCGTCGACCACGAAGCCGTGGGTGAGCAGGGCGCGGTAGGGCGCGCGGCCATCGATGGCGCAACCGGTCAGCAGGCTCGACTGGAACCAGCCGCGGTGTTGGTCGGAGCCCTCCAGGTAGAGGTCGGCCGGGTAGCCGAGATCGTCGCGGCCGCGCAGCACCGCGAAGTGCGTGGCGCCGGAGTCGAACCAGACGTCGAGCGTGTCCGGCGCCTTGCGGTAGGTTGTCGCTTCGTCGCCGAGCAGCTCCGCGGCATCCAACGAGAACCAGGCCTCGATGCCGGACTTTTCGATGCGCTGGGCGACCTGCTCGAGCAGCTCGGCCGAGTGCGGGTGCGGCTCGCCGGTCTCGCGGTGCAGGAAGAGCGTCAGCGGCACACCCCAGTTGCGCTGGCGCGAGACGCACCAGTCGGGGCGGTTGCTGATCATCGCCTCCAGGCGCGCGCGCCCCCAGGCGGGGAAGAACTCGGTGGCGGCCACCGCGTCGAGCGCCTGCTTGCGGAGAGAGGCCGCATCGTGTCTCTCCGACTCTTGGGCCGCCGCCGCGTGGGATCCTCTAGCTCCTGGTCGCTGCGCTCCAAAGTCGCTTCGAGGACCCACCGCACCGTCGGCCCGGCGGCCATCGGCGGGCAGATCCATCGCCACGAACCACTGGTGCGTGGCGCGGAAGATTACCGGCGTCTTGTGCCGCCAGCAGTGCGGGTATGAGTGTTGCAGCCGCCGCGAGGCGAACAGCGCGCCGTTGGTCTGGAGCCGCTCGATGATTAGTTTTTGCGCCTCCCAGATGCCGATGCCACCGAACTCCGGCACGCGCGACACGAACTTGCCGTCGTCGGCCACCGGGTTCTCGACTGGCAGGCCGTAGCGCATGCCGACCGCGTAGTCCTCCAAGCCATGCGCCGGCGCGGTGTGGACGCAGCCAGTGCCCGCGTCCATGGTCACGTGCTCGCCGAGGATCAGCGGGACCGTTTTGTCCAAGAACGGATGACGCAGGCGCAGATTCTCTAGCGCCGCACCGGCGCAGCCGCCGAGGGTGCGGGCGAGCGTGCCCGGCTCGAGCACGGCGGTGATGTCGGCGATGCGTTCCTCCGCAAACACCACGATCTCGGTACCGAGGTCCTGCGCGATGTAGCGGGCCTCGGCATTCAGGCACACCGCCTCGTTGGCCGGCAGGGTCCACGGCGTGGTGGTCCAGATGACCACCGACACCGGCTTGCCGACGGTGGCACAGCCCATTGCCTTTTCGAAGGCTGCGTTGTC
>Ga0214917_10001893_pt1 | contig 26386 bp, 27 predicted proteins | sample LL_1208_BB_MetaG_FD_177983 | JGI IMG/M metagenome (GOLD analysis project Ga0214917, IMG submission 177983) | Freshwater microbial communities from Lake Lanier, Atlanta, Georgia, United States - LL_1208_BB | ecosystem: Environmental > Aquatic > Freshwater > Lake | place: USA: Georgia | collected...
TTTCGGATTAACAGATAAACAATTTTATCTAAGTATGGATCGGACTAACTGGCAGTGGGGCAAGAAGAATATTAATATTTTGATGCTCTCCATTACGTATAAAGGGATTGCCATTCCTATGTTCTGGAGCCTATTGGACAAAAAAGGAAACAGCAACACCATAGAACGCATCGCACTAATGGATAGATTTATTATTCAATTCGGCAAAGATAACATCTAGGGGTTATTAGCTGACAGGGAGTTTATTGGTGCAGATTGGTTTCGATGGCTTAAAAAAGAACGAATTCATTTTATTATACGAATAAAAAAAAATCTGCTAACCACCGACTCTCGTGGGCGAGTAGTCCTTGTTGAAGCGTTGTTTCGCGGAATGAAACCGACGGAAGAGCGTATTATCTGGGACGGTGAACTATTAATTGTCGCAACAGATGAGTAATCAGGTTTTGCAATTAAAACATACGGTCTTTGGTGGAGATTGAAACTCTTTTTGCATGCCTGAAGAGCAAAGGGTTTAATTTTGAGGACACAGATATTACCAAACCTGAACGTATTGAGATTAAAAAATACGGACGAAAAGCAGTGAGTAATTTTTCGCTATGGGCTTGATGTACTACGTGATATTGTTTTGAATGGTGCACAGCAGGTAGATGATTTTTTGGATCACATAGTTGGATTTTTAAACATTAATGCTTTGGATGGAGCTGTAACATGATTTTTGTCCCGTACGAAGATTCTTGTGAGGTTAATGCCTGGGTGCGAAGTATGTCGCCTTTACGCAACAGCGGCCATAAGTAAAAAACCGAGAATAACGAAGCTGAAATGTTTAAGATTGCAGCAGCGTTTGACTAGTACGCATCTTTCTAGGCCGTGTAATGTGCCAAAATATAGAAAGGTGCCAGCCGAAATAGACATGCACACTGGACTGTACATGTTTATTACTTGGCTATTAAAATGATAACCAATTAATATCCCTAGCGGCGTCATGAGTGAATAGAGTAGAAATAATCCAGCGCTTGCATTGAACCCCATTTTATTTTTTACTAATTGTACCGCCATTGCAAAACCTTCGGCCCATTTATGCGAAATAATTGCTGCAAATAATACAAATACTACAGATAAATCACTTGAAAGACCTAGAGCGCTGCCTTCAAAAAAAGAGTGAGCGGAGAGCATAGCCCAAGCAACGCCAATAAAGGAATTTTTTGTTAATTGATTTTGAAATAATTCTTTGCCGAGATGCTCAAGCCAAAGAAAAAATAGGAAAGTTAAGCCAGTAATTAAATAACTAATTGGATATTTAGTTCCAAGGCGCATAAATAAAATAGTGCTATCAGGAATAATGTGCATTAATGCCGCGCCCAAAAAAATACCTGTTGCGATTGTTTCGCCAAATGAAAAGTCATGGTGATGTGCGTGTTTTTTTCTTTTTAGAAATGGTAAAATTCCTGAAAGTAACACTACTAACCAAAGAGATAATGCGAATAATAAATTTACAGTTAATGCGCTCATTACATATATCAATCATTAATTTTTAGGGAGTATAACAATTGTTTGGTTTTCGCTCAATATCCGCACGGTATTTATTGCTGAGTGAAATTGCTCCGCTTTGTTCTTTAAATTAGCATGCAGTTCTTCAAAGATTATTTGTGATGGATTGATAATAATGTCGATGTGCATTTCGTGATTGATAAAATGAACATTCCAGTCAATAATACCGGGATGTTTTTTGCGTAATGGAGCTATGAGCCCTTCACTTATTTCCTTGATGTTTGGTAAATTGCTACACTTATCTTCAACTTCATCATCCTCAGGATCAATGTGAATCGTTACATCCTTAATTTGCGGCAGCTTCGCCATTAATTTTTTATGCACATCTTGAGCTATATAATGCCCGGCAGATACTGATAGAAAAGGGTCTACCATCACATGCGCGTCAATGAAAATATCTTGACCCATGAGCCTAGTGCGCAATTGATGAATTTTTTCTACCCCAGGGGTATGTTGAATAGTTGAAGTAATTATGTCGCTAGTGTTTAAGTCTACTCCTCTATCGATTAGCTGCTGAATACTTTCCCAGCTGTAATCCCAGCCCATCTTAATGATAATCAAGCCAACGAATATCGCAGAAATATTGTCTAGGCGCTGAAAGCCCATGATGCTCGCTAAAATACCAATTACTACCACAATAGACGTTAAGGCATCAGAGCGATGGTGCCAGGCACAAGCCTTTAATAAGTCTGTTTTAATGTTATGATTTAAATATAGAGTATATCTAAAGAGACCTTCATTGGCGACGGCTGACACTATAGCCAGCAATAAGGCTTGTTTGCCAGTAGGCTCCATTATTGGGTGCAACATACCCCGAAAGGCGTCATAGCCGATTATAAAGCCGGTAAAAATTAAGAAGATACTAATAAACAGAGTTAGAGCGGTTTCAATACGTTGATGGCCATAAGGATGCTCGGCATCTGCTGCTTGATGGCTCCAATGGCCACCAATGATTACCATAAAATCAATAATTAAATCAGATAAGCTATGCAGGCCATCCGCAAGCAGTGCATGCGAGTTGAATAAAAAACCGCCAATGGTTTTTAGCGCGCCTAAAATACCATTAACTATGATAGCTATTAAAGCAGCCTTTTTAATGGAGGAGGTTTTCTCGACTGTATGCATATTAAGGTCTTGTTAATTATTATATTTAAATTTTAATTTAAATTAGTGGCGATTGGAATATAAATGCTAAAAGTTTACTTAAAGTTATTGCTGCTATATAATGCAATCTTCATAGTTTATGAGTATTTTTTTCAACAGTAGGAGCTTTAGTGGGTAAAAAAATTCAGCATACGGGCATTTATTTGCTCCCAAATTTATTTACAACATCAAGCTTGTTTGCCGCTTTCTTTTCAATTGTTGCTTCTTTGAAGCATAATTTTGAGACTGCCGCTGTAGCTATTTTCATTAGCATGATTGCTGATGGTCTTGATGGTCGCATTGCAAGATTAACTAACACTCAAACTGATTTTGGGGCTGAGTATGATAGTTTGGCTGATATGGTGTCCTTTGGGGTGGCGCCAGCTTTATTAATTTATACCTGGACGCTGCAATTTACTGGCAAGCTTGGCTGGTTGGTGGCTTTTTTGCAAACCGCGGCTGTTGCGTTGAGATTAGCCCGTTTTAATACCCAATTAGATAAAGCAGATAAAAATTATTTTCAAGGTCTATCCTGCACAGCTGGAGCGGCTTTTATTACCGCCTGGGTCTGGTTTTGTTTGCAATACAATTTAGACTGGATAGTCGTGCCATGGCTAACAATGTTTTTTGCATTGGCAACTTCATTGCTTATGGTTAGCAACATTCGGTACCAAAGTTTTAAGCAAATAGACTTTAAAGGCAAGGTATCCTTTATGACGGTTTTGATGTTGGTAATGGTTTTTGTAGCTATAGCGTCGAGTCCAGCAACCTTACTTTTTGTAATAACGGCCTCTTATGCCATCTCAGGGCCAGTACAAACCCTGTATATGCGCCACAAAATGCGCAAATTAAGGCGCAAATCTTGAGCCTAAGATTCTTCGTGAAATTTATTTTCAACAAGATGCTGTAGAGCCTGAGAAACCTCTAACTCGTCAGGACCATCAATTATACAATTGATGGTGCTGCCGAATTTGGCTCCTAGCATCATTACGCCCATGATGCTTTTGCCATTAACATTATTGTTTCCATGCAAAATATCAATTTTACTTAGATATTTTGATGTGGTAGCAACTAGCTTTGCTGAAGCACGAGCATGCAAGCCTAGTTTATTCACGATGTGTAATGTTATATTTTTCATTTCTTGCTTTAATGATGCATGTTTATTTCTTTAGCTTTTTCTAACTGCCTTTCCAGTTTTCTCTGCAGAGAATCTATGGCAGTGTATAAATCAGCCTCTTCTGATTTAGCATGAATCTCGATTTTATTATATAAGATTGTTGCTTGCGCAGTTTGGCTAAGCTTTTCAATATCGAATGTTATATGACATGATTGAGCATTAGCATAATGACTTAGTAGTTTTGAGAATTTTTCTTCTGCAAAACTTTTTAGTGCGGGGGTTACTTTTACGCCATGACCTGTAATTTGAATGTTCATAATTTGCTCCATGCAACTTTAATTTGGTATCATTTAAATCATAGCAGATGTAATGCTAAATTACATTAAATGTTGTGGGAGAAAAAACTCCCAAACATGTGACGGAGACTACTTGACCTTTTTTTCTTTGAATTTAACATGTTTACGAACCACAGGATCGTACATACTTAGTTCTAATTTATCTGTGACATTTCGTGGATTCTTGGTGGTGGTTTTAAAGTAACCAGTGCCAGCGGTAGATTCCATTTTAACTTTAATAGTAATTGCAGCCATTTTATGCCTCTATATATAAAAACAATAATTTAGATTTCGCCTTTAGCTCTTAAGTCGGCAATAACTGCATCAATACCAAATTTATTAACGATGCGCATTGCTTTTGTGCTTAATTTTAATTTTACAAAACGATTTTCACTTTCGACCCAATAACGATGAGTTTGTATATTAGGCAAGAAACGACGCTTAGTTTTGTTATTAGCGTGTGATACCTTGTTGCCTGTCGTAGGGCGTTTGCTAGTGATTTGACAAATTTTTGACATAATTAACTCCTGGAACAATCCGGCAAGAATTTTCCAACCAAAATTATAAAACCGTATGTTATAACAAAAAAAACCAATTTTCGCAAGAAGATAGCTTTTTTTTTTGCAATTTTTTTGCCTGGCGCGGTTTTTTGCACACTAAGCTTTTTTTTGCGATAATCCGATGGCCAATATTTTTTAATGTCGGGAGTGGGAGTTAAGATGCATGAACAGATAAAAAGTTTTGTTATTCGTAATGGTCGATGTGGCGCAAAACAAAACGCCGCTTATTTATATGGCTTATGCCAATATGGCCTAACTACGCATAATATACCTTGGTGTTTTGATAGTATATTTGGTCGCAGAGCAGAGACTATTGTTGAAATTGGCTTTGGCATGGGGCACTCATTGGTGACAATGGCTAAAAACAATCCCGGCCAAAATTTTCTTGGTATTGAAGTTCATCGTCCTGGTATTGGACAACTACTTAGTGAAGTATTAGCTTGCGGAATAAAAAACCTCAGAGTCGCTCCCTTTGATGCACAGCTTGCTTTTGCCTCTTGTATTCCGGCAGGCAGTTTAGCAGGTATTCAAATTTATTTCCCAGATCCGTGGCCGAAGAAACGCCATTTTAAGCGCCGCTTAGTGCAAACAGAATTCGTAAATAGTTTGTCCAAAGCATTGCAAGTTGGAGGATACTTCCATTGTGCCACAGACTGGGAACCTTATGCTCAATATATGTTAGAGCAAATAACCCCTTGTTATGAGCTAAAGAATACTAGCCATGACCATACTTTTGTTGACAAACCTACTTGGCGACCGCAAACAAAATTTGAAAAACGTGGTTTAGATTTAGGTCATAATGTTTTTGACTTATTATATACGAAAGAAGTTTGATTATGATAAGATAGGTCATTTTGTACTTTATAGCGGAGAAAAAATTAATGAACTGGAATAATTCCGGCAATCAAAATCCCTGGGGTGGTCGTCAGCAGCCCCCAGATCTAGAAGAATATCTGAAGAAAATGCAAAAAAAAATCGCCTCCTTTTTGTCAGGTAAAAAAAAATCTAATGGCGGTGTGCATACTCTAAAACCTAATAATACCCCGCCAGTTAAAGTTTTGTCTGGTATCACCGCTTTAGTCATTATCCTCTGGTTGCTTTCAGGAATATTTATAGTCCAACCAGCTGAAAAAGCGGCTATATTATATTTTGGTAAATATTCAGAAACGGTTGGACCAGGTCCACATTGGATACCATCGCTAATCGCAAAAAAAATTATTGTCAATGTTGATAGAGTCTCCGATTATTCCTATTCAGGACAGATGCTTACCAAGGATGAAAATCTAGTTGAAGTATCAATTGTTGTGCAATATAGGATTGCAGAACTTTCCGAGTACTTGTTTAATGTTGCTGATTCAGAAGAAAGCTTACGCCAAGCTACTTCGAGTGCTTTGCGCCAAGTTGTTGGTACAACCACGCTTGATCAATTAATCACGGCTGGTCGCGAAGTGTGGGGTGGACAGGTTCAGGAATCATTGGTGCGTATTTTAGACCGTTACAAAACAGGAATTCAGATAATAGGTGTGGCACCACAACCAGCGCGAGCTCCTAAATATGTGCAAAATGCCTTTGACGATGCTATCAAGGCACAAGAAGATGAAAGACGCTTTATCGAGCAAGCGCGTGCTTATGAAGCGAAAGTAGTACCAATTGCTGATGGTAATGCTAAGCGTATCACTCAGGAAGCAGAAGCGTTTGCAAAAAAAGTTGTGTTGAATGCAGAAGGCGAAACGGCGGAATTTTTACAGCTACTACCTCAGTATCTTCAATCACCACAGATCACTGCAGAGCGGATGTATATCGAAACTCTAGAGAAAATCATGAGCGATAATCCTAAAGTGTTTGTCGATGCCAAAAATACGCCATCAATGTATTTGCCGTTCATGCAAAATATGCAAAACATTGATAAACCGGGTGAGTCTCTAAATAACTGGGATAATGGTCCATCTCAGGAAACAAATTTAACCAATAAACCAGACGAAACATCAGCACAGAAGTTGTTGCGTCGCATGAGGAGAGCTCACGATGAAGCTTAAAAAACATTTAGTCGTTACTTTAGCGATAGTTTTGTTATTCGTGTTATCTGGCTTAATTATTGTTAATCAAGGTCAGGCAGGTATTGTTTTGCGTCTAGGTCGTTTAGTCGAATATGGTAAAACTGGTAAAGTTGAAGTACTGCAACCCGGTATTCACTTGCGTATTCCTTTTGTAGATCATATCCGTATTTTTGATACAAGGTTGCAAACCTTGGATATTAAATCATCACGGATTGTTACTAAAGAGAAGAAAGACGTAATTGTCGATTACTACGTAAAGTGGAAAATTAGCGATCTATCTAAGTATTTTAAAGCAACTGGAGGTAACTCCTATAAAGCTGAAACCTTACTAGAGCAGCAGTTAAACACTTCATTAAGAGCGCAATTTGGTAAACGGGTAATTTCTGAAGTAGTTTCTGGTGGTCGTGATGATATCATGGAAATGCTGCGCCAGAATGCTGAAAAGCAAGCAGCAAGTTTAGGCATTCATGTGGTAGATGTGCGAATTAAGGGTATTGACTTGCCTGATAGCACTAGTGCGGCAATCTATCAACGCATGAGTGCTGATATGCAAAAAATTGCTAATCATCATCGCGCTGATGGTCAAGCAGCTGCGGAAGCAATTAGAGCTGGTGCTGATGCAAAAGTAACCGTAATTTTAGCGCAGGCTCAAAAAGATGCTTCTTTAATTAGAGCTGGCGGACAGGCGCAAGCAGCAGAGATCTATGCCGATGCCTATCAAAAAAATCAAACATTTTTTTCATTATATCGTCGCTTTAAAGCATATGGAGATTCTTTCAGTCACAAAAATAATATGCTGGTTATCGACGCTAATAATGAGTTTTTTGGGTTGTTGCATAGCGGAGTTTCAAAGAATAAATAGGTGTACAATATGACAAATAATTTAGTTTTAGTTGGCGCCCAATGGGGCGATGAAGGTAAAGGTAAGATAATTGATACCTTGGTTGCGCAAGCAAAAGTAGTAGCGCGGTTTCAAGGTGGGCATAACGCTGGCCATACTCTATATCATAATGGTAAAAAATTAGTATTAAGATTGTTGCCGTCTGGAATACTCCATGATGATGTAGCCTGTTATATAGGTAATGGTGTGGTTTTATCACCAAATGCGTTGTTAGCAGAGATAAAAGAGCTTGAGGAGCTCAACATCCCAGTTAAGCAGAAATTACGTATTAGCGATCGCTGCTCCTTATTATTGCCTATTCATGTGGCTATTGATAATGCACGTGAAAATGCTAAAGGTGATAAAAAAATTGGGACAACAGGACGCGGTATTGGCCCTGCTTATGAAGATAAGGTAGCGCGCCGTGCTATTAAGGCTGCGGATTTATTTCATCCGGAAATTTTCAAAATAAAATTACAAGAAATGTATGATTATCATAATTTTGAATTAACTAAGCGCTATAACCAACAGCCACTGTCGCTGCAAGAGGTTTTGGATGATTATCGGGCCTGGATGGCAGAACTATGTCCTTTGATTGATGATGTAACTGGCTTATTGGAAACACATCGCCAAGCAGGGGAACCTATTTTATTTGAAGGCGCGCAAGGCATTCACCTGGATGTAGATCACGGTACTTATCCATTCGTCACTTCATCAAACACTTGTGTGGGAAGTGTTGTTAATGGGTGTGGTTTTGGACCATTACATTTACAAACTGTTTTGGGGGTTGCCAAAGCTTATACCACCAGAGTTGGTAGCGGTCCGTTTCCTACTGAGCTACTCAATGCCGAAGGAGCAATGCTAGCAGACCGTGGGAATGAGTTTGGTTCCGTGACCGGCCGTCCACGGCGTTGTGGTTGGTTTGACGCTGTATTGGTTAAACGCTCAATAGTTTTAAACAGTATTAATGCGCTTTGCATCACAAAGCTCGATGTTATGGATGAATTTGCAACAATTAAAATTTGTACGGCTTATCGTAACACGCAATCAGGTCAAATAATAAATGCGACCCCTGCGGTAATTGAAGATTATAGTAACTTAGAGCCAGTCTATGAGACCTATCCAGGATGGCAGCAAAGTACTAAAAATATTCAAAATTGGCAAGACCTACCAAGTAATGCGCAAGCATATGTAAACAGACTTGAAGAGCTTTTAGGTACAAAAGTACAATATTTATCAACCGGTCCTGAACGCTCAGCAATTATTTTTAGGTGATTTAAACTTTTAGGGATAAGTATGCCTAACGATTACCATAATGCTTTATTCCAGCCCCTTGATCTTGGGTTTACCAAGTTTGCTAATCGCATTATCATGGGGTCGATGCACACCGGGCTTGAAGAGGAAAGGAGTTTCTCTTCGTTAGCCGCTTTTTATCAAGCCCGAGCTCAGTCTGGAGTATCAGCGATTGTCACCGGAGGATTTTCTCCTAATGTAGCTGGCATGCTGGTGCCGTTTGCTGCAAAAATGGCTAATAAAAAAGATCAAGCACAACATCACTGTATAACTGATGCCGTGCATCAGTATGATACTAAAATTATTATGCAGATTTTGCACGCCGGACGTTACGCATATCATCCATTTAATGTTGCCCCCAGCGCTATAAAAGCCCCCATTAATATGTTTAAGCCCTGGCAATTAACTAAAAAAGGTGTCTATAAAACCATAGACGCTTATGTAAACAGCGCTAGACTTGCGAAAAATGCGGGGTACGATGGCATTGAAATTATGGGCAGTGAAGGTTATTTAATTAATCAGTTTATCGCTAAGCGTACCAATCATCGGTGCGACGAGTGGGGGGGAGATTATGAGAATAGAATTAGATTTCCGCTCGCAATTGTCAATAGTATTCGTGCATCATTGGGTGAAAACTTTATAATTATATTTCGCTTGTCGATGTTAGATTTAGTTGAAGAAGGTAGCAACTGGGAAGAGGTGGTAATTTTAGCTAAGTCTCTGGAGACCGCCGGGGTTAATCTAATTAATACTGGTATTGGTTGGCATGAGTCGCGCATACCAACTATAGCATCGATGGTGCCTAATGCTGCATTTGCCTTCGTAACGCAACAATTAAAACAGGCCGTTAATGTCCCGTTAGTTGCGGCTAATCGCATTACTAATCCTAGGCAAGCAGAGCAAATTATTAGCAGCGGGATGGCTGATATGGTGTCAATGGCCAGACCATTTCTGGCTGATCCTAATTGGGTATCTAAAGCGCGTCATGGCCAGGATGAATTGATTAATACTTGTATTGCTTGCAATCAAGCTTGCCTCGATAATGTGTTTAAGCGCAAAAAGGCCTCTTGTTTGGTTAATCCTTACGCTTGCCGTGAGGAAGAATTAATTATAACTCAAGTTGCACAGCCAAAGAGATTAGCTGTTGTGGGTGGTGGATTAGCAGGACTATCTTTTGCTAAAACTGCAGCTGAACGTGGGCATAAGGTCACTTTGTTTGAGAAGAATGCATGTTTAGGCGGCCAATTTAATTTAGCTAAACAAATTCCGGGAAAAGGCGACTACCAAGCTACCATCGATTATTTTACCAAGCAATTATCTAATTTAGAGGTTACGGTGCATTTAAATATGCAAGCAACTAAAGAAATACTGGAAAATTTTGATGAAATAATCATTGCGACGGGCATTAAACCCCGTATTCCCAATATTTTAGGTATAAATCATCAAAGTGTTATGACCTACATTGAAGCTATTAATGGCACACGTGCAGTAGGCGAAATTGTTGCCATCATTGGAGGTGGCGGGATAGGCATAGATACTGCTACCAAATTACTTGGTGAACAAGATAATTATTATCAAGAGTGGGGTGTAGATACTAGTTTCATGACTCGCGGCGGTTTATCCAATAAAGAACCTGCACAACCAATTAGAACTATATATATTTTGCAACGAAAAAATACCGCTATCGGGGCAAATCTTGGCAAGACTACGGGCTGGATTCACCGCCTTAATCTTAAAAAGAATGGCGTTAAGGCATTAACTGGGGTCAATTATGTTAAGATTGATGATGCCGGGTTACATTATATCCAGCATAGGAAACAACTTTGCTTGCCTGTTGACTCTATTATTATTTGTGCTGGACAGGAAGAAGAGTTGACCTTGTATAACGAATTAAAGTCATCTGGTCTGCAAGTTCACGTTTTAGGTGGAGCCTATCAAGCTCGAGAGCTTGATGCTAAACAGGCCATAGAGCAAGCGACAAGACTTGCTTTAGTTATTTAATCTATTTTTTTTTGCAAAAAGTTAAGTTTTTTATTTAAAAGTGTGTTAGAATTGGTTTCTTTTTTTATTTGTAATACAATTACATCATTTTTTTACTATTGGATTCCATAATGTCAAATTTGATACAAAACTTTTCTGAATTTCAGTTCTCTAGCCCTATTAATGCGGCGTTAGAGACTTTGCAATTTAAAAATCCAACCCCTATTCAGCAACAAACAATCCCAGCATTAATAGAAGGCAAAGACGTGCTTGGTTTGGCACAAACAGGCACAGGGAAAACGGCTGCTTTTTCACTGCCGCTAATCCAAAAGTTAATTAATGCTAATACTCATAACTATCATCAGCCGAAAGCATTAATTATTACTCCAACCCGCGAGTTAGCATTACAAGTAGAACAGCATGTTATTGCGCTTACGGCTAATCTGCCAAAAATATCTACGATTGCCTTATGTGGCGGCCAATCTTATACCCCACAAATTCGGCAATTAAAAAAAGGCTGTGCAATTGTTGTTGGCACCCCTGGTCGGATTATCGATCATATTAAGCAAGGAACATTATTATTAAACCAAATTGAATATTTTGTTCTAGATGAAGCCGATGAAATGCTTAGGATGGGCTTTGTCGAAGATGTTGAAAGCATTATGGAGCATATGCCTAGTACACGTCAAACGGCATTGTTTTCTGCGACCATGCCACCAAGAGTTAGACAATTAGTTAATCGTTATTTGAATAATCCGGTTATTGTTGAAATTCAGGCGGAAAAGTTACTAATGCCAAAAATTCAACAATTCTTTTTGTTTGCTTCTATGGCGCAAAAAACTGATGCTCTTGTAAAAATATTACGTATTGCAGAAGAGGGTGCCAAAATAGTATTTGTTAGAACCAAACAACAAACTGAAGCTTTGGCCGAGGTATTAGTCAATGCTGGCATTCGTGCCATAGCTTTAAATGGTGATTTAGCACAGGCAATGCGCGAACGCTTAATCCAGCAATTTCGTCGCGGAGGTGCTGACGTATTAGTTGCGACTGATATCGCTGCGCGTGGCCTCGATGTGTCACAAGTAACGCAGGTTATCAATTTTGATGTTCCTGGGGATCCGGAAACGTATGTGCATCGTATTGGGCGTACGGGGCGCGCTGGTCGTACTGGACAAAGTATTTTGTTTGTTGAGCCAAAGCAGTCAAGGTTTTTAAATATAATTGAGCGCCATACCCAGCAAAAAATTCAAAAAATGATGGTCCCAACTGACGCCTATATTCAAATGCTAGAGCAACAACAATTTTTACAAAAAATTACTGCAGAAATGCAAAATGCACCATCAAGTGATTATGCAGAGGCATTAGAAGAATTAGTTAATCAACATGATTATAATTGGAAAGATTTGGCCGTTTCATTAGTCAAGATGCACCTTGGTAACTCGCGTTGGGTTGCAAAAGCTGAATCTCCGTATGATGTTCCAGCCAGTAATAATGATAGAGAAACCTATCAAAATCCTAAAGGCAGAGAACGACGTAGAGAACGTAATCCGCGTCAAGACAGAGGTTTTTCTGGTAATGCGCGCCGTGCTGATCAAGTTCTATATAGAATTGCGGTTGGTAAAAGTCATGGTGTACGACCTGGTCAAATTATTGGTGCTTTGGCTAATGAAGGTGGCATCTCTGGTTCACAAATTAATGGTTTAAAAATTTATGAAAATCATGCAACGGTTTTACTGCCGGATGGTCTAGCACGTAATGTCGTAGATAATCTTAAGAAGGCCTGGGTTTGTGGTCGACAATTGCAACTGAAGATTCATGCGGAAATGATGTAAATTATTTAGTATGAGGATTTTATTGTTGAGGTAATATTATGCAATATATAATTTCTTTGATTTTTTTGTTTATTAGTATAATTTCTTATTCGGCAACTCCTATTAATCAAGTCGTAGTATTTGGAGATAGCTTGTCAGATAATGGTAATTTATACGAATATCTTGATCATCAACTGCCGGTATCGCCCCCTTATTATCAGGGGCGATTTTCCAATGGTCCGGTGTGGATAGAATTACTCATGAAGCAACTGTACCCGATAAATGCCCAAGCGCATTTATCTGATTATGCTTTTGGAGGCTCAGGCATTTCCGCTGATGAAAATGATAATTTTTCCTTAAATAATCAGATTAAAAAATACCTTATTGATAATAATGGCCTTGCCTCTAGTAGCTCATTATATGTCGTTTGGATTGGGGCAAATAATTATTTTAATTTACCAGATAATCAGAATGAGGCAGTTGAAAGTGTGATTAATGGCATTAGAATTAATATTGAAGAATTAGTAAATCTTGGCGCCAAGCATTTCCTCATACTTAATCTTCCTAATTTAGGTCGCATCCCAGCAGCAATTGAATTTGATGCTCGTGATGAGTTAGGTTTTTTGTCACTTGAGCATAATTTGCAACTCCAGCACTTAATTACTGATTTGCGTCTTAAATATCCTGAAGTGCAATTTATTGATTATAATATTACCGAAATTTTAGACGATATTATCAGTTACCCGAAAAATTATGGGTTTATTAACTCGACAGCGACTTGCAGTGATCTTGATGATGAGGAGCCGCAAACTAGTCGACTTTCTAAGTCATTATTTTTAGCAACCATTGATAGGCAAAAAATGCTAACCAAGGATAAATGCTATGGTTACTTATTTTTTGATTTGTACCATCCTACCGCCCATGCTCATGAGATTCTTTCTGCAGAGATCTCAAAAGAGTTGATGAGTCTAGATCTAGAATTTGTGTAGCAGAGCTTTGTTCTGCTACTTCCATCCTTTGACAGAGCATATATGCTCGTATGCTTTAGAGATTCTTTGCGTTGTTTCGGTAGCTTTTTTAAGATCTTGTTCTGAAACTCCTTTGGCAATCATTTTATCGGGATGATACTGGCTCATAAGTTTTCGGTAGGATTTTTTTACCTCTGTTTTTGAAGCAGAGCTGTTAAGATTTAAAGTTTGAAATGAATTGTCTAGACTATTAAAGCTTGTTGGTTGATATTTTTCTTCAAAGGAGCTTTGCGAGAATATATTGTCGATAGTAATAAAGCCAAGTTCACTAAGTATTGTATTTAAAGCGCTGATTTTTTTTTCATTCAAGCCATCAATTTTCATCATCTGTAAGCTGACATCTAAACAAATCTTACATAAGGAAAGATTTTTTTCTTTTAAGTACTGAAGCATTCTAATTTGATCGTTAATACTTATTTGGCCATTTTTGCTATTGGTAAACCAATCTTTGGCATTGAGTAGTTGTGTTTTGTTAAAATGTAAATTATTGAAAACTTGGTTAGCAAAATTTAATTCTTCAAGCGATACTCGGCCATCAGCTTTGGCAAAAAAGCCTAACAAACAAGAGATGGTTTTAATAAAAGCACTAACGACGGTTTCTCTTCTTTCATTTTTAAAATGTTGATAAGCTTGAGATAGGTGTTTGTTAAGGCCAATATCAAACATATTGCCGATAATAAGCCCAATGATAGTGCCGAAAGCTCCAGCCATCATAAAGCCTAAAATGCCGCCAATGATTTTTCCTATAATTTGCATAAAAAATAAATGGATATATAATATCGAATGTACTAAGTATACGGGTTGATGGAATTATTGTGAAGTTATTGCTACGTTTATATAATTTTTTATGGTACTTAGCGGCGCCTTTAGTGGCGATACTGCTGTTAATTAAAAGTAAAAAGTTGCCTGCTTATCGTAAAAGATTAGCGGAGCGCTTTGGCTTTTATCGCCATAAAGAGGCCATCGATATTTGGTGTCACGCGGTCTCGGTTGGAGAGGTGGTAGCAGCATCGGCGGTTGTTGAGCAGGCGTTAAAACACGGTCTAAAAGTAATTGTTACTACTATGACTCCCACAGGTTCTGCGCAGGTGCTTAACTTATGGGGTGGTAAGATTAGCCATCAATATTGCCCATATGATTTTTATTTTGCAATCAATAACTTTTTAATCGATAAACAACCCAAAGTATTAGTTGTTTTTGAAACAGAATTATGGCCGGGCATTTTATCAGCATGTTTTGCTAGAAACATCCCAGTTATATTAGCTAATGCCCGTATTTCTAATCGCTCCTATAAATCATACCAACGCACTGCCTGGTTTTGGAAAAATCTATTGGCGCCCATGGCAAAGATTTATGTTCAAAGTGCGCGAGATGAGGCACGCTTCTTAAGCATAGGCGTTGCTAATCACCAGATAGAGATAGCCGGAAACTTAAAATTTGCAGCTAAAGATGTAGATAAGGACTTGTTAAACTTTTGGTATAAATTTAAAAGCTGTTATCCGCAGCAAACAATATGGGTGGCAGGAAGCACACATCCGGGTGAAGAGGAGCAGATTTTACAGGTTTGGCAGCAGCTGCATGCTAAATATCCAGATTTAATGTTAATAATTGCCCCGCGCCATCCGGAGCGACTTACGCAAGTTAAGCAATTGTTGCAGCACAATTTAGCTATACGTGTACAAAGCCTATCATCCTGGCAACCAGAGCTTGGTCTTGATGTGCTTTTGGTTGACAAAATGGGGGTGTTGAGTAGCGCATATGCTATTGCAAATATTGCTTTTGTCGGGGGTAGTTTAGTGCCAATTGGAGGGCATAATATTTTAGAGCCGTTAAGATTTGGAGTGCCAGTGGTTACTGGAAAATACATGCATAATCAACAGGATTTGATGACAATCATGCAGCAAGACAATTTACTGAGTGTTGCCGAATCAATTGAAGATTTATCGCAAACCATGCTTTATTTGTTGCGTAACCCTAGTGATGCTTTTGGTGAAAAAGCCCAGTTGGTGCTAAATAAACATCAAGGCAGTTTAGAAAAGCATATGAGAGGTATTATCAAGGCAACTCAATTGCCTTGATTTTGTTTTTCTTTTAGCTCAGACAGTGTCTTACAATCGATGCAAAGGGTTGCTGTTGGCCGTGCCTCAAGGCGCTTTAAGCCAATTTCTATTCCGCATGCTTCACAATAGCCAAAGTCTTCTTCGCGCAATCTTTCAAGAGCATCCTCAATTTTTTTAATTAATTTTCTTTCTCTATCTCTGGTGCGTAATTCAATGCTAAATTCTTCTTCTTGGCTCGCTCTGTCAGAAGGGTCTGGGTAATTGGCAGCTTCATCTTTTAATAGAGTAACGGTTCGGTCCACTTCTTCCATCAATGATTTTCGCCACGCAAGTAGTATGCTTTCTAAATGGGCAAGCTGTTTTTCATTCATGTATTCTTCGCCAGGAATTTCTTCATAAGGCTGTAAGCCCATATTAACCATTGTCTCTGTTTTCACGTTTTACTCACTATTTTATTAATAAATTATTAATAGTATAGACTATTATTATCTAGAGATAATTATAAATGGCCACTCTTTAATTGTAAATGCTAGTTTCGATTAAAGATTTTTATTAATCTGTCGATAACATATACAGTTATTAAGTGAATGGGGTGTATCATGGAAATAATCTTTCATGGCCAACAACAGTGGCAAGAGCTTCAGGATAATATCAGTTCTTTAATTGCAATGTTGCATGATAAGTATCATATTAATAGTCTTAGAGAAATAAATTTATCAATCACTTTGATGGATAAAGAGGGGTTTGAAGTGGAATTAATGGATACGGTGACCAATGATACCTACCGAGTTATAGAAGTGTATCGTGACCATATGCATTATCAAACTGTCAGACATGCTTCTCCGCTGACTTTGGTGGTTGACAATACTAAAGAAATTGATAAGGAGAGTAATTAAGACTACCGAATGGACAACAAATCGGTTAAAATAACCTTTTAAATTATAAAAGGCTCTTATTTTGTTAGTTGTTTGCGGCTTTAATCAACAAACGCCTCTGGCGCTACGAGAAAAGATTGCTATCAACGCAGCTACCTCTGCTGTGTTTTTAGCAGAAATAGCTCATGAGCCCGGTATGGTTGAATGTGCGCTGTTATCAACTTGTCATCGTACCGAGATTTACGCAATAGTAAATGATCCTCAGCCGATTATAAATTGGTGGCAGGCAAAGTATGCAGCTATTTGGTCTGATTTAAAACAATATTTTTATGTGCATTTAAACAATGACGCTCTAATCCATTCCTTACGTGTCGCCTGTGGTCTTAATTCGATGCTAATAGGTGAGCCACAAATTTTAGGACAAATGAAACAAGCCTATCAGCAGGCCTTAGATTTAAAGCTAGTCAAAAATCGCTTGGTTCAGTGGTTTGAATTTGTTTTCAACTTTACCAAAAAAATTCGGACGCAAAGTGGAATTAGCGCTTTACCTATCTCGGTAGCATCGGTGGCAGTTGATAGCATACAAAAGCACATTGATAATAGTTCAGATAAAACAGTCTTAATTATTGGTTCTGGTGATACAGCGCGGCTGGCCGCCATCCATTTACAAGAAAAAGCCTATAAGAACTTCATGGTCACTAGTAGACAAATTGAGCATGCGCAAAGTTTGGCTCTCAAGCTTGATGGTAAAGCATTTCCGGTCACTGAATTGGAAGATTTTATGCCCCAGGCTGATATATTAGTTACAGCAACTAGTTGTCCATTACCGTTTATTACAAAACAAACTTTGCAGAAAATTTTGCAAAAGAGAAATTATAAACCAATGATTTTGGTCGATTTAGCGGTGCCTAGAGATATTGAACCTGAGGTTGAAAATCTTGAGGCGGTTACTTTGATAAATATTGATAACTTAATGCAAATTAAAGAAAATAATCAATTGCAGCGAAAGCAGGCTGGTAAATTAGCTGAACAGATGATCCAAGATGCTTTACGCACCTACACCAAAAAGAATAAGTCGTTGCAGGTTCAAAATTTAATTTGTGATTATCGCGCATCTATGCATGAGCTTGCCCGGCAGGAAGTGGTGCGCGCACGACAAAAACTTTCTCGTGGACATTGTCAGTATCAGGTTATCGAAGAGTTGGCTGACAGATTAATACAAAAGATTATGCATCAGCCAACCAAGGGTCTGCGAGAGGCGGCCATTGACGATAGGCAAGACATTCTCGAATTGGCACAATATTTATTTACCTCCACTCCTAAAGAAATTGTTTGATTAAGTGATTAAAATGAAAGCGAGTTTACAAGAAAAATTTATCCAAATGACTGAACGCTTAGAGGAAGTTCAATTGCTGCTCAGCGATGCGCAAACCTTGCAGTCTCCGACTAAGTTTCAACAATTATCCAAAGAATTCGCGAAGCTATCGCCCATCGTTGAACGCTTTAAAAAATTCCAGGATATTCAAGCCGAGTGGCATGACATTCAAGCTTGGTTGAAAGAAGATGATAAGGAGTTAAGGCATTTGGCTGAGCAAGAATATCCTATTGCCAAACACAAGCTGGAGACAATCGAAGAGGAATTACAGTGGGACTTAATTCCAACCGATCCTAATGATGAAAAAAATATTTATTTGGAAATTCGTGCTGGAACAGGTGGTGATGAGGCGGCGATTTTTGCTGGAGATTTGTTTAGAATGTACACAAGATACGCTGAGTCCCGTGGTTGGCAAATTGAAGTTATTAATACCAATCATGGTGAACACGGTGGATTTAAAGAGGTCATTGCTTTAATAAGTGGTGATGATGTGTATGCAAATCTAAAATTTGAATCTGGCACGCATCGCGTTCAGCGTGTGCCGCTTACCGAGTCGCAAGGGCGGGTACATACCTCGGCCTGTACGGTTGCAATTTTACCAGAGTTAGATGAAATTTCGGCAATAACTATCAGTGCTGATGAGCTGCGCATAGACACATTTAGAGCATCAGGAGCTGGTGGACAGCATGTTAACAAAACCGATTCAGCTATAAGAATTACGCATCTGCCTTCCGGTATGGTGGTGGAATGTCAAGATGAGCGTTCCCAACATAAAAACAGAGCAAAAGCTATGTCTTTATTGCAAGCGCGCTTATTAGATGCTGAGCAGAGTAAACAACGAGAAACGCAAGCTCATACCAGGAAAATGCTTGTTGGAAGTGGTGATCGTTCCGAACGAGTTAGGACCTATAATTTTCCGCAAGGGCGTTTAACTGAGCATAGAATTAATTTGACTATCTATCAATTAGCTGAGGTTATGACGGGAAATCTCGATGTGGTAATTCAACCGTTACGCAAAGAGTATCAAGCGAATTTATTAGCAGATTTATCTAGCCAGCTATGATGCAGGTAAGCGCAGCAATAAAATATGGCGCTGAGCAATTAGCAATTAGTTCTGATTCAGCGCGCCTTGATAGCGAAATGTTATTACAAAAAGTGCTCAATTGCTCAAAAACCTTTGTATATGCCCATCCAGACTTCTTGTTAACGGCAGAGCAACTAGATTGTTATCAATATTTATTGCAGAGGCGCAAGGAGCATGTTCCCATTGCTTATATGACTGGTGAACGAGAATTTTGGGCTTATAATTTTAAACTTTCTCATACAACTCTTATCCCGCGTCCTGCTACCGAGTCATTAATTGAAGCAATACTGCAGCTTGATTTGCCAGAGGATGCAAAGGTTTGTGATTTAGGCACAGGATCTGGTGCGATAGCAATTAGTTTAGGGAAAACCCATCCTGCCTGGGATATTATTGCTACAGATATACAAACTACAGCATTGGCGGTTGCGGCACACAATGCGCTTTTAAATGCGGCATATAATATTAAGTTTATCTGGAGTAACTGGTTTAGGCGCTTAAGTGGTTATAAATTTAATTTAATTGTTTCCAATCCACCGTATATTCAGCCCCATGATCCGCATCTTTTGCAAGCTGATGTTAGCTACGAGCCACGCATCGCTTTAGAGAGTAAAGATGGTTCATGTGATTTGCGGCATATTATGCAGCAGGCAAAGAATTTCTTACATGCAGATGGCACATTAATGTTAGAGCATGGTTATGATCAGCAATCAGAAGTAGTGGCATGGTTAAAATTTTATGGCTATAAAAATATTTTGCCAGGCCTTGATTATGCTGGGGTACCGCGGTATTGCCTGGCAGTTTGTCCATAGAATTACAGAGTTTTTGCCAGACACCAGACATCAATGTGTTCAACGCCCAGAGCTTGAAAACCGCTGGCAATTGTTTGTATAGTTGCTCCTGTGGTCATAATGTCATCAATAATAGTAATTTTTTGGTATGGAGGCAGGCTAAAGGAAAACGCATTAGTTAAATTATGATGTCTTTGTTCGCGTGAGAGCTGTGACTGTGATGCGGTGTGAACTGTTTTCTTACAGTATGCTGTGCTTACCGGGATTTTTAATTGTTTTGAAAGTTGTTTGGCAAGTAGCAATGTTTGATGGTAGCCTCGTAAACCGTGTTTTTTCCGATGCAGGGGTACTGGTATCAGGCATTGTGTTTGTTTAGCATCAGCTGGCAGTTTATTAATAATTAAATGTGCTAGATAATTTGCCAAATCATAGCCGTGTTGAAATTTAAAATCGGTAAGTATCGTTTTAAGTGGTTCGCAGTATTCATAAAAAATTAATATTTTGCGAATATTACTGCTTTTGTAGACGCAGCTCGAGCAAATGTTCGTATTGTTAATGGTTGGTTCGGCGCAAAAAAAACAGCTCTCGGGAAGCAGAATAATTTTTTTTTCACATAGTTTGCAAATAGGTGCTTTATCTTTAAAGCTCATTTCACAAATTAAACAGACTTTCGGTAATTTTAGCCAATGTGGTATAATTGTCATTATTATTGTCCTTATCCTGAGGTTGTGCTTAGTATCATGCAGGAACTATCTTTTTATGGCAATGTGCCAGATGATATTTTATCGCAAGAAATCTGTGAGCGTTTGTTGGAGCGGCTCCTATATTTCAGAGTTCAGCCAAGCGTTGTAGTTGATTTATGCTGTCGGCATGGTTTATCAACAAAGTTATTAAAGCAACATTTTTCCAGTGCTACGGTAATAGGAGTAGAGAATAGCTATCAACCATTAAGATCAGCGCTTAAAAAGCGTAGTTGGTTTAAGAAATTTCATGTAGTGAATGCGCCGGTTAGGCAATTGCCGCTTGCGGAAGAAGCTGTTGACTTTATTTTAATCCATCAATTAATAGCCTCTTTGGAAGATATGGCAAGTATTTTACAAGAGTGTTTTCGGGTCTTAAAACCAGAGGGTTGTCTCTTATTTTCTACTTTAGGCCCTGATTCCTTTAAAGAAGTTTCTTTGGTAAATAATGTTCCTTTAGTTGATATGCATGATGTTGGTGATTTGCTCGTACGCTGTGGTTTTAGCAATCCGGTTATGGATAGGGATGATATTGTATTGCGTTATCAGGATGCACGGCAGCTTGGAGATAAATTAAGTGCCCAAAATATTGCGTTGCAGTTGCCGCCCAGTACCAATCAGCTCACATTTGAGGTTATTTATGGCCATGCTTGGCGAGGCCGCAAAAAATCCCCTGCCGGAGTTCAAGCGGTGCCTATATCGCAGATAAAAAAACTACCCCGTACTTAAATATTGTTATTTACTATTATAATTGCTAATATTATTGTGTTTTTTATGGTCACGAGAGGATGATTTGGAAGCACTGATTAAAGTTTTAATTGTTGATGATCATGCGCTAGTACGCATGGGCATTAAATGCCTCTTAGAAGAAGCTCGCGATATTGAAGTTGTCGCAGAAGCCAAGGATGGGGAAGAAGCTTTATCAAAGGTCAAGATGCATGAGCCAGATATCATTTTATTGGATATTAAAATGCCTGGTGTGGATGGATGGGAGGTGATACGTCGCCTTAAAAGTACGGCGCAAAATGCTAGAATTATTGCCGTATCATCATTATCGGCAGAGCCCTTGCTGACGCGCTTATTGAAATCTGGAGCGATGGGATATTTGTCTAAGGAATCAAGTACTGAAGAGATGTGCTATGCGATTCGCAAAGTATATAATGGCGAAAAATATCTAAGCTCGCAGTTGGCACAAAACTTAGCAATAAAAAGTCTTAATCCGATTGAGCAAACACCTTTTGAATTATTATCTGAGCGCGAAATTCAGGTGATGTTGATGATTACTCGAGGGATGCCGGTGCCAGAGATTTCGAAGCGGTTATTTTTAAGTACTAAAACTATTAATTGTTATAGATATAGGATGTTTTCAAAATTAAAGGTCAAAAATGATGTTGAGCTAACGCATATGGCAATCAAGCACGCAATTATTGACAAATTTGATGAGGAAAATATTTTGGAATGAGTGTCGCTAATCAACATATCCAAAATATTCTCAAACATCTAACCTCAGAGCCTGGTGTATATCGTATGTTTGATAAAAACCAGGAAATAATCTATGTCGGAAAAGCAGTTAATTTAAAAAAGCGTGTCTCTAGTTATTTTGTTAGTAATCATTCTAGCTCTAAGACTCGAGCTTTAGTTGCGCAAATAAGTAACATTGAAATTACCGTTACGCGAAGTGATAAAGAAGCTTTGTTACTTGAGTGCACACTGATTAAACAACTACGCCCGAAATTTAATATCTTAATGCGTGATGATAAATCTTACCCATATTTATTAATTCAGCAGGGGCACGACTTTCCAAAAATGAGCGTTGTTAGGTTTAAAAATTTACCCAAAGAAGGTATTTATTTTGGTCCCTACATAAATGCCGGTCGTGTTTATGCGACGATAAAATTACTCCAAAGCATTTTTAAAATTAGAAATTGTACTGATCAAGAATTTGCGCGCAGAATTCGGCCATGTCTGCAGTATCAGATTAAACGTTGCAGCGCTCCGTGTGTAAAATTAATTACAAAAGCAGATTATAATGCGACTATTAAACAGTTATTAAAATTTCTACAGGGGAAAGATCAGGATGTATTTAAGTACTATCAGCAAAAAATGGATAGTGCTGCGGAGCGGCTGGCTTATGAAGAGGCGGCAATTTGGCGTGATAACATAAAAAAGTTACGTTTGGTACAAGAGCAACAAGCGATGATTTGTGTGCGCGGCGACTTAGATGTAATAGTTATTGATATAATTCAGGATTTAGCAGGGATTATTCGGGTTAGTATTCGTGATGGCAGCGTAATTTCAAGTGAGGTGTTTTTTCCTAAAATCCCCAATATAGATTGGTATGAATCTCTACAGCATTTGTGGCAAGAAATTTTTTCTGATTTTGTCAGTTCATTTTATACCACACACAACAATCAAATTCCCGCAACTATTTTGACTAGTCGCAATATTGAGGATAAAGAGATGTTGATGGCATTTTTAGGTAATTGTAAAATTGAAGTGCCACATCGTGGTCAAAAAAAAGATTGGTTGGATTTTGCGATTAAAAACCTTGCTGTGGCGGTAAAAACGCATAATATTGCTTACGCCACAATTAAAGAGCGTTATCAGTCATTGAGTGATTTTTTAGCGATAAAGGCTATTAATCGCATGGAGTGTTTTGATATCAGTCATATGCAAGGTCAGCAAACCGTTGCTTCATGTGTCGTTTTTGATAATTTTGGGCCAAGTAAAAAAGATTATCGTATCTATAACATTAAAGATATTACTCCAGGCGATGACTATGCGGCTATGCGTCAAGTAATTTTGCGCCGGGTTAAGTTCTATCTACAAAATCCTCTTATGGTGCCACAAGTAGTCATTATTGATGGTGGCAAAGGACAAGTAGCGGAAGCTCTGCAAGTATTAAAGGATTTTATGGCGGCTGGAATGCAAGTATTAGGGGTCTCAAAGGGCCCAATGCGCAAAGCTGGCATGGAGAAGCTTATCTTAGCTAATCAGAGCGTGGAGTGTAGTCTGCCCAGTGACTCAGCTGCCCTGCATTTATTACAGCATATCAGAGACGAGGCCCATCGTTTTGCCATAAAATCGCATCGAGTTAAACGTGCCAAGAAAAACTTGGAATCAACTTTAGAGTCAATAGATGGAATAGGAGCGGTTAGAAGAAAAACATTGTTGGAGAGTTTTGGAGGCATTCGTGAGTTATCTAAGGCATCTATCGATGAGATTGCTAAAGTGCCGGGAATAAGCTATGATTTAGCCGCAAAAGTTTTTGGACATTTTCATAAAGATTAATGATGATAAAATTGATAATTAAGCAATATTTAACATTATGTTTTGTGGGGGCATCTGGGGTGATTGTACAATTTTGTGCCTACAACTTATTAAGATGTATTTGCTCGGCAAGTCTTGCTTTAATTATTGCCATAATGTTAGCTATAGCTAATAATTATTATTTTCACGGTAAAGTTACTTTTAAAGGTTATGGCTACACCTTCTGGGATATATTATCAAGAAAAGGTCTGATTTTTGTTGGTTACCAGCTAATTATGATCTTATTACAGGTCGAGTGGTTAAAAATAACCACTGCCTTCATTGGTAAATCAGCATTACACGAAAATATGATGATTTTTCTTGGAATGATCTGGGGCTCTATATTGAACTTAATTATTTATAAAAATTTAGTTTGGAAATAAGCAAAACAATAACTAAATTAGTTATTGTCTAGATATTTCTCGGCATCTAAAGCAGCCATACAACCAGAGCCAGCTGATGTGATAGCTTGACGATAAACAGAGTCAGCGACATCGCCGCAGGCAAACACGCCCTCAATACTAGTTGCTGTTGCATTACCATCTAATCCAGAGCGGATTGTAATGTAGCCATTACGCATATCCAATTGCTGGGCAAAGATTTTCGTGTTAGGCTGGTGCCCAATAGCAATAAAGACGCCCTCAGTATCGATAGCACTAATTTCATTTGTCTTAGTATTGCGAAGTTTTAAACCTGTAACGCGCGCATCATTGCCAATTAATTCCTCGACACTATTATTCCATATTATTTTTATATTGCCATTTGCTACTTTTTGCATCAACTTATCTTGTAATATTTTCTCGCTTCTTAGGCTATCGCGGCGATGTATTAGTATAACTTCTGAGCATATATTAGACAAATATAACGCCTCTTCGACGGCAGTATTGCCGCCACCAATAACACAAACTTTTTTATTGCGATAAAAGAAGCCATCGCACGTGGCGCAGGCTGAGATACCTTTTCCTTGATATTGTTGCTCAGATGGCAAACCCAAATATTTTGCACTGGCACCGGTAGCAATAATCAAGGCATCACAGCTATACTGCTCTTCTTGTCCAGTTAACTTAAATGGTCTACTGCTCAAATCTACAGCCTCAATTTGGTCAAATATGACTGCAGTTTCAAATCTCTTGGCATGATTTTCCATGCGTTCCATTAGAGCAGGTCCAGTTAAATCATGCACATCGCCAGGCCAATTATCAACTTCCACGGTGGTGGTTAATTGCCCGCCTGGTTGCATGCCCGTTATGACTACAGGATTGAGGTTGGCACGGGCTGCATAGATTGCGGCAGAATAACCAGCCGGACCTGAGCCTAAAATTATCAAACGATGGTGCTTGGCCATTATTTTCTCTTAAAGTTAATTTTCAAAAATTATATACGAGCCCTAACTTATATTCAACGATAGTGTGATGTTGCCGCTAAAATCCTAATTTTGAAAAGATGGTCGTTTATTGGATTCTTCTATTGCATAATCTTCTTGAAATAATGAGCGTTTCCGGAATTTTGCTGCCTTATGATCTTTAATACTAATATCTGCCCACTCTTGATGAATGATATTAGTTAAAATAGCGATTCATCAATCCCATGATCTTTCCAGTAATCAGTAAGCTTATTACGAGTTTACTGACCCATATCAACCATGCTTCAGACCTAGCATTGCAAAATCTTTGTGATGAAATTAACCAGACAAATACTATTTCCCCTGGAACGAAATTAAGGTTGATTTATAAATTGGGGGCAACTTAAATTCATCGGGATCAGGTTGTCTGACATTGAACGAGATTTGTAAAAAATATGCGGTTTCGCCAAGCCAGGTGCATGCTTATAAAAACAGTTACTGGAACAAGGTTTACAGCTTTTTAATAAGAATGATAAAACAGCAAAAATTATGGCGGAGCATGAAGAAAAGAAGCGTGTATTGTATATATGGGAGCGGTATCCACGCCACATAACCAAATAACTTAAGCTCAAAGGACATAAAATGTCGAGCACATTCGAGACTGGAAAACATCAACAGTGCTTAAGTATATCAATTTACCCGTGATGTGGGCGCGTCCTTCGGGCCAGCCAGTGCCTTTCTGGACGTATGTACAAGCCATGGATAACACTAGCGTGTTGCCCACTAAAATTTTTTAATAGTTTTTGCCTGGGGTGTTGAGTGTAATGTATCTCGGATCCCGCACCTGATTTTATGAATAAACACCCCAGTAGCGCGCACCTAAACAGTTCAAAATAATCTTTTGCCTTTCATTTAGATTGAGAATCACTTTAATATCCTCACCAACACGGAGTTCATGAACGCCTGCAAAGCAGGAAAACACCCATTTTGCCGTCGGCTTTTGAGTGGGTTTTTTCTTCATGTCAGGAAAGAACATTTTTTTTTCACGAAGTCTAGTTCTA
>Ga0214917_10001894_pt1 | contig 26361 bp, 35 predicted proteins | sample LL_1208_BB_MetaG_FD_177983 | JGI IMG/M metagenome (GOLD analysis project Ga0214917, IMG submission 177983) | Freshwater microbial communities from Lake Lanier, Atlanta, Georgia, United States - LL_1208_BB | ecosystem: Environmental > Aquatic > Freshwater > Lake | place: USA: Georgia | collected...
CGCGGCCCGCGCAGCCCCCACCGCCACGGCCCAGCCAGCAAGCCGGCCCAGCGCAGCCAGCCCAGGCACCGCCGGCGCAACCCGGCGGCGCGGCCCTGGCGCTCGGCGCCACATCGGCGCCCAGCCTTGACCCCGGCTGCGCCAATCCACCGCCGGTCTATCCCGCCAATTCCCGCCGGGCCGGCGAGGAGGGTGTGGTGCAGATCGTGGTGACGATTGGCGCGAATGGCCGCGCCATCGCCGCGCAGATTGCAGCCTCAAGCCGCTCCGCCGCGTTGGATGAGGCGGCGCGGCGGGCAGTGCTCGGCTGGTGCTATCGGCCGGCCTTGCGCAATGGTGAGCCTGTTCAGGGCCAGGTCGCGACCAATATCCGCTTCACGCTGCAATAGGGAAGCCTGCCATGGTCAAGCTGGATGTCATCACCACCAGGGGTGGCGATGGGGGGGAAACCTCGCTGGGCGATGGTTCACGCGTGCGCAAGGACGCGCTGCGGGTGGAGGCCTATGGCACCGTCGATGAGGCGAATTGCGCCATTGGCCTGGTGCGGCTGCATAGCAGCGGCGACCGCGCGGCCGATGCCATGCTGGCGCGCATTCAGAATGATCTCTTCGACCTCGGCGCTGACCTGTGTGTGCCCGGGGAGGGCGCGGATAGGCTGCGCATCACCGATGGCCAATGCCTGCGGCTGGAGGAGGAGATCGGCGCGATGAATGCGGTGATCGCGCCGCTGAATTCCTTCGTGCTGCCCGGCGGCAGCCCCGGCGCGGCGCATGCCCATCTCGCCCGCACCATTGCCCGGCGGGCGGAGCGGCTGGTGGTCTCGCTGGCGGCGGCGGAGAGCGTGAACCCGCAGGCCGTGCGCTACCTCAACCGGCTGAGCGATTTCCTCTTCGTGCTGAGCCGGCGGCTGAATGATAATGGGCTGGGCGATGTGAAGTGGCTGCCCGGCGCCAGCCGGTAGCTTGCCCCCCGGGGCGGCATGGAGCACATGGCGGGCGAATGGAACTGCGCACCGCCGATTTCGATTTCTTCCTGCCTGAGGCGCTGATCGCCCAGGAACCGGCGCGGCCGCGCGATGCGGCGCGGCTGCTCGTGGTGAATGATGCGCTGCGCGATATGGCGGTGCGCGACCTGCCATCCCTGCTCCAGCCAGGCGATTTGATGGTGGTGAATGACACCCAGGTGATCCCGGCACGGCTGGTGGCGTTTCGTGGCGAGGCCAGGATTGAGGTGATGCTCAACCGCGCCGAGGGCGGGGGCGTATGGCATGCGCTGCTGCGCAATTCCCGCCGGCTGCGGGCGGGGGATATCTTGCATATTCCCGGCAGCAGCGTGACCGCGCGGGTGCTGGAGGCGCCACAGGGTGGCGCGGCGCGGCTTGATTTTGGCCCCGATGAAGCCGCCCTGGCCGAGGCGCTGGCGGCGGTGGGGGAAATTCCGCTGCCGCCCTATATCACCCGCCCCGATGGCCCGCGCGCCACCGATAGCGCCGATTATCAGACCGCCTTCGCCAGCAAGCCCGGCGCAGTGGCCGCCCCCACCGCCAGCCTGCATTTCACCCCGGAATTGCTGGCGGCTTTGGCGGCGCGGGGGGTGCAGCGGGCCGAGCTGACGCTGCATGTCGGCGCGGGCACCTTTCTGCCGCTGCGGGCAGAGAACCCGCGCGAACATCGGCTGCATGCGGAATGGGGGGAGGTTACGCCCGAAGCGGCGGCGGCCATCAATTTGGCGCGGGCCGAGGGGCGGCGCATCATCGCCGTGGGCACCACGGCGCTGCGGTTGCTGGAGGCGGCGGCAACGGGCGAGCATGCCGTGCCGGTCCGGCCATTTCGCGGTTTGACCGAGATTTTTCTGCTGCCGGGGCATCGCTTCACCACGGCTGATCTGCTGATGACCAATTTCCATTTGCCGAAATCCACCCTGCTGATGCTGGTGAGCGCCTTTGCCGGCACGGCGCGGATGCGCGCGGCCTATGCGCATGCGGTGGCGGCGGGGTATCGGTTTTTCAGCTATGGTGATTCCTCGCTGCTGACCCTGACGGGTGCAGCCAGATAAGGGGTTGGGAGTTTGAGTTTAGGTTGGGCTTGCGCCGGATGTGATGGCGCCGCGCGGGCGGGCATGCTGCACACCGCGCATGGCGATGTGCCCACCCCGGTCTTCATGCCCGTGGGCACGGCGGGCACGGTGAAGGGAATGACGGCGGATGCCGTGCGCTCCACCGGCGCGCGCATCGTGCTGGGCAATACCTATCACCTGATGCTGCGCCCTGGCGCCGAGCGGGTGGCGCGGCTGGGCGGGCTGCACAAGATGATGGACTGGCCCGGGCCCATCCTGACCGATAGCGGCGGCTTTCAGGTGATGAGCCTGTCAGGCTTGCGGAAAATGGATGCGGATGGGGTGACCTTCCAATCGCATATTGATGGCGCGAAGCACCGCCTCACCCCCGCGCGCAGCATTGAGATTCAGCATTTGCTCGATGCCACCATCACCATGAGTTTTGATGAATGCACCCCCTTCCCCGCCACCCATGAGGAGGCGGCGAAATCCATGCGCATCTCGATGGATTGGGCGGCGCGCGGGCGGGAGGCTTTTGTGCCGCGCGAAGGCTATGGGCTGTTTGGCATTGTGCAGGGCTCCACCTATGCCGATTTGCGGGCCGAGAGCGTGAAGGCGCTGACCGATATTGGCTTTGAGGGCTATGCGGTGGGCGGGCTCGCGGTGGGGGAGGGGCAGCAGATGATGTTCGACACGCTCGATGTCACCGTGCCGCTGATGCCGCATGACAAGCCGCGCTATCTGATGGGCGTGGGCACGCCCGATGACCTGCTGGGCGCGGTGGCGCGCGGGATTGATATGTTCGATTGCGTCATCCCCACCCGTTCGGGCCGGATGGGCCGGGCCTATACCTCGGGGGGCGTGCTGAATATGCGCAATGCCCGCCATGCCGATGATGCTGGGCCGCTCGACCCGCAATGCGATTGCCCGGCCTGCACAAGGCATAGCCGTGCCTATATCCACCATTTGATCAAGGCCGAGGAGATGTTGGGGCCCATGCTGCTGACCTGGCACAATATCCGCTATTATCAGCGGCTGATGCAACGCATGCGCGATGCGATTCTGGCCGGCCGCCTGGCGGAGGAATCGGCCGCCATCCGCGCCGGATGGGCCGCGGCATGAAGCGGGCGACCAAAACCCAGACCAAGGGCCTGACCATGCTGGGCGCCCCCACGCCCATGCCCACCAATCCTGATGAGGCGGTGCTGGAGCGGGTGCCCAATCCGCATGCCGATATTGCCTTTTGCATTCGGTTTGTGGCGCCGGAATTCACCTCGCTCTGCCCGCTCACCGCGCAGCCGGATTTTGCTCATCTGGTGCTGGATTACGTGCCGAATAAATGGATTGTGGAGAGCAAGTCGCTCAAGCTCTATCTGGCCAGTTTTCGCAATCACGGGGCCTTTCATGAGGCCTGCACCATTGATATCGCGCGGCGGATCGCTGCCTTGCTGGCGCCGGCCTGGCTGCGGATTGGTGGCTATTGGTATCCGCGCGGGGGCATTCCCATTGATGTGTTCTGGCAAACCGGGGTGCCGCCCAAGGGGGTGTGGATTCCGGACCAGGGCGTGCCGGGCTATCGCGGCCGGGGCTGAGGCGGCGGCAAGGGTACTTGCCGCGCTGCGGGGCAGGAGCAAACCACGCTGCCATCGGCGAGGCGGTTGGCCACCGTTGGCTCATCGCAATGCGGGCAGAGGATGGGGGTCATTGCCGTTCTCCCTGTTTGGGCAGCGGGCGCATGGCGCGCAGGCGTTGGGCCAGGAGCGGCTGGCCAGAGTGTTCGGCCAGCAGGGCGGCTTCCTCCCGCGCGGCCTCGAAGCCCAGGCGGTAGCCCTCATAGGTGGCGGTATCGAGATTTTTGGCGATGGCTTTGGCGATGCTGTCTGGCATGGCGCTGATCTGCAGCCGCTGGGGCTGGGCTGCAAGGGGCCGGTGGTGTGGTAGCAGGCTGCTGAAAAGCGCTGATGGCAGAAGAAAAGAGCGAAAGGGCTTTGCCCCCTCGATCTTGCGGTCGCTCCCTATTCGTTTTTCGATAGCCTGCTAGGCTTTGGAAAGGAAACAACCAGGAAAAGCCATGCGTCTCGCGCGCCACGCCGCCATGAACCGCCGCGAATTTGTGGCAGCCGCATCGATGATGCCGCTGGTTGCGCGGGCCCAGGGCGCCTGGCCGGAGCGGCCCATCCGCGCCTTCGTGCCCTTCGCCCCCGGCACCGCGACGGATAATCTGGCCCGGGTGGTGATTGAGCCGATGGGGGCAGCGCTTGGCCAGCCGATTGTGATTGAGAACCGGGCCGGCGCCGGGGGGGCGATCGGCGCGCAGGCGGCGGCTAGGTCAGCGCCGGATGGCTATGCGCTGCTTTTCGGCTCGGCCACGACGCAGGCGGCCAATGTCTCGCTGATCCGCAACCTGCCCTATGATCCGGCGCGGGATTTTTCGCCCATTTCGCGCCTCGCCCATATTGCCCAGGTGTTGGTGGTGCATCCTTCGGTGCCGGCGCAGACGGTGCAGGAATTCGTCGCCTGGCTGCGGGCCAATCCAGGGAAGAATTTTGCCTCTGCCTCCTCGGGCAATCTCGCCCCCGCCGCCTTTCTGGTGAAGCGGCTGGGGCTGGAGGCGCAGGGCGTCACCTATCGCTCGCCACCGCAGGCGCTGACCGATGTGATGGCCGGGGTGGTGCCCTTCATGTTTATCGATATGTCGGCGGTGTTGGGCCATGTGCGGGCGGGCGCGGTGCGGGCGCTGGCGGTGACATCGGCCACGCCATCGGCGCTGCTGCCCGAGGTGCCGTCGCTGGCCACCACTGTGCTGCCGGGCTTTGAATTGCTCACCTGGATGGGTCTTTACGGCCCGGCCGGCCTGCCAGAGGCGATGGTGAACCGGCTCAATGCCGAGGCGCGGGCCGCGCTGGCGCGGCCGGAAATTATCCAACGCCTGCTGGCGATGGGGTTTGAGGCGCAGTCCAGCACGGCCGCCGAATTGGGTGAATTCACCCGCAGTGAAATCGAAAAATGGCGCGGCCTGGTGGCCGAGACCGCAATGGAGGTGACTTGAGATGTTACAACGCCGCACCCTGCCCCTGCTCGCCCTGGGCATGCCGGCCTTCGCGCAAGAGGCCTATCCCAGCCGCACCATCAGTGCCGTCACCGGTTATGCGCCCGGGGGGGTGACCGATGTGGTCAGCCGTGCCGTGGCCGCGCGGATGTCGCAGGAACTTGGCACTACAATTGTGGTGGAAAACCGCGTGGGTGCCGCCACCGCCGTGGCCAATACCCATGTCGCCCAGGCCCGGGCGGATGGCTACACGCTGCTGATGGGCACCTCGACACTGGCCATCAACCCGGCCTTGCAGCCCAACCTCACGCCGCGCGACCCGGCACGGGAGCTGGCGCCGGTGGGCATGGTGTTCCGCAGCCCCTTCGTGCTGCATGTCCATCCCTCGCTGCCCATCCATAATATGGCGGAGTTTCTGGCCTATGCCCGGGCCAATCCGGGGCGGCTGAATATTGGCAGCTCGGGCACCGGGGCGGTGAACCATTTGAGCCAGGCGCTGCTGGTGGCGCGCACCGGCGTGGAGCTGGTGCATGTGCCCTTCCGCGGCGGCGCGCCGGGGCTTTTGGAACTGCGCGCCGGGCGCATTCAGGGCATGTTCAACGCGACGCAGGAGGCCCAGCCAGTGGTGCGCGAGGGGGCGACCCGCGCGCTTGGCGTGACAAGCACAACGCGCATTCCCACCCTGCCCGACGTGCCGCCCATCGCCGATACCGTGCCGGGCTATGAGGCCATGTTCTGGCAGGGGCTTTTCGCCCCCGCCGGCACGCCTGCCCCCATCATGGCCCGGCTGGAAGCGGCCTTGCGCGTCGCCACCACCGACCCTGCCTTGGTCAGCCGCATGGCCGAGCAGGGGGTGGAGATGGTGTCGGGCGGCGCGGATGACCTGCGCGCGCTGCTGGCGCGGGAGCTGGTGAGCTGGGCCGAGGTGATCCGCAGCCAGAACATCCGCCCGGAGTAGTCAGAACACATCTTGGCCGATACTGTGGTGGCCAAGAAAAACCATAGGGAGACGTTGATGCTTGGCCTGATGCAAGAGCACCCGCTGCTGGTATCCTCCATCCTGACCCATGCGGCGAAGCATCATCGTGGATCGAAGCTGGTCAGCGTGGATGCGACCGGGGCGGTGACCCGCTCCAACTACCCCGCCATGGCCGCGCGCGCGGCGCAATTGGCGCATGCCCTGGCGCGGCTGGGGGTGCGGCGCGGCGAGCGGGTGGCGACGCTGGGCTGGAACACCGCGCCGCATATGGAGGTGTATTACGCGGCCTCCGGCATGGGGGCGGTGCTGCACACGGTCAATCCGCGGCTATTCCCCGACCAGATCGCCTATATTCTGAATAACGCCGCCGATGTGGCGCTGTTTGTCGATGCCTCGCTGCTGCCGGGGTTGATGGCGCTGGCCGAGCGCCTGCCGGAATCGCTGCGCCTGGTGGTGGTGATGGGCGAGGCCACCCTGCCCGCGCTGCGCGTGCCGGTGGTGGGTTATGAGGCGCTGATCGCCGGCGAGGACACCGAATACCCCTGGCCGCTGCTGGATGAACGGGCGGCGAGCGCGCTGTGCTATACCTCCGGCACCACGGGTGAGCCCAAGGGCGTGCTCTATTCCCACCGCTCCACCGTGCTGCATGCCATGGCGGCGGTGCAGCCCGATGTGTTTGCGCTCCGCGCGCTGGATGTGGTGATGCCGGTGGTGCCGATGTTCCACGTCAATGCCTGGGGCCTGCCCTATGCGGCGCCGATGACCGGCGCCTCGCTGGTGCTGCCGGGCCCGAAGCTGGACCCGGCCAGCCTGCATGCGCTGGTGGAGGCCGAGGGCGTGACCTTCTCGGCCGGGGTGCCGACGATCTGGACCGGGCTGCTGGGCTGGTTGCGGGCCGACCCCGCCCGAGGTTTCACAGCGCCGCCGCGCCTGGTGGTGGGTGGCACGGCGCTGCCGGTGGCGATCACCGCCGGGTTACAGCAGGAATACGGCGTGCCCATCCTGCATGCCTGGGGCATGACCGAGATTAGCCCGCTGGGCAGCGTGAACACCCGCAAGGCGGAGAATGCCCATTGGTCGGATGAGGAATTCCTGGCCTATTCACGCAAGCAGGGCAGGCCGCAATTCGGCGTGGATCTGCGGGTGCTCGATGCCGCGGGTGCGCCCATTGCCGAGGATGATGTGGCCTTTGGCGAATTGCAGGTGCAGGGGCATTGGGTGGCCAGCGGCTATTTCAATCGCCCCGGCGATGAGGCCTTTACCGCCGATGGCTGGATGAAGACCGGCGATGTGGTGACGGTGGACGCGCTCGGCTCCATCGAGATCGTTGACCGGGCGAAGGATGTCATCAAATCGGGCGGCGAATGGATCAGCTCGATCACGCTGGAAAATCTGGCACTGGCGCATCCGGATGTGCAACTCGCCGCCGTCATTCCGGCGCATCACCCCAAATGGGATGAACGCCCGCTGCTGCTGGTGGTGCGCAAGCCGGGCACGACCCCCGATGCCGCCTCCATCCTGTCCATCTATGAGGGCAAGGTGGCGAAGTGGTGGGTGCCCGATGGGGTGGAATTCGTCGACTCGCTGCCGCTCACAGCCACGGGAAAACTCTGGAAGGCAGAGATGAAGAAGCAGTGGAAAGACTTTTCCTTCGGTGGCTGACGCGGATTTGTGCAGATCCGGTACCGCGTGACGATTCCACCGCCTTTGCCCGCTTGCCGACAGCGCCTGGGCGTTCTTTGCTTGTGCCGTCCGAGAGGGAGATCTCCATGCGTCTGAAATTTCTGGCCGCCGGCCTGGCTGCCATGTTGGCCAGCCAGGCAGAGGCCCAACAGCCCCGCGTGCTGCGCATCGCCATGACGGCGGCCGATGTGCCGACCACCACGGGCATGCCCAATAACGGCTTCGAGGGTATGCGCTTCCTCGGCTACCCGGTGTTCGAGGCGCTGACCCTGTGGGACCTCTCCAACTCTGAGCGCCCTGCCACGCTGCGGCCGGGCCTGGCCGAAAGCTGGGAGCAGGACCCGGCAGACCCGCAAAACTGGATCTTCCGCCTGCGCCAGGGCGTGACATTCCATGACGGCACGCCCTTCAACGCGGATGCCGTGATCTGGAACATGGACCGCTTCTTCCGCAATGACAGCCCGCAATTCGAAGCGGCGGGCAGCGCGATTTCCCGCGCCCGCGTGCCGATTTTGGAGAGCTATCGCAAGATCGATGACCGCACGATCGGCATGCGGACCAACCGCGTGGCGTCGTATTTCCCCTATATGGTCGTCTATCTGCTGATGACCTCGCCGCAGAGCTTCGAGCAGGCCGGGCGGGATTGGGCGCGCGTGGCGGCCCTGCCGCCGGCGGGCACCGGGCCCTTCCGCCTCAGCCGCTTCGTGCCGCGCACCTCGGCCGAGTTGACCCGCAATGATGGCTATTGGGACCGCGCGCGGGTGCCGCGCCTGGACCGCGTGGTGCTGCTGCCCATGCCCGAGGCGACGACGCGCCTCGCCGCCCTGCGCTCGGGCCAGGTGGACTGGATTGAGGTGCCGCCGCCCGATGGCATTCAAAGCCTGCGCGCCGCCGGCTTCACCATCACCACCGGCAGCTACCCCCATGTCTGGCCCTGGATGCTGCAAACCGGCGGCGATAGCCCGCTGGCCGATGTGCGTGTGCGCCAGGCGCTGAATTACTGCGTGGACCGCTCGGGACTGGTGGCCTTTCTCAATGGCACGGCCGAGCCCTCGGTGGGCTGGCTGAAGCCCTCGGACCCGAATTTCGGCAGCCCGCAGAACCGCTATACCTTTGACGCCGCGCGCGGCCGGCGCCTGCTGGCTGAGGCGGGTTACAATGCGCAGCGGCCGCTGAGCTTCAAGGTAATGATCTCCACCTCGGGTTCGGGCCAGATGCTGCCGCTGCCGATGAATGAATACATGCAGCAGAATCTGCGTGAGGCCTGCGGGGTGAATGTGACCTTCGAGGTGACGGAGTGGAACACGCTGCTCGGCGCCACCCGCGCCGCCCCCGGCGCGCCCATCCTGGCGGGCTCGGTGGCGCTGAACCCCTCCTCGCCCTCGTCTGACCCCTCGGTTGCGGCGCGCTACTTCCTGCAGGCCTTCGTGCCGCCCAATGGCTTCAATTGGCCGCAATTCCGCGATGACCAGTTCGAGGCTGCCTTCGCGCGGCTGGAGCGGGCCACCACGCCGGCGGAATTCAACGCCGCTTATGCCGCAGCGCATGAGCGCCTGGTGGATAATCCCCCCTGGCTTTACATTGTGCATGACCTGAACCCGCGGGCGATGAGCCGCCGGGTGCGCGGCTTTGTCAGCGCGCAATCCTGGTTCATCGATCTGGTGACTTTGGACGTGCAGTGATGCGGTAGGCTCTGGCTGCACGCCAGGGCGGTTAAAGAATGGAATGGGCCCGGGGCGATGCCGCCTCGGGCCTATTTTTTGGCGTGGTGCGCAAAGGCGGGGGTGATGCTTGACGCCGCCGCAGGCTGGGGCAGGCTGGCCTTGGGCGCCAGTTCGGAGGAACAACCATGCAGCCATCGAAACTCGGCACCGGGGTGGGTGCGCCCATGCGGCGCGTGGAGGATGGGCGCTTCCTGCGCGGCCGAGGCCGCTATGTGGATGACATGCCCGCCGCTGATGCCACCCGCATGGTGCTGCTGCGCTCACCTCATCCGCATGCCCGGCTGCTGCGGGTGGATGCCATGGCGGCGCGCGCCATGCCCGGCGTGCTGCTGGTGCTCACCGCGGCCGATATCACCGAATTGGGCGTGCTGCGTTGCGTAACGCCGCGCCATAGGCGGGATGGCCAACCGCTGACCCAGACGCCCTGGCGCATGCTGGCTGGCGACACCGTGCGCTATGTGGGCGACCCGTTGGCCTGCGTGGTGGCGGAAACCCTGGCCCAGGCGCAGGACGCGGCCGAAGCGATTGCGGTGGATTATGCGCCGCTGCCGGCGGTAACCGATTCCATCGAGGCGGCCGCGCCGGATGCGCCTGAGCTATGGCCGGGGCTGATCCCGGGCAATGAGAGTTTTCTCTTCCGGCTGGGCGATGCCGCGGCGGTGGAGCGCGCCATGGCGCAGGCAGCGCATGTTGTGCGGCTGCCCTTTCGCGTCACCCGGGTCTCCGCCAATCCGCTGGAGCCGCGCAACCTTCTGGCAAGCTATGATGCCGCCGAGGAGCGCTATACGCTGGTGACCGGCACGCAATTGCCGCATGTGATGCGCAATGAGATTGCGGAATTCGCGCTCGGCATTCCCACCAACCGGCTGCGGATCATCTCGCCCGATGTCGGCGCCGGCTTTGGCATGAAGGAGAGCCCCTTCCCCGAGCATGTGCTGGCGCTGCATGCCGCCCGGCTGTTGCACCGGCCGGTGCGCTGGGCCGCCACACGCAGCGAGAGTTTTCTGTCCGATACCCATGCGCGGGACAATGACAGCCTGGCCGAGCTGGCGCTGAGTGCCGAGGGGGATTTTCTGGCGCTTCGGGTCACCACCCTGTGCAATCTGGGCGCTTATCTCGCCTGGCAGGGGGCGGTGAGCAGCACCAATAATGTGGGTGGGCTGGCGGGGGTCTATCGCACCCCGGCCATTTGTACCGAGGTGCGTGGCATTTTCACCAATACCCAGCCCACCGCGCCCTATCGCGGCGCCGGCCGGCCGGAGGCGATTTACGCCATCGAGCAATGCATCGACCTGGCCGCGCAGGCGATGGGGCTGGACCGGGTGGCGCTGCGCCAGCGCAACCTGATCCAACCCGGGCAAATGCCGTTTCAGACCGGGCTCGATTATTGCTATGATAGCGGCGATTTCCCCAAAAACATGGCCATGGCGCTGGCGGCGGCTGATTGGGCGGGGTTTGCCGCGCGGCGCGCCGAGAGCGAGGCGCGGGGCCGACTGCGCGGCATCGGCATCGCCAATGCCATTGAGAGCGCTGGCGGGCCGCATCGCAACCCGATGGAGGAGGCCGCCGAAATCCGCTTTGACAGCGGCGGCAGCGTGACGCTGCTGATGGGCAGCCATAATCACGGCCAAGGGCATGAGACGGTGTTCCGCCAGATTGCCCGCGAGCGTTTGGGTATTCCGCCCGAGCGCATCCGCTTCATCTGCGGTGATACCGAGACGGTGACGCATGGCCGCGGCACGATAGGCTCGCGCAGTATGATGGCGGGCGGTGGTGCGCTGGTGGCGGCGGCGGCGCGCATTGTGGAGCGCGGTAAGCGCCTGGCGGCGCATTTTCTGGAGGCCAGCGAAGCGGATATCGAATTCGCGGCGGGTGAATTTCGCGTCGCCGGCACTGATAAGGGCATTGGCATTGAGGCGCTGGCCAAGCGCAGCTATGTGCCCGGCGCGCTGCCGAAGGGCGAGGCGTTGGGGCTCTCAGCCCTGCTCATCAACCGCCCAGGCGACGCCACCTTCCCCAATGGCTGCCATATCGCCGAGGTGGAGATCGACCCCGAGACGGGTGAATGCGCGCTGCTGCGCTATCTGGTGGTGGATGATGTCGGCACGGTGATTAACCCGCTGCTGCTGAAGGGCCAGATTCATGGCGGCGTGGCGCAGGGCTTTGGCCAAGTCTTTGGCGAGAATATCCTCTACCAGGATGGCCAGTTGCTGACCGGCAGCTTTGCCGATTATCCGATGCCGCGCGCGAGCGACTTTCCGCCGCTGAGCGTGCTGTCCAACCCGCAGCCAACGGCGAGCAATGTGCTGGGCGTGAAGGGTGCGGGCGAAGCCGGCACGGTGGGCGCGCTGCCCGTGCTGATGAGCGCTGTCATGGATGCGCTGCGCCCTCATGGCGTGACTTGGCTGGATATGCCGGCAACGCCAGAGCGTGTGTGGCGGGCGCTGAACAACGCGCGCAAGGCGGGAGCCACATAACCGCCCGTGTTTGGCGTTCAATACAAAGCCTGCTAGGGCGATAATGGGCGGCCAAACCGCCCATTATCAGGGATGGCTCGGCTCAGGCCTCGTCGTCAGCCGCAACTTCCGGCTTCGGGCCGCTATCGAGGCCCTTGGCCGCCACATCGCGCTCGACGAGCTCGATCACCGCCATGGTCGCCGCATCGCCATAGCGGATGCCGGCCTTCAGCACGCGGGTATAGCCGCCATTGCGGGCCTTGTAGCGCTCGGCGATGGTGGTGAAGAGCTTGTCCACCACTTTTTCGTCCATGATCTGCGCATAGGCCTGGCGGCGCGCATGCAACCCGCCGCGCTTGCCGAGCGAAATGATCCGCTCGACATAGGGGCGCAGCTCCTTGGCCTTGGGCAGCGTGGTGGTGATCTGCTCGTGCTTGAGCAGCGAGGTCGCCATGTTGCGGAACATGGCAGCCCGGTGAGTGGAGGTGACGCCAAGCTTACGATTGGCCATACCGTGACGCATAGTGAAAGCTCCTTAGTCCGCTCGGATCAGAACGGCTCTTCAATCTTCTTGGCGAGGTCTTCGACATTCTCAGGCGGCCAGCCGGTAACCGACATACCAAGGCCCAGGCCCATCGAGGCCAGCACTTCCTTGATTTCGTTCAACGACTTGCGGCCGAAATTCGGCGTCCGCAGCATTTCCTGCTCGGACTTCTGAACGAGATCACCGATATAGACGATGTTGTCATTCTTCAGGCAATTGGCGGAGCGCACGCTCAGCTCCAGCTCATCCACCTTGCGCAGCAGGTTGCGGTTGAAGGGCAGGTCATCCTGCACATCTTCCACCACGCGCTGGCGAGGCTCGTCGAAATTGATGAAGAGCTGCAGCTGGTCCTGCAAAATGCGCGCGGCGACGGCCACGGCATCATCAGGGGCCACTGTACCGTCTGTCTCCACATCGAGCACCAGGCGGTCGTAATCGGTGACCTGGCCCACGCGAGTGGGCTCCACGCGATAGGCGACGCGGCGCACGGGGGAATAGATGGCGTCGATGGGGATGAAGCCGATGGGCGCATCTTCCGGCCGGTTCATCGCCGCGGGCACATAGCCGCGGCCAACCTGCACGGTGAATTCCATGTTCAGCGTCGCGCCGTCATCAAGCGTGCACAGAACCAGATCGGGGTTGGCAACCTCGATATCGCCCGTGGTCTGAATCTGGCCGGCAGTCACCTCGCCCGGGCCCTTGGCGGTGAGGTTCAGCCGCTTGGTGCCTTCACCAGGCATACGGATGGCCAGCTGCTTCACATTCAAGACGATATCGGTCACGTCTTCACGCACACCGTTGATGCTGCTGAACTCATGCAACACCCCGTCGATGCGGATGCCGGTGACGGCAGCGCCTTGCAGGGAGGAGAGCAGGACGCGACGGATCGCATTCCCCAACGTCATGCCAAAGCCGCGCTCGAGCGGCTCGGCCACGACGGTGGCGGTGCGGTTGGGGTCAGCCCCAGGCTCCACATCCAGCCGCTCGGGCCGGATAAGGGAACGCCAATTGCGTTCGAGCATGGTTTCAGTCTCCAAGTGTTGCGCGGTGGGCGGGCGAAAGGCTGAAGAGCGCGGCCACAAGGGCCGCGCCGCAATCAGACCCGCCGGCGCTTACGCGGGCGGCAACCATTGTGCGGGATGGGCGTCACGTCCTTGATGGAAGTGACGTAGAAGCCCACGGATTGCAGGGCACGCAGCGCGCTCTCGCGGCCCGAACCAGGGCCGCTCACCATGATTTCCAGCGTTTCCATCCCGTGTTCGCGGGCCTTCTTGCCGGCATCCTCGGCGGCCATCTGGGCTGCATAGGGCGTGCTCTTGCGGCTGCCCTTGAAGCCCTGCGTGCCCGAGGAGGACCAGGAGATCGCGTTGCCCTGGGCGTCGGTGATGGTCACGATGGTGTTGTTGAAGGTGGCGAGCACATGGGCCACGCCGGAAGAAATATTCTTCCGTTCCTTCTTGCGCGGGCGAGAGCCACCGGCGGTTGCTGCACGAGCCATATTACTTCGTCACCTTCTTCTTGCCGGCGATGGCCACAGCCTTGCCCTTGCGGGTGCGCGCATTGGTATGCGTGCGCTGACCGCGAACCGGCAGGCCACGGCGATGGCGCAGGCCGCGATAGGCCGCCATATCCATCAACCGCTTGATATTCATCGCCACTTCACGGCGAAGGTCACCCTCCACGCGGTAGTCACGGTCGATGGTTTCACGCAGCTTGCCGATTTCCTCATCGGTGAGCTGGTTGACACGGCGCTCAGCCGGGATGCCCAGCTTCTCGCAGATGTCCTTGGCGTTTTGAGGGCCAATGCCAAAGATATAGCGCAGCGAGATCAGCACGCGCTTGTTCGTGGGGATATTCACGCCGGCGATACGCGCCACTGGGCTGCTCCTGTCTCAAAGTCTTGCGGATGGGGCCCAATGGCCCGTCACCGTTTTGGAATGGGTTAAAACAACAATGCGGCGCGCAAGCGCCGTTGCCTAAAGAAGCGGGGCACTACACCCCGATGGAAGAAGAGTCAACGCCACCTTCACGGTTTCACGATAGAAGACAGCGCGGCGAAGACGATATCCATCGCCGCCATGCCATCCACGGCAGAAAGCTTGCCCTGTGCCCCGTAGAAGGGCAGCAGGGGCGCCGTCTGCCGGTGATAGGCAGCCAGCCGCGCAGCAACCGTCTCGGCCTTGTCATCAGCCCTGCGGCTGAATTCGGCGCCACCACAATTGTCGCAGACGCCGATGGTTTTGGGCGTTTTGAACGTATCATGATAGCCAGCGCCGCATTTCGCGCAGGTGTAGCGGCCGGAAATCCGGCCCACCAATGCGGCGTCATCCACCTTCAGCTCGATCACATGGTCGAGCCTAATGCCCTTTTCCGCCAGCATGTGGTCCAGCGCCTCGGCCTGCGGCACGGTGCGCGGGAAGCCATCAAGGATGAAGCCATTGGCCGCATCCGCCTGGCCCACGCGGTTGGCTAGCATGGCGGTGATGATGGCATCGGGGACGAGATCGCCGCGCTCCATAATCGAACGAGCCTCAAGCCCAATCGGCGAACCGGCCTTCACCTCGGCGCGCAGCATGTCGCCGGTCGAGATCTGCACCAGACCGAAGGCCTCCTCCAGGCGCTTGGCCTGCGTGCCCTTGCCCGCGCCCGGCGGGCCCAACAGGATCAAGTTCATCACCGCGCACCACCCCTTTGGCCTCGGCCGCCGAGGCGAGCCTTTTTGATCAGACCTTCATATTGGTGCTGGAACAAGTGCGATTGCACCTGTGCCACCGTATCCATCGTGACGGTCACAATGATAAGCAACGATGTACCGCCAAAATAGAACGGCACGCCGTAATTCGAGATCAACAACTCAGGAATAAGGCAAACAACCGAGAGATAAATCGCACCAATCGCAGTAAGCCTGGTTAACACGCGATCAAAATATTCAGCGGTATTGGCCCCAGGGCGAATGCCGGCGACAAAACCGCCGTATTTCTTCAGGTTATCAGCGGTCTCCACTGGGTTAAAAACCACCGCAGTGTAGAAAAACGAGAAGAAAATGATCATGGCCAGATACAGCAACATATAGGCCGGCATGCCATGGGCAAGCTGATTGGCGACCCATTGCAGCCAGGTATCCGCCGTAGCATCGGTGCTAAAGCCCGCCACAGTCGCTGGGAGCAACAGAAGAGACGAGGCAAAAATCGGCGGGATAACACCCGCCGTGTTCAACTTGAGCGGCAGATGCGTGCTTTCACCACCCGTCATCCGGTTGCCGACCTGGCGCTTAGGGTATTGCACCGGGATGCGCCGCTGCGCCCGCTCCACGAATACCACCAGCGCGATGACCGCCAGAGCGGCAGCGATAAAGAACAGGATGAAGAAGGTGGAGAGCGCGCCAGTCCGGCCGAGTTCGAGCAATGAAATCAGCGCCGAGGGCAAATTCGCCACAATGCCGGCAAAGATGATCAGCGAAATCCCGTTGCCAACGCCGCGGGCTGTCACCTGCTCACCCAACCACATCAGGAACATGGTGCCGCCCACCAGGGTGATCACGCAGGAGAGCCGGAACATCATTCCAGGGTCCATCACCGCTGCCCCGGCAGCGCCACGCACACTCTCAAGGCCCACGGCAATGCCATAGGCCTGCACGATCGCAATCGCCAAAGTCAGGTAGCGGGTATATTGATTGAGCTTTTTACGGCCGCTCTCGCCCTCTTTCTTCAGCGCCTCCCAGGAGGGAATCGCTGCCGACATCAGCTGCACAATGATCGAAGCAGAGATATAGGGCATGATATTGAGCGCAAAGACGGTCATCCGCCCCAGCGCGCCGCCGGTGAACATGTCGAACATGCCCAAAATGCCGCCGCCATGCTGGCGCAGCATCTCACCCATCACCGCCGCATCGACCCCCGGCACCGGCACATAGCTGCCAATCCGATAGACAATGAGCGCGCCGAGGGTAAACCAAAGGCGGTTCTTGAGTTCGGTTGCCTTGGCCAGCACACCGAAGTTCAGACTGGACGCGAGTTGCTCAGCCGCCGAGGCCATCGCCTAATCCCCATGAAAACGGCGCCCAGACATCAAGCCGGGCGCCGCCCCATATTACCGCATACCTCGCGCGAATGCGCGAGGTGAAAACCTCACGCCTCCGGCGCTGCTTCCGCAGGCGCGTTCAGCAAGGTGATCGTGCCACCCGCGGCCTGGATGGCCGCGATCGCCGTTGCCGAAGCACCGGAGACGGTGATGTTGACCGCGCGAGAAATATTGCCCTGGCCGAGCAGCCGCACGCCGGCCAGCCGGGCCTGCGAGCGCACAACGCCCGCCGCCTTCAGCATGGTCTCATCCAAAGGCTGGTCACCGGGCAGACGACCTTCGCTGATCGCCTTATCCAGCGCGCCAATATTGAGCGGCGCATATTCCTTGCGGAAAATGTTAACAAAGCCGCGCTTGGGCAGACGCCGATAAATCGGCAGCTGACCACCTTCAAACCCGTTCAGCGAGACGCCGGTACGGGCCTTCTGGCCCTTCACGCCGCGGCCAGAGGTCTTGCCCTTGCCCGAGCCGATACCACGACCGATGCGCTTGAACTTGGGGCGCGCACCCTCGTTATCCTTGAGTTCGTTCAGTTTCATCTTACGACTCTACCTTGATGAGGTGCGCGACCTTCTTGATCATGCCGCGGACACTGGGGGTGTCCTCGAGCGTGCGCACCCGATTCATCTTGTTGAGGCCGAGGCCGATCAGCGTCTCGCGCTGACCAGGCTTGCGGCCAATGGGCGAACCAGTCTGGCGCACCGTGACGGTGGCCTTTGCTTCATCAGACATTGGCACCCTCCGCCGCAGGCTCATCGCCCTTCTTCGTGCCGAGCAGATCGCCCACCTTCTTGCCACGGCGGCTGGCCACGCTGCGCGGGCTGGCGGCACGCGCCAGGCCGGCGAAGGTCGCCTTCACCATGTTATGGGGGTTGGTGGTGCCGGTGCACTTGGCCACGACATCGCCCATCCCCAGCGTCTCGAACACGGCGCGCATCGGGCCACCGGCAATGATGCCGGTACCGGCCGGCGCTGCCCGCAGATAGACGCGCCCGGCGCCGAATTCACCCACCACATCATGGTGCAGGGTACGGCCCTCGCGCATCGCCACGCGGATCATGGTACGCTTGGCCCGCTCGGTGGCCTTGCGGATTGCCTCCGGCACCTCGCGCGCCTTGCCAGCGCCCCAGCCCACACGGCCCTTCTGATCACCCACCACGACCAGCGCGGCGAAGGAGAAGCGACGGCCACCCTTCACCACCTTGGCCACACGGTTAATCGTGACCAGCTTGTCCTTCAGGTCATCGCCCTGCTCGGTCTGCTGTTGGCGGTTATCGTCGCGGCGGCCGCGGCCACGGCCACGACCCTCGCGCTCACCACCACCTTCGCCACCGCTGCGCGGTTCACGTGCCATATCGAATGCCCCTTAGAATGCCAACCCGCCTTCGCGGGCGGCATCGGCCAGCGCTTTCACGCGGCCATGGTAGAGATAGGGACCGCGGTCGAAGACCACGGCCGAAATGCCGGCCGCCAGGGCGCGCTCGGCCACCAGCTTGCCAACGGCCACCGCCGCATCCTTGTCCGCGCCGGTCTTCAGCGCCTCGCGCATCGGCTTCTCGAGCGAGGAGGCGGCCGCAAGCGTGCGCCCCGCCACATCGTCGATAATCTGAGCGTAGATGTGCTTGCCCGAACGAAATACCGACAGGCGCGCGCGCCCACCGGATTTCTGGCGGATCTGATAGCGAAGACGGGCGCGACGCCGGGCTTCGAGGTCGAGTTTCTTCAGGGCCATTACTTCTTCTTACCCTCCTTGCGGAGGATCTGCTCGTTCTCGTACTTCACGCCCTTGCCCTTATAGGGCTCGGGACCGCGATAGCCACGGATTTCCGCGGCAACCTGGCCGACCTGGCGCTTGTCCATGCCTTCCACCTTGATGGCCGTGGGCTTCTCGCAGGTGATCTTGATGCCCTGAGGAACCGTGTAACGGATCTCATGACTATAGCCGAGGTTCAGAACCAGCTCGGGGCCCTGCACGGCAGCGCGATAACCGGTGCCGGTGATTTCCATGGACTTGGTGAAGCCCACGGATACACCCTTCACCATGCCATTGATCAGGCTGCGGGTGGTGCCCCACATGGTCCGGCTCTGTCGGTCCTTGCCGCGGGGCTTCACCGCAACCGTGCCGGGCGCGATTTCAAGTTCCACCGACTCGGAGACCGGCATGCTGAGTTCGCCCAGCTTGCCCTTCGCCACCAGCGTGCTGCCCTGCAGCGCCAAAGTGACGCCAGCGGGAACAGGCACGGGATATTTGCCAACGCGTGACATTCTGCTGGCCCCCTTAGAACACGCGCGCCAGCACTTCGCCGCCAACATTGGCAGCCCGTGCTTCAGCGTCGCTCATCACGCCCTTCGGCGTGGACAGGATGGAAATACCAAGGCCCGAATAGAATTTCGGCAGCTCCTTAATCTTGGAATAAACCCGGCGCCCAGGCTTGGACACGCGGCTCACTTCCTTGATGGCGGGCTCGCCCTCAGAATATTTCAGCTCGATCTCCAGCTGGGAGACGCCGGCACGAAGCTCGGACACCTTCCACGCACGGATATAACCCTCGCGCTTGAGAACCTCGAGCACATCCGCCTTGAGGCGGCTGGCCGGGGCCACGCAGCGCGACTTGCGAGCATGCTGGGCATTGCGGATGCGGGTGAGCAGGTCACCCACGGGATCGGAAAGCGACATGTGGTGCTCTCCTCCTTACCAGCTGGCCTTGACCACACCGGGCAGCTGCCCGCTGTTGGCCATGGACCGCAGCATATTTCGGCTGAGCTTGAACTTGCGGTAATTGCCACGCGGGCGGCCGGTCAATTCGCAGCGCAGACGCACCCGAACCTTGGCGCCGTTGCGCGGCAATTGCGCGAGCTTGATGGTCGCCTCAAAGCGCTCCTCAATGGGCGCCTCGCGGTCCATCACCACGCTCTTCAATGCCGCACGCTTCTTGGCATGCGCCTCAGAGAGCTTCTCGCGGCGGTTGTTCTTCTCGACGGACGAAGTCTTCGCCATATCGTGTCTATCCTCCGGAACCTGCGGGCAAGGGCCCGCGGTTTTCCAATTGCCTCAGTTCGTGAAGGGAAGTTCAAACGCCTTGAGCAGCGCCTTGGCTTCCTTATCGGTCTTCGCGGTCGTGACGAACACGATGTCCATGCCGCGAACGGCCTCCACCTTGTCGTACACGATCTCGGGGAACACAATCTGCTCCTTCAGGCCCATTGCGTAATTGCCACGGCCGTCAAAGCCCTTATTCCCCGCAAGACCACGGAAATCACGCACGCGCGGCAGCGCGATGGTCACCAGACGGTCGAGAAACTCGAACATCCGGACACTGCGCAGGGTCACCTTGCAGCCGATCGCCTGGCCCTCGCGGATCTTGAAGCCCGCGATCGCCTTCTTCGCCTTGGTGCGCACCGGCTTCTGGCCGGAGATCAGCATCATCTCGCCAACAGCGCTGTCGAGCTTCTTCTGATCGCCCGCAGCCTCACCGACGCCCATATTGATGACGATCTTCGTCAGCTTCGGCACTTCCATCGGGTTCGTGTAACCGAACTCCTCGATGAGCTTCTTCCGCACCGCGTCCTTATAGAACGTGGCCAGACGCGGCACGCCAGCGGAGGCGACGGCGGCACCCGCAGCGGCCGGAACCGTGCTCTGACCGCGGCCCGTGCCCTCGCCCTTCACGGGAGCGCCAGCGCCACCGCTCTTGGCATTCTTTGCCGGCGCCTTGCCCTTGGCGGCGCCCTTCTTTGTCCCGCTCATGCGTCGAGAACCTCACCAGATGCCTTGGACACACGAACCTTGCGGCCGTCTTCCAGAGTCTTGAAACCAACCCGTGCCGGCTTGTCGCTCTTCGGGTCAATCAACGCGATATTGCTCAGATGGATCGGCGCTTCCTTGGTGGTGATGCCACCCGGCTTGCCCATGCCCTGAGGCTTCTCATGCTTCTTGACCAGGTGAACGCCTTGGACCAGCGCACGCGTCTCGGTCGGGAACACGCGCAGCACTTCGCCGCGCTTGCCCTTGTCACGACCGGTCAGAACGACAACGCGGTCGCCCTTCTTGATCTTGGCGGCCATGTTTACAGGACCTCCGGCGCCAGGGAGATGATCTTCATGAATTTCTTCGCCCGCAGCTCACGAACCACGGGTCCAAAAATACGCGTGCCGATCGGCTCATTGGACTTGTTGATCAGCACAGCGGCGTTCTTGTCGAACCGGATGGCCGTGCCGTCGGCGCGGCGCACCGGGTAGGAGGTGCGCACGATCACCGCGCGCTCAACCGAGCCCTTCTTCACCTTGCCGCGGGGAATGGCTTCCTGAACGGCCACCACAATGATGTCGCCCACCGAGGCGAAGCGACGCTTGGAGCCGCCCAACACCTTGATGCACTGCACCCGACGCGCGCCGCTATTGTCAGCGACCTCGAGATTGGCCTCAACGCCGATCATGCCGGAACTCCTTCAGCCGCGGCGACAAGCCCTTCGGGCTTGGCAACCGGCTCGCCATTGCGGGCGATCAGCACCCAGGTCTTCCGCTTGCTGATCGGACGGCACTCCTCGATGCTCACGAGGTCGCCCTCCTTCGCCAGATTCTCTTCGTCATGCGCGGCGTATTTCTTCGAACGCCGGATGAACTTCTTATAGAGCGGATGCATCACGCGACGCTCGATCAAGACGGTAACCGTCTTGTCCTGCTTGTCGCTGGTGACCCGCCCGGTGAGGACGCGCTTCGGCATAACCGGGGTCTCCTCTTCAGGTCTGGGGTTGGGCCGAGCGGGCGCGCTCGGTCTGGATCGTCTTCACCCGCGCGATATCACGACGCACCGCCTTGATGCGGTTCGTGCTCTCCAGCTGGCCAGTGGCCCGCTGAAAACGCAGGTTGAACTGTTCTTTGCGCAGGTCCAGCAGCATGGCCTGCAGCTCATCGGCGCTCTTGGCGCGGACATCGGCAACCTTGGTCATATCAGGCGTCCCCACCCAGGCGAGCAACGATCTTGGTGCGGATCGGCAGCTTGGCGGCACCCAGCGAGAGGGCCTCCTTCGCTGTATCCAGCGACACGCCATCGATCTCGAACATGATGCGACCCGGCTTGACCCGCGCCACCCAGAATTCCGGCGCGCCCTTGCCCGAGCCCATGCGGACTTCGGCAGGCTTGGACGAGACAGGCACATCGGGGAAGATGCGGATCCACACCCGGCCCTGGCGCTTCATGGCGCGGGTGATCGCACGGCGAGCCGCCTCGATCTGCCGCGCAGTGACACGCTCAGGCTCCAGGGCCTTGAGACCAAAACCACCGAAGGACAGGCTGAAGCCAGTCCGGGCGATGCCCTTGATGCGACCCTTATGGGCCTTACGAAAAGTTGTGCGCTTCGGCTGAAGCATGACCTACATTCCTCAGCGTTGCGGCGCTTGCTCGGCGGCGCGCTTGTCCTGCGCCGACGGGTCATGCGCCATGATTTCGCCCTTGAAGATCCAAACCTTCACACCGCAGGTGCCATAGGTGGTCTTCGCCGTGGCGACGCCATAATCGATATCGGCACGGAGGGTGTGCAGGGGCACACGGCCCTCGCGATACCATTCCATGCGGGCGATCTCAGCCCCGCCCAGACGGCCGGAGCAGTTGATACGAATGCCGCCAGCGCCCAGGCGCATGGCAGATTGCACCGCGCGCTTCATCGCCCGGCGGAAGGCCACGCGGCGCTCCAGCTGCTGGGCAATGCTGTCCGCCACCAAGGTGGCGTCAAGTTCAGGCTTGCGGATTTCAAGGATGTTCAGCGCGACTTCGGCACCGGCGAGCTTCGCCATGTCCTTGCGCAGAACCTCAATATCCGCACCCTTCTTGCCGATGACGACACCAGGGCGGGCGGCGTGGATCGTCACGCGCGGCTTCTTGGCCGGACGCTCGATCACCACCTTGGCGACGCCTGCGCCCTTCAGGCGCTCCTTCAGGGCTTCGCGCAGCTTCACATCGGCATGCAGCAGCTTGGCGTAATCCCGCCCGGCGAACCAGCGGCTATCCCAGGTGCGGTTGATGCCGAGCCGAAGCCCGATCGGATTGACTTTGTGACCCATATTACGCGGCTTCCTGCGAAACGGCCTGCTCGGCGACCACAATCTTCAGATGGCTGAACCACTTCTCGACCTGGGCGGCCTTACCGCGGCCACGGGCCATGAAGCGCTTCATCACCATGGCGCGGCCAACCTCGGCGCGGCTCACCACAAGGCGATCCACATCGAGCTGATGGTTGTTCTCGGCATTGGCGATGGCGCTTTCCAGCGTCTTGCGCACGGTGACAGCGATGCGGCGCTTGCTGAAGGTCAGCTGCGCGATCGCATCCTGCGCCTTTGCGCCACGAATGGTCTGCGCCACCAGGTTCAACTTTCGCGGCGAGACGCGGATATTGTAGGTGATGGCCAGCGCCTCGGTCTCGGCGACCGAGCGGGGATGTTTCGGCTTGCTCATACTAGCCCCGCTTCGCTTTCTTATCCGACGAGTGGCCGGTGAAGGTGCGGGTCGGCGAGAATTCGCCGAACTTATGCCCCACCATATTCTCGGTCACCTGAACGGGCAGATGCTTCTTGCCGTTGTAGACGCCAAAAGTGAGGCCCACAAATTGCGGCAGGATCGTGCTGCGGCGCGACCAGATTTTGATGATCTCGTTGCGGGTGGATGCACGAGCGGCATCCGCCTTGGCGAGGAGGTATCCGTCCACGAACGGACCTTTCCATACGCTGCGCGGCATTGATCAGCCCTTCGTCGCGTTGCGGCGGCGCACGATCAGTCGATCGGTCCGCTTGTTGTTACGGGTCTTGGCGCCCTTGGTGGGCTTGCCCCACGGGGTCACTGGGTGGCGGCCACCCGAGGTGCGGCCTTCACCGCCACCATGTGGGTGGTCAACCGGGTTCATCACCACACCGCGGTTATGGGGCTTGAAGCCCATCCACCGCATGCGGCCGGCCTTGCCGAATTCCTGGTTGCTGTTGTCGGGGTTCGACACGGCACCAATGGTGGCCATACATTCGGCGCGCACGGTGCGCACCTCACCCGATTGCAGCTTCAGCTGAGCATAGCCCGTATCCTTGCCGACCAGCTGGCAGAAAGTGCCAGCCGAACGAGCAACCTTCGCACCGGCGCCGGGCTTCAGCTCAATATTGTGCACGATGGTGCCAACCGGGATATTGCCCAGCGGCATCGCATTGCCCGGCTTGATGTCGGCGCGCTCGGCGGCGATGACCGTGTCACCCACCTTCAGGCGCTGCGGCGCAATGATATAGGACAGCTCGCCATCAGCATATTTCAGCAGCGCGATGAAGGCCGTGCGGTTCGGGTCATACTCAAGACGTTCGACCGTGCCGGGCACGTCAAACTTGCGGCGCTTGAAGTCGATGATCCGGTAGGATTGCTTGTGCCCACCCCCACGGAACCGCACCACGATACGGCCGTGATTGTTACGGCCGCCATGGCTGTGCTGGCCCTCGGTCAAACCCTTGACGGGCTTGCCCTTCCAGAGCTCCGAGCGGTCGATCAGCACCGTGCCGCGAAGGCTGGGCGTGACCGGGTTGAAATTCTTCAATGCCATGGAATTACGAAAGCCCCGTCGTCAGGTCGATGCTCTGGCCTTCGGCCAGCTTGACCATTGCCTTCTTCCAGTCCGAGCGAATACCAGGGCGGCCCTTGAACCGCTTGGTCTTGCCCTTCACCACAATGGTGTTGACCGCCAGCACGGTCACACCGAACAGGCCTTCAACGGCCTGCTTGATGTCCGGCTTGGTCGCCGTCAGCGGCACCTTGAACACAACCTGGCCGCTCTCGGAGAGCGCGGTCGCCTTTTCGGTCACCAGCGGCGAGAGGATGGTTTGATACATCTTCTCCTTGCTGATCCGCGGTGCGGCCTTCGGCTTTGAAAATGTCGCGCTCATGCCAGGCGCTCCTTCAGGGCTTCGACGCCAGCGCGGGTGACCGCGAGCACGTCGTGCTTGAGGATGTCATACACATTGGCGCCCATGGTCGGGATGGCCTGCATGTAAGGGATGTTGCGGAAGCTGCGGTCGAAACCCGCATCCACCGTCACATCCACCACCAGGGCCGACTTCCAGCCCAGCGCCTTCACCTTCTTGGCCATGGCAGCGGTCTTGGCTTCGGCGGGCGCCGCATCCAGGATCACCAGCTTGCCTTCGGCCGCCTTCTGGCTCAGCGCCGAGATCAGGCCCAGGCGACGCACCTTCTTGTTCAGCGAATAGCCATGGTCGCGCACGACCGGGCCATGCACCACGCCACCCTTGCGGTATTGCGGCGCGCGCAGCGAGCCCTGACGGGCGTTACCCGTGCCCTTCTGGCGGTAAGGCTTCTTGGTGGTGCCGGAGACCTCACCCATGCCCTTGGCCTTATGGGTGCCAGCGCGACGCTTGGCGAGCTGCCAATGCACCACGCGTGCCATAATATCCGGCCGCGGGGCTTGCGCGAACAGATCATCCGGCAGGTCGAGCTCGCCGACCTCGGCATTGTCCAGCGAAATGACTTTGACTTGCATCGAACTATTCCTCAGGCCACGCCGGCCGGGAACGGAGCATCCGCATGGCGGGTCAGCTTCACAGCATCCTTCACCAGCACATAGCCGTTCTTGCCGCCGGGAATGGCGCCCTTGATCAGCAGCAGGCCACGCTCGAGATCAACGCCAGCAACCGTGAGGTTCTGCGTGGTGATCCGCTCATAGCCCAGATTGCCGGCCATCTTCTTGTTCTTGAAGGTCTTGCCGGGATCCTGGCGGTTGCCAGTCGAACCATGCGAACGGTGCGAAATCGACACACCATGCGATGCCTCGAGACCGGCGAAGTTCCAGCGCTTCATGACGCCAGCAAAACCCTTGCCGCGGCTCATGCCGGTGACATCGACCTTCTGGCCAGGCACGAAATGCGCGACAGAGAGCTTGGTGCCCAGTTCGAGCGAGGCATCAGCGCCCACCCGGAACTCGACCACCTTGCGCGGCGCCTCGCTGCCAGCCTTGGCAAAATGGCCCTTATTGGCCTTGGTGACATTCTTCGGCTTCGCCCTGCCAATGCCGAGTTGCACCGCCTCGTAACCATCCGTATCGGTGGTCCGCTTGGCGATCACGCGCACATCGTCGAGGTGGAGCACGGTGACAGGCACAGTGGTGCCGTCATCATGGAACAGCCGGGTCATCCCCAGCTTGCGGGCGATAAGCCCCGTGCGGCCGGTCTTGGCCATATTGGTCGAAGCCATAGTCGGGCGTCCTTAGATCTTGATCTCGACGTCCACGCCGCTGGCCAGGTCGAGCTTCATCAGCGCGTCCACGGTCTGCGGGGTGGGGTCGACGATATCGAGCAACCGGCGATGGGTGCGGATTTCAAACTGCTCGCGGCTTTTCTTATCGACATGCGGCGAGCGGTTGACGGTGAAGCGTTCGATCTGCGTCGGCAGCGGGATGGGCCCGCGCACCTGCGCACCGGTCCGCTTCGCGGTCTGCACGATTTCCTTCGTGCTGCCATCCAGCACGCGGTGATCGAACGCCTTGAGGCGGATGCGGATATTTTGGCTGTCCATGGTGCGTGCGCTCAGTTCGAGATCGAAGCGACGACGCCAGCGCCCACCGTCCGGCCACCCTCACGGATGGCGAAACGCAGGCCCTCATCCATCGCGATCGGCGCGATCAGCGTTACGTCCATCGAGACGTTGTCACCGGGCATCACCATTTCCACGCCATCGGGCAGGGTGACCACGCCGGTCACATCCGTCGTGCGGAAGTAGAATTGCGGACGATAATTGGTGAAGAACGGCGTGTGAC
>Ga0214917_10001895_pt1 | contig 26358 bp, 25 predicted proteins | sample LL_1208_BB_MetaG_FD_177983 | JGI IMG/M metagenome (GOLD analysis project Ga0214917, IMG submission 177983) | Freshwater microbial communities from Lake Lanier, Atlanta, Georgia, United States - LL_1208_BB | ecosystem: Environmental > Aquatic > Freshwater > Lake | place: USA: Georgia | collected...
AACTCGTATCACAGTGAGACTGAAATGTTGCGGTACATTCGTCGACTTTCCGATAAGGACATTGCACTTGATCGCTCCATGATTCCGCTTGGTTCTTGCACTATGAAACTAAACGGCACAACTGAAATGGAATCGATCACGTGGCCTGAGTTTGCTGGTATCCATCCGTTTGCTCCGCTAGACAGCGTCAACGGTTACCTGACCATGATTCGCCAACTTGAAGATTGGCTAGTTGAAGTAACTGGCTACGACGCAGTTTCGCTGCAACCTAACGCCGGATCACAAGGCGAGTTTGCTGGCCTACTAGCAATCCGTGGCTATCACAAATCTCGTGGCGATGATCAGCGCAAGGTTTGCTTAATTCCGAGCTCAGCCCACGGTACAAATGCCGCGTCTGCTGTCATGGCAGGCATGCGCGTTGTTGTAGTTGGTTGCGATGACTTCGGCAACGTAGACATGGATGATCTCAAGCACAAGATCATGGAAAATGCGGATGAGTTGGCAGCACTAATGATTACGTACCCATCAACTCACGGTGTTTATGAAGCCACAGTTTCAGACATCTGCGCAATGATTCATGATGCAGGTGGTCAGGTTTATGTTGATGGTGCAAATCTAAACGCACTCGTCGGCCTAGCTAAGCCAGGTAAGTTCGGGGCAGATGTTTCTCACTTGAACTTGCATAAGACATTTGCAATCCCACACGGCGGCGGTGGACCAGGTGTTGGCCCGGTAGGCGTACGTGAGCACCTCGCACCGTTCTTGCCATCACATCCACTACGTCCTGAGGCTGGACCAACCGCTCGTGGTTACGCAGATGGTGGGGTTGGAGCAGTTAGCGGTGCACCTTGGGGTAGCGCAGGTATTTTGCCGATTCCTTGGTCATATATTCGCTTGATGGGTGGGGAAGGGCTAACTAAGGCAACTCAAGTTGCGGTTGCCTCTGCAAATTACATCGCAAAGAATTTAGCGGAAGATTTCCCGATTCTCTACGTTGGAGCTAATGGGTTAGTCGCACACGAATGCATTTTGGATCTGCGTGACATCACAAAAGTATCTGGTGTAACTGTCGATGACGTTGCTAAGCGCCTAATCGACTTTGGATTCCATGCGCCAACAATGTCCTTCCCGGTTGCAGGCACGCTAATGGTTGAACCAACCGAGAGTGAATCGCTTTACGAGTTGGATCGATTCATTGAGGCTATGAAGGCCATCAAGCAGGAGATAAACAAGGTTCAGCAGGGTATTTGGCCAGTTGAGGACAACCCACTGCATCATGCGCCCCACACGGCTTCTTACCTGCTTGGTGACTGGAACCACACCTACAGCCGCGAGGAAGCCGCTTACCCAGTACCTCGGGTTAGAGACAACAAGTACTGGCCTTCGGTGCGACGTCTCGACGGCGCCTACGGGGATCGAAACTTAGTGTGCGCCTGCCCACCAATTTCAGATTTCGCTTGATTGATGTAACTTGACATAATGTATCTTATCGGGTACTTGTTTAAGCAATAAACCCCGTAAACACAGGGCTTTTGATAAGCCTACAAATCCTGAAGGTTTGATCATCAATAGTTCTGGGTAACCCATGGGTACGAGAAATTACGCATCCATGGGAGGGAAATTATGGGTGAATCAATGCGCGGCTCACGTTTGGGGACAACGAGCTATGAAGTCGATTCGGGTGAATATGCACCACGGGAATTGACGACTTACATCTGTGAAAACAAACATCGCTTGACGATGCCATTCTCCATCGAAGCTGACGAGATCCCGGATTCTTGGCCATGTGCCTGTGGCTCTAAAGGACTACGTCTAGGCGCTGGCATCCAGCCAGTGACAGAGCCTAAGCACGTACGAACCCACTGGGACATGTTGCTAGAACGTCGCACGATAAAAGACCTAGAAGGCATCCTCAAGGAACGCCTCGAAGTCGTCCGAGCAAAGGCTTCTTAACCTTCCTCTCGGGAAAAGCGTCTGACTGGAAAGTAAATCCCCGAAAAACTCCGAGGCGAAAAACTTGCGAAGCAACTCTTTTGAGCAGCGGACTGTTTTTCGGAGGATTTATTGACGCTTAAGAAGATTCTTAACATCAGTCAGACGTTTTTCTATTCCCCATTGAGTAACCCGCCACAGCGCTTCCTTAACGATCGAACCATCCATCTTGCTCTCGCCCAGTTCACGTTCAACGAATGTTATTGGTACTTCAGCAACTCGTAGGTTGGCTTTAACTGCCCGCCAGGCCATGTCGACTTGGAAACAATATCCTTGGCTTTCTACTTGATCGACATCCATCACGTCTAGTGCACTCACTCGATACGCGCGGAATCCACCGGTTGCATCATGCAGCGGAATTCCAAGCCACATGCGGGTGTATAGATTTCCACCACGCGATAAGACTTCGCGGCTCTTTGCCCAGTTAACGACTTTGCCTTCTTTGATCCAGCGTGAACCTAGAACTACATCGTTGTTAGTTAACGCATCGAGGATCTTGGTCAGATCTTCTGGTCGATGTGAACCGTCTGCATCCATCTCAACAACAACGTCGTATCCGTTAGTCCTAGCCCAACCAAAGGCATCTAGATAGGCAGCTCCGAGACCAGCCTTAGTTGATCGATGTAGGACGTGAACGGAATTGTCGCTTGAACTAAGGCCATCAGCCACTTCCCCAGTTCCATCCGGTGAATTATCGTCTGCAACCAAGATATGAACATCGGGTTCAGTCTGTCGGATTCCAGCCAGAATCACTGGCAAACTTTCTCGCTCGTTATAAGTCGGAACGATCACCAGGACTTTACCGAGATCGCGAATGGTCACTAATTAAGGATAAGGCAATCTCTTGCGTCCTAAGACCGCCCGGTAGTTCATTTGCCTTTTCGCAGCCAAAGTTTTCGAGTAGTGAAAAAGAGATACATCAGACTCACGACCACAACCCAGTATGGGTGTTTAGTACTGAATGTTTTCTCGTTTATAAGTGGCGCTTCGCCAGACACAATCGCTGATTCAAACTGCTGGGTACGCATCGACACTGTGCCATCGTTTTGAATCAATCCTGATATCCCAGATGTGCTCGCAACCAAGAACGCGCGCTGAGTTTCAATTGCTCGGAATCTTGTGATTGCGAACTGTTGCTCCGGCTGCGTGGTATTTCCAAATGTAGCGTTATTTGTTTGGACGACCATGACTTGAGCACCAGCAGTTACGGTGTTGTAGATGTGATTTGCATAGGCGACTTCAAAACAAATGACATCCCCAATTTTGTCTCCGTCAACCGAGAAAACACCGGGTCCCTCCCCTGGTAAGAAATCATTTGGAATTTGATCGAAGCGTGAGATCCACTTAGCCAAGACCCCGCGGAGTGGGACGTACTCTCCAAACGGTACCAAGTGGTTTTTGGTATAGATCGGTCCTGGCCCTGCTTTAGTCCACAAGATTCCAGAATTGGTGGGTCCTGAATCCGAGGTGGCAGAGGTACCACTATTCCAAGTTGTCGCACCAATCAAAATTGGGGCATCACTTTTTGCAACCAATCGTGATATTTCACTAGCAGCAATCCCAGGGACCAAGGGATCTATGTCTGTGCCACTTTCCGGCCAAACAATTAAAGCGGGAGTAGTTGTTTTGCCGGATTCGATCTCGGACAACAGTGACTCGGTGGTTGAAATATGATTTCTGAGAACGGCTGTACGTTGAGTACTCAAGTCATTACCGATTCGAGGCACGTTTCCTTGAATCGCAGCAAGTTGGATGGTTTCATAGGACGTTTGAAAGTTAACCGCTGATGCAGAAACTGTAATGACCAACAAGATGAGCAAGGTACTAAATGATCTGAATCTGACAAGCTTGATTAGTATCACAGCGCACACGACCACTGCCCCACTAACAAGCGCCTGTCCACCGAGTGTGGCAAGCGCGACTAATGGTCCATCTAGCTGACTGTATGCGATCAAGCCCCACGGAGACCCGCCCCAAGGCCAGTTTGCGCGAATTGCCTCTAATACGATCACTAGCGCTGCAGGCTGAAAGTAGAACCACTTAGATTTAGAGTCGATCGGCAGCATTCCAAAAAGCAGCCACGGCAGAGCACAGAGGACAACGAGTCCCACCCAGGCATCATAACCAAGCACGCTAACCCAATGAACGTGAAATGCAAATAATGAAAGGGCAAAGGCCAAGGACTGTTTTATTCGAGAACTGCGGGGTATCGAGTCTAGGCAAGTCAGTAGCAAGGCAATACCAAAAATTGCCGCCCACCAATGACTTGGATAGAACGACCAAGCAACAATCGCGCCGGCAATTGCTGAAAGAAAAATGCGCATGTGGGTTTAGAGAACTACAAGCTCACGTGAAGTGTTGTTTGCACTTCGAATTCCATCTTCAGTGCAGGTGACTATGTCTTCAATCCTTGCGCCGCATTTGCCTGCAAAGTAAAAGCCAGGTTCGATCGAAAACGCATGCCCTGGAACCAGTAACGATTTATTGCCGGTCACTATGTAAGGCTCTTCATGAGTTTCCATTCCAATCCCATGACCCGTTCTATGAATGAACTGGTCCCCTAGGCCACCAGAGGTTAAAACTTCTCTGGCAACTGCATCTACTGACTCGCACGAGACTCCTGGTCGCGCATGCTCGCGAGCAGCTTCTTGCGCAGCCAACAAAACCGCGTAATGTTCAACGTACTCGACTGGAGCCGGACCACAAACGTACATTCGGGTGCAGTCGCTACAGTAACCACTTGGCATAGTGCCACCGATATCAACAACTACGGGTTCTCCGGGCTGAATTACCCGATCTGATAATTCGTGGTGGGGACTTGCACCATTTGGCCCGCTGGCAACAATTACAAAATCAACGGTTTCGTGACCTGCGGCAAGGATGGCTTCGGCAATGTCTTTGCCAACTTCACGTTCAGTGCGACCGGGACGAAGCCATTTATGCATGTTGGAATGCACTTCGTCTATTGCTGCACCAGCTTCATGCAAAAATGCAATCTCATCAGCGGTCTTGATTTCGCGAATGTCAGACAGTAATTTGCCAGCAAGTTCCACATTTTTACCAACTGCACTTTGGAGGCCGAAAGCCTTTTCAACCCACATCAAATTGTTGACCAAAGGTCTGTGAGTGGAACCAACGGCTGAAAGTAAAAGCGAATATGGATCTTGGGTCTCTTGCCAATCCAAAAGATCGATACCGATCTCAGGAACTCCGTGCGCCAATGCAGAAGGCTTTTCCAGTGTCGGCACAATCATCCAAGCGTTACCATCGCTGCGTACGGCCAGGCAGGTTAGCCTCTCTAACGGAAGGGCGTCGTACCCAGTTAAGTACCTAAGATCTGCCCCCGGAGTGATGAAAATTACGTCGTGTTCGGTTGACGCCAATCGTGCGGCAACGTTTGCGATTCGCTTCTGGTGCATATTCGACATAAGGCTAGGCTACCCAATCGATGTTCAATGTCTTTAAAAATCTCTTAACCTGGCGCTCAATCCCCCAGGCATCTGTCATCTCACTAAGGCTTTGTGAGTCTTTAACTTGACGTGGACAATCCAGACTCTTTGGTAATCGAGCACTGGTCTTCACTCGAACCACTTTCCCCGCGGCCTTCATGTACGTCTGGCTATCAAGTAGATTTCGCCTGACTGCAGGAGCTAACGAGATAGTGCTGTCATTCGCTGCGGCAATGAGCCCTTGAACATCACTAAATTCCGTTATTAACTTCGCGGCGGTCTTCTCACCAATACCTTTAACTCCTGGCAACCCATCGGATGGATCCCCGCGAAGCATAGAAAAATCAGCATATTGTGAACCGGTGATCCCATATCTATTGCGCAGATATGAGTCGTCCACGACTTCAAGGTTCTTAACACCTTTAGTGATTGAGATGACGCGCACATTCGCTTGGTCGTCAACTAGCTGAAATAGGTCTCGGTCACCAGTTACGACATCGCACGGTTCGTTGGTCTTGCTTACTAATGCACCGAGAACGTCATCGGCCTCATGGCCAACTTGGCCAATTCGAGGTAATCCGATGGCATCTAAAATCAGAGAGATAGCGTTGATCTGTGGTGACAGTGCATCAGGAATGACTTCAAAGGCAGCATCCGATTGGTCTGATGATTCCTCATCTACTCTGTGAAGCTTGTAGCTGGGCAATAGATCCACTCGCCACTGCGGTCGCCAGTCATCATCCCAAGCGAAAACGACTTGTATAGGTGGAAACTGTTTTGCTATTGCGCTAACCATGTCGAGAAAGCCTCGCACTGCACCTGATGGGGTGCCGTCTGGTGCAGTGATGCTCTCTGGTACTGCAAAGAAAGCTCGATAGTAAAGCGTTGCAGTATCGAAATATAGATTTCGAGACGATGCTTGCGAATCAGGTGCTGTTTTTACCATGCGACTATGCCTCGATTGATTAGATCACTAGAGGAGCGCGCTGCATTAGCCACTTTTGGATCTTCACTTGCCAGGGAAATCTGCCCAAGTAGGTCAATGACTTGCTTACTCCATCGGACAAAGTCTCCTGCTTGCAGATCGGAACTCTTTAGCACCCGTGCGATTGACTGTCCGCGTGCCCACTTGAGAGTCAGCCAGACGAATCCTGGGTCCATGTCTCGCAGGCTATCCATCCGATGCTGAGTCTCAATTTCTTTTAGTTCGCCCCATTTATAAACCATCTCAGTTAGGGCGATGCCAAGTGCACCGTCTGGAATGTTTTGAGTATCACGATCATCGTCTCGCCTGGATTCATACACGAGAGTGCTGACTGCGCTAGCAAATTGTTCTGGCGTTAAATCATTCCAAACACCACTTCGTAGGCATTCAGCCGCGAGCAAATCAAGTTCACAATAGATTCTGCCTAAAATGGCACCAGCATCGGTCACCACGTGATTTGACTCTTGTTTTTCGAGATACTTTAATTCGGTCAAGACTTCACAGATGCGATCAAATTCTTTGGCAATTGAGCTGGTTCGGGTTGCGACTCGCGATTCTAGTTTGTCGATCTCACGTTGCGTTGAGAAGATCCTTTCGTGCCAACGAACGTGTTCTTCCCGATCGCTGCAGCCGTGGCAGGTATGAGCTCGAATAGCTTTTCGAAGTCTGGAAATTTCTACATCGGCGTGGGACTCACTTTGTGCTGTTCGCTCTACTTTGGGCGCACTACGGGAAATGTCTGCGATTTGATCTGCGAGCCAATTTCTTGTTTTAGGTGATCGGGAATCAAAAGTGGCTGGAATTCGGATTCGCCCGAGAACTCTGCCTTGATCCCCTACATCGGTGTACCCGATACGTTTTACAACTCGCGATTGAGACATTACTCGCGGTCGTGGATCGTCTGAGTCCCTAGCTTCATCGAGTACTACATATGGTGTGCTGGATCTGCGATCGGAATCGACCACAATTACATCACCTCGCTCGACTTCGTTGAGAAAATTGGTTGCCGCATGACGGCGTTCGCGTACACCGTCCCGTTTCGTGTCTTTTTCCAAGTTGGAAAGTTGTCGCCGCAGAGCCATGTAACTTGTGAAATCTCCCAAATGGCACTCCATTGCTTCCTGGTACCCATCAATCGCAGATTCATTTCTGCGCATTTGAGTAGCCAAGCCAACCACAGATTTATCAGCTTGGAATTGGGCAAATGAAGATTCGAGTAACTCACGAGCACGCTGTGTGCCAAACTTTCCAATTAAATTGATTGCCATGTTGTACGACGGCTTAAAACTAGATTTAAGCGGATAGGTTCTCGTACTTGCCAGTCCCGCAAGCGAATCAGGATCTAACTCGTTGTGCCAAACCACGATCGCATGACCTTGGGTGTCAATTCCGCGTCTGCCCGCACGACCAGTGAGTTGGGTGTACTCACCGGCAGTCACTGGGGCGTGCACGGATCCATTCCACTTGGTTAACTTCTCAAGAACCACACTTCGTGCCGGCATGTTGATACCAAGAGCTAAGGTTTCAGTTGCGAAAACCACCTTGACTAAACCTTCCTGAAACAGTTGCTCAACAACTACTTTGAAAGCAGGAAGTAGCCCAGCATGGTGCGCCGCGATTCCTTTTTCGAGTCCTTCGCACCAAGATGCAAAGCCAAGAACTCTTAATTCCTCTGAGCTTGCATCAGGAAAATGTGCGTCAACAACGCCACGAATTAGTAATTGTTCTTCTGGTGTCGTCACGCTTAGACCACCGGCAAGACACTGCGAGACCGCATCGTCACAGGCTGCTCGGGAAAAAATAAAGGTAATGCTGGGCAACAACCCGGCTCTATCGAGTTCTTCAATGACCTCTACACGCGAAGGTGTGTACCTGCTTCTGAATCTATTACCCCGGCCGTATCCATGACGCGATTGCTGTCGATCATTACGGGCTATTCGTTGTAGTTCAGGACTCACTTTTGTCCTAGCTTTATCAACAAAAAGATCATGAAGCTCGTCACCCACCATTACATGTTGGTGAAGTGGAATTGGTCTGTGCTCCTCGACTATGACTTCAGTCTTACCTCTAACGGTACGAAGCCAGTCGCCGAACTCCTCGGCATTACTCACTGTTGCCGAAAGCGCCACAACTGAAACCGATTCGGACAAGTGAATAATTACTTCTTCCCAAACTGCACCGCGTGATCTATCAGCTAAGTAATGCACTTCGTCCATAACAACATGACTCAATCCGGTTAAACCAGCTGAGTCTTCGTAAAGCATGTTGCGGAGGACCTCAGTAGTCATTACGACGATTGGTGCATCACCATTAATGGAACTATCGCCAGTTAACAACCCAACGTTTTCGGCGCCATAAAAACCTACAAACTCGTTAAATTTTTGATTTGAGAGAGCCTTAATAGGCGTGGTGTAGAAACAACGTGTTTGCTTGGAAAGCGCGGTGTAGACCGCAAACTGACCAACCACGGTTTTCCCCGCACTCGTCGGTGCCGCTACGAGAACTCCAGAACCGGCATCAATAGCTCGGCACGCCTGTAGCTGAAAGTCGTCCAGCACAAAACTCAATGAATCTTGAAACGAGCCCAGCAACCCTTGCGAATCCTTAGAACGAGATTTGGCCGCCGCATATCTTTGAGCAGGCGAATCCGTCATAACTCAAGGCTACGGTGTGTCCCTTGGTTGTGCCTGCCACACACGCATGGCAGCTGGGTGGATCCTGACGACGACTGGTCCTCGACCAATTTTCTCGCCGTCAGCGTACACCGGAAATTCTTCCCCACCGATTTGGACAACTTGACCTGAACTCTGCGTAACTTGTTTGTGCTTGGTGTGGCCACCCCAAAAAACTTTCGGCAGTACCCTAACAAGTAAGCGACGAGAAACTTTAGCTACGCAGGTAATTTCAAACTTATGGTCATAGGCGTTGGCAGTTGGACACATGCGCAATCCACCACCGTAAGATGACGTATTTCCCACTGCAATAAGTGTGAATTCTCGCGTGTTAATAGATTCACCGTCCGTGATTACGGAAAGTTCAAGACATTTGAGATTAACCAACTCAACAGCCAGAGCAACTAGGTACTTTAGGGTTCCAGCTGGCCCACGGTAGGTGTTTGCCCGTTCATTTACTTGTGCATCGAAGCCACAGGAAGCGATTCCAGCGAATCGATGTGTCGAATTATCTGTCAGTTCTATCGTGCCCATGTCCATACTTACCGGTGAACAAGTTTTTAGTACTGAAATTGCCTGTCCGGTGTTCTTAATTGCCAAGTAATGTGCAAAATCATTTCCAGTTCCCATTGGAATAACAGCAAGTGGAATATCCAAACTTGGTAAAGCATTCAGAGCGAGATTAAGTGTGCCATCTCCACCACAAGCCACGACTGTTAGCTCTGGGTTTTGACGTGTGAGATCGGCAATCTCTTGCTTAAGAGAGTCAGCAGTGGTTCCCACCAGAATTTTGGGTGAAAATTCCTCCAACTGTTTCAACGCTTGCTGGAACTTGGAACGGCCATGCAGTGATGGCTTTACGATCAACGCAAGCATCAGTAAACCTAATTCAACTCAGCAGCACGCAAGCGGCGTCGGTCATTAAAGAGCGCTATCCCAACAGCGCAAAAACTCATCGCAATCATTGGCAATGCCACAAACGTCATAGCAAGCGGGTCTCCATTGGGGGTAGCAACGGCGCCAAATACAAAACTTCCCAAAATGAGCCAGCGCCAAGCCGACTTAAGTCGCTCCCCAGAAAGAATTCCGGCAAAGCTAAGGGTTACCAGTATCAACGGAAGTAAGAAGCCGAGCCCGAAGAATAAAGTTAAATGCAGGAAGAAACTTAAGTAACTTTCCACGCTGGTCACATTCTGAACATCAGTTGGAGTGAACTCAAAAAGTATCCCCAGCATTCTGGGCATTACGTAGTAAGCAAGCAGTACACCACACGAAAACAATGGCACGGCAACAGCGGTAAATACGTAGGCCCATTTTCGTTCATGACGCTTTAGCCCCGGTGAGATGAATCTCCAGAGCTGATAGATCCAAATTGGGCTGGAAAGAACAAAACCTGCCGCCAGGGAAACTCGAAGTTGGATTGAAAAGCCACTTGTCACTCCTGTTAAAGCCAGAATCGCAGTAGACCCAGCAACCTGTACCGAATCGTAAGGTTGGCGGATTACGGCGAAAATGTCCGAAAACTGATTCCATACAGCGATGGTGCAAACAATTAGGGCAACTGCGCTTCTAACTAACCTTCTTCGGAGTTCAGTGAAGTGTTCGGCAAGCGTCATCGCACCTTGCGTTGAATCTTCGGTTGCGGCTCGCGCCATACGTGACGACTAACTCTTGTCGGAGTCTTTAGATTCCGGTGTTTGATCAGTATCCATTTCAGACTTGAAAACTTTTATGGATTTACCGACACTCTTAGCGGCATCTGGCAAACGCTTGGCCCCAAATAGAACTATGACGAGCAGCAACAAAATGATTGCAGCAGGTGAATCAAATAGGGCTCTCATGGTGCCTCCTTAGTCCTTGTGTTACAACGCTACCGCATGCCTTACAGAAATACTTAATGTCTCTACTACTCCCAGGCATTGGCTCGCTCTACAAGGGCCGAGATTAAATCTGGCGGACTGATTGCCTTCACTCTCCCACCAGAAGCCAAAATCATGGATACCAGCCAGTCCCGAGAATAGACCCGCAATTCAACTTCGACAGCATGCCACATGTATTCCTTAAAACTAATGATGTCCACTTGGTCCAATTGACCGTAATAGGCCTTATCCAACTCAATCGACGCTAGATATTCGCGTTTAGCTTCCGTCGGTTCTGACTCGGTGAGAATGGTTCTTGGTTCATTAGTAAGGGTGGCACTAACGATTCGATCTAGCCTAAAACTTCGCCAAGCCTGTGAATTTTGACACCATGACTTTAAGTAAACAAAATCATCCTGTGAGTATGTTGAGACCGGATCTATTAGTCGAACTGAAACATCATCTTTGGTAATTCCAGCGTAAGTAATCTCCATAGATTTGCCTGACGAAATTGCTTCCGTTACTACCGAACGAACCTCGACTGAGATGGGGGCAGCTACAACATTGATTGGGCTGTCAACATTGGGTAAGGCTTGTTGAATTTTCTGAATTAAGCTCGTCACGACTTCAGACTTAACTAAGTTTGGAAACTGCTCTAAATAGTGCAGGCCACCAAGTAACGTTGAGGCTTCAAATTCGGAGAGTTTAACTGGTCGATCGAGTGACTTAGCATCCGAAACGAAAATTGAATCGGCATCCTCAAAATCAATATCAACTAAACCGCCGCCAGCCTGAGATGGGCCGGTCACGACTAGTTGCCCAATAAGTTCCAAAGCGTGCTTTTCCGAAATCGCGAAATGACTTGAAATTTCACGCAGCGACGCACCGTTATTTGCCACTAGCCAGGGCAAAAGTCTGATCAGTAATTCAAGATCATTTGCCATAGTTGTGCACCGATAAAGTTGTTGAAATTACTCGACTGACAGATTTGTGTAATGATTCCGGCGACTCAACCCTTGAAACATCACAAGAGCTTGCAATTAGTCCAACTAGTTGGGATTCGTGATGGTAAGGAATGTGCAGTTCATCCCAGTCATCCCCCATTTCACACGAGATGGCAAGCACCCGCAGTGAAGCTGCGCGTCCGGGGCGAACTAAAACCTTAGCGATCGTAGCTTCTTTATCAGAACTTTCCCAACTCGCCGTTATGGTACTTGTATCGAAGTCGTTAGGCATTGGCTCAAGAATGTCATTTTTAGTTTCGACCAAATCGCCGACTATCCGGTCTGTTCGGAACGTTCTCACTTCACCTTTATCTTGATCAAATCCAACCAAGTACCAATGTCCAGAATGTAGCAGCGCTCGCCATGGATCTATGGTGCGTCGGTTAACGTCCGTTTGATTTAGGCCTACGTAATCAAAAGTTACAGTTTTTCCATTGCCAATTGCAGAGAGAATCTCTGAGATGTGCCTGCGGCCCTTCGCTAAGGAAACCGGGACTGAAAGTGAGGTATCCAGTTCTCTGGCGTCAACACTGGATACCGCCTGCTTGGCGGCAGCACTCAATTGCGCACTTTGCCAAGCACTGGCAGCCAAGCTTAAGTAAGTTCGTTCTTCGGCAGTCAATAGAATTTCTGGCATTAACCAATTTGAACGATCGATCCGATAACCCAAAACATCATCATGAAATAGATCAACGGGTTTAGTTTCAACCGGGATGGCCAGCTCCCTAAGCGCCGCTTTATCCCGCTCAAACATTCGTTCAACTGCTTCATCTGATCCGACATATCCGGGTACGCGTTCGCGAATCTGTTCCCGGGTTAACGGAATGTTTGAATTCAGCAGCACGAAGAGCAGATTAAGCATCCTCTCGGTGCGTGCCTTTGCCATGATTTAAGAGACAGCTAAGAGATCAATAATGAAGACTAAAGTCTTGCCAGACAGTCGATGTCCACTACCAGCCGCACCATAAGCCAGCTCTGGTGGGATTGTTAGCTTCCGTCGACCGCCTACTTTCATTCCAGGAATACCTTCTTGCCATCCTGCTATGAGACCTCTGAGTGGAAATTCAATCGACTCCCCACGATCCCAAGAGGAATCAAACTGTTCACCGGTTTCGTATTCAACGCCTACGTAATGAACTGTAACTTTTTGTCCAGGACCAGCTACTACGCCTTCGCCTACATGTAAATCTTCAATGACCAACTCAGTTGGTGCAGGTCCTTCTGGGAAATCAAACTCAGGGGGTTGCATGGTTGCCTCTATTTTCTAATCGATTGACGATTCGTACTAAGAATTATTCAAAACTTACTAGGTCAACTACAAAGACGAGAGTTTCCCCAGGTGCAATGCCACTACCTTGTGGCGGGTTGTCGCCATAACCCAACTCGGCTGGGATAACCAATAGGCGTCTACCGCCTACTTGCATCCCAACCAAACCCTCTTGCCAACCCAAAATTACATTTGATAATGGAAAAGTTGATGGCTCACCACGCAGCCAAGAAGCATCAAACATCTGGCCTGACGCTGCGCCGTATCCCACATAATGTGCCGTTACCGTTGCTCCGGCCGGAACTGGATCCCCCGTTCCGACAATTTCATCATTGACTTCTAGTGCAGTCACTGGATCGCCAGGTGTAATCACAACGGTCGGCTCCGTGCCGATTTCTCCTGAAACATCAACGCTAACTGGTGTACCGGTGAGCGCCGAGCTGCTATTTGAAGTTTGGGATTCGGTAGGCGCAACTTCCTTTGATGATGAAGAACATCCCGCAAGCATCAGTGCGGCACAAATAGCAATTATTGAAGATTTAGTTAACATGCTGTAATCCTACAATCAGGGACTTACTGGCTCCTGCATGGATTCAATTAATTTCTGTACCCGTTCATCAACATTTGCAAATGGGTCTTTACACAGCACCGTGCGTTGCGATTGATCATTCATCTTGAGGTGAACCCAATCAACGCTGATGTCTTTGCCGGCATCCTGTGCGGCAGCAATAAAGTCGCCTCGAAGCTTTGCCCGCGTAGTTTGTGGAGGCACAGTTTGAGCCGTCTGGATCTCGGCCTCACTCGTGACCCGGTTAACACGACCGTTATTTTGAAGCAAGTAGAACAAACCTCGGCTCTGCGTTATGTCATGGTACATAAGATCAAGTTGAGCAATCCGTGGCGAATCCAAGTCAAGACTGTTCTTTTCCCGATATGAGTCAACTAGCTGTTTCTTAATTGCCCAATCGATGTCACTGGATATCAAGGAGTGAGTGCCTGTCTCTACAGCTGTAAGTGTTCGCTCCCAAAGTTCAAGGGCAATTTCATGTTCCCGAGTGACATTCATGTCGCCTGTGGCTACATAACGTTTGACCATCTCTAAATATGCCCATTGCATTTCGAGAGCTGTCATAGTTGTACCGGAATTCAATGTCACAGTGGCTAAGCCAGTGATGTCATGAGATACATCTCGAATTGCACGAATTGGATTCTCGAGCGTGAAATCTTTGTCTAAATTTCCAGTCTCAAGCAAGCGAAGCACGAAATCCATAGAAACTACTTTTAGCAATGTCGTCATCTCCGACATATTTGAATCACCAACAATTACGTGAAGGCGACGGAAAGCTTCAGAATCCGCATGCGGTTCGTCTCTGGTATTAATAATTGGCCTAGAGCGAGTGGTAGCACTCGACACCCCTTCCCACATGTGATCGGCACGCTGGGATAGTGAATAAATCGTTCCTCTAGGAGTAGTTAGAACTTTGCCGGCACCACAAATTAATTGTCGAGTAATTAGAAAAGGCAACAACGCTTCGATCTGTTCCAGGTAGTCTTGACGCCGCTTGATTAAGAAGTTCTCGTGGCAACCATAGGAGTTGCCACCAGAATCTGTATTGTTTTTAAATAGGTAAATCTCACCCTCAATACCTTCTTCAAGTAAGCGCTCTTGGGCATCAATGATCAACTCAGCAAGGATTCGCTCTCCCGCCTTGTCTTGCACAATTAAGTCATGAAAGTCATCACATTCAGCAGTCGCATATTCTGGATGGCTGCCCACATCTAAATACAATCGCGCACCATTGGTTAGGAATACATTTGAGCTTCTACCCCAAGAAACCACGCGCTTAAATAAGTATCGTGCGACTTCATCTGGTGTTAACCGGCGCTGGCCCTGAAATGTACAGGTAACACCAAACTCGGTCTCTATTCCAAAAATTCGTTTATCGAGTTTGCCCGATGACACTTACTGGCCACCTTTTTGCACGAAGCCCTTAACAAATTCTTCGGCATTCTCTTCCAGTACTAAATCAATGGCGTCAAGCAAATCAGTTACATCTAAATCTGAACTTGAAGTAGTTGGCAACGGACTAAAATCATTTGTCTGATCTCGATCAGAGTTACCTCTGGCAAACTCACGCTCGCTCATGTTGAACTCCTATTCGTCGCCGTCTGAACTTGTCTAGAGTCAAGACTATTCCAGTAACTCAAACCCTATGCCAAGATGTGTTCGGGCTTTAGGTTCGCTAGCAAGTCGGCAGCAAAATCTGATTTCTCAAATACGGCCGCGGCCGCAAATTGGGTGCCGCCAAGGGCATCTGGTGTGGAAATTCGCTTTAGTGGAACATCAGGGCCCAAGTCTAGAATCACCGAATCCCAGGAAGCGGCTGCTACTTGATCCACATACTTAGAGACACAGGTTCCTCTGAAGTACGCCCTGGTGTCGTTAGGTGGATTAGCGACTGCGTAAGCAACCTGGTCCTCAGTGAATAGCAGATCCATTTTTCCTTTTTGCTGCAACACTCGAGCCAATCCCTTGTCGGGCCGCAGATCCGCAAACTGAATGTCGATTGCCGCTAGCCGCGAATCGTTCCAAAGCAAATGATCGCGATTTCGATAACCATTTAGAACCGAAAGTTTAGTTATCCAATCCACTTCACTCACTAGCGACATTGGGTCACGTTCCAAGGCCAGCAGGATTCTTCCCCACTCCGCTACCACGTTATGTGCCATTTGGTCAGACTCTTTGGTGTCAGCAAGGAATCGCACAGCACTTTCTTGGTAATGCTTTTGAATTTCGAGGGCAGATTTCTCGGACCCATCTCGCATGCGCTGTTTTGTTTCGAATTTATAGTCGTGGCTAACTAAGTGCATCGAAGTCACTGCGTCATACAGTTCAAAATCTAATTCCAGAAAACCGGCCTCAATCATGCTCAGCACTATTGCTGTTGTTCCCATTTTCAGATAGTTGATTTTCTGAGACATGTTTGCGTCACCAATAATGACGTGAAGGCGTCGGTATACGTCAGGATCTGCATGTGGTTCATCACGGGTATTAATGATTGGCCGACGCAACGTGGTTTCCAGACCCACTTCAGCTTCAAAAAAATCTGCTCGTTGGCTTATTTGAAATCCAGGCTCAATGTTTTCTTGTCCCAAGCCGACTCTTCCAGCTCCAGCGAATACACATCTGGTGACAAAGAATGGCGTCAAAAACTTAATAAGATCAGTAAACGGAACTTCTCGAATTACTTGATAATTTTCGTGTGTTCCGTAACTAACTCCTTTACCGTCAGTGTTGTTTTTGTAAACGGTAATCAAATCACCAGTTAGAGTGCTTGCCAATCTGGCGCTGCGCTCAATGATGCGATCCCCCGCGCTATCCCACAATGCAGCGTCGAGTGGATTAGTAACTTCTGGTGAGGCGTATTCAGGGTGCGCATGATCTACGTAATATCGGGCACCATTTGGTAGTACCAGGTTAGCTAGACCGTAGTCATCGTCTGTGAGCTGGCTTGGATCAGCTTCAGCTCGACTCATGTCAAAACCGCGAGCATCTCGCAACGGTGACTCCACGTCATAATCCCAACGCATGCGTCTAATCCGATTGGGCATTACTTCGTTTCCGTAAGCGTTTACGACTTGACTTGATAGCAACATCGGATTGGCGCCGGAATCTCGTGGATTGGAAATTCCAAACTCAGACTCGATACCCATTACTCGACGAACTGACATGTGTGAAACCTTATGCGAATGGATTAGCTGACAGTGAAGTGTCGATGCTTCGCCCGGAGTCATCACCCTTCTTGCCGTGGATCAAGGTGCGCATAAATACGATGCGATCGCCCTTCTTACCTGAGATCCGAGACCAGTCATCTGGATTTGTGGTATTTGGCAAATCCTCGTTTTCATGGAACTCGTCTAAGCAAGCTTGCAACAAGTGCTCGATCGTGATTCCTTTTTCGCCCACCGTGAGAAATGACTTGATCGCTGCCTTCTTAGCTCGGCTGACAATGTTTTCGATCATGGCACCGGAACTAAAGTCCTTAAAGTAGAGAATCTCTTTGTCACCGTTGGCATATGTGACTTCTAGGAATTCGTTGTTCGGAGTGGTCGCGTACATTTCCTCAACAACGCGTTGAATCATTGCAGTCGCTGTCGCTTGGGCGTCATTGTTGTACTCGGCTAAATCGACTTGGCTCAAGGGAAGTTCTGTCGTTAAGTATTTGGCGAAAATATCAATCGCAGCCTGAGCATCAGGACGTTCAATTTTGATCTTCACATCCAAGCGCCCTGGTCGAAGAATCGCAGGATCGATCATGTCTTCCCGGTTAGATGCACCGATTACGATTACATTTTCTAAGCTTTCAACGCCATCAATCTCACTAAGTAGCTGGGGCACGATGGTATTCTCAACGTCACTTGATACACCGCTGCCACGAGTACGAAACAAGGAATCCATCTCATCGAAGAAGACAATAACGGGAGTACCTTCACTTGCCTTTTCTCTGGCGCGCTGAAAAATGATCCGGATTTGGCGTTCAGTCTCACCAACAAACTTGTTGAGAAGTTCGGGACCCTTAATGTTTAGGAAATAGCTCCGTCCTTCACCAACACCTGAAATCTCGGATACTTTTTTGGCGAGTGAATTAGCCACCGCTTTAGCGATCAGAGTCTTGCCACATCCTGGTGGACCGTACAGCAAGATTCCTTTAGGGGGCTTCAGAGAATATTCTTTGAAAAGCTCGGGGTGTAAGAACGGCAATTCCACTGCGTCCTTAATTGTGCTGATTTGGTCACTAAGCCCACCAATGTCTTCGTAATTGATGTCTGGAACTTCTTCAAGCACTAGATCTTCAACTTCGGACTTCGCGATTCGCTCGAATGCGTATCCAGCTTTCATGTCTGCCAGCAGGCTGTCACCAGAGCGAAGTGGGACATCGCGAAGTGGCGCTGCTAAATGAATGACTCGCTCTTCATCGCTTCGCCCAGTTACTATCGCGCGGAATCCATCTTCGAGAATTTCCTGAAAAATTACGATTTCACCTTGATCGTCGAAATTGCCGGCAACCACGACGTTCATCGATTCATTAAGAATCACTTCTTGGCCAGGTCGCAAAATCTCCCGATCTACTTCCGGTGCCATGGCCACTCTCATCTTGCGACCATTGATAGTTACATCAACCAATTCATCTGCCGCAGGCCCTAAATAGATCGCATATCCATTTGGTGGCGCACTTAACCGATCTACTTCTTCTTTTAGGCCAATAATTTGTTCGCGGGCTTCGCGAAGAGTGGCAGTTAATTTAGTGTTTGATTCGGACAAATCATCAATCCGAAGGTTCAGCGCCCGTATCTGATCAGCATTTGTTGACTCAGTCATCAGTTGCCTCCTCAGGATCCAGTGCTACTTCGCCCGTTGTTACTTGTGCAACAGTATCTAATCCACCTTTAGTAGGGCGAATTCGACGAGCCGGAAGCACTACTCCGGGTGCTAGTTTGCGAGCCGTAACCAAGAATCCGGTGTGACCTTGCATTCTGTGGTTTGGGCGCACAGCTAACCCTTCTAGGTGCCATGGCCGGGCAATCAGCTCCTGCCCTTCTGGATTTGTCCAACGTTTATCAAGTCTTAAATCTTCTACAAATCGAGACATCTGAGTTGTCGTGGCAACATAGGCAATCACCACGCCACCCGGGCGTAGCACTTGAGCGATCGCGTCGATGCATTCCCATGGAGCCAACATGTCCAAAACAACACGATCAACGCTTGCGACTGGTAACGCCGTTACCTCATCTTGCAGATCGCCTAACGTGACTTGCCAATTCTTTGGCTCGCTTCCAAAAAAATTAGCTACATTCTTCTGTGCGATTTTGGCGAAGTCTTCCCTACGCTCAAAGCTGTAGAGATACCCATCCTTTCCAATGGCCCGCAACAACGAACACGATAGTGCTCCCGAGCCAACACCAGCTTCGACAACCACGCAGCCTGGATGTACATCAGCAAGACCGACAATTGCAGCTGCATCTTTTGGGTAAACAACTGCGGCTCCGCGCGGCATGCTTAGGACAAAGTCCAACAACAGCGGACGCAGTGCCAGGTAAACCATGTTCCCGGTAGAGGAAACCGTGCTACCTTCACTCAGACCAATCAGGTCATCATGTTTAACTGCACCGTGATTGGTGTGAAATTCGCGACCAACTTCTAGCACAATTGTGTGTTTTCGAGATTTGGTGTCCGTCAACTGAACCCGATCGCCGACGGCAAATTCAGCCGCTTTGGCGGTGCTTACAACATTGACTGATTCCACTGCTCTATCCTCCCAGCCTTTTCCAAACTCGCTGACCCAGTATCTATTCGAGGTCATAAACTAGAGGAAGTCTTGCGAAAAGGGGTGTTGTGGGTGGAACTGGATCAAACCTTTCCTAGGAACACAACAATTGTTATCGCTGCATTCGGTGGCTGGAATGATGCTGGACAGTCTGCTACTGATGCCCTAGAGCATCTCTTGGATGTGTGGCAATCTGAAGAGATCATTGACTTGCCTGGCGATGAGTTCTACGACTACCAATTCAATCGGCCAGAAGTCAGTATCGGTCTCGACGGTGACCGCGAAGTGGCCTGGCCTGGAACCACAATATTTAGAGCAGCGACAGACACTCTTCCAGATACCAAAATCTTTCTAGTGCACGGTGTCGAGCCCAGTATGCGATGGAAGCAATTCTGTTCTGAGATTTTGTCGCACATTGAAAAGGGTGAGCGTACGATCCTGATTACTTTAGGCGCGTTACTCGCTGACGTGGCGCACACTCGACCCATTCCTGTAAGTGGCACAACATCTAACAAACGATTGCAGGAAATTTCCGGCTTTGAATCTTCAAAGTATGAGGGCCCAACCGGAATCCTTGGTATTTTGCAGTCAGAATTCGAAGTACAAGGTATTCCATCAGTAGCGCTTTGGGCGGCCCTACCGCACTACGTTGCATCTCCGCCGTGCCCTAAAGCAACTTTGGCATTGATCCGCGGCCTAGAAGATCTGCTTGATACGGCAATTCCGGTTGTTGAGTTGGTAGAAGAGGCTCGCGCATGGCAATTAGGTGTCGAGGAACTTTCAACTGATGACGAGGAAATCTCAGAATATGTCCGTTCCCTCGAGGAAACACAAGACACAGCCGAACTCCCCGAGGCGACTGGAGAAGCGATCGCGCGCGAGTTTGAGCGGTATTTGAGAAGGCGTGAGAGCTGACTCTCTCGCGGGTTAATTCTCTTCCCTCAGTTCCAGCCACCAGTTCCTCTCATAGACTTGCGTTATGCAGCCGTGGAATGAAGTCAAAGTTCCTGACTTAAATTGCACCGCAACCAATTTTCAGGTGTTTGACTCTCGGTCTGCAGGTTTGAAGGCGCTTCCAACTTCAGGTGAAGCGAAGTTATACGTCTGTGGAATCACACCGTATGACGCCACTCACATGGGTCATGCCGCATCCTACGTAGCCTTTGATACCTTGCACAGGTTCTGGCGTGCGATTGGAACTCACGTGCAATACGCCCAAAACATTACTGACATTGATGACCCCCTGCTTGAGCGGGCAAAACTTACCAATCGAGCATGGCAAGACATCGCTATAGAACAAATTGCTCTATTTAAATCTGACATGGAAGCGCTGCGCGTTATTCCGCCGCAAAACTATGTTGGCGTTGTTGAAACCATGGAAGCAATTGAACAAAGCGTTGTGAAGCTCAAAGAATTGGGAGTCACATACGCAGTCGATAACGATTTGTACTACGACATGACTCACACTGATCTGCTTGGGGAAATTTGCCATTTAACTAAGAATGAAATGCTCGAGATTTTCGCACAACGCGGTGGCGATCCGGAGCGGGTGGGAAAACGTAATGCCTTTGATGCCCTCCTTTGGCGTGGCAAATCAGGCGACGATCCGTTTTGGCCTTCCAGTCTCGGTGATGGCAGACCAGGCTGGCACATTGAATGTTCCGCGATCGCTACCAAGTTTCTTGGGCCACAGATCACCGTGCAAGGCGGAGGTAGTGACTTAAAGTTTCCGCATCACGAAATGAGTGCGGCACACGCAGAATCGTTAACTGGTGTCGCACCCTTTGCAGAAACTTTTATGCATGCTGGAATGGTCTCTCTTGCTGGCGAAAAAATGAGCAAATCATTAGGAAACCTAGTTTTTGTATCAAAACTTAGGGCGCAAGGAATTGATCCGATGGCAATCCGATTAGTTCTGTTGTCGCATCACTACCGAAGTGATTGGGAGTGGTTTGATGCCGAGCTTGAAGTGGCGCAAAAGCGGTTACAGGCATGGCGGCTAGCTTTTGCAACACCGTTCGGTGCACCAAGTCCGGTTACGGAATTAGTTTCCATCTTAAGCCACGATCTAGATACTGTTGGTGCCCTCAAGTTAGTTGATATGTGGGCGGAATCAACTTTGGCCGGTAATTCCTCCGAACCATCAAACTCGGTTGCCTCCGCCGTAGATGCAATCCTTGGAATTGTTTAGCAAGTTGCCCATCATGGAAAAATTTCAAGTCATCGGACAAATGGTGAACGCGTCGAATTCGACACTTGTTGTAGAAAGCGATAACCAAAGATTCATCTACAAACCTAAATCTGGTGAACGCCCACTTTGGGACTTTCCAGACCACACTCTGTACAAACGAGAGCGCGCAGCTTATGTAACAAGTGAACTGCTGGGTTGGGAAATAGTGCCCGAAACCACGATTCAAGAAGGCCCTTATGGTGTTGGATCGTTTCAGCAATGGATTGACGCAGAACCGACCACCGTAGACATCTTTCCACCGAACACTGTGCCAGAAGGCTGGCTAACGATTGTTACTGGAATAGATGAAGAAGGTAACGAAGTAACGCTCGCGCACGAAGATACCGCGCGCTTGCAACAGATTGCACTATTTGACGCACTAATAAACAATGCTGATCGCAAAGCCGGGCACCTTCTCACTGATTCTCTGGGTAAAACTTTTGGAATCGATCACGGAGTGACGTTCAACTCAGAAGATAAGTTGCGCACCGTGTTGTGGGGTTGGATTGGAAACCGAGTTTCTGAGCAGCACTTGTCCGATCTAGCCGCACTTTCATCAAAGATTCCAGGAAGTGAACTTGAGGAACTTCTTGATTCCTCGGAAACTGACGCCTTAGTGGAACGTCTTGAAATGTTGTTAACTCTGAAAGTTATGCCAAGTCCCAGCCCGCACTGGCCGGCAGTCCCCTGGCCAGTTTTCTAACCTCGCCTTAAATAACCATTTGCTCTTGGGCAAATGTGTCCCTGTTGATCAAGTGGCTCACTACATAGTGGACACGGTGGGCGTCCCGCGGAAACAACTGCAATCGCTCGAGTGCAAAATGCGGTAGCTACCGGGCCAGTAAGACGAACTCGCAAAACATCTGGTCCATAGTCCGAGTCATCTTCCAAGTCTGGAACATCTTCGAAGTTTTCTGACGAAGCATGAGCCTCGATCACAACTTGTTGACTCTCAGTATTCCAACCAAGCGCCAAAGTCCCCACGCGAAATTCCTCTTGAATCGGGTTATCTAACGGCTCTAAATCTGCTGGTCCGAAATAGGACACATCGATACCTTCAGCCCGAGCCACCTGCTCTAGCAACTCGGTGAGCCGGTCTGCCAATAATGCCACTTGTTGCTTTTCTAGCGAAACGCTAACGATTCGTTGGTCAGATCTGGCTTGCAAGAAAAAGGTCCGCTCGCCTGGCGCTCCCACTGTGCCTGTTATAAAACGTTGCGGGTTATCGAAGGTATGAACTATCCGAGCCATTACTACGCTTTCCCACTTTCGCCGCCGAGAGTTGGACCCTTGATTGCCTCATCATTCAATTTGGATAACCACTCACTTCCGGTGTCATTCAACTTTGACACTGCTGATCCTGAGTCAGAATAGTGAATGACACTAACGGAAGCTGGCTCGATCAAAAGCGATTGAAATTTTCGGAGCGGCAAACCCATAGCATCCGCACAGATCGCCTTTATGATGTCGCCATGACTTACCGCAGCCCACACCACTTTTTCTCCATGTTCGGCTGTGAGTTTTGCATCCCAGTCTCTCGCTGCTGAACTCGCGCGCGATGCCATGTCAGTCATTGATTCACCATTAGGAAAAATCATTTCGTCAGGGCGTTGTTGCACAATTGGCCACAATTCGTGTACCGCTAGTTCACTTAATTTTGAACCTTGCCAATCTCCATAATCACATTCGAGCAAGCGATCCTCTAGTTCGATGTTCTCGGCTTGCTTAAAGAGAATTGCTGCGGTCTCGCGCGTGCGCTCAAGTGGGCTGGATACTACGCGCGCTATGTTGACTCCAGCGAGCCGCTCGGACAAAGCTTCAGTGGTTGCTCTTCCCACTTCATCTAAGGCAACTCCTGGCGTGCGCCCAGCTAACACACCATTTGCATTCGCATCTGTGCGACCATGTCTGATCAACAGCAAAGTTCCCATAGGTCAAGACTATTGGGAAAAGTTACCGATCTACGTGGCAGAAAGTACGCCCGTAGCGAGCAAAATTACCAAAATACTTCCCAAAACAACTCGATAGATTACAAATGGCATAAAGGTACGGGTTTGCAGATACTTCATCAAACTCGCAATAACGAAGTACCCCACTACAAATGCGACGACAGTTGCAACAATGGTTGCTGGCCAATTGACAAACTTATCCGAAGAAATATCGCCTGCTGTCAAGGCTGCGGATGCGAACACTGCAGGTATCGCAAGCAAGAATGAATAGCGAGCGACCATGTCTCGCTTGAAGCCCATGGCCAAACCTGTGGTGATAGTGGCTCCACTTCTTGAAACCCCCGGAATGAGTGCGAGCGCTTGTCCGATCCCAAACATGACTGCATCTTTAGCAGTTAGATCAGACTCGACTTTGTTGTGCCTCGCGTACTTATCAGCTACACCCAAGAGAATTCCCATGACAATCAAAGCTCCGGCAACAAGCCACAAGTTCCTAGCTGTAGTTTCGATTGAAGATTTAAATAGCAGGCCGGCAATTCCGATTGGGATTGTTCCGACAATGACATACCAACCCATCTTCGCGTCTGCATTTGCGCGCATTTCGGGTTTCACAAAGCTAATGGTCCAAGCCTTAAGGATGCGCAAAATGTCTTTGTGAAAATATATGACAACCGCCAATTCCGTACCTATTTGAGTCACGGCGGTAAAAGCCGCCCCAGGATCTGGCCAACCCAAAAGTTTAGAAATAATTAAGGTGTGGGCTGTTGATGAGATGGGAAGAAATTCAGTCAATCCTTGAGAGATTCCCAAAACTATGGCATGCAGCCATGACATTTGTTCACCCATATAAGCTCCAAAAAACAAAACTCAAGACACACTTAAGTCTTCAAAAAATATTGCTAGATCAAACGCTAGCGTGAACCTATGGAACTGCGGTCACTGGGTCAAAGCGGCTTATTGGTGTCGCAGTACTCCCTTGGAACAATGACCTGGGGCCGCGATACCGACATACATGAGGCGCGGGATCAATTTAATTTGTATCACGAAGCTGGCGGACGCCTTATTGATACTGCCGATGTATATAGCGATGGTGTGTCAGAAGAAATTGTTGGTGAATTCTGTCGCGAAGCTTCTGAAGTATTGATTTCAAGTAAAGCGGGCAGCGTTCGTACCAATCGAAGACGCGATGCCAGCAGAAATCATTTGTTAACTGCATTAGATTCATCGTTACGACGGTTACGTCGCACTCACATAGACGTGTGGCACATTCATGCTTGGGATCCGTATACCCCGATCGAAGAAACATTGTCTGCGGCAGCTTACGCAATTGATTCTGGCAAAGTCCGATACCTTGGCGTATCGAATTACGCTGGCTGGCAACTCACTAGTGCGGCTTTAGGTTCGAAATATCCCGTGATCAGTGCCCAGATGGAATACTCGCTACTTCAACGCGGTATCGAGCGAGAAGTCGTACCCGCCGCATCTGATCTTGGTGTTGGAATTATGGCCTGGTCTCCCCTTGGACGCGGTGTGTTAACTGGCAAATATCGCCACAACACACCTCCTGATTCTCGCGCGGCTACCTCGCACTTTGCCGCGTTCATCACGCCTTATCTAAACGAGCGCTCCAGAGCGATCGTGGATGCAGTTTGCACAGCCGCCGAAGGACTTGGTCTTACACCCATTGATGTTGCGTTAGCTTGGGTAGGCGCCAAGTCACAAGTTTCCAGTGCAGTGATTGGCGCCAGGACCGCTGCACAACTCCGAATCGTGTTGAATTCAACTTCGGCGCAGTTGCCAGCAGAAATTCATGAGGCATTAGATGAAGTTTCCGCGATAGAACGTGGTTATCCAGACTTTGGATGGAATCAATGAGTGCAGTTTGGGAATTCCGAGAGATGAATTTCCATCGGGGCACGAAACGCTCAGATGTGAGGTCTTGTCTAACCGCAATGGCTGAAGTAGATCGCTGGGAACTTGAAAGGGTGCGGGTCTATCAAGACGGTAGTCGATACGTAAGACTACGCCGAAAGATTTATCACCTACAACGAACTGCCTAGCGAAATCTAGAGACTTCGCACGAAGCGATCCATAACCCTAGCGCCAAACTCTAACCCGGTAGTTGGCACTCGTTCGTCAACGCCGTGGAACATGGCACTGAAGTCCAGTTCTGGCGGTAACAAAAGCGGCAAGAACCCGTAGCAAGTGATACCTAGAGTGCTGAACGCTTTGGCATCTGTTCCACCACTAACTGTGTATGGCACCGGCGTACCAAATGGGTCCTCAGCTCGAATGGCAGCGCCCATCGCATCAATTAGCGGGCCTTCGAACGGAGCTTCTAACGCAATGCCGTTGACAACGTCTTCGAGCACAACGCCTGGTGGCAAGAGATTCTCGATGTCCTTAATGAGTTCATCTTCATAACCCGGCAAGAACCTGCCATCAATCATTGCTTCCGCAGCACCTGGGATGACGTTGTGCTTGTAGCCTGCGTTAAGCATGGTTGGGTTCGCAGTATTTGAAAGTGTGGCACCGATGATTCGAGCGATCGGACCCAGTTGAGCAAGCAATTCTTCTGGATCATCTGCGCTTAATTCCATACCAAGCGCGTCTGATACTGCCTTA
>Ga0214917_10001896_pt1 | contig 26357 bp, 21 predicted proteins | sample LL_1208_BB_MetaG_FD_177983 | JGI IMG/M metagenome (GOLD analysis project Ga0214917, IMG submission 177983) | Freshwater microbial communities from Lake Lanier, Atlanta, Georgia, United States - LL_1208_BB | ecosystem: Environmental > Aquatic > Freshwater > Lake | place: USA: Georgia | collected...
TCGACAGGATCGATCCATCGGCCCGCTGCGTGGGATGGGTGAGCAGGCCGCTGGAGTGCATCTCCTCCATCCTGATCGGCGTCCACGCCGGCAGCGGCGCCACGGCGGCGGCGGCCCACGCCTCCATTTCGGCCTGCCAGTGCGGCCGCAGCCGCCGGATCTCCTCCTCGGCGGCGGCGATCTCCGACCCGATCGCGGCCAGCGAGCGCTGCTGCTCGGGCGTGTAGACGTAGGAGCGCGCCTCGTACGTGTCGTTGAGGAAGGCGAAGATCCCGAAGTACTCGTCGTGCGTGAGCGGGTCGAACTTGTGGGAGTGGCACTGGGCGCACTGCGTCGAGAGGCCGAGGACCGCCTTGCCGACGCAGTCGATGCGGTCGAACATCTCGATCATGCGGAACTCCTCCGCGATGATCGCCCCCTCCTCGTTGAGCATGCTGTTGCGGAGGAATCCGGTGGCCACGACCTGGTCCTGCGTCGCGTTCGGCAGCAGGTCGCCGGCGATCTGCTCGATCACGAACTGGTCGTACGGCAGGTCGCGGTTGCACGCCGCGATCACCCAGTCACGCCACGCCCACATGTCGCGGGGAAGATCCTTCTCGTAGCCGTTCGAGTCGGAGTACCGCGCCAGGTCGAGCCAGTGACGGGCCCACTTCTCGCCGTAGCGCGGGCTCGCGAGAAGCCGCTCGACCGTCCGCTCATAGCCGTCACGCCGGAAGGCCTCGATGTCGGCGGGCGCCGGCGGCAGCCCCACGATGTCGAGCCAGAGCCGGCGGCAGAGCGTGGCGTCGTCGGCCTGCGGCGCGGGCACCATGCCCCGCTCGGCCAGCCGCGCCGCGACGAACGCGTCGATCGGGTGCGTGACGCCGGGCACCGCCGGCGGGACCGCCTTCTTCGGCGGCTCGAAGGCCCAGTGGCCCGCATACTCCGCCCCACCGGCGATCCAGGCCTCCAGGATCGCCCGCTCGTCGCTCGTCAGCGGCTTGTTCTCGTGCGGCGGCGGCATGATCTCGTCGGGATCACGGGCATGGATCCGGCGCACGAGTTCGCTCTCGGCGGGCCTGCCGACGGCGATCGCGGCCAGGCCCGACTCGCCCCCGGCGAGGGCGGCGTCGCGCACGTCGAGCCGCAGCCCTCCCTGGCGCGTCGCCGCGTCACGCCCGTGGCAGTGGGTGCAGTGCTCCGCGAGGATCGGCTGCACGTGCTCCACGAAGTCGATCCGCTGCGGCACGTCGGCACGGGCGATCGAGGCGGCGAGGACGACGCCGGCCGCGACGGTGAACCGCCGGAGACCCGGATGGAACGTGGGCGTCGATCGTCTCGCGCCCCCGCGTGTCCGCGCGAGCCGGCTCATGCGAGGATCTCCCCGATCACCCGCGCGCCCTCGACACCGGTGAGCTTCGCGTCGAGCCCCTGGAACTTCACGCTGAACGCATCGTGCCGGATGCCCAGGAGGTGGAGCATCGTCGCGTGCAGGTCGTGCACGGTGCAGACGTTCTCGACCGCGGCATAGCCGAGCTCGTCGCTCGCGCCGTGGACGAGGCCGCCGCGCACGCCGCCGCCGGCCAGCCAGACGGTCATCGCCTTGTTGTGATGATCCCGCCCGCTGCCCCCCTGCGACATCGGCGTGCGCCCGAATTCACCGGCCCAGACCACGAGGGTGCTGTCGAGCATGCCGAGTTTCTTGAGGTCGGTGATGAGCGCCATGCACGCCCGGTCGATCTCCTCCGCCTTGAGTCGCACGCCGTCCTTCACGCCGCCGTGGTGGTCCCAGTCCTTGTGGTAGAGCTGGATGAAGCGCACGCCCCGCTCCGCGAGCCGCCGCGCGAGCAGGCAGTTCGACGCGAAGGACCCGTCCCCGGGGCGACACCCGTAGAGTTCGAGCGTCGCGGCGCTTTCGCCCGACATGTCCATCAGCTCGGGCACGCTCGCCTGCATCGCGAAGGCCATCTCGTACTGCGCGATGCGGGTGGCGATCTCCGGATCACCCGTGAGGGCGTCGTGCTGCGCGTTGAGGGCGTTGATCACGGCGATGTCGCGCCCCTGCCGCTCGCGGGTGATGCCGGCGGGATTGCCGAGATAGAGCACCGGATCGCCTCGGCCGCGGAGCTGCACGCCCTGATACCGGCTCGGCAGAAAGCCGCTCGACCACTGCCGCGCCGCGATCGGCTGGTTCTGTCCTCCCTGGCCGAGCGAGGTGAGGACGACGAAGCCCGGCAGGTCGGCGGCCTCGCTGCCGAGCCCGTAGGTCACCCACGAGCCCATGCTCGGCCGACCCGCGATCTGCGAGCCGGTGTTCATGAACATGTGCGCGGGGTCATGGTTGATCGCCTCGGTCGTCATCGAGCGCACGAGGCAGATCTCGCCGAGCACCGAGCCGATGTGGGGGAAGAGCTCGCAGAGGTGCGTGCCGGCCGGGCCCATCGGGACGAAGGGATGCTGCGGCCCGAAGCAGACGAGCTTCTGCCCCTGCAGCTGCGCGAGCTGCTGCCCCTTCGTGAGGCTCTCCGGCATCGGCTGGCCATGCATCTCGGCGAGCTTCGGCTTGTGGTCGAACGTCTCGAGATGGGACGGGCCGCCCGCCATCGACAGCCAGATGACCCGCGTGGCCCGCGGCGGCAGGGGCGGCGGCGCGAGCACGCCGGGCAGCGGAGCGGCCGCCGCCCGATCGCCCGCCAGCGACGCCAGCGCGACGGCACCGACGCCCTGGGAGGAACGGCCGAGGAAGGCTCGGCGGGCGAGGGCCGCCCGCAGGTCGGCCGAGGCACGACGGGAGTCGTTCATGATCACGGCCTCGTGATGGTCTCGTGCAGGTTGAAGAGCACGCGGGCGACGTGGGTCCAGGCCGCGAGCTCCACCCGGTCGATGCCATCGGGCACGGACGCGAGGCCCGCCTTCGCGAGGCCGTCTGCGGCGGGAGGATCGGCGCGGTAGGCGGCGAGCTGTTCGTGGTAGAGCGGCAGGAGCGTCGTGAGCTCCTCGACGCGGGGCGGCCGCTGGAGCGCCTGCCGCCACGCCCAGGCGATCCGCTCGTCGGGCGGCCCGCCCCCCTCCTTCACGATGCGCACGGCGAAGGCCCGCGCGGCCTCGACGTAGCTCGGATCGTTCAGGAGCACGAGCGCCTGCTGCGGGATGTTCGACCGCGTCCGCTCGGCGCAGCATTCCTCCCGGCTCGGGGCGTCGAAGGCGAGCATGCTCGGATGCAGGAACGACCGTTGCCACCACGTGTAGAGGCCGCGACGGTACTGCTGGGCGCCCGTGTCGGCCGGGTAGGTCCGCGTCGGGAAGTTGAGGTTCTCCCAGTAGCCCTCGGGCTGGTAGGGCTTCGCGCTCGGGCCGCCGATCGTCCGCACGAGCAGGCCGCAGGAGGCCAGGGCGGTGTCGCGCACAAGCTCCGCATCGAGCCGCCACGCCGACTGCCGGGCGAGCTCCCGGTTGGCAGGGTCGGCGGCGAGCGCCTCGGGCGATGCGATCGAGGCCTGCCGGTAGGTGGCGCTCGACACGATCGTGCGGACCATGTGCTTCACGTCCCATGCCGAATCGACGAACTCGCATGCCAGCCAGTCGAGCAGCTCCGGGTTCGCCGGCGGGTCACCCTGCGTGCCGAGGTCGTCGAGCACCCGCGAGAGGCCCGAGCCAAAGAACTGCTTCCACAGCCGGTTCATCACGACCCGCGCCGTGAGCGGGTTCTCGCGCGACACGAGCCACCGCGCGAGGTCGAGACGGTTCGGATCGCGCCCCTCGATCGTCGGCGCCGGGAGGAAGGACGGGAACGCGGCCTTCATGACCTCGCCGCTCTCGTCCATCCAGTTGCCGCGGGGCAGGATCCGGACGACGGCCGGCTCGTTCCGCCGCACCGTCACGAGGCATTTGGTGAGCGAGCCGTAGAAGTCGGCGCGGGCCTTCTCCGCCTGTGCGAAGCCGTCCTGCTCCGCGCGGAAGAGCGCCGGCGACACCCGCGTCCGAAAGTACTTCTGCACCGCCTCGCGTTCGGCGCCATTCCGGCCGGCGAAGTCCTTCTTCAGGGCGGCCGCCACCTGGGCCGCGACCTTCGCCTCGTCGGGCGTCGCCTTCGAGTCGGGCCCGAGCTCCGGGAGCGTGACCGCATACGCCGCCACGTCGTGCTCCCACTGCTGCTGGGCGGCGTCGAGCTGCGGGAGGACGGCGTCGAGCGCCTTCTTCGCCGCGGCGAGCGCGGCGTCGAGGTCGGCGAGTTTCTGCACGTCCTCGGACGGAGCCACCACCATGCCGTCCTCGCGACGCCCGATCGGCCGCTCGTCGACGTCGGCGAAGAAGGCGCCGAGCGCGTAGAAGTCTCGCGTCGTGATGGGATCGAACTTGTGGTCGTGGCACTGGGCGCAGCCGGTCGTCTGACCGAGCCACACCGCCCCCACCGCCCGCACCCGGTCGGTGAGCATGCGGGACTCGTAGTCCTTCGGCTGCGCCCCGCCCTCCTCCGTCGTGAGCAGGAGGCGGTTGAAGGCCGAGCCGACCCGCGTCTCCGGCGTCGCGTCGGGAACGAGGTCGCCCGCGAGCTGATGGACCGTGAAGCGGTCGAAGGGGACGTTGTCGTTGAAGCTGCGGATCACCCAGTCGCGGTAGGGCCAGACGTTCCGCGGATTGTCGCTGTGGTAGCCGATCGTGTCGGCGAACCGCACCACGTCGAGCCAGCCGATCGCCATCCGCTCGCCGTAGTGGGGACTGGCGAGCAGCCGCTCGACGACGCGGCCGTAGGCGTCCAGCGAGGCATCCGCGAGGAACGCGTCGACCTCCTCCGGCGTCGGCGGCAGGCCGGTGAGATCGAACGACAGTCGGCGCAGGAGCGTGCGGCGATCGGCCTCGGGCGCGGGCTCGAGTCCGACGCGCTCGAGCCGTGACCGCACGAGGTGATCGATCGCGTTCATCCCGGGCGGCACCGCGGGCCTGACGGGCGGCTCGTAGGCCCAGTGCCGCTGGTACTCGGCCCCCTCGGCGATCCACCGGACGAGCAGGTCTCGCTTCGCCGCATCGAGCGGCTTGTGCGCCTCCGGCGGCGGCATCACGAGGTCGGGATCGAGCGAGCGGATGCGTGCGACGAGTCCGCTTTCCTCCGGACGGCCCGGCAGGATCGCCCCGCCGGCGGCAAGGGCCGACTCGCGGTCGTCGAGCCTGAGGTCGGCCTGCCGCTTGCCGCCGTCGGGGCCGTGACAGGCGAAGCAGTGGTCCGACAGGATCGGCCGGATGTCGCGATTGAAGACGATCTTGTCGACCGGCGGCGCGGCCACGGCCGCGGACCACGCGACGGCGCACCACGCGAGGCCCGCGCGGCCCGATGTGGCGATCAGGCGGATCGACGATGGCAAGCCGCCACCCACCGTGGGGGCGGTCGTTCCTGCAGGCGACGACACGTCATACCTCTTCGAGCCGGCCCGTGCTGTCGCCGAGCCGCTCGGCATGCACGCCGAGCCGGTCGAGCAGCGCGAGGTACAGATTCGTCATCGGCGTCTTCGCCGCGACACGGATGTGCCGGCCCGGCTGCAGCGAGCCGCCGCCGCCGCCGGCCAGCAGGATCGGCAGGTCGTCATGGTTGTGACGATTGCCGTCGCCGATGCCGCTGCCGTAGACGATCATCGAGTGGTCGAGGAGCGTGCCGTCCCCCTCGCGCACCGCCGCGAGCGCGTCGAGGAAGTAGGCGAGCTGCGTGACGTGGAAGCGGTTGATCCGCCGGATCTTCTCCTGCTTCGCGGCATCGTTGCCGTGGTGCGAGAGGTCGTGGTGCCCCTCCGGCACGTCCATGAACGCGTAGCTGCGATTGCTTCCCTCGTTGGCGAAGACGAACGTCGAGACCCGCGTCGTGTCGGTGCGCCACGCGAGCACGAGCACGTCGGCCAGCAGACGCAGGTGCGCCTCGTAGTCCGCCGGCACGCCCTCCGGCCGCTGCGCGGCCAGCGCCGCGGCATCCTGACCCTTGCCCGCGTTCTCGATCCGCCGCTCGATCTCGCGCACGGCCGTGAGGTACTCGTCGAGCTTGCGTCGATCGGCCCCGCCGAGCCTGTCCTCGAGCCGCCGGGCATCGGCGGCGACGAAGTCGAGGATGCTCTTGTGGGCCACGCGGCGCTCGGCCCGCTGCGCCTCCGTCTCGCCGGGACGACCGTCGGCGAAGAGCCGCTCGAAGACGAGCCGGGGGTTGGTCTCCTTCGGGATCGGCTGGGTCTCGCTCTTCCAGGCGATGTTCGCCGAGTAGGCACAGCTGTATCCGGAATCACAGTTGCCGGACTGACCGCCCGCGTCGGCCCCGATCTCGAGCGACGGGAAGCGGGTCTGCCGGCCCAGATGGCCGGCCGCGAGCTGGTCGACCGAGACGCCGGCGCGGATGTCCGCCCCGAACGTTTTCCTCGCCTGCATCCCCGTGAGGAAGGTGGTGAGCGCGCGGGCGTGGTCGCCACCCCCGTCGCCGTTGGCGTTGGCCTTCATGTGCGCCAGCCCGCTGATCACGCTGAAGCGGTCGCGGTGCGCGGCGAGCGGCTCGAGAATCCACGGCATCCCGTAGCCCGACCCCTCGGTCGCGGGCGTCCAGTCGGGCATGTGCTTGCCGTTGGGCACATAGAGAAAGCCGATCCGCACGGGATGGGCGGCCGTCGCCGCAGCCGCGCCACGGGCGGGCAGCATCGCCTCGAGGAGCGGCAGCGAGACCGCCGTTCCCATACCCCGAAGAACCGTCCGCCTCGAGAGCATCGCCGCCATGGGTTCACCTCGTCGTCGCGATGAAGCACCCGACCCGCGGAACGCGCCCGGGCCTGATCCAACACCAATCCTACGCCATGAACACCGCAGGTCCCACCACATTCCCGCGGGTTTCCCGCGGGAGGGACCCTGCGTTTCTTATCGGCCCGATGGCGCCTCCCGCTGGCGAAATGCCGGGCTTTTCACGATTTCGGCCACGAGTACGGAGAACCGATCGCCGCCCTCGCGGCAGCGCGCGGCGATCCGCTCGACCGCGCAGGCGTCGTACCACTCGAGGCCACGTCCGAGGGCGTAGGTGAGGAGCTTCTCGGCGAGGCACCGCCGGAAGTCGTGCTCCCGCTCCTTAAGCAGCGCCTTGAGCTCGCCGGGACCGCGGAAGGTGCGGCCGTCGGGCAGCTCGCCCGACGCGTCGATCTCGCTCTCCCCGTCCGTTGTCCGCCACCCGCCGACCGGATCGTAGTTTTCGAGACCGAAGCCGAGCGGATCCATCAGCCGGTGGCACGCGGCGCAGCCGGGGTCGGCACGATGCTGCTCCATCCTCTGCCGCAGCGTCCCCGTGAGCGGCTTCTGCTCGGTGCCCTCGGGGAGCAGCGGGACGTTGGGCGGGGCGGGGGGCGGAGGCGCGGCGAAGAGGTTTTCGAGGATCCACTTGCCCCGCTTCACCGGGCTCGTGCGCGTGGGATTGCTCGTCACCGCGAGGATGGACGCCTGACCGAGCAGCCCGCCCCGCGTGGCGCGATCCACCGACACCCGCACGAACGCCTCGGGGTCGTTCTCAGGGAACTTCGCGTCCGTGATCCCGTAGTGCCTGGCGAGCCGGGCGTTGACGAACGTGGAGTCGGCGTCGAGAAACTCGAGGATGCTGCGATCCTCCACCACGATCGCCCGGAAGAACTCCTCCGTCTCGCGACGCATCGCCCGGCGTAGCGGCTCGTCGAAATCCGGAAACCGCTTGGCGTCGGGCGCGAACGTGTCGAGCGACCGCAGCTGGAGCCACTGGCCCGCGAAGTTGTCGACGAGCGCCCGGGCCTTCGGATCGCCGAGCATCCGCCTGGCGGCCGCGACGAGCTGCTCGTCGGTGTGCAACTGCTTCGCCGCGGCCGTGCGGAAGAGATCGTCGTCCGGCATGCTGCTCCAGAGGAAGTAGGAGAGCCTCGACGCGAGCTCCAGGTCGTCGAGATCGCGCACGGCGCCCGCGGGAGGATCGGCCTCGATGCGAAAAAGGAACGACGGGGAGACGAGCAGCGCCGAGAGGACGATCCGCACCGCCTCCTCGGGACTCTGCCCCCGCGCGCGGGCCGCGTCGAAGAGGCCCATGAGCGCGTCGAGCTCCTCCGGGAGTGACTTGCGACGAAACGCACGCGAGGCGTATGGCGTCACGAGCGCCCGCACCGTCGCCCGCTGGGTCGCCGGGTCGGCCGCCGGATCGATCGGCACCTTGAAGAACCGCCGATGCGGCTCGGGGTACTGCTCGGGGGCGAGGCCGATCGGACCGACCACCTCGATCCGCTCGATGTGGAGATTGCGATCGCGATTCTTCGGGTCGGGATCGGCGGGCCGGTAATAGTCGTTGAGAAAGGCGGCCGCGACCGTGTGCCGGCCGGCCGGCACCTCGAGCCGCACCTCGTAGTCGCGCAGGTCGCCCCGCCGGTTCGGCACGTCGAACGTGCGGTTCTCCCTGCCATCGAGCCTCACCGCCATCCGCGCGGGCTCGGGACCGGCCTGGTCGCCCGCCGCCTGCACGCGGATGAGATACGCGGCCGTCGCGGGCGACTCGAACTCCCCCGTCACCTCCCCCTGCGACGAAAGCGTCTTGCCGGGAAACCGGCGCACCTCGGCATTGGCCTCGTCGGCGATGAACACGACCTCACGGACGATCTCCTCGGCCGCCGCCAGGTAGCGCTCGAGCAGCACCGGCGGCAGCGTGAGCACGTCGCCGATCGAATCGAATCCATAGCCGATGTCGTCGGCGGGAAAGTCGGCGGCGGGCCGCACCTTCACGCCGAAGAGATCCCGGACCGTGTTGTCGTATTCGGCGCGGTTGAGCCGGCGGAGTGTGACGCGGCCGGGCCGCTCGCCCGTCGAACAGTCGGGCACCAGCGCGAACTCCCCGATCCAGCGGGCGATCGTGCCGCGCTCCTCGGCGGTGGGCTGCGCCGCATCGGCCGGTGGCATGACCGACGCCTCGACCTGCCGCAGCACCTTCTGCCAGCTCGCCCGCTCGGTCGTGCGGGCGGCCGCCTCCGTCAGGCGGTCGAAGGCGACCCCGCCGGCCGGCGAGTCGCCGGCGTGGCATTCGCCGCAGTACCGCGCGAGGAGCGGCCGCACCTCGCTCGAATAGGACGGCACCGCCGCTGAGGCGACCGGCGGCAGGCACGCCGCGATCGCCATGCCGATGAGCACGGCGACCGGAGTCCCGACCGCCGTGTGACGGATGCGTCCACCGCTCATGCGCATTCCTTCGAGGCCCGAGCCGCTGCCAACCCGACGCCCTCTCGCTCTCACCACCGGCTTCCATCATATTCGCCCGGCGGAGCGGAGGTATCCAACCGCACGGGCGACGGGCGCCCCGCGGGGCGGCGCCGTGGTGGTCACCCGGACGCGTCGTCGCGTCGATCGCGCGAACGGATCCGTAGGAGCGCCTTCACCCTGTTGACGCCCCCGGCCCGCTCGCAGAGGGCGACGAGCGAGGTGCTCGGGGACTCGGGCTCCGACTTCGCGGGCTTGCTCGGGTCGAAGTTGCCCTTCTCCATCGCGTCCTTGATGTGCGGATACCAGCGATCCGCGAACACGGGGATCAGGGACAGCGACTTGAGCACACCCTCGGCCGGCACGCCGTCGGTGCCGGCGAAGTGATCGACCCGCAGCCGCACCTCGCCGTCGGCCGGATGGAGCTGCGTCTTCACGAGCGGCGTCTCGGCAGACGCCGCCATGAGGCAGGCGTACAGCGCCTCCTTGTGCGTGGCCAGGCGACTGTCGAACGCCCACGGGGCATCGACCGTCAGACAGCCGTTCGCCTGGTCGAAGGCGAGGTGGACCGTGATCGACCGCGCCCCCGCCACGTTCTTGTAGGCCCGGGTCGGAATCTCCGTCTTCACGCACGCATCCCGGTCGCGGCGACACGGATACCCGTGGCCCATCAGGATCAGTTCGATGTCCTCGAGTGTCTTCGCCATGCTGGTGCCTCCTCTGGGTGTCGTCGTGCGTTCGCGATCCGGCCTCGCCTCCTCCACTACGCGCACGGGCCCCTCGCGCGTCAGTCACGCCCCGCGTCATCCGGCCTTCCGCGCCTCGCCGTCCTCCTCGTCGGTGTCCGGCCGATCGCCCCCCTCGGCCTCGCCATCCCGCCCGTCACCGTGCGGTTCCGTGGTTTCTCCGTCGATGCCGAAGATGCGCTCGAAGATGGCCTTCGCCTCGTCGTCATCCACGGCCGGCCCCTCACCCGAGATCACCCGGGCGAGCTCCTCGCTGCCGCCGACCTCCTCCTCGAACGCGGCCAGCCGCCTCGCGGACGAGGTGTGCCGAGGGCGGTCGTCGAGGATCTCGAGCGCCACCTCACCCGTCTGCATGGCACGACGGATCACGGGGTCGAACCGCTGGATGCCGCGGAGAACCGCCTGCACGGCACGATGGAACTGGTCCGACGTCAGCGACGCGTCCTCCAGGGCGAGTTCGACGTTCGGCTGGACCTCCCCGTCCTGCGGGTCGTGGTCGAACCGCAGCATCTTGTAGCGGCCCTGCAGCGCCGGAAGGACGCCGAGCACCGCCGAGCGGTGGATGCAGGCGTCGAGTTTCCAGGCAAAGGGGGCCGCGACCCGCAGAAAACTCCCCTCCTCCATCACCTCGATGACGACTTTCACATGGGCGTCGCCGTCGCTGTCCCGGTACGTCGTCTCGTCGGGATCGCAGCCGAACCCGATGAGGATCACCCCGGCCGACTCATCGACCATGGAACGCAATTCGTATTCGTCGAGAAACCCCTTCACCTCGTCGATGCTGGTCGGCATGGGCGTGTCCTCCGGTCGTGTGGCTCGGCTGGGCGGTGCTGCCCTCTCTACGGCCGTGCGGTCGCGGCGCTTCGGCCGTGGTCCGGGCGCCACCGCGCTCGGCGTCGAGCGCCGGCGCCATGTGCGTCATTCCATTGCAGGAGGCAGGCAGTTTCCCCAGCCGTCGACGCGTGGCCGTGTCGAGCGGCACCTCCCAGGCGAGTTCCTCGCGGCAGCACGAGACGTCGCAGCAGCTCGTCCCCCACGCGGTCGGCCGCCGCTGCGACCCGCCTCCACGCCTCGTGGTACGCGTCGCCGCGTTCATCCGCCGCGGCATCCGCCGTGGGGCGGCATGATCGGCGTCGCCCGCCGGACGGCGGCCTGCCGGGGCGTTGTCCGAAGGCGCGCCCGTTCGACCGCAGCATGCGCACGGTGGAACGCCCGCTTCGGGACGGACACCCCATGTGCCTCAGGAACGCACGCGTCTCCTCGGCCGCGACGCGCCCCATCCCATCACGACGGTCGAGCGCCACCAGTCGTTCCCAGACGGGCACGATGCGAGTGCGGACGATGTCCCACATCGACCGCTGGGCGGCGCGTACGCCGGGCCGGTCATCGTCGGTGGGGGGCTGGCAGGCCACGGCCGCGGCGACCGCATCGCGGCAGCCATCGAGCGCCCTGGTCACGTCCGGCGCCGTGCCGACCGTGACGGCACCATACCACCAGAGTTCGAGGATGCCACGGAGGAACTGCACCTGTCGCGACCTCGCCGGGGGCTGCCGGCGGCAGAGGCCGTAGAAGACGTCGTTGTAGGCGCGGATCCACGGGGCCGCGCCGGGAAATCGCTCGCGCATCCATACCTCGATGCGAATGTCCTCGACGACGTTGAGGAGCGGCATGAGCCGCTCGAGCACGTCTCGTGTCAGGAACTCATGCAGCACCGTCACGGCCGCGTGCGCCGCCTCGTGGAGCGCGAGCCCACGGCACAGGTCGGGGGCGAGCGACCCAAGATCGTCGGGATCGACCGTGATCACCCCTGCAGCCCAGTCGAATGACCAGGCGGCCCCCGGCTCGCCCGCCTGCACGACGAGATCGCCGCGCCGCGCCGCGAGGCGCACGAGTCCGGCGAGTTCCTCGATGAAGGCGGTCGTATCCCCCTCGATGGCGACGTCACGCGTCGGTATCGTGTCGGCGGCAGCATCCATCAGCATGCACCGTTCGCCGTGGTCGTGTCCGTTCCGAGCCCGACGGAACGCAGCGCCGTCCGCACGGCCTGGCGATCTGGGCCGGGCTGCACCCGCTGCACGTACACCGCATCGATGGCGTCGCGCACGGCCCGCGTGACGGCGGCTCCACCCTGCACGCGATCGGCCACGAGGGACATGAACGCCAGGAGCGTGCGCCTCGTGAAGACGTACCGGTCGCGACGGCGCGAGCCGCCGCCAGGAACGTGGCGTCGAGGCAGAGGTGGCCGAAGCGGTCGGCCGTCGGCACGAGCAGGCCACCGCGCTCACGACGCGGCAGCGTCATGTCGAGGATGCGGACCGTCGGTGTCGGCGAGCGACTCGACGGCGGCGAGGATGCGCTCCTTCCAGTCGGGCAGCGAGTCGACGATCTCCTCCTTGATGCGCCGATTGAGGGCGAGATGCTCCACGCCTTCGCAGGCCGACAGCAGCTGCAGCACGTCCGCCGGCAGGTGCGCGGCCGCGTACTCCCAGCCGAAGACGACCGGCTCCACGTCCCGCCACGGAATCCACTCGTCGCGGACGGTCCTCGTGCCGGACGGCGTGCCGCGCAGCGTCGAGTCATCGTCGTCGACGTGGCTGACCACGAGGCACTCACCCAGTCGCAGACCATGGCCGCCCGAGTTGCGACGTACGACGACACACTCACCGACGACGGGCTCACGATCCATGGACAGGCTCCTTGCAGGGGCGACGGGGGAACGACGAACAGGTCACCGGGTCCTACGCCGCCACGTCGGTCGCGCTTCACCCGCGGTGGTTCCGCGGGGGGCGTCCCGGCCGAAAACAGGCCCTCGCGCGGGGATTTTCGGCCGTCGGACCAACCTTGGCCCTCGGGCTCGCTACTGTCTCGGGTGTCCGGTGGTCGGGACGTGGCGTGGAGGCGACCTGTGGAGGAACGACGAATGAAAAAGACGTGCAGTGCGGTCGACAAGCTGGTGAAGTTTCAGGAGACGGGCGTCGGGTTCGACGAGGTGTGGGCCGAGATCGACTCGATCGTGGACGGGTTCGCTCGCCTCACGCTGCGCGGCCTCGGCGTGCGCTCGCCGGCGGGTGACGACACGTGGGCGGTGGACGACGTGGTGCAGCAGGTGGTGGAGCGACTCCTCGCACTCGGCCGGCCGGGTGCGGGCGGACGCTTCGACCCCGCCCGGGCGGCGCCGGGGCTGTCCGGGCTGCGTGGCTGGCTGTGGCGGGTGGTCGAGTCGCAGAGCGCGAACTGGACGAGGTGCTACCGCGGCGGTCGCGGCCTCGCGATCGTGCCACTGAGCGCGCTCGACTGGAACGACCCCCTGGAGGACGACGGCGTCTCGATCGAGAAGCTGCGGGTGGCGAAGATCGAGCGGCCCGATCTGCTCCCGATCCTCGAGGCGTGCATCGACCAGCTGCCCGATCCGTTCATGCGACGGGTCGTGCGGCTGAGGCTCGACGAGGAGCTGCCGCTGCGCCAGTCGGCCGAGCGGCTCGGCGTGCCGCCCACGCGCGTCCACAACACCCTCCACGCCGCGTACCCGCTCCTGCGCGACCTGCTCGAGGCCCGGGGCTGCGAACCCTGCTGGCTCGCGGCGTAGCGCTCGTCAGGCCGCGGCGGGACGTACCGCCTCGAGCGTCGCGATGAACCGCTCCACGTCGTCGGCCGTGTTGGATCCGTGCACCGCGAGGCGGATGCGTCCGGCGTGGTGCATCACGCGAATGCGTTCCCGCTCGAGGCAGGCGTGCAGCCGCGCCGCATCGGGGGTGCGGAAGGCCACGATGCCCGACATGCGTGACGGCACGAGCGGCGCCATCGGCACGTGCCCGCGCTCCCGCAGGGCCGCGTCGAGCCTCGCCACGAGCGGATCGGCGTGCGCCGCGATCCGCGCCACGCCCACGTCCTCGAGGTAGCGGAGCCCCGCGTCGAGCGCGTAGATCGCCGCGAAGCTCGGCATCCCCACGGCGAAGGCGGCCGCGCCCCGCTTGAGCGCGGCCCGCTCGAACCGATCCGCCTCGAAGGCATTCTCGACGTGATACCAGCCCCCCGCCCGCGGCGTGAGCCGCTCGGCGTGGGCGGCCGCGATGCCGACGACGCACCCGCCGTGGAGGCCGAGCGCCCACTTGTGCGTGCTCGAGATGACGACGTCGGCGCCCGGGCAGAGGGTCGGCATGCGGCCGAGCGCCTGCGTCACGTCGACGGCAAGCACCGCGTCGGGTGCGCGGCGGCGCACCGCGTCGTGCACCGCGGCCCAGTCGATCCGATGGCCGTTCCAGAAGCTCACGAGCGACACCTGCACGAGGAGCGTCCTCGGCCCGAGCAGGCGCTCGAGATCCTCGACGTGGAGCGCGCCGTCCCGTTGCGTCCAGAGCCGCGTGGGAGTCCGCGACACGAGCCACGGCGTCACGCCCGCCGGAAAGTCGAGGTCGCTCACGACGACCTCGTCCCCCTCCCGCGGCGCGAGCGCGGCGTGGAGCAGGTTGTAGGCCTCCGAGGCGCACGAGCAGAACGCCACCTCCGCCGGCCCGAGCCCGACCATGCGGGCGGCGACCTCGCGGCAGCGCTCGGCACGACGGAAGTGGCCGTCGCGGCCGTTCATGCCGAGCGACTTGTCGCGCAGGTACTCGCCCACCGCCTCGTGCACCTGCCGGGGCGGGATCCCCTCGGCGGCCGTGTTCAGATAGGCCTCGCCGGCGAGTGCGGGGAAGTCGCGTTCACGCGTGGTCGGATCGAGCATGGGTGGATGCTCCTGCGGATCGGTTCGGGGCGGCGGGGGCGGCGGCGGGGCCCGATCGGAGTCCGCTTCCCCATCGGGTATCGTCAGGCGGATGGCGCGCGACGTTCCGCGGGGTTGGTCGCGGCAGCGGGAGGCCGGTGGGGCGATGAGCAGCGTACGAGACTTCGGCGCGGTGGGCGACGGGAGGCACGACGACTCCGACGCCTTCGAGCACGCCCTCGACCAGGGAGACGGCCTGCTCGTCCTCCCGCGTGGCGACTACCGTGTGACCCGTTCGATCCGGATCGACCTCGACCGCCGGCGGCGCACCGGGATCGACGGCTCGGGCGGCACGGCGCGGATCGTCATGGACGGCCCGGGGCCCGCACTCCTCTTCACCGGCACGCATGGCGGCACCGCCGACCCACGGACCGTTTCACCCTCCGTGCAGGACGTCGAACGGATGCCCACCGTGCGTCACGTCGAGATCGTGGGCCGCCATCCCGAGGCCGACGGCATCCGTCTCGAGGGCGTGATGCAGCCGACGATCACCGGCGTGCTCCTGCGGTCCCTCCGCCACGGCATCCACCTCGTGGGCCGGGCCCGCAACGTGCTCGTCTCCCACTGCCACATCTACCGCAACACGGGGGTCGGCATCTTCCTCGACCACTGCGACCTCCACCAGACGGTGATCGCGTCGAACCACGTGAGCTACTGCCGCGTCGGCGGCATTCGCGTCGAAGGTGGCGGCATCCGCAACCTGCAGATCACCGGCAACGACATCGAATACAACACGAACGCGTCGCTCGCCGTGCCCGACGGAGACGGGCCCACGGCGGAGATCTTCATCGACTGCCGCGACGGCTCGATCCGCGAGGGCACGATCTGCTCCAACACGATCCAGGCCACGGCGACTCCCGGCGGGGCCAACATCCGCTTCATCGGCGCCGGTGCCGCGGGCAGCCGGCAGGTCGGCATGTGGACGATCGCCGGCAACCTCGTCGGCAGCCAGACGACGAACATCCACCTCACCTCGGCCCTCGGCTTCGCGATCACGGGCAACTTCCTCTACAGCGGCCACGCGCGGACGATCCTCGTCGAGGACTCCCGGGCCCTCACGCTCGGCGCCAACTGCGTGGGGCACAACGAGGACTACGGCACGCGCGGTCTCTCTCCCGGCATTCGTCTCGTCGACTGCCAGGATGTCGCGATCTCCGGGCTCGTGATCCAGGATCTGCCCGCCGGCCGCAACACCGTCGAGGGTGCCGCGGAGACCACGAAGGAGGCACTCGTGGAACTCGTCCGCTGCCGGCGCATCTCGCTCTCCGGCTGCCAGCTCCTCGACGGCGTGCCCGCGGGGCTGCTCGTGGAGGACAGCGACGACGTCCTCGTCACGGGCTGCATGATCCTCGACGGCCGGGCCGAGCCCCTGATGGAGCAGGCGATCCGCTGGCGTTCGACCGACGGACCGCCGCGCGGCTGCGGCGTCCACGCCTGCCGCCTCGAGGATCTCGAGCTGCCCGAGGGCGTCGCCGCGTCGGCGAACGTGATCGGCAGGTCCGCGAGCGCGGGGTAGGGTGGGCATCGGGGCCGCGGCGGTCCCCACACCACGGCACACCGGAAGACACCCCGGGGACTCCACACGTGCCATTTGAAAATGCGCTGCTGCTCGTGGCGGGCTGCGGTGCCACAGCCGTCGTCGCCGTCGTGCTGTGGCTGCGCACGATGGCGCGCACGTGGCTCGCCGTCGCGCTCGCGGCGACGCTCGCCGGCACGGCCGCGCTCACTGCCGACCTTCTCGTCGTGACCGATCGCGAGGCGCTCGAGGAGCTGTTCCCGAGGCTCGCCCGCGCCGCCGAGCGAGGGGACGTCGACACGGTGCTCGCCGCGATCGATCCGGCGGCCGGACCACTGCGGGCCGACGCCGAACGGGCCCTCGCGCGGGCGCGGGCCTCGACGGTCTGGATCACGAAGCTCGAGATCGATCTCGAGCCGGGCCGTGCACCGCGCACGGCACGTGTCGACATGATCGTACGGGTCACGGGAAATTGGATCGACGGCGGCTCGGGCACGGCCATCGTGCGGCTCGACGTGCGCATGCGGAAGGACGGGGACCGCTGGCTCGTGACCGCAGCCGAGGGAGTGCCCGTCCGTGCAGGCGGCCGTGATGGACCGGGCCTCTGACTCCCCACGCGTGTGCACGTCGCAGCGTCGCGGCGGGTGCGAAACCTGGACCGCCGCGTGCACCGCATCCGCTGGCAATGCATCACCGGCTGCGGGGGGCGGCAAAAGTCTCCTCGCTCCGGCCGCGGCGGCCGCTCGCTCGGGAAGCGTTCGCCGACCCCCCTTCGCCTCGTCTTTCCGAGTGGTTCGTCGATGCTCGACGGATTTCAGATGGTTGATGTCCGGAAGCGCATGACGAGCCAGATGACGCCGGCGGCCACGAACGTCACCGCCGTGCCGAGGAGCTGCCACGGGTCGTGGCGGATGAGGAGGCCGATGAACCCGAGCGTCGCCACGATGTACACGCTCGCGGCGACACGGGCCGCCACGGCGGCCCGGGGGGCAGGCGCCGACTCGACGTCGTCCCGGAGTCGCGCGGCGGGGAGCCAGAGTGTGGCCACGGTGAGCGCCGACACGAGCGAGAGCGTGACTCCGAGGTAGCCGAGCAGACCGAGAATCGTCGCCTGATGGACGAGGAGCGTCGCGAGGGCCGTGTGGAGGAGGACCGAGTTCCGCAGGCCGTCCCGGCCGCCGCACCAACGGGGAAACACTCCGTCCTCGGCCATGCAGGTGGTGATCCGCGGGCCGGTCATCATCATGCCCGCCACCGATGTGAACGTCGCGAGCGCGACGAGTGATCGCAGGGCCGTGTCGAACGCGGGGCCGGCAAGGGCGAGGGCGGCCCGCGACGCCACGTCGGCCCGACCGGCGAGCACGTCGTACGGCGCCGACCGTAGGAAGACGTCGTTGAGCAAAAGGTAGGCGGCCGTCGTCAGGAGCGTGCCCACGACGAGCGCACGAGGCACGGTGCGCACCGGATCGACGGCCTCCGCGGCGACGTACACGGCCTGGTTGAAGCCGATGTAGCTGAACATGATCCAGGTCACCGTCGCGGCGAAGGCGCCCGCGGACGGTGCGCCGGCCACGGTGGCGGCGACCGGAGGGCGGCCGGCGATGACGCACTCGCCGACGGCGACGAGGACGAGGATGACGAGCATCTTCACCGCGACGATCGCGGTGCCGGCACGGGTCGCAAAGCGACCGACGGCCGCGTGGGCCGCGCCACAGACGACCACGACGAGCGTGGCGACCGCGCGGGGCGGGACCCACGACGGCAGCGCCACCGGGAGGTACTGCTCGCAGGTGAGGGCCGCCAGCGCGATCGGCCCGGTGAAGCCGGCCGTGAACGAGACGACGCCGGCCAGGAACCCGGCGAACGGATGGACGGCGCGTGCGAGGTAGACGTACTCACCCCCGGACTGCGGCCGACGTGCGACGAGCCCGCCGTACGAGATCGCGCCGGCGAGTGCGACGAGTCCGCCCACGCCCCACGCCGCGAGCACGGGCCCGGGCGACCCGAGCGCCTCGAGCGCGTAGCCGCTCGTGGTGAACACGCCCGACCCGATCATCCCGGCGACGACGAGCGCCACGAGCGTGGGCAGTCCGTGACGGGGATGATCGGTGGTCACGGTGGGCCTGCGGAGTGCGCGGGATTCTCCCGGGTCTCGTCACGACAACCGAGGGTTTTCCATGATGCCTGACGCGATGTCCATGCCCGTCATCGACGTGCGATCCGGTCGGCGGCTTTTGATCGCCGCTTCAGCAAAGAGGCTTCAGGAGAGATGCCGGGCCAGATACTCAACCGTCACGCTCTCGGCCCAGAAGGTCGGCGACCAGAGCGTTCCACCGATGAAGCCGCAGTGCCCGCCATGGTCGGTGAGCAGCAGCGACAGGGCCGGATTGGCCGCGATCGCGGCGTGCGGCACGATGTCCGACGGCAGAAACGGGTCGTCCGCCGCGGCGAGCACGAGCATCGGCCGATCGATGCCCGCGAGGAACCGGGCCCCCGAGCAACGCCGCCAGTAATCCGCCGCGTCAGCGAAGCCGTGGAGGGGGGCGGTGTAGTGGCCGTCGAACGTGGCGAATGTGCGTGCGGCCCGCAGCTCCGCCGGCCCGGCCGCAACACAGCCCGGGAACCGCGCGAGCGCTTCCAGAGCCTTGCCCCGCAGCACCCGGAGCAGTGACCGTCGGTAGAGTGTCCGCAGCCGGAACGGCTCGTCGAGGAACGCCGAGCAGCGGGCGAGGTCGAATGGGGGGGAGATGGCCACCATGGCGGCGAGCCCGGCCGGGACCAGGGCTCCGTTCTCGCCCCCGAGCTTCATCAGCATGTTGGCACCGATCGAAAATCCGACCGCCGCGAAGCGACGGCCGGGACGTGCCGCGGCCAGCCGCTGCATGACGGCGCGCACGTCTTCGGACGCACCGCCGTGGTAGGCACGCGGCAGACGGTTCGGTTCGCCCGAGCAGCCGCGGTAGTTCATCAGGCAGACCTCGTGGCCGGCCGCGACGAGCGCCGCGGCCATGCCGCGGACGGGTGGCGAACCGGACGAACCGGCCAGACCGTGGAGCACCAGCACCCAGGCGGCGGCAGGTGAGCGGGCGGACGGCTGCACCATGTCGACGTCGATGAAGTCCCCGTCGTCGAGTTCGAGCCGCTCGCGTCGCAGATCCGGCATCGGCCGGGGACGGCGCATGGTGCCGGCCACCACCGTCTGCACGTGCCGGTTGGACAACGGTGCCTGACACCGAATCGGTGTCATCGTGGGGAACTCGTCCATGCAGCATGCCCTGCTCGACGGGCGCACGAAGGCGGGCGGAGCCGGCTGGCCCGGGCGGGGTCGGCCCAGCAGACTTCGCTTCGGCTGACAACAGTACCATTCGGCTCGACCATTCGGCTCGCTGCGGAGCCTGACGAGCGGCCACACGTCGTCAGCCCGGCGCGGCGGGCCATTCCCCACGGCACGCCCAGCCCTCGCCACACGCTCGGTGCCCTGTGGGAGACCGTCCGATCCTGCCCCGCGTCGGTCGCCGGGACACGGCCAGGTCACCGCGTATACTCCCACCCGCGACGCCTGTGGTCGCCCGTCAGGATCGATCCGAGGATTCCGCGACCTTTGGGGGAATGTCGATGCGTGCTGCCAGCCTGTCGCTCGTCGGTATCGGTGTCATCGCGCTCCAGTTCGCAGCGGCCGCTGCGGAACCGGCCGCCGCGCCGCCGCTGAAGATTCTCCTCATCGCCGGGGGCTGCTGCCACGACTACGCGACCCAGACGCGGCTCCTCGAGGAGGGGATCGAGGCACGCACGCGGGCCGACGTCGAGGTCGTCCACAATCCGGACCGCTCGACGAAGGCGGTCTTCTCGATCTACGAGAAGGACGACTGGGCCAAGGGCTACGACGTGGTCATCCACGACGAGTGCTCGGCGGACGTCACCGATCGCCCCTACGTCGCGCGCATCCTCCAGGCCCATCGTGACGGCGTGCCCGCCGTCAATCTGCACTGCGCGATGCACTCGTACCGCTGGTCCGACTTCCGCCAGCCCGTGCCGGTCGGCAACAACAACGCCGGCTGGTACGAGATGCTCGGCCTCCAGTCGACCGGACACGGGCCGCAGGCCCCGATCGACGTCACCTACGCCGGCACCGCGCATCCGGTCACGCGTGGGCTGAGTTCGTGGCGGACGATCAACGAGGAGCTCTACAACAACGTGCGGCTCTTCCCGCAGGCTCAGACCCTCGCCACCGGCCGGCAGCTGCAGACCCCGCGGCCTCCCAAGGACGCACCGGCCGATCCCGCCGTGAAGCCGGTCACCGCCGAGGCGGTCGTCGTCTGGACGAACGCGTACGGGCCGAAGCGGACGCGGATCTTCAGCACGACGCTCGGACACAACAACGAGACCGTCGGCGATCCGCGCTACCTCGATCTCGTCACCCGCGGCGTGCTCTGGGCCGCCGGCAAGCTCGCCGACGACGGCACGCCCGCGGCCGGTTACACCGCCGCACGGTGAGGAACCACATCCCGCGCTGCCGCGACCGACATCGTCACTCGGCGGACATGTCGAGCCGTGGGATGTCGAGCCGCCGCAGCACGTCGCTCTGGAGGGCGGCGAACCGCGCGTCGCTCGCCTGCTGGGCCGCGAGGGTGGCCACACCCACCGCGACGGCCTTCTCGATCGTGGCATCGTCCGCGATGCCGAGGGCGCGGAGGCCTTCGAGGAGCGGCTTCACCCGTGGGTCGGCGAGGATGCGGTCGGCCGCACCGGGCGGCGCGTCGTCACCGCCGGCGGTCGCGGTGTCGCGCCACGCCGTGGCCCACGTGCCGTCGGGCAGCCGCACCTGAAACACCGACTCGACGCTCGCCCTGCCGGCGCCGACGTCGGGCCGCACCCGCGTCGCCCGAAACCGCCCCTCGGGCGCCTGCGAACGGGCCACGGCCAGCCAATCGTCCCCCCGCGCTCCCGCCGCCTCCGGAGCGAGATCGGCGAGGAGCTCGCCGAGCAGGCCGCCGCCAGCCTCGCCCCCCGCGAGCAGCTGCGGGAGGAGCCGCACGATGTCGGCGAGGCCCGCGTCGCCGTCGCCGACCCGCACCACCGTGCTGCCCACTCCCTGAAACGTCACGGGAGTGCCGAGCGCCTGATCCACGAGCGCCAGCCGCGCGTGCCACTCCCGATCGTCCTGCGGCCTCGGCGGCAGTCGGTCGGCGAGATCTGGTGGCTCGCCATCGGGATCGACACCGGCCTCGACGAGCGCCGCACGCAGACGCCGGGCCGAGAGCGCCTCCACGTCGTCGAGGCCCTCGTGCCAGCCCCAGCGGGCGAGCCGCGCGTCGGCAGCGACGGCCGGCGTGACGCGACGCACCTGATGGGCAGCGAGGTGCACGAGCGCGAACTCGGAGTCGTCGTCGCGGGCGGCCCGGAGCCGCTCGCGCTCCCTCCGGAGGAGCTCTCCGCGCCGCGAGCCCTCCTCGGGTTCCGCGTCGAGCAGACGCTCGATGCGTCGCGAGACGTCGTCGCGTGCGGCGGCCGCGAGCCGCCGGTCCTCTGCCGCGAGTCGGTCGACCTCGGCGCTCGCATGATCGCGCAGCCACGAGCGACGCACGGCGACGGTGAGACCGCCGTCGGGCCGACGGTCGAGGACCGCGCCGCGCAATTCACCGCGGCCCGCCAGGTGCACGGTGTCGGTGCAGGTGTCGGCCGCACGGACCCCAGCACGGCCACCGATCAACCAGCCGGTCATCATGGCCAAGGCGACGACCACCCAACGCCACCACGCGGGCCGAGCATGGCCGTGTCGGCGGCATGGCCACGTGCGATCCGCGGCCGGTCGGCTGCTCCAGTGCATGGACGATCCTCCCGCCGACACGCCTTGGCGTGAAACCCCGGGACCGAGCATACCCGCGCGGCCCCGCGCCCCGTCGGCGGCCGTTGGCGGGGGCGGCGTGGCATCCTATCCTCCGCGGCATGTCGCCTCGTCGTCTCGCCGTGTGGTCCGGTCCGCGGAACCTCTCGACGGCCCTCATGCGGAGCTTCTCGTCGCGGGCCGACTGCGTCGTGAGCGACGAGCCGTTCTACGCGTGTTATCTCGCCGCCACCGGCCTGCCGCATCCCGGCCGTGACGAGATCCTCGCGAGCCAGCCGACCGACTGGCGCGTCGTGGCCGACGGTCTCTCGAGCGGACCGGCGCCACTCGACCGACCGCTCTGGTACCAGAAGCACATGGCGCAGCACATGCGTCCGGAGATGCTCGGTGCGTGGCTCGACCGGCTCGACCACGTGCTGCTCGTGCGCGACCCCGCGCGGGTGATCGCGAGCTACCTGAAGGTCTTCCCGACGATGACGATCGCCGAGACCGGACTGCCCTGGCAGGCGCGGCTGTATGCCCACATCCGCGGCACGCGCGGGGCCGCGCCGCCGGTGATCGATGCGGCCGACGTGGCCCGCGATCCCGAGGGGACGCTGCGCGGACTGTGTGCGTCGCTCGCGCTCGATTGGGATCCCGCGATGCTCCATTGGCGGACCGGGCCGCACCCGCAGGACGGCGTCTGGGCGCGGCACTGGTATGCTGCGACGTGGGCCTCGACGGGCTTCGCGCCGCCGGTCGCCGAGACCGAGACGGCACCGCCCGACGTGCCGTTCCTCGCCGAGGCGACGGCGCTCTACGACGAGCTGCGCGCATGCTCCAGCGTCCCAATCCCGCCAATGCCTCGATCCTCGTGAACATCGACGGCCGGCTCGTCCCACGGGACCGGGCGGGCGTCTCGCCGTTCGACTCGAGCGTGCAGAACGGCGACGCGGTGTGGGAGGGTCTTCGCGTCTACGACGGCCGCGTCTTTCGCCTCGAGGCCCACCTCGCGCGGCTGCGGTCGAGCGCCGCCGCGCTCCGCTACGAGGGGATGCCCACCGACGAGACGCTCGTGCGCGAACTCGCCCGCACGCTCGAGGCCAACGGGATGCGCGACGGCATCCACGTGCGGCTCACCGTGTCGCGCGGGCTGAAGTACACGAGCGGCCTCGATCCGCGGATCAATACGCACGGCTGCTCGTTCTTCATCCTGGCGGAGCACAAGCCGCCGGTCTTCGACAACACGGCGGGCATCCGCCTCGTCGTGGTACGGCAGCGCCGGCCGTTCGCCGACGTGCTCGACCAGCACATCCACAGCTGCAACCAGCTGACGAGCATCCTCGCGAAGATGGAGGCGACGGCGGCCGGGGCGGACGACGCGATCCTGCTCGATCCGGCCGGCATGGTCGCGGAGACGAGCTCGACGCACGTCTTCGTGGTGCGCGGCGGCACCGTGGTGACGCCGACCACCCGCGCGTGCCCCGAGGGGATCACCCGGGCGGTCGTGCTCGAACTCTGTGCGACCGGGGGACTCGTGGCGGAAGAGCGGGACATCCCGCGCGACGAGCTCGCCACGGTCGACGAGGCGTTCGTCACCGGGACGATGGGTGAGATCACTCCGGTCGCCGCGATCGACGACCGGCGGCTCGAGCCGGTGCCGGGCGGCGTCACGGCGCGGATCGCCGCCGCCTTCCGGGCATGCACGCGCGACCCGGCCGAGGGCACGCCGCTCGTGCCCTGAAGCCCGCCTGCCACCTCCGCCGGGCGTCGGGCGGCCCGCGCGGTTGCATCGCGTCGCCGGGCGATCACAATCGCGACACGCGGGGGCCGCACGGTGTCCGCCGTGATCGACCCGTGACGGTGGCAGAGGAGCAACACGACATGATGGCGAAATCGAAGGCGCGGCTGGTGGAGTCGGAGGACGCGGAGGGGGCGGAAGACGGCGGAATCGCCACCGCGGAGGCCTCGAGCGAACGACCGGTCAACAAGAGCGAGGCGATCCGGGTCGAGGGCCGTGCCGTTCTCGACGCCGGGGGGCAGCCGCGGCCGTCGGAGATCGTCCGCAGCCTGGCCGCGCGCGGCATCGACGTCGCACCGGCCATGGTGTCGACGGTGCTCAAGAGGATGGGCGTGCAACGGCGGGCGCGACGCCCGTCAGCGGCGTCGGCGCGGCAGCCCGCCGCGACCCGCGAGGCACCGGCCCGCCGCGAGTCGGCGGCCTCGGCGGAGTCGTTCACGGTCGATCAGCTCATCACGGCGAAGAAGTTCGTCGAGACGGTCGGCTCGCCGAAGCGCGCGATGGCCCTCCTCGACGCGCTCGATCGGCTCATGTGAGGCCGCTCGCCGGAGGCCGGAGTCAGCCGCGCGGGCGTTCGAGCGTCTCGCGCACGAGCAGGTCGGCGAACTCCGGCACCTGCCCTGCCGTCCCCTCGAGATCGAACTCGTCGGCGAGCCGTGTGCCGATCCAGGACTGGAGCGGCCGCACGTCGTCCTGTGCGGCGACGTGCGTGGCCACCTCGGAGGCGAAGTTGAGCAGGTCGTACACGCGGCACTTCACCGGCAGGAGCCGCTGGCGACGAACCGGCAGCGTGTCGACGTTCGTGAGGCCGTAGAACTCCTGGATGCGTCCGGTGACCCGATCGAAGTCCTCGAGCAGGCGCGTGCGGGCGGCGCCGGCCGTGGTCTTCATCTTGCAGATGGCACGATAGAGCGAGTGTGCCTCGCGCACCGACGCCCACGACGTCTGCGCCGCCGCGAACCGCTCGCGGATCGCGGCGAACCCGTCACCATGATCGAAGCACTCGACCGCCCGGCGGAGCGTGTGCAGCGGGTTCCGGCTCGCGGGGATGTCACTCGCGAAGACGCGGTGCATGGCGACGGCGCCGTTCTCGCAGACGAGTCGCAGGAGTGCGACGTGGATGCGAGGCAGGCCGAAGCCGTCGATCGGCACGTCGAGCGTGAAGCGGTTGGCGAAGTCGTCGTGACCGATCGCGAGCGCCTGCTCGCCGCTGCGGGGCGTGAACGTGCAGGTGACCATGCCCTCGGCGTAGCAGGCTCCCGCGCCACCGTGCGTCCGTGCGATCTCGGCCACCTCGTCGATCGTCACCGCGCGGCCGTCGGGCCGCGACGCGGCCAGAGCCGTGGGCGGGCGCCCCGCACGCCGCTCGATCGCGACCCGCAGCGTGTCGCTCCGCGAGACGTCGCGAATCCGCGCGAAGACCTCCTGGGGATGGAAGTACCGAAAGGTGCTCGCCCCGAAGCGGTACCGCGTGAAGATCGACTTCCAGAAGCGGTCGGTGACGCGGCAGTGCTCGCCGTCGATGTCGACGAGGGCCCGCCCGCTGCGGCCGTCTCGCATGGCCCCGCCACGGCCGGCGGCCGCCGTCGAGAGCGCCTCGTCGGGCCAGCGGGTCTGTCCCGGCCGTTCGCCGTCGGTGAAGACGCGCAGGGCGCCCAAGCGCACGATCCGCTCGTCGATCCGGACGGCTTCGAGCGTCGTCCGCGCCGCATCGGCGGGGGCGGGTCCCGCCGTGGCGTGTGCGCCCGCAGTCGTTCCCGGCGCGTCGGCCGCCGCGCGTGCGTCTGTCATGCCGCCCATGTTCGTCGTCGTCATGCTCACGTCCTCCCTGGGGTGTTCTCAGTCCTACGCCGCGCCCGATCCTGCGCCTCGGCGACGCTGAATTTCCACGGTCGCAGCCGCTTGAGCCGCCGCGCGACCGGCAGCTGCTCGTCGGGTGGGCGACTCGCTCCAGCCGTCGCCTCCTGGCCCTTCGACATCGTCACGAGCAGCTCGAGCATCCGCTCGCTCATCGCCTCGATCCGCCCGTTGAGGCCGATCGAACGCCACCGCTCGAGCGCGTGGTGCGATCCCGGCCCGGACGTGCTCGCGTCGGCCGAGACGTACTGCACCGCGGCAGGCGCCGTGGCCGTGAAGGGATGACGCGTCCGCGCACACTGCACGACGTTCTTGAGCGGCACACCCTCGGCGCGTCGCAGGACACGGCCTGCCATCTGCACGGTGGGGCCGCGGCCCGACGGGCGGCAGAACACGCTCTGGAGGGCGGGACAATCGAATCCCTCGGTGAGCACGGCCATGCTGATGATCACGGGGCACTCGCCCGCCTCGAACCGCGCGATCTGCCGCTCGCGATCGGTCGTGGCGGTCACGACCTCGCAGGACACCCCGCCATCCTGGAGCCGCGCGGCACACGCGCGGCATTCGGCGAGCGTGCGGAAAAAAAGGAGCGACCGGCCCCAGCGGTCCGGCTCCGCAAGCCACGTCGCCGCCACGGCGTCGGGCGTGTAATGCGGAATCGT
>Ga0214917_10001897_pt1 | contig 26345 bp, 24 predicted proteins | sample LL_1208_BB_MetaG_FD_177983 | JGI IMG/M metagenome (GOLD analysis project Ga0214917, IMG submission 177983) | Freshwater microbial communities from Lake Lanier, Atlanta, Georgia, United States - LL_1208_BB | ecosystem: Environmental > Aquatic > Freshwater > Lake | place: USA: Georgia | collected...
TTCGCGATAACAATGAGTCGGCTGAAAATCCACCAAAAACTACAGAGTGCATCGCACCTAATCTTGCACAAGCAAGCATTGCAACTGCAGCCTCTGGAATCATCGGCATATAGATTGCAACGCGATCGCCCTGTTTTATTCCAAGCTCCTTTAAAGCATTGGCAGCTTTACAAACCTTTGACAAAAGATCTGCGTAGGTAATTGTTTGGGTATCCCCAGGTTCTCCTTCAAAGTAGAATGCAACTCGATCCCCTCTACCTTCAATTACATGTCTATCCAGGCAGTTATAGGAGGCGTTTAACTTCCCACCGATAAACCATTTAGCAAAAGGTAGTTGCCAATCAACAACCTGATTCCATTTTTGATGCCAATGCAATCTATTTGCTTGTTTTTCCCAAAAGGCTAATCGATCAGTATCTGCCTCTTTATAAATATCACTTTTCGCATTTGCATTATCAATAAAAGTTTGTGAAGGGGTAAAGGTGCGATCTTCATAAGATAGGTTTTCAAAAAATTCACTACTCATAGTAAGGAAGAGGTTATCAGCGATAAGTTTTCCCCACTAGAAGGAGATAAAAACAATTAGTGCCAGCCTTTAGATAGGGTAGATGAATCTGATAAGGCCCATGCAATTAAAACAAAAAGAAATGGAGCTTTATGTTAACTGGCACTTTGATAACCTTAATCACCCTGCTGGAGCGGCTACTTGCCTCCGGCACATTAACCATGGCCCTCTCGGCGTTGTTTAAAAAGGCGTTGCTTCTGCTTGGTGCCTACTAGCGCAGATTTAACCCATGCATTGGGGCGGTGATTTCTAAAACCGCCCCAAATGTGGTGGAATTGGCTGTAATCCCGTAAGGAAATTACAACTAAAAAGGTTTTAAGCAAAGTGGTTCACCTTTAAAGTTACAAATAATGGGAGAAGAAGATGCCAGCTGTTGTTTTACTTGGTGCGCAGTGGGGCGATGAGGGCAAGGGGAAAGCAACCGATTTATTAGGTGATCGAGTTGATTTCGTTGTCCGCTATCAAGGTGGCAATAATGCAGGGCACACAGTAGTTATCGGAGATCAAAAGTACGCACTCCATTTACTTCCTTCTGGAATTTTATCTCCAAATGTAATTCCAGTTATAGGAAATGGTGTAGTAATCGATCCAGCCGTATTACTTGAAGAAATCAAAGGATTAAATGAAAGAGGCATTAACACCTCAAAGCTAAAGATTTCAACAAATGCCCATTTAATTACGCCATACCATCGAACTATTGATAAAGTTTCAGAAAGATTTTTAGGAAAATCAAAGATCGGCACAACCGGCCGTGGAATTGGTCCAGCTTATGCTGACAAGATAAATCGAATTGGAATCAGGGTTCAAGATCTATTTGATCAATCCATATTAAAACAGAAAATTGAATCAGCACTTCATGATAAGAATCAGATTTTGATTAAAGTTTTTAATCGCAAAGGAATTACAGTTGATGAGGTAATCAGTGAGTATTTGGGTTATGCAGAGGTTTTAAAACCATATGTCACAGATACATCTCTTCTTTTAGATCAAGCATTGCAGCAAGGCAAAGTTGTCTTACTTGAAGGCTCGCAAGGAACTTTGTTAGATGTTGATCATGGAACTTATCCCTTTGTTACATCATCTAACCCAACAGCAGGAGGAGCATCAACTGGTTCTGGAATTGGTCCAACAAAGATAACTCGCGTAATTGGAATCCTTAAGGCATACACAACGCGAGTTGGTAGTGGGCCATTTCCTACTGAGTTATTTGATGTGGATGGTGAGGCGCTTAGAAAAATCGGTGGTGAGGTTGGTGTTACAACCGGGCGCAATAGACGATGTGGTTGGTTTGACGCACCTATAGCCAGGTATGCAGTACGTGTTAATGGCTTAACCGACTTCTTCTTAACAAAACTTGATGTATTAACGGGCTGGGAGAAGATTCCAGTCTGTATTGCATATGAGATTGATGGAAATCGTGTTGAAGAGCTACCAGCATCACAATCAGATTTTCACCATGCCAAGCCAATATATGAGTACTTACCTGGCTGGAAGGAAAATATTTCAATGGCAAGATCTGTTAAAGATCTACCAAAAAATGCGCAGGAGTATGTGAAATTCTTAGAGAAAATCTCTGGTGCGCCAATGAGTGCTATTGGTGTTGGCCCTGGACGGGATGAAACAATTGTGGTTAGGGATTTAATCAAATGAGTATCACGCCAAATGTATTGGCAACAAGGTATGCCACAAAAGAGATGGTGGAAATCTTTGATCCTGTAAATAAAATTATTAATGAACGAAAGTTTTGGATAACAATTCTTAAACTTCAACAAAAAGCGGGTTTACCAATCACGGATAGTGATATCAAAGCGTATGAGAAGGTAATTGAGAAAGTAGATTTATATTCAATTGATAAGAAAGAGATTAAAACTCGTCATGATGTTAAGGCGAGGATTGAAGAGTTTAACTCAATCGCTGGAGTTGAAAAAATTCATATTGGGCTTACAAGTCGTGATTTAACCGAAAATATTGAACTGATCCAGATTAAGGCAGCCCTGGAATTAATTGAGTATCGAGTCTTACAAACCTTGTTTCTACTGAGTGAAAAAATAGCAAAGTATGAAAAAACCTATATGGTTGGTAGATCTCATAATGTTGCAGCTCAAGTAACTACTCTAGGTAAACGTTTTGCATCATGCGCTGAAGAGTTGTTGTTTGCCCATAATGCACTTAAAGAATTAATTGCTCGCCTGCCCCTTCGTGGCGTCAAAGGTCCTGTTGGCACATCTCAAGATGCAGTGGACGTAATGGGTAAAGATTTTGCGAATTTAGAAAAAAGCATCGCTGAAGAGTTTGGTTTTGAAAATACTTGGACCTCTGTTGGGCAAATTTACCCACGATCAGTTGATTTTGAGGTTGTATCTAAGTTGTTACAAATCGCATCCGCTCCTTCCTCTATGGCAACAACAATTAGATTAATGGCAGGTGCTGGCTTAGTAAGTGAAGGATTTAAAGCAGGACAGGTTGGTTCGTCCGCAATGCCTCACAAAATGAATTCAAGATCATCTGAACGTATTAATGGCATGATGGTTTTACTTCGTGGTTATAACACTATGGCAGCCGATCTAGCTGGAGATCAATGGAATGAAGGAGATGTCTCCTGTTCAATAGTTAGGCGAGTTGTAATTCCTGACTCTTTTTATGCTTTAGATGGCTTACTTCACACCTTCATGACAATTTTGCAAGAGTTTGGCACATTTGAAGAAAAGATTAAAACGGAATTGAATGAGCAACTTCCGTTGCTTGCAACATCAAAGATTTTAATGGAGTGCGTTAAGGCAGGTATGGGTCGAGAAGCGGCTCACCAATTGATTAAAAAACATTCAGTTATAACCACCGCGAGTAATTTTTTTACATCACTCGCTGGTGAAAAAGATTTTCCATTAAGTGTCAATCAACTGAATGCTTTTATTGAAAATCCTGCAGATTTTGCTGGCTTAGCATCGGATCAATCAAAAACAGTCTTACAAGTGATTAACAGGGCAACCTTAGGTAAGATTTCAAAAATTGAGTTACCGCAATTGCGATGAAAGTTAACCCAGTTTTAAAGCTCCAGGTCGTTGAAATTCTTACTCGTGTGCAGAAAATTGCACTCGCTAAATCTGTGGAACTTCGTATTCCAAATTACAAAGCAATTCAATGTGTTCCAGGTTCAGTCCACAGGCGCGGCACGCCATCAAATGTGGTTGAAATGAGTGCGCAGACATTAATCAATTTAGCTGAAAATCCCTACAAATGGGAGGAATTGTGCTCAATTGGCATGATTTCAGCATCGGGCACAAATTCAAATCTAAAGGAACTTTTCATTCAAATTAGTAAACTTAAGCAAAAATCTAGGTTGGAGATTTGATGGCGAGTAAATCAAAGCGCGCTCGGATGGCACCTGTTCGTAATCTGAATAAAGTTTTTTTGTATTGGTCAATTGCAGTATTTGTAGTAAAGCTTCTAATTATTTTTAACATCCAAGGGGGAAATATTGAAATTTCAGGCCGCCCATTTTTTCTAGGTGGTATTTGGCTTGGCGCAGATGGTGAAAATTATATAACTGGTTATGATGCACTGAGTCGGGAGGGAATTTACTCTGAAGCTGGAATTCTGAATTATTGGCCAGCTGGATACCCTTTATTTATTCTGTTCTTATCAATCATTGGAAAAAGTTGGGTACTTGTCACTTTAGCTATTTTGCAATCCGCGATATTCTCTTGGGCTGTTATGATCTTTGCAAAACAATTATTAAGGACCAAATTAAAAAATTATAGTAATTTTGTATTCTTGATAATCTTACTTAACCCAACACTTTCACTAAGTTCACTTGCGGTAGGATATGAAAGTTTGACAGCCTCTGGATTCTTAATTTCTATTTCACTAGTCATTCAAGATTTGATTGACAAAAATGAAAACCGTTTTAGGTGGAGAGTAATCTCAGTTTCTGCAATATTTGGATTTTTAACATTCATTCAACCACGTTTAGTTCTTTCAGGGATTCTAATAATATTAGCATGGTTACTCGTTAGAAAAAGTCTCGTAGTAACCCTTTTTTTGTTGGTACTTAGTTTAGTAATCATACTTTTTTTTCCCGCCACATTAATATATCGAAATAACCAAGCAACGGGTGTTAACAGCGTTTCAACTAATTTAGGAAACACAATGAGTCTGGGTGCTGGCGATAAAGCAACCGGAGGATACAGCAGCCCAGAAAAAGGCGTTGAATGTAATATTGAGAATCGATCTGACAACGATTTAGTAAAATGTGTTTTAAAGTGGTATTTGAATAATCCTAGTAAATCAGTGAAGCTTTTTTATAATAAATCAATATATTTTTGGTCTCCATGGTTTGGGCCTTTAGCTAATGGGACCATGGCAAGAAATCCCTGGCTAAAAGTGAGTCCATTAAAAAATATCACGTCCACGCAAGAAGGTTCAGACTTGGTCTATGGTGGGTTTGGAAAATTCATTTCTTGGATTTGGTTACTTTCTGGAATTGCACTACTACTCAATGGCTTTAAGTTTCTCTGGCAACAAAAATCTCTTGAGCGCTTTATCGCAAGCTTGGCCATGATCGCTATTCTTACAAATTGGCTGATTTCGCTTATTTCAATTGGTGATCATAGGTTTCGTATTCCGATAATGGGGATGAGTCTTTTCTTACAAGCTATCGGCATAAAAGCTTTGTTTAAAGGTAAAAAGCCTCTGATGGTTGAAGGCCCGGCTTTGCGATAATCTACCCTTCTGACGGAACTTATATATTGAAGGAGACCCCATCTATGGGACGAGGCCGATCAAAAGCAAAACACACCAAGGTAGCAAGAGATCTTAAGTACTCAAGTCAGGAGATGGATCTAGAACGACTTACTAAGGAATTGCATGGAGAGCTTGGCAAAGAGAATGGTTTTGATGAACAAGACCCATACTCTGATACAAATAAAAATTCTCGAAAGTAAGTAGGTTATGCGGCCCACTCCCTATGTTGCCTCACTAAGAATTTATGAGCCGATTACTGCTTTTCAGTCAGATGATCAACATCGTTGGGACCAAATATCTGTTCAAAGCGAAACTGTTTGCGATGAGCAACAAAGAGCTCTAAGTAGGGTGATCACAACCAAATCTGTAACAACTAAGCCAGATGGGGCTCATGTATTAGAAATCGAGGGCAGGAAATACGTCGCGCCCTGGTCAACAAGTACAAGGTGCTGGGCAGCTTTAGAGGATTTTAAGTCCGTGATTCCATCAACAATTATTCAATACTTTTTACCCCAAACCTTTGTGAATTCCATAACTTCAAACTCTGAAATTATTGAGGATAAGATCTCTCACATAATCACCGCTACTTGGAGTATTCCACCTCGCTGGTTTGCTTTATTTGAGCCTTCAGATCGCATGCGAGGTGAGAACAAAGATGGCCCTTACACAATTTTGCGCACATCCATTGAAAATGCAAAACAAAGATGTTTGTTTGCTCACCAATCAGTAGCAAATGCATTTGGAAGTGGACCAATTGAGCAAGAAATTGCTGATCTACTGGCATGGCTTTCTATCTTTGATGATAAATCAATTGTCGAATGTGATTACGGTGGGCTTGCGGTGTATCTTGAAAAATCTCTAGTTGAAAACGGACAGCCCGGATTAAATGCAGACACTTCAATTGAGGATGTCGCTCGGTCATTGGCTGGCCTTGCTGCAGGTGATGGTGCATTAGCGGGGCAGGGTTACGAGCGGCTTGTAACTCGCTGGCGCCGTGTTTCTGCTTTTGAACAGGCAATGTAGGTCGACACTTTCCAATTAATAGCAAAACCACAATACTTGCCCCATAAGGTACTAAAAAGACATTTCTCCTTGATTCGATAGGCGGCCCAGATTATGGAACAAGAGGTTTTATTGACTCCCTCCGAAGTGGCGGCTTTATTTCGAGTTGACCCAAAGACTGTTACTCGATGGGCTAAAGCTGGCAGGTTGACTTCGATAAGAACTTTGGGTGGTCATCGAAGATTTAAAGAATCTGAGGTTAAATCGCTTTTGATTTCAATCTCCAGCCCAGCGGCAAAGATTGGCGGAAATTAAATGGATGAAAGTAAGAATAATTCTGATATTACTAAAGCAAAGATGCTTGAAGCGCTAGCTAAAAAACAAAAAGGAAGCCAGAGTGGAAAAACCTCTGGACCAATAGCGGGATCAAAGGTAGGTGCAGGACAGACTGGTGGCGCTGCACCAAAAATGCATAGACGTAAATCTGGCTCAGCTTAGAAACTTAAACATAAAATGGGCATTACCAATCAGGAATACTTTTTGCTGTTTGCGCTCACATATCTACTAGTTGGTGTGCTCACGCCAATTATGAGACGCATTGCAATTGCAACCGATGTAGTTGACAGACCTAACTCTTCACATAAATCTCATAAAAATCCCGTTCCTTATTTAGGTGGAGTTGCCATAATTATTGGAGTTATATCAATTTCATACTCTGCCTCATTATTTTCAAACTTTACATCCAGTACTTTTTGGCTGGCAACATCTGTATTAGGTCCTGCATTAGCGCTCGGAATTATTGGACTTTGGGACGATATAAAAAATTTGAAACCACTTCCAAGATTTATAGCACAAAGTTTTGCAGGGATTTTTACAGCTTTACTTTTGGTGGTGACTGACACCGTAGGAAATCCGACTGGATCAAAACTTTTTGATTCTATATTTACCATTTTCTGGGTGGTTGGAATTTGCAATGCAATAAATTTCTTTGATAATTTGGATGGAGGAGCGGCTGGGACGGTAGCAATCTCGTCAATTGCACTTGCATATTTGGCAATCATAGGAGATCAATACCTTGTAGCAGCACTTGCCACTGTTACTGCAGGAGCGACTTTAGGCTTTCTAGTTTGGAATAAAAGTCCCGCAAAGATATATATGGGTGATGCAGGCGCCTTGTTTCTTGGAGTGTTAATTGCTTCTTTAACCATTAGGTTGCATCCAAGATCAAATACTTCAATTAGTTCATTCCTCGTTCCAATTTTGTTACTTGCAATTCCAATTCTAGATACAACCATTGCGGTCCTTTCGAGGTTAAGGCGCGGTCTGTCCCCATTTCGGGGTGGGCAAGATCATCTTTCTCATAGGCTGATTAGGATTGGCCTTTCCCGAAAACAGAGCGCAATATGTCTTTGGTCACTCTCTGGATTTTTCGGGTTACTTGCTATTTTAATCTCGCAACCAACCAATAATTTTGAAGACTTTTTTGCTGCCTTTGCCTGTGTTATTTGGATAACTTTATTCTATTTGTTTCTTAGAACAAAGGATTCTTAGGTTTTTGCTTGAAGACTATATAATTCAGTACAAAGTAATTTATTGGTACGATGAAAACAAAAGGCATTAATTTAGCGATTTTTGGGTCAATATTAAGTACTAGTAAACTCTTAATAATTAAAGTAGATACTAACCACCAAAAGATTAAGTTAACCAAATACTTAGCGCCCGAGCTAGCATGGTTTTGATCACTTCGAAAAGTCCATCGATGATGAAAAATGTAGTTTATTGTCGTCGCAATGGAAGCGGAGATTAAATTTGTTAGAAACACCGATTCTATTGGTCCATATAATGATATAAATAAAAAATAATCAATTGCGTTTGTAAAAATCCCTACTGCACCCCAACGAAACATCGATTTATGAAAGAATTTAACTCTGAATGCACTTGAAATAAACTTCATCCTCACCTAACTTTGATAACAAAATAATTTGTGGCTGAGGCCGGGATCGAACCGGCGACCTAACGATTTTCAGTCGTTCGCTCGTACCAACTGAGCTACTCAGCCAACTAAAGTGCTTTTTTGCACTCTGCGACCCAGACGGGACTTGAACCCGCGACCTCCGCCGTGACAGGGCGGCGCGCTAACCAACTGCGCTACTGGGCCTTCTTAGGTAATTGAATTTAACTTCAATTTCCTAGCGTCCCCAACGGGATTTGAACCCGTGTTAACGCCGTGAAAGGGCGACGTCCTAGGCCACTAGACGATGGGGACCAGATAGAGAAGGGTATATGGGTTAGAGGTTAGATCAAAACTAGTTAAATGGGATGATATCTGAATGGAAAATATGCCCGAAATGGAAGAACTCTTAATCCATAGAGGAGCCCAGGCTTTGAAAGCGGGAAATTTAGTAGCTTTTCCAACCGAAACTGTTTATGGGTTAGGTGCCGACGCAACTAACTCAGGGGCCATAAAAAAGATATATGCGATTAAGAATAGGCCTGAAAACCACCCTCTCATAGTTCATATTTCATCCCTTAAGCAACTTCAAAATTGGGCAATTGAAATTCCTGAATACGCTAAAAAACTAGCAATTGATTTTTGGCCAGGACCTTTAACTCTAATTCTAATACGCAGTAGTTTGGCAAAAGATTTTGTGACAGGAAGTCAGATTTCGGTTGGGCTTAGAGTTCCATCACATAAAATTGCACAGTCATTGTTAAAAAAGTTTGAAAAAATTGGTGGTTATGGTGTTGCCGCACCCAGTGCAAATAAATTTGGTGCAGTATCACCAACTTCAGCTGGTGCAGTTGCCCAAGAATTGGGAGATCTATTCACTTCAAGCGACTTGTTACTAGATGGCGGAAATTGTGATGTCGGAATTGAATCAACAATTGTGGACTGTACTGGGAATTTTCCAAAAGTTTTAAGGCCCGGCTTTATAACTACTGCGATGATTGAGCAATCAACAAAATTAAATGTAGCCATACGCGGTCTAGAGAGTAGCGAACGAGTATCGGGAAGTTTTAAATCCCATTATTCGCCATCTGCGAAAGTAGTTTTAAATGGATCGGCACAAATTGGCGATGGATTCATTGCATTAGCATTCCAACCAACACCAACAGGAGCCATAAGGTTAGCCACACCAAATAATGTTGAAGATTTTGCTCGGGAGATTTATTCAGCCTTTAGGTCCGCAGATCAATTACGCTTACGTAAAATTGTTGTACTAGAACCAGCTGGTGAAGGCTTAGCGGCTGCCATAAGAGATAGGCTAAAAAAGGCAGCGCATGGTAATTAAAATTCTCTGGAGGCGCTACAATTTTAAGTCAACTCAGTAATTATCAGAAGTTTTAGGGCCTTTAGCTCAGTCGGTAGAGCAACGGACTTTTAATCCGTGGGTCGTCGGTTCGATCCCGACAGGGCCCACTCAAATTTTAACAAAAATAACAAATTTCCATTAGATTCTGAAAACTTTAATCCACCTCTGCACTATTTTATAAAAAGTTTCTGAATTCTTTTCGCAATATATCTAATTGTAAGTCTTGGGAAAATAGCAAAGTAAAGAAATAGAATTAAATGAGACACTATAAACAAAAATAAAATATCACCTATAATTGCAAAAATCCCAAGCCGAGATAAATACATCATGGTCAAAATTAATACTCCAAGAGTTTCATTCCGAAAAACTGAACCAAAATTACTTGAAATCAATTGAAGTATTGGAACAATAAAGACTAAGCGATAGTCATAACTGGTTCCAAGAAAGAATACAGTGATGAGAATTCCAGCGTACAGTACCACAGAGTTATATTTCTTGCTAGACTTAAACTGCATAGAATAAATCTTGAAATAGTACCTTTGATTAATTTTTAATAAAAAAATTAATGTGAAAAATAATAATATTAACCCCAAGCTAAAATTTTGAAGGTTACTTAATTCAAAGTTTAGAATGTTTCCTAGACCCATAGGGATTACGTTGATTCCAAAGCTTGTCCAGAATGAATATGAAGTAAAAGATCGTATGTATACAAGGTCTTGGCGTAAGTGCCAAATAATAAGAAAGATTAAGCTAATCGAGAAGACTATTTTTTTTAAGTCAATTTTCTGAAAAAGATTAGTCACCAGAGCACTAATTACGAATATTTTTAGGTATGCCAAACAAGCAAACGCAATCAAATTTAAAAATGTTGCCCTTCCAGATGTGATGAAAACTACTAAAGTTGTAAAAGCAAAGATGAGAGCATCAGTGTTGCCTCGTTCGGCAAGCAATAAAATAGGAGGGGATATGTAAATTGCACTTAAAAAGATTGGCTGCCAAATAAGGAAATTTTGCGAAATTATTTGTGAATTCCAATAAAGGAGGCTTAGTGCAAGCAGAAGGAAAAACGAGAAGCCAAGTCCAAAAGTATGTTGCTCGGTCAACCCTAGGGTTGAGAATATTTTCAGCCAAACAATGGGATAATTGAATTGCCTCCCCCAAGTATCACAAGATTCAGAGTTGAATGTCCATGATGGGTTATTTGAATAACATTCCGAAGTAGTTGTAATTGATCGAAGATCTGCGAAAACTGGGTGCATTGTTGGTACATAAAACTTTGCCCAGCTATCAAAAAAAATTGAATAACTTCCTACGATTGTCAAGAGAATAGATGGAGAAAATCTCAAAATTTTTTTGAGCAAGAGTTAACCTTTTTCATATGGCTATTTATTAAAATAGTGTATCTTAAACTGGTGGAAATCAATACAAATGAATAGTGCTCTTGCAGTTATCACTCCAGTTGGCCGGGAATCCAAGACCATTTTTGATTTTGTGAGCCGAGTCCAATCTCAATTGAATGCTAACGATATGCATTTTTTGATTACAGATAACTATACAGATGAAGCTACATTAAGAATTATTCAGGAACTCTCTAAGAATTCTAAACATCTTATTACATTAGTTAATTTGCAAGTAAGTAGGGGAATAGCTGATGTATATCTCAAGGGTTACGAGCGAGCCTTAGCAGAAAACTACACCCATTTTTTAGAAATTGATGCTGGATTTTCTCATGATCCTGATCAAATAAACATTTTTAGACAAGCAAGTCTAAGTAATGACGTGGTATTCGGGAATCGATTTATCGAGAACGCTGAATACCATTCGACTTTTTCACGAAAAATATTTTCAAAAGGCGGCTCTTTTTTAGCAAGAACGCTTTTAAAAATTCAAGTTCTTGATCTAACAAGCGGTTACCAGTTGTTTAGCAGGGAGGCTTTATTAGCTATATTAGCAAGAGGGATAAGATCAAAAGGACCTTTTTTCCAAACTGAAATGAAGTACTTTGCGTGTGAAATGAAGTTTAAATATAAGGAAGTTCCAATATCTTATTCAAATCCATCTAGGCAAATTACCTTATCAGATGTGACTGAATCCCTATTATCGTTGTTTCGCCTTACAATTCTCAAATGAACCAAAGCTTTGTTTCAATTGCTACAACAATTTATCCACCGTCGCTGCAGTTAAAAACTTTAGCGAAATTAACTTCAAAGTCAGGTGGCAAAACTATAGTTGTGGGTGATCAGAAAACACCCAACTCTTGGCACGAAACAAACATCTCTTTCTTTTCTCTGCAAGCCCAATTAGCTGAACACCCTTTTACAGATTTTGCAAAAATACTACCTATTAATCACTATTGTAGAAAAAATCTTGGGTATTTATACGGAATGCGTGAGAACCCAGAATGGATATACGAAACCGACGATGACAACTTAGTCTCGACAGAAGTTTTAAACCCTCCTAGCCTGAGTTCAAAAGAGAATGATCAATATATTAATAACCAGGGTTGGTTAAATATCTATAATTATACAAATATATTAAGTAGACCAGAATTGGTTGGCACCGTTTGGCCACGCGGTTATCCACTTGAATTAATTAATGATAGATTCCAAAAATCAGATTCAAAAGAAAAAGTTGATTACATAGAAATCCAAGCACCCATTGCGAATGGGTTAGTAGATGGCGATCCTGATGTTGATGCAATTTTTCGACTAACACGGAGTTTACCTTTGCATTTTGAGAAGCTTAAAAGAGATCTTGTAATCTGCGGTGGAACTTGGGCACCATTCAATAGTCAAAATACTTGGTGGCATAAATCAGTTTTTCCACTACTCTATTTGCCCGTAACTACAAGTTTTCGCGTAACAGACATTTTAAGATCATATGTTGCGCAATCAATTATTATGAAATTTGAGATGGGCATAAGATTTTTTGGTCCATCTGCAATACAAGAGAGAAACGAGCATTCATTGATAGGGGATTTTGAACAAGAGATTCCTTTATACCTTAATTCTCAAAAAATGATGAGTGAGATTAACTCATCTATTCAAGCTTCTGACAATATAACGCAGGCACAATTCATGGCTTATGAGAGATTAGAAAAGCTCGGTTTTGTGGAAGGTAAAGAATTAAGCCTATTAAATTGTTGGATTGAATCTATCGCAAAATGTTAATTTGTATTTAACTCGGTAGGTTAATTACTATTACTAAATCTAACAAAGTTTAGAATAAATCTCTAACTTATTTTACTGAACGGAAAATGTAGTTCGCGTTAAATTCATTTTGTTCACTATTTCACTAGTTCGCTCAGGATTGCTTAAGTAAGAAAATACCAAACTTTTACGGAAACGCTTGCTCCTTATGATTATATTTGACCAGAATATAAATAGTTTCATGAACGATTTTGCTTTACGAGATGAACCCCAAATTTCAGGTGAATAAACTTGAATAGGAACAAAACCAACCCTTAAACCGCTCTCTATAAATCCGCGAATATATAACTCAGTATCGTCATAACCGAAATAAAAAGTATTGTCATCAAAATTCCCCATTTCTAATAACAAAGTTCTACTCACACACAACGGTCCTCTCATAATAAGTTGACCTATGTATAGAGGCACTGAATTTAGATCGTGCACCAGTGGCGAGAAAGGATCGAAATGGTTCGATGCTTTATCTATCAAAGATCCGCGCCATCCTGCGATGCCACTATTCTCGAACTGGCTTTGCGAAGGAAAAACTTTTTCGAGATCGGAAATATCTTCTAAATTCTTATTTGGTTGAGAACTAATGTTTGGTCTAAACAAACTTCTCAAATGCAAAAATATTTTTGACACAAGATATCGCCCAGGGAAAGCTCTTTTGTAAAGTTCAGAATTACCCATCGCCGCTAAAGTTGTACAACCTCTTCCAGAAATTGCCATTAATTTTGGGTGTTGAACTAACGCCGAAACAAGCTTTTTATCAAACCCTTTTTCCATTATCCTCATATCAGACTGAATTTCAATTATGAATTCGCCCCTAGCCTTTAGAAATCCAATTTTGTCAGATTTTGTTTCATGCAACGTTTTACTACTGAAGTAAACTGAAAGCCCGATTAAATTCGCATTAGAAATTTTCACAGTACTTTGCTTAATAGAATCCAAAAAATCTTGAATCAATTTTTCTGTTCCATCGGTGCATTTATCTACAACCAACAAAATTTCTGCTAAGCAACTGATATTCAAATAAATAGATTCAATATTTTTTAATATAATTTCAGATTGGTTATATACAGGAATAACTATTGAAACTTTAGGGAGTCGCTCGCGAGAGACGCCTACATCTATCCATGTATTTTTACTCATTCTCATAGAATATACCAATATTTATCCAAGCTTTAAGAGATCTTCATTCATTTCTATTTAACAGGTTCAATGTGAATGTTGCGACTATTTAAATGAATTTAGCCTAGTAAAATCTTTTAGATACTTTCGGTGTAAAATTTCAAGCACCTGTAGAGGAGATGATTTGTCGAAGACATTATTGATAGTTAATGATTTTGGTATTGGTGGTATCCAGAGACTTGCTTTGGATCAAAGTTATTATCTATCAAGTAAGGGCATAAACTCGACTATATTAATCTTAGGACAAATGCCAGGAAAAGATTCACCATCTTTTTTCAATAGTGAGCAAGCTTTGATTAAAAAATTAGGTGTAAAATTTATCAGTTTTGATGGTAGTAGAAATAGTCAACTTAAAGAATTAACAAAGCTATTTAAAGCCAATGATTTTGGCTTGGTTATTTGTAATAACTCAAGGTCTACAGTACTAAGTTTTGCTGCAAGAATTCTTTCAAGAAAAAAATTAATTATAGTTTCTATTATTCACCAACTTTTATCAATGTCTTCGCCTTTACAAAGAGTTAAAAGAATTTTTTATTCGCAGTTTTCAGATATCTTATTTGCGTACTCAGTAGCTGTGGAAAAAGATTGGAATTTTCGACGAAAGCACAATGCTTTTATTTGGATTTTGTCATTTTTTCGGGAAATCTCAGTGTGCAGAAATGGAGTTTTTTTGCCTAGAATAAACTCAATTAAGGTAGATTCCTTCACGTCAGAAAATATTAAAAGACGTTTAATTTTTGCTAGTCGGGTTACGGCTTGGAAAGGTTTAGAGCACATTAAGAAAGTTCTAACATTGCCAAGATTCGCGAACACCGAATTATTGTTGATAACGCCTTTTCCAGCAGAATCCTTTATTAATGAAGCAAGTGAAGTCTCACAAAATTTGGTTACTAATCTCGTTGGCAAATCAATAACAGAAATAGAATTCAATTCTACCGACCTGCATTTTTATCCGGTTTCATACGGAAGGAACACTAAGTTTATAGAAGGAATTAGTTTGAATGTTTTAGAAATGTCATGTATTGGAGTCAAAAGTTTTGTAACAAAATTTGGCACAGAAACTTGGCCAGAATTAGCAGATATGGGAGTGGTTCAAGAAGTTGATTGGGATGAATTGTCAGATACTGACGCAGAAATGATTTTAAGCTCTAAAACTTTGAGCACCGAGAAAATTGAAAAATGTCGTGAAATTATTGATATTGGACACAACATCCAAATCATTTTTGAAAAAGCAGGTTTAAATTTATTTAGCTGACGACTCTATTTGTCCTTTTTGTCCTTTTTGTCTGTTTCTTCAGGAACTCCGTTTGTTGATCCAACTAGACTGGCCTCCATAAACTTGTTTTTCTCCTTCCAGCGCACAACATTCGCAGGCTTTTCGTGTCTTACTTAGTACAGGGGCCAAGACGTTGGCTCATCGAAAGCGGGAAATTAAAGTGTCACTTCGTAAGAGGGCTGAGGCCCCAGCAACTGTTGCTGCATGGTCTGTTTCTGATTTATCCGCCCTTTACACCCAAAATCGCTCATCACTTATCGCTCAAGCCCGCCGAATTCTTCGCAGCGACGCTGATGCAGCGGAGGTTGTCCAAGATGCTTTCCTTAAATTTATCTTGGCAGCTCCAGAACTAGATACAGCCGATCGTGCTATGGCATATCTGCGCACCACCGTTAATAATTTATGCTTGAATGTAATACGAGCAACTGGATCTCGCCCTAACTTAGTTGCCATTGATGCAGATGCTACTCAAGATCGCCTGTCAGAAATAGCAGCAGAAAATCACATTCCAATGGACGCAACACTTGCTGCAGCAGAGGATGCTTCAATTATTCGCGAAGCATTATCTCGTCTTTCTGAGACTCAGCGAACAGCTTTGGTTATGTGGGAGGTTGAAGGCCGAACTACAAAAGAAATTGCTACTGCAATTGGAACGAGTGAGAAAAATGTTCGCCATGTTGTACAACGTGCACGTGCTTCATTTATTCGTGTGTTAACAGAATGGGTGGTCGATGAGAAAACCGGTGCTACAGCGCTTGATTCAATCTCTAGTACATATAAGAAGGCAGCAGATCTTGCTAAGAAGTCATCTAAGGTTGCACTTTCACTTCTTATCGTAATGATTGCTTTCCTAGGTTTTAACTCTGTAACTGGCAGTGAATTTAATAATGGTTCGGTCGTTTCAACCATGACTAATGAAGCACCAGCTTCGACTCAATCCTTCACTCCAACTCCTGTGGAGACAAACTTAGATCTTTCAAGTCAAAAGTTATCTCAAGATAATTCTGTAATTAATTTCCGTACATCAAAAACATTATTTGCCGGTCTTTCCAGGGACGGACTACCGCTGGGGTTTACAGTTTCTGATGCAACTGGAAGTGTTGGATCACTCTCTATGTCATCGCAATCAATAGTTACCAATCCTGACGGATATGTGCTGGTTTCATATGCACAATCTATGGGTGAATCAACTCTAAATATCCTAATGTCGCAAACCATTGCAGTCGATGGCTCAGGTACCTCATACTTCGCAAGCCCTTCTTTGACTGTTGCTGGATCCTGGTTCCCATTGACCCAATCAGGTTCAGCTTCCACCATAAGCCGGCTTTCCAATGGAAATTACCTCCTAACAGCCACCCTATACATTGATTCCATCGTGGATTCAACCCTATTTGTAGCTGCTACCGGTGGGTTAGATGTCGATGCGATTCCAAACGAGATAACTACCCGTATAATTCTAGATTCTAGCAAGAGCGAAATTCTTGCCCAGGCGATCAATATCGGCGCCAAAGGGGTCAAATAAATGACTCCTACAAAACAGGTTTCCTCCGTGATCCGGATATCACAGAGGGAAAGAGATGCGTCAGCACGTGCGACTCATCTCGAAGCCGCTACTAGGAAATTCCTAGTTGCGACTAACGAAAGGAAATAATGTCTACAACGAAAAACTTCAAGCGCATTGCTCTTGTTGCCGTTGCGGCGCTAGGAATGGGCTTACTTAGCTCAGCTCCTTCGCAAGCTGCAATTGGCGGTTCAAGCATTGTGCTAACAACGACTGCAGGAACAGCAGTAAACGATCCTGCAACGGCAAATCAACAAGATAGCGCGACAGGTGCAACAGTGACTGTTCAAGCCTTGATTGGAACTGCTGCGACTGATTCACTTACAGTGGCTCTGGCTGGAAAAACAAAACCTACCACTACGGTGAGTTTTCCAAAGGCTTTGATTCAGCTAGTAGATACTGCAGCTGCAAGCTCTGCATTGACTGATGTAAGACTTGATACCACTGCCACAAACGCTGGCGCACAGACTGGTTCTAACATTGTTGCAACCCGTCCTGTTGGCGCACAACGTGTTTCATTAACATCAGCGTGGGGTATTACTGATTCAGGTACTGGTGCAATAATTGCTGCGCCATCTGATAACAAGTACGTATATGCATCTTTCAAGGTTTTCTTGGATACTGCAACAACACGTACTGCTGGTTCTTATGTTTACACAGTTATAGTTTCACCGTTTGAAAACTCAAACACTGCAACAACTGCAAACGTGAAGACCATTGATGTAACAATAGTTGTAGGTTCTGCCGGATCAACTGTTACCAGTGCAGCTTACTCATTTGCGTCAATGACTCAAGGCTCAACCTGGTCAGGTGCTACCGCATCTACTACCTTTGTTGATTCAACAGTATCAGTGGCGATGACTGCAAGCACAACTCCAAGGGCTGTTTTACGCATTGGTGAGAGAACCGCTACCAACACTACAACTGCCCAAGAGTCTGTAACGGTTACCATGACGATTGGATCTTCTGGTGTAACTTCAGGAACAGCAGTAGGTAGGAGTGTTACTTATACCTACACAGATGCTGCTAAAAACACAGGTTACTTGGAAGTTTTCCTCTATTCCGATGGAACAGCAGGAACTGGAACTATTACTATAACTGCTGGCGGAGTTACTTTTGCTAGCAAATCAATCACCTTCACTAGCACCACCTCTACTAAGATTGTTGCCACTAAAGTAGCAAATACTTTAGGTCTTGGGGTTAACTCAGATGTGGTACTTGGTAAAGCTACAGATGCACTTGGGAATATAGTTGCATCAGATGCTGATGGCAACTCAGGAGTGTTTGCTTATTCAAGCAACCTTCTGGTGGTTTCAGATAGCGGAACTGCTTGTACATATGATACTACTTACCTAATTCATAAGTGTTCACTGACTGGTGTAGCTTCAGGTACAGCCAATATCACACTGAAAAACATTGGAACAGGAGCAGCAGCGACAGTTAACTCTTCTGAAGTAATTTCAGTAACCGTTAATGCTAATGCACCTGCTTCATTCAAAATGGAGTTTGGAAAGACTTCATACGCACCCGGTGAGAAAGGCTACTTGTACTTGTATTTATTCGATGCTGCTGGAAAACCAGCGGCCTCAGTTGGTGCAGTTTCAAACTTGATTAACGCATCAGGTATGAGCACAACTGCTGCATTCCAGGCGGGATCATTAACTTCCGGTACCACTACTACTACACTAGCGATACCTAACACCACAACGTCATATACATTTACTGCTAAAACTGCGCTGTTGGGATCTTCAACTCCAACTTTAGAACCAAGCGCAGTATTAACTGTGTACATGCCAGCAGCTGGTGGCCCGGTATCTGTTAGTGCTACTGGAGGAGCATCTCTTCCAGCTGCAGCCCAAGCGACAAAAATCACTGCCACAACTACAGTTACAGACAATGCAGCAGCTGCACTTGCAGCAGTAAGTGCGTTGGCTACAACTGTAGCTTCATTAAAGACCTTGATTACAACACTTACAAACTTGGTCTTAAAGATTCAGAAGAAGGTAAAGGCTTAATAAGCTAATCTGAATTAAGGTTAGGCCCAGTATCTTTTAAGATACTGGGCCTAACTATTTCAGGTAGTATTTAATTTATGGGTACGCCAAAAAGCAAAATAAAGTCTAAAGAGTACGCTGAAATTAAATGGATCTTGTTTTCAGCAGTTCTAATAACTATATTCATTAATCCAAAATTCACAGATCCATTTAACGCACCAAAAATGCATTTACTTATTCTTAGCTCAATTGTACTGATGACTAATTTATTTTTTGAAGGATTTTTCAAGTTTAAAGAAAGCCCACGTAGTATATTTACTATTTTAATACTGATTTTTTTACTTATCTTAATTGCACAAGTGATATTTACTGATCTGTTGTATACAGCAGTATTTGGGGAAAGTTTAAGGCAACTTGGCGTTCTATCTTACATTGGCTTTACATTATATATGGCAGCAACATATAAATACTTTAAATATGAAAGTAAAAAGCTTCTCAATATTTCGATTTTGATGCTTGGTCACTTCTATGTTGTGTATGGTATTTTACAATTTACTGGAAATGATCCTTTTAATTGGGTGAATCAATATAATCCAATAATAGGTACATTAGGCAATCCAAACTACAGCGCAGCATTGATGGCAATTTTAGCAACTTTAAGTTTTAGTTTTATCTTTGATCAAGAAATTAGTAAATTTCTGAGGTTAGTTTCTGCGTTGAATGCAACCTTACTATTTGTCGTAATTAATCTAACAAATGCTAGACAGGGGTTGCTATCAGTTTCTGCAGGAATTCTTATATATATAGTAATTAGATCTTACAAATTAAATAGAAAGATTGGGATTGCTGGCATCGCAAGTATATGTCTAGGAACTGGGTTTGTAATCGCAGGTATATTGCAGTCAGGTCCTTTAGAAAAATTCCTTTACAAACCCAGCGTTACACTTCGGGGCTACTACTGGAATGCTGGAATAGAGATGTTTAAAGATAACTTCTTAACTGGAGTAGGAATTGACCGCTATGGTGCTAATTTTAAAAAATACATAGATCCGAACTTCCCACTTAATTACGGTTATGAACTAATGAGTAACAATGCGCATAACGTTCCAATTCAATTGTTTGCAACTGGTGGACTTTTTCTTGGGACAAGTTACTTGTTAATAATGTTAAGCATCCTGTCTTATGCCGTAATTGGATTTAGAAAACTTAACGGCGCTCAATTTAACCTCTTAGCTGGGATCTTTGCCGCTTGGGTCTCATTTCAATTGCAGTCATTTGTTTCAATAGACAATATCGGACTAACTATTTGGGGTTGGATTCTGGGGGGAGCCGTAGTTGCGCTTGCCAAGCCTTCGATACACCAGAATTCTTCAGTCAATGTAGGTAAAAATCTACAAATCGTTCAGAAAAAAACAAATTCCACGCTAAGGCCAGTTGCAACTGGAATTTTGCTGATTATCGGAGTGATATTAGTGGCTAAGCTTACGCAGGCTGAATCAATTATGTTCAAGAACAGAACTAATATGAATCAAATTAACAATGGCACACAATCAACCTTACAAGAAGATTTAAATTTCATTTTAATGGATCCATTCGCACAACCTTATTATAAAATTGAGGCTGCAGATGCATTTTATATGTTAAGAATGAACGATCAAGCAATAAACGGTGCTGAACATGTAGTGAAATTAGATCCAGTAAATCCTATATATATGGGAACCTTAGCGACGATGTATGAAACAATGGGACAATATACTAATGCAATAAGTCTAAGAGTTAAGTTAATCTCTTTTGATCCATACAACGCAAAAAATTATTTACAACTTCTAAAATTGTATAAGCAGGTTGGAGATCTTCAAAGCGCTATCAAAATGCGGGACAAAATAATCACTTTGGCTCCAAATTCAGAAACTGCAAATCTAGCTAAGTCTGAAGTCTTATAGCAAAAATGAATATGAAAATTGCAGTCGTTGGACAAGGATACGTCGGCCTTCCTATTGCCTTGGCCGCCGCTGCAAATGGCTATTTTGTTGTCGGAATAGACAACAATCGCGAAAAAATAAGTAATTTAAACAAGTATATTTCGGAAATAGAAGGACTCGATTCTCAAGAGTTGAAATCACTAATTTCGAAAAATTCTTATTTGCCATCCACTGATTTTTCAAACGTGACAGAATCTAGTATTGTTCTAATTTGCGTTCCGACCCCTTTGGACTCAAAATCAAATCCAAATCTTAGTTTTTTAATAGATGCCACTAAATCTGTTGGCAAGTATTTAAAAAAGGGTTCCTTAGTAATAATTGAATCAACAGTTGCCCCCGGGACTACTAGAGAGATTTTAACTCCAATTCTTGAAAGAGAATCAGGATTACTTCGGGATGATTTTTTTATTTCATTTTCTCCAGAAAGAATAGATCCACTCAATAAAACTTGGAATGTTAAGAACACTCCTAAAGTAGTTGCTGGCTTAACTGATAAGGCTTGTGATTTGGCGATAAATTTTTATAGCAAATTTATAGACCAAACAATCCGATGTGAATCATTGGAGGTTGCTGAAACTTCAAAGTTGCTTGAGAACGCCTTCCGATTGATTAATATTTCTTTTATAAATGAGATGGCAGTCTTTTGCAATAAATTTGGTATTGACATTAATCAAGTAATAGCAGCAGCAGCAACAAAACCTTACGGATTTTTACCTTTTTATCCAAGCATCGGAATTGGTGGACATTGCATACCTGTAGATCCTATCTATCTGGCAGCTAAGGCAAAGGAAATAGGCATCTCGGCTGATTTCATTGATTTAGCCACACGCATAAACAAAAGTATGCCCGAATTTTTTGTTAAACGTGCAGAGAATATTTTAGGAGGTTTGCAAGGTAAAAAAATTCTTGTTATTGGAGTTTCATATAAACCAAATGTCGCTGACACTAGGGAAACTCCTGTGGAATCTTTACTTTTTCACCTTAGAAAGCGGGAAGCTAAAGTTTCTTGGCATGATGAATTAGTCAAAGAATGGAACAATGAACTTTCAGTACCTATTTCTGAAGAGTTTGATTTGGCAATCCTTGCAACACCTCATGATTATCTAGATTTAACACAAGTTGGTAAAACTCCGATCTTAAATACTCGCGAGTCTATCTAATGCGTTATTTGATTACGGGGGGAGCTGGATTTATTGGATCTTACCTAGTTGAGAAATTAGTATTAAGAGGCGACCAAGTAACTATAGTAGATAACAAGAGTACTGGTTCAATAAGCAATTTTAAGGCTGTGCGAGATAAAATTGAATTTATCGAAGGAGACATATTAGATCAGAGTCTAATGGAAGATTTGGTGAGTAAATCTGATTATGTAGTGCATTTAGCAGCCGCATTAGGTGTTTTTAACATTGTAAATAAACCGCTGCAAAGCTTAAAAACCAATATCCAAGGCACAGAAAATATTTTAGAGTTTGCGGATAAATTCAAAAAACCAGTTCTAATCGCATCAACAAGTGAGGTTTATGGGAAAAATAATAAAGTACCATTGAATGAAGAGGATGATCGGATAATTGGGCATCCCTTGAAATCTAGATGGTCATACAGTGAGGCGAAGGCGGTTGACGAAAGCCTGGCTTACTTTTATTATTTAGAGAATCAATTACCAATAAGAATTGTAAGATTTTTTAATACCGTAGGACCTAGACAAGTGGGTCAATACGGCATGGTAGTGCCACGTTTTGTTACCGCGGCAATCCGAAATGAACCAATTCAGGTTTACGGCAGTGGTGATCAAATTAGATGCTTTTGTCATGTCTCAGATGCAATTAGGGCTTTACTACTTGTAATTGACTCGGATAAGGCAATCGGGCAAGTGTTTAACATCGGTAATAATCATCAGATCTCGATCATGGATTTGGCTAAAAGAGTAATTGAAATCACTGGATCTAAATCAGAGGTCAAGAAGTTACCTTATTCAGAAGCTTATCCGGAAGGTTTTGAAGATATGCAAAGGCGAGTACCTGATATATCAAAGATTAAGCAGGTTTTAGGCTGGGCGCCTGAAATCAACCTTGATCAAATAATTAAAGATATCGCAGCCTTTAACACCAAGTAATAACTCCAATAGGCTAACGGGTATGAAAACGGGCGGCTTTAGCAGCAAGCAATTATTAGACGAAGAGCAAATATTAAAGCTTCCCTCACTTACAAACTTAGACGCAGTTGAAATCGGTGAGATTGCAACTACTTTTGGTAATCAAAGGCGAGTCCCGATAGCGATTCAAGTTCGAATTGGGGATTGGATAGTTTTCCATGCCTCTTTACAGGGTTCAAAACCAGAAAATGACTGGTGGATAAATCGTAAGGTGGCGGTGGTTAAGTTAAAGCAACATTCAACCATGTATGAAAGAGTTTCAGCCGAGGAGCGTGGAGTTGATTGGCATAAAGAAAACAACTTGCAAGATGAAACACATGCAATTCACGGTGGTGCACTTCCTTTAATCACAGATGAAGGATTTAAAGGAATTTTAATTATTAGCGGATTACCCCAAGTTGAAGACCACTTGTTTGCCGTAGAGGTTTTAACTGAGTTTTTAGCCCGAAAAGGTGAAGAGCAGTAATGAGTCAAGTTTGGGTGGCCGGAGAAGTATTAATTGATTTAATCCCAAATGGTTCAGAACGAGAGCCAATTGTTGGTGGAGGACCTGCCAATACAGCAAAAGCATTAGCAATGATTGGAATTGACACACAATTTATTGATGGAATTTCATCCGATGAATACGGGCAGATGGCCAAGAGTGAGTTGGCAACATCAGGTGTAAAACTAAATTACGTAAAGTATTCAAATAAGCCAACCTGTTTAGCAATAGTCTCACTCAGTGAGTTGGGATCTGCCACCTATGAGTTTGTAATTGAAAATACTGCAACCTTTGATTTCACTCCAGATTGGCTGCCAAATCCTCAAGATGAAAAGCCAGCACTTCTTCATATTGGAACCCTTGCCACAGTAATTGAGCCCGGCGCCTCTGTTTTATTTGAATGGGCGCAATCTGTAGCAAAAATTGCACTAATTGTTTTTGATCCAAATATTAGACCGGCTGTAATGAATGATCGCGAGAAGTATGTGAAGCAAGTTGAGCGGTGGGTATCTATTTCATCAGCCATAAAGGTAAGTGATGAAGATATAAGGTGGCTTTATCCTTCCCTTGACATTGACCAGGTAGTCAACGATTGGCTTGCAAAGGGGCCAAAACTGGTGGTGGCTACATATGGTGATAAAGGTTTAGCAGGTTATCGAGTAGGTGAAAAAGTAAGTGTTGATGCTGTAAAGGTTGTAGTTGCTGACACAGTTGGGGCAGGTGACACAGTAGGTGCTATTTTGGTTGAGGCAATTGTCAAAGATGGTCTCAGCAGTTTAAGTGGAGTTAGGTTAGAAATGCTGCTTAAACGGGCTGCAAAGGCTGCTGCAATAACTGTTTCCAGAAGTGGTGCAAACCCTCCAACACTAAAGGAGATTGAATAAGTGTTAAATATTGATGGAGATCAAATCTCGATCGCAATTGATTTGGATCAAGGAGCACGTCTTGCATCGGTACAGTGGCGAGATATGCAGTTTGTAGTGCCATTTCGTGGGCAGGACTTAACCTGGGGTTGGTTTTCAATGGTTCCTTTTGCCGGAAGAATTAAAGATGGAATTATTAAAGATTCAAAAGGAAATAAGCATCAACTACCAAATAACTTTGATCCACCACATGCATTAATTGGATATGGCGCTCAAGCCTCTTGGGAAGATATTGGCAGTGGCAGACAATTCTTGGAGCTACCCTCACCTTTTAATGGCGCAACTGTTACGCAAAGTTATGAAATTCTAGATAATGCAATTCGTTGGTCACTGGATTACGAAGCAAATGGCTGTGATCTGCCGGTAACACTAGGTTTTCATCCATGGTTTGCCCGTGAGATAGGTAAAGGAGATTTAGCAGAACTTTTATTTGTAGCTAATAAGATGCTTAAAAGAGGTGATGATTACTTACCAACAGGTGAAATCATCTCCCCAACCCAACCACCATGGGATGACACATTTATGGAGATAAAGGGAGTTCCTGAGATTATTTGGCCAGGAGCTGCCAGATTAACAATGGAGTGCGATACACCTTACTGGATGGTTTATAGCCAAGATGATGAGGGTATTTGTATTGAACCTGTAACAGCACCACCTGATGCCCAAAACTTAGGAATACAAGGTGATACTTATATTGAGAGCTTAATAACCTTCACTGAGGATTTATAACTTAGCTTTTAACCCGATACATAACATCACTGCCAAACTCATTAAAGCCAAGTGATTTATAAAGATTAAAACCTGGTTTATTTTCAACCCCAACATATAACATCACATTGTTTAATCCTTGACACTTTAAGTAATTTAGTCCGGTGATAGTTAAATCCCGACCCACACCTTGTCCTTTGTAATCAGGGTTTACTGCCAAAATATAGATCTCACCAAGGGCGTCATGGCCATGATCATCATCCTCACCAGTATGTGAATTGGTGTGGGCGCCATGTATTTTGGTCCAGCAAAATCCAATTAACTCACCCTTATCTTCAGCTATAAAAAACCCTTTTTCATCAAACCAAGATTCATTAAGCCTTACCTTTAAATCATCTTCACTCCACCCACCTTGATCTGGGTATTCAGCAAAGACTTTGTTATTTAGAGATAGAAATGCTTGATTATCAAAATCAGGAATGAATGTGCGGATTGGGTATTTGGAAGTTACTGGTTGAATTTCACCTAATGGCTTGCTCATTAAAAGATTTGACCAAAGCCTTTCCAGGTTTAGCGATGCAGAAATCGCCTTTGCAGCAGGTAGATCACCATGTGACCAGATCCGAGTTTTATCACCACATACTTTTATCGCCTCTTTTAAAATAGAAGAACCCAAACCTTTGCTTCGATGGTTTGGGTGGACAACCGCTTCAACACTGGGTCCTGCTACTAGGTCAGTTGCATCAAGGTGGGCATAGGCGATTACTTGATTGTTTTCTTCAATTACTAGGTGTGAATCTGATTTATCACCACCATGGCGAAGGTGAAGCAATACATGCTCTGCGATAGGAGGTGTGCCATCAAAATCATGAGCGGCCTTAATCAATGCCAAAACACTTTCCTGTTGTGATTTAGATAGTTGATTTAAGTGTTGCAAGAGATATTAATTAATATCAACTGTTGTTTGATTATTTTGTACTGAAAAGCGATAGCCAACATTACGCACCGTGCCAATAATTGCTTCAAACTCTGGGCCAAGTTTTGATCGAAGTCGCCTGATATGAACATCAACAGTTCTAGTACCACCAAAGTAGTCATATCCCCAGATCTCTTGCAGTAATTGAGATCTTGTAAATACTCTGCCAGGGTGTTGAGCTAGGTACTTTAGTAATTCAAACTCTTTAAAGGTTAGATCAAGAACACGTCCCTTTATCTTGGCGGTATATGAGGACTCATCAATTATTACCTCACCACTTCTAATC
>Ga0214917_10001898_pt1 | contig 26333 bp, 21 predicted proteins | sample LL_1208_BB_MetaG_FD_177983 | JGI IMG/M metagenome (GOLD analysis project Ga0214917, IMG submission 177983) | Freshwater microbial communities from Lake Lanier, Atlanta, Georgia, United States - LL_1208_BB | ecosystem: Environmental > Aquatic > Freshwater > Lake | place: USA: Georgia | collected...
TGATACGCGCTACGGGCGAAAGCTCTTGCGGTTGCCTTGCATTTGGCGGGGTGGTGTTTGGTTGCCCGTATGAAAACTATTATAAGATTTCAGACCTTCTTACTTGCGAAAGTTTTGTAATGGCGGCAGTCAACGCTGCAAAAAGTGTGTGTAAAGCTCGCTGGAGTTTGGGTCAAGGCCAAAGCGAACTTCTTACTCAATGGACGAGTGGGGCCGCTGGTCTGCGTCTTGCCAGGCGGGCCTGGTTCATTCTCTCCGAGCAAGAGGGGCTGGCCGTACATCGTTATTTTCAGGCAACGCCTGTTCCAAGTCGAAGGATTCAGGCGATTGTGCAGCGCTTTGATCAATTAGGACCTTTTGGACTTATTGAGCGTTCACGATCGGGTAGGCCATCACTGTCAACAGAGAGTTGGACAGCAAGACGCACCGCTGCGGGCGAGCATTGGACCCTCGTTCGAAACCTTGCTCTTGACGGTGGCCGTAAAAGGCGTAGGACCCTGTCATTAAAAATGCCAAGACATCGATCAAGTGCACCCATACTTGCCCTAGCACTTGACCATGAGGTCTTGATTGTTGTCACGCAAATGCAAGCAAAGCTTCGCATTGACTTACCCATGGTCGGTCAGTGCCTAACAATGGGAGAGAACGCACTGGCTTCGCAAGGTGAGATGGGTGCGTTGATGGATTGGCGAGCGTACCTACTAGATCTTGCAAGCCCCGATTGCCAGCAACTTGGCGAGCGCGTTAGCGTCGAGCAACGAAAGCCCTTTGTGAGCATCCTAAAGCGCTTACTAATCGCCACAACTGGAGTAAGGCTCCACTTCATTGGTAATGCGGCCTCGGCTCGACTCGTTAGCTGGATGGCTGTTTTTAGCGAGTACTTTGACTCGGTAGTCCATAGGGCATTGCTGCGTGCAGCAACGTTCTCATCAGCACCGTCATCTTTAAGGCCTGCCCTTCATGAGTATTTTGACGCTAAGCTTTCTGACGCGATTGAGGGAATGCTTCAAGGAGCAAAGAGCACTCTCTATTGGGTGAGAGCAGCACAAGCTAGTGATTAGTATAGACTTTCAGCGCCGGGTCGGTTGACCTCTCAAGCTGAGCAGATCACCCCAAGCATGGCACCTTCGCAGTCAACCGTAAAGACTGCCAAGAACCATGCCCGTATCCCTCGATCTTCGCAAAGCGCACAAGGTGCGCCGACACGGCGATTTGCTTGCAATCTACACCTGGGTGAATGACGAGCGAGCGCTTGTGCTATTGCCTGCGCTTCGTAAAAACGCTTCCCACCCACAAGAAGTCGGCTATCGGCGAGTTATTGCCGCACCGCTGGCAGCCTCGGCAGGCTGTTGTCATCGCCTAGTGTTTTTCAACGATCGCACGTTGCGGAAAAAAACCCTGATCGTGTACACGTTTCCACACCAAGTTAGTGGACATGTGTACGCCATGCAACGAAACGTGGGCCTTAACAATTATTAAATCTCAGACAATGGCCATGATGTGTTTCACGGACGAGCAATCCGCCTGCTAGTAAAGGTGTGCTGCTTGGACGCTTACGCTAAATCAATGCTCTACTTTCTTCAATCTTCGTTCAGCTAAGTCTTTGTAAAACGAATTTGCGCCACCGTCTTTATCAATAATTTCAGTTAGCATTTCTCTAGTCTTTACCCAATTTTTAGCTCGCCAGTAGGCTTGGGCGACTTGGAACCTAAACGCCTGCTGGGCAGCAGCTTGTGGGAATGCTTTCTCATACTCTCTGAAAGTTTCTTCAAGTATGACTACAGGTGCCCCCGGAACTGCTTTATCAAACCGCCCTGAACCTTCCCAACCTAAAAGGGTTCTCATCTTGTCTTCATAGGCGATACGAGCCGCTGTTGTGCCCTTATAACCAGCGATCACCGTGTCGTACCAAAAGACAGCTGCCTCAAGGTTATCAATCCAACTGCCATCTATCAAAAAAATCTTATCACGACCTTTTGACCAGAAGTCAGCATTACGAAGTAACACTCTGGCTGTTGCATCACTCATCACTTCTTCACTTACCTGTCCCAAAACGCTCGTAAGTAGCGGTAACTTGTTTCTTGCTGCGACTGCTTCAGGTGATGATGGGTATATGCGAATCAGCCTGCCCCATGCATCAATTGCTGCATGCAGGTTATTTTTGTCAACTGCAATTGAAGCTAGCAAATTCAGAGCTTTTGGCTTGTCAGGACTGTTTCGTTCCGAGAACACCAAGTCTATAAGCTCTTTCTGTGCCTCCGTGGTTAGACCGTGATCGAGCAGCATCTCTGCTTTTCCATATGACTGGGCATGCGATATGCCCGTAGCTACAAAGAGTGCTACTCCAATAATCTGCTGCTTCACAATTGATTCCCCCGTGATGTCGATGCACGCGTACACAGCATTAGCGCAATATAAAGATTAGATTCGTCGATCGGCTAGTCAAATATGTCCTTTAGTAAACGGAAAAGACCTTTCTTTGCCGATTCATATTGTGGATCTCCTGGGTTTAGAACGTAATTGCCAGCGGCCTTTCTCTCACCATGCACAATCGCGCAGCCGTAAAGTTCTGCAACGACTGGGAGTAGTTCTTTTCTAGCCCTGTCTCGACCAAGCGGGAGGAGTTGCGCTCGTAGCTCCGATGCTCCATTCAATTTGATGCGCGCAACCCGCCGTTCGATAGAGAAGAAGTCTCGGACTGCTGATGAAAGCGGCTCATTCATTTTGGATGTCATATCAATATCTCGCTTACAGAGGATCCTATTACGGAGCAACTGGGGAGCGTATCGCGACCTTCTCTTGGGAGTCACATGCAAAGCGTCTCTACGAAATGACTCACGTTAGGATACAGTGGGTCAGCAACGAGGTGATGATTTTGCGGTGAGGTTGGGGGTTCGGAACTAAAGAACAGTTCTTCTCAATTCTGTCCTTCGATCAGCTGATTCAAGAATTCGCAGCAGTTGAGGTATCTTCAGTGCTTCTTCTCCGAGCATAGTTATTATATTGCTTGTGGTCGGTTGCTGAAGTGCGGCTATCCTCGCTAAGCTCCAATCTTCCAAGGTTTCAGTGGCCCATTTGTTCTCGTTTGCTGCTAAAAATTCACTACGCCATTCAATCAGCGCAGTTATACGATTCTTGAGTGTGATACTTGATCCTAGGTTTTGCTGCAAAAATCTTTCCCACTTACTCTTTCGTAGACACGAATAATGCTCAAGCGCCTTTCGCTCAGCGTCACGGTCTAAGACTTCGAAAATCGTATTGCCGATTCGTATTTCAAGTCTTCCAACAAATAGCTGATCCACCTCCGTTTTAAAATTTTTCCAGCGCTCTGACGACGGATCAATTATTGACTTCACACTTGGGTCAAACGCTTCCCTACGATAGTCAAAATCTTTTGGCGGAATAACAAGAATCTCTCCGCGTTTATTGCTAAATATTCCTCTTGTAACTTCAAAGGCATACAGCAAAAGATAGTCCGGGTTTTTGTAGGTGGCGCCGTCCCAGAAGGGATAGATTTGGATGGCCTCAGGCTCATCCGCGATGCAGACTACCTTAGCAAGATTGCCTAGTATTAATGAGGGATATCTCGACACACCCGATGGAAACAAAAGTTCTAAACAATTGCTTTTATGAATCGATTTTATTCTTAAAGTATTCCCAATAAAACCAGAGACTTTCTGATAGAGATTCAACCGTCTATATGTCGATGAAAACTTTATGGGCATTTCAGGCCTTTTTTGGAATTGTCCATGGTCAAGACTTGATGTGTGGAAACTCAAGCCAAGCATGGCACCTTGCCTGGTATGAATCAACCCTCAAGGATGCGCGCATGAGTACGCTTGATGAAGGCTTAATGGCAACGCTTACGCAAGAAGAGCGTGACGCGATGAAAGAGGGCGATGCAAAGACTCAGTCTGTTGATGTAGTCGATCAGCCTGACGATGATGCGAAAAGTGAAGAAGTCGAAAGGACTTAGCCAGCATCAGACGCTTCTAATGCGAGTTCGGTCGATACAAAATCTGACCAAGCTTCAGATACCGAGCAATTAACGCAGGATCGTTCGCAGGCTGATGCTGCAGCGGGTGACACTGATCCGCCGCAGGCACGCAGCCAACCCATCTCGCGTCGTAGGACTCAAAGCTTTCCGAAGATTTTGATGCTCAGGTCAAATCGTAGACTTCCCTGTCAAGGCTACAAATTAAAAGTAGAGATTTCCGGTTGAAACGCCCTGGGTTTGAACATGGCCGGTGGCACGTCTCCCAGGGACTCATGCGGGCGGTACTCGTTGTAATCCGTCAACCAGACGTCAGCTGCCTCTTGAGCCTCTGACATCGTGTTGAACAAATTGGCATTGAGCACTTCTTCCCTGAAACTCTTGTTGAATCGCTCGATGAATGCGTTTTGATTGGGCTTTCCAGGCTGGATGAAACGAAGCTCGATGCCTTGCTCCTTGGCCCATTCTGTGAACGATTCAGCTGTTAGCTCGGGGCCGTTGTCCAGCCGAATAGCCTGGGGCTTGCCGTAGAACTCTACGAGCTCACTCATGATGCGCGTTACTCGAAGACTTGAAATAGACCTGCCCACTTCAATGCGTAACCCTTCACGATTTCCTTCATCGATCACATTGAACGTCCTGAACGGTCTGCCGTCATAAAGCGTGTCACGCATGAAATCTATGGCCCACACATTGTTGACTTCGCTTGGGCAAACCAAGGGCTGCGCTGGCCTAGTCACCAGCCGCTTCTTGGTTCTTCGAGGCATGTTCAGCTTCATGTCGCAATACACCCGATGTACCTTCTTGTGGTTATAGGGCAAGCCATCTAAACGCATTCGGTCAAAGCATTTCCAAAATCCCCAGCGCGATCGCTTGGCGATGATGGCATTCAGAGCGTCAATGACCTCTTTGTCTCTTTCCAACCAGTTCACCTTGGGCCGGTACAACACCGAACGCGACAGGCCTACGATTCGGCAGGCCCTGGCCTTTGACAAGTGGTGGTGGGTTGTCATCAACGCCACCGCCGCTTGCTTTGCGTGCGGTGTCACAACTTTCGGGACAGCACGTCCTTGATGGCTGCGTTCTCCAAGGCCAGTTCGGCAAACATCTTTTTAAGCTTGCTATTCTCCGCCTCAAGCTCTCGAACCCGTTTCAGTTCGTTGACCGACACACCCGAATACTTGCTCTTCCATTGGTAATACAGGGCATTGCTGATGCCGTGTTTGCGACAGACCTCACCAACAGGCAACCCAGCGTCGCCTTCGGCCAAGATCGCCACAATTTGGCTTTCCGTGAACTTCGACTTCCTCATCCTCATCTCCTAAAAGGACGGAAGCCTCTATTTTCATCTTGTTGCCAGTTTCGGGAAGTCTACGAAATCGCTTGCCGATAAAGAGGCAGAACTCAAGCGCCAGTTCAAAGCCGGTGAGCTTGATCTCGGCCGCCAGTTCTGGCGGAAACTTGAACACGCCGGTCCCAATAGCGGGCATAGCCAGCGTCTTGATCCCCGCCTCCTTCTCAACGCGAAGCGTTTGACCGACAGCGAGGTCGAGATGCCGTTCAGGGTGGTCGTCATTGATGTAGCTTGCCGCTCGTGCATGAATGAGGTGCGGGTTTGGAATCTCAACCCCTGGGGTGACCACAGCTTCGCCGAGTGCAATAGGCGAGTAGCGTCGGCAGTACCGCTCCAGTTCCGGTCCGGCCGCAGTGTGGATGGCGCCGGCGACACTTGAACCAAAGCGCAGTTGACATCAAAAAGCGAGTAAACGCTAATCGTCCTAGAGACTTCATGGCTAGTTTCAATTGAATCTACTATTTCGCTGCACTTACAACCGATCTGACGGGAGGCGCATCGCAACTTCCTTTCGATATTCAATTTAATGTGCAATCATGTATAGCAATCCCCACCAACCTCTTTCTAGGATCGCTCTATGAAGAAGTTTTCGTTCCTTTGTGCCACTTTTTGGGTCTGCTTATCGTTTTTAAATTCAACTCAAGCGCAAAGCACCAGTGCAGGCGAACCCTACCGCTGGGAGAAGGTTTGGTCTGACATCAACGTGAAGGTAATGTTAAATAAGGGAGCCATTGAGAGATCAGCATCGGAAGTAAGATTCTTCCTGGCTGTCTCACGCGAACATCCAACGCCCGAAGGTTCGCGCTACACACTTGCAAGGCTAGAAGTTGACTGCTCGGCCAAGTCATATAGGACCCTGCGTGAGAGAAATAGCTCTGAAATAGGCTTACAAGGAAAAGAGTTGGGCGACTTAGGTGTGTTTGCTAAAGAGCGCTCGCCAATGGCCGCGAATGAATACTTAAGGTCGGCTTTCGCACACATTTGCGGGTAACGCTCAGGGTTAGTAGTCTTCGCAGTCAAAAATGAAAAGAAAGCGCTCTAGATGGACAGCTTGCCGTTTAGCAAAGGCCCACCGTCAAGTGCCTTTGCGAATTTTGACAGCCAGTTTAATCCTGGCAGGCGTCCTCCATGCGCCTCCTCTAATGTCCCAAGTCAGTGGAGGAATTCCACCGCGTAGTGTCAAACCACAAGCTTCAAGTTCAAAAGAAGGCCACCCGTTTAATAACGCAGCGGGCTCGAACGAGCGGATATCGGTCGAAGGTAGAGTTGACTTGGAGATCCCGAAAGGGTGGTTGGTTCATAACGAAAATCAGCGCCACCGAGTCCGCGAAGTTGCTCAAGAGATAACCCAAGTTGCGGGTCAGTACATTGCAGCCTTCTCAGCAAGTTCAAATCCGCAACCTTCTAAGATCTGGATCCGAGTGTCTTTCATTCCCCTGGATAGCCCAATTCAGCAAGCCACCTTACGTCACTTGGTAACAAGAGCTCGCAGCGAATTAATTAACGGAGTCTCAGAATCTTGGTACGTAGAAAGCAAAGCGATGTGGCAAGGGCTTTCCAAGCAAGGTATCAAGGAAGTTGGCAAGCCGACCTTCGACGTGGAGGACATTGACGGAAAGATTGCCTTCACTATTAGGTATGGTCGAACGAGTGCGGATCGCTCGTCGGATACAGTCCGCGTCACACAGTATCACGTGCCCCTAGGGACCGATAAGGCTCTGATCACATTGAGTCATATTGACGACAAAGACAGTTTTCAAAAAACTTCACTGATAAGGCAAAGCATACGAATTCGTTAAGCTTCCCTAACAGCCACAGTTGACGTAACGCCTTCCTCGAACAGTATAAAACGTCAGCTTGACAATTGACATTATGTCGATTTAAGCTTGGTCACCATGTCTGATCTCCCGAAAAATTTTGCTATATTTTCAAGCAGTGATCTGCGAGAGTGTCTGACAATATTGCGAATCACTACGTCCGAACTTGCAGAACTCTTTTCCGTCAACGAAAGAACTGTCTCACGATGGATTAACAACGAGATTGCGGTGCCAGGCCCAGCAAGTTGTGCACTAAAGGCTTGGTGTACGCTCGAAAGGTTAGGGTTGCCTTGGCGTCCAGACGGCTTAGCGCTCCTTCATGCCAAATCTGCATCAGGCGATCCTATGGCGTTATCGCTCGACCCAAAGGCTGAAGTAAGCAAGATCGTAAACGCAATCAAACTCCGTGGAGGGCCCTCCCTACCGTGGAAGGTCGACGTTGACAAAAGAGAGGCGATCTTGGCAGACATCTGGATAAAGTTCCGCCCTTTAAGCTCAAATCAATTTGTTCCGCAGTCATACGGACGCAGCGACATTCGCCCTGATCTAGTGAGAGATAAACACGTAATTGAAGAGGGTTTCGCAAGTATTTCTGATGCCTTACGTAAACGTTTTGAGGATAACCGTAAGTTAGAGTGGAAGGAAACCAAGGTATGAATACGGTTTACTGCGCGAGTTGCGGCAACTCGGTGATGAGTAGCATGCGAATGTGCCCAGAATGTGGTAATCGGTCGTTCGGCCCTACCCCACCCGCACAAGTGAACAATCTGGGCTCACAAGCTAATCATCCAGCGTCTTCCTCCCAGCCCTTACCTCCATTGAGTGGAATACAGGCGGGAGTGAAGGGTTGGTTACTCCTTTTTTGTATTTCGCTCACCATCATTACGCCTTTGTTTTCTGCAGCCGGTATTTCCCGTGAATGGGTCGATGGTCAGCAGTATCTTGATCTTCCTGGGTTTCGAGAAGCACTGTTTTTTGAGATAACAGTATTTTCATTTTTCGCACTGTATTCAGTTTTTACTGGTGTGCAGTTGTGGCAAGTAAAACCTAACGCGGTGCGAAATGCAAAACGATTTGTCCTCCTTCAAGCCGTCGTGGCCGTCGCGGTACCGCTGATTTTGGCTCCCATGTTGGGGGTTAGCTTCATTGAAGTTGATGGGCTTAGGTCCACATTTCACGGACTGATCTACATGGCGATTTGGTACCCCTATTTGCTGAAATCTAAGAGAGTTAAGGCGACATATCCTTAAGGAAACTAGAGCATGGGGAATATTTACTGCAGCGCGTGTGGTAACGAAGTCATTCGGACCATGAAGCTTTGCCCATCATGTGGTCAAAAAAACTTTCAAGCAGCACCGCCAAACCTATCCACCACGGTTCAGACTTCGCTCACTAACCGTTCTATTAGGTCACCAGCAAATCAGCATACACCACACGTAAGCTCAGTCCCCCCAGTAATTAATGCATCTACATCGATACAAAGTGGACAGCAAAACCCCTTAGCCTTTGCGCCAGCGCCTTACCATAAAAGGTTAGGCGCTGCGTTAATTGATGTATTTATCGTATCGGTCGCAACCGGCATTCCGATTGGGGTTGGATATGCCGCACTTGGGTCTCCTTCAAAAGATCAGTCACTTGACCCATTGATGATTGTCATGATCCTAGCAAGCCTTTTCATCCCCTATCTCTACTACACGCTGCTCCACAGTTCACATGAAATGGCAACGATCGGAAAGAGAGCTATGTCGTTAATAGTGGTGACAAATCAAGGGGAAAAACTAACAAGGTTGCAAGCCTTTATTCGCATTATTCTGACGGCACTATTGCCAATTGCGGGATTCATCGTACTTGTTGTCTCAGCCGCCGGATTAGCAACTCGTTTCAACGAGCGATTACACGAATCGATTGGGGTTGCCCTAGTCATAGGACTCATCCTTATCTACGTGGGCCCATTTATCACAGTCTTCTTCAATACGCGCCGCCAGACATTGTTTGACATGTTGTGCGGTACGTCAGTTATTTGCAAACCATAACAGTAGGTGAATCATGAGTGACGTTGACTACAGCTCGAATGCAAACCAGAGGACACCGTGTCTGCTCGTCCTTGATGTTTCAGGATCGATGGAAACGGTGGGTCCGAGCGGAAAGACGAGGATACAGGCTCTAAATGAGGGGCTTGCCCTATTAGAGAAGTCATTGAAAGAAGATGACATGGCGATTTCACGTGTGCAACTCGCGATAGTGTCGGTCGGTGGGCCGAATAACGATGCAGACGTCATGATGGATTGGACTGATGTTGTCAATTTCAAAGCGTTCCCTTTGCGAACCGGCGGTTCGACCCCTCTGGGTAAAGGGGTGCAAGTAGGGCTTCAATTAATCGAGGAAGCAAAAGATAACCTCCGGGACGCTGGAATCAACTACACCAGACCTTGGATGATGATTATTTCGGATGGAGAGCCGACAGACGACAAGGCTGTTTGGGCTAGTGCAGCAAGAGAATCTCGCGCAGCGGAAGCTACCAAAAAGGTTGAAGTTTTCTGCATCGGCGTTGAAGGCGCAAACCTATCAATTCTTGGAGAATTGGGAACAAAGCCCGCATTAATGCTTGAAGGGATCAAGTTTAAAGAGTTATTCGTCTGGTTAAGCAATAGCTTAAGCGCCGCAAGTCGGAGTAGACCAGGGGACACACTAGCACTAGCAGACACCGGCGTCTGGCGCAACGTGAGGATGTGATCATGACCAACTGGGTAGCCGCACACGCATCGGTTACAGGTGGGTCTCATTTAAAGTCAAAAATACCCTGTCAAGACGCACATTCCGTTACATTCGCAGATAATCATCAGTGGGTTGTTGTTGTCGTTAGCGATGGGGCTGGCTCTGCGAGCAGATCGCAAGAAGGATCCTCTCACGTTGCCAAGTACTTTTCAGATGAGTTGATTAAACTAATTGCTCAGCTTCAGACTCGCGCACCCGGCGAGTGGATTAGCGACTTCATCATCGAGCGAGTTTTACAAACCCGGCAACAGTTACGAACTTACGCAAAGGAAGACGACTTAGCAGACTTTCACTGCACACTGGTTGCTTGTGTTCAAGGCCCAACTGGCGGCTTTGCAATTCATCTGGGCGATGGCTCGATAATCGGGGGATACACGGCACAAGGACCCGCAAAATCAAAAGAGATCTTTGTTTCAGAGCCAGAAAATGGGGAATATTCCAACGAAACTTTTTTTATAACCGAATCAAGCTGGGTAAAGCATCTGCGCATAACTCCAATGCCAAGTATGGATTGGTTTATTTGCTGTACAGATGGGGGAGAGCCGTTCATTCTCAAATCAAAGGCGGAGCTCAAACTAGGATTCGTTGAGCCAGTATTAACAAAGCTACAAAAGACCAATTCACCCGAGGCCAGAAATAAAGCTCTGACCGAGTATTTGAGTGACCCTATGGCTGAGCGCGTCACCGAAGACGACAAGACACTCGCAATAGTATGGAGAAAAAGCTTTCAAGGAAACTTAAAAGACTACATGTTCACGCAGGCGAGTTCACAAAGACAAGCCCTGAAGGCAAATGTCGCTAATCAGTATCTACCACTAGGGACGGGACGCTCTGCACAAAATACAGATGCGCAGCCTCAGCTAAGTTCAAAGCTGGAAAACCGCTCATTCAGTCAGACATCACTTAGTAAGACAATAGCCATCGTTGTTGCCTCGGTAGCCTTTATCACGATAATTAGCATCGCCGTACTAAAATCAATGAACATTCTATTTCCTGAAGAAAAATCAATCGGTATTTCCACGGACCACAAAGTGCTAAAAGACAGTTCCAATTCCATTATAAATATTGAAATTAATGACAACAGGACCGTGCGCACAAGCAAAGAGCGCGATGAGGTCTATACAGGTTCTGAAAAACAGTTACCAAAAGCTCCAGATCAATCAGCAGATCAAAAATAACTCACAAAGCGCGTTTAAGTATCAGGCTTAGCTTATACAAAATACTACTTTGCCATCCAGAATGCATCAATTTTTAGTGAGATATCCCCATAGTGATCGCTTAGTAAAAGTGGATGTTGGTACGCACATTGGTAGAGGTGCTACCGCAAATGTTTATTTGGCTAATGTTGGATCGAGTGAGTATGCTGCCAAAATTTATCATAACTCTTCGACCTTTAATGCGGCAAAAATAAGGGCGATGATAGAAAACCCACCAGGCCAAGTCTATAAGAAGCTAGGTGGGAAAAATTATCCACAACTTGCTTGGCCGATTGGAGTTATTACCGACACTCAGGGCTTGGAGCATGGGATACTTTTGCCGCTGATAGATCAAAACGAGTCCTTTAGCTTAGATCATTACTATGATTCAGTTTTGTTCTCAAAATTGAATAGTAAAGACGAAGCTGCTCTATCCTACAAATTGGAGATTGCGCATAATCTCTCAGAAATAGTCTCGGATCTCCACGAACACGGCCACTACTTTATTGATTGTAAGCCTCAGAACATAAGAGTTTTTAAGACAAATCATGTTGTAACACTGCTTGATTGCGATGGATTTTCCATTAAAGGAAAAAGCAAGCGTTTCGCCGCAGAGTTGCTCTCTACCGACTACATTTCCCCAGAAGCACAGCGACAAAATCTTGCACCACAACGCTTACGCGAACCTCAAGATCGCTATGCACTAGCCGTAATACTTTTCCAGCTATTAAATCGCGGTACGCATCCTTTCCAGGGGATTCACCTTGATAAGTCAATTACTGAGAGCACCAATGATGAGAAGGCAGCCGCCGGCCTATACCCCCATGGTTTGACCCCCAATTCTAGAATCGCTCCACGGCCCTATAGCACTCATCAGTTTTGGGACATGCAAACCAGGCTACTTTTCGATCAAGCATTCACTACTGGGTCACCTACGAAGCGTCCTTCCGCTAGCGATTGGGCATCGCATTTTGCAGGTGTTTTAGCAAACAAAGAGCTTGAAAGATGCGCAAACTTCCCCAACGATCTTAACCACATCCGATTTCAAGGAATGGGTTGCGCAGCCTGCTATCTAGCTGATTTAAAGTCTACAACGTCTAAACCTGTCAGACGCCAGAGCCAACAAAGATCAGAAACTAGTACTCAAACACCGCAACAGCCAACGCCTCCAACTCCCTCGAATGTTTATCGCCAATCTAACTGGGTATGGTGGTTAATCGCCGCATGTATTGCATTTGGCATCCTTCACCTCTATGGCAAGACAGATAAACCTGCAGTAAACACTCCAGAAAAGAGTATAGAGGCACCAAGTGCGCAACAAGCAAGCAAAGAGGTAGCAAAATCCCCCAAGCCGGCGGCAATGGATAACTCTACTACCTCAAGCGCTGCAGTACTTTACTCAGCACTGTATGCATCGGAGAATCGCGCGGTAGGTTTTAGTGTAGGACACTCAGATCAAAGATCTGCTGAACAAAAAGCTCAAGCTGAATGCAACCTACAAAGAATTGGGACGGGAGATCAGTGTCGCAAAATTGTGTCTGGCCCAGGTTTATGTGTTGCAATATCCCGAGCAGAGAACGGTGCTATGGGTTTTTCAATTGACAACACCACTGGCGATGCCCAAGAAAAGGCTAGATTAGCCTGCGAGAGACAAGGCGGTGACGTTTGTAAAATCTATGCAAGCGAAACAATATGTCATAAGAAGAACTTCGCAACTGATACAAGCAAATGAAGCTTCAGTAATGCCATTGGTGATAGGTAGTGGAGGTTAGAAAAGTCTTCGTCTCCTTTTTCCTACTAACTATTCCGAACGTCTATACACAAAATTTAAGCGGTATACCGCCGCAAGTATCAAACACTTGACGAATCCTCAGCTTAACCATCTGTCACAGCTCACTTACTTTTAACGACACACTATGCACGGAGAAGAATAGGGTGAAAAAGATCTTATGCTTAGTTGTCCTTTTATTTGCGCTTAAAACATCGTCTCAAACCTCAGGTGGGCTACCACCGCCAAAAGTCAATTCACAGACCCAACCACAGAAAAATGACACAACCCCACCAGCTATAAAAGAATCAACTAAGAAGGCCTCGAGTATCGAGGTTATGCCGGGTGAAAACCTTGATGCAATAATTAAAAGAATTGGGTATGAAAAGGTTGTTGATAACCATAAATTAATTTCTACTTTTTTATCTAATGACGATAAGTACCGATTAGGGTGGATTTTAATTCGATGGCTTGAGGGCGAAAATTCCTCTTATCTATTTGAAGAGTTAGCGCAATCCTTTGATATCCAATCAAATAGACTGCTTGCAGACGCATACGGTAGTGGCCGATTTCGCTTTCGAAAAGATATCAATCTCGCCCGAGTGTATCTTAATCGTCTCGAAATTATGCATGGAAACTCGAAACAGCCCCAGAAGGAATCATTACGAAGGGCTCTTTGTCGGATTTACTCGGATAGCGGTAATTTCTTAGTAGATTGGGGTCGCGCTAAGAACTTGTGTCTTCCAGAGTCAGAAGATAATACGGAGTCGCTTTCGCTTTACGCAGGAGTTCTTTCAAACATTAATTCCCCCCTTTACGATCCCGTAGAAGCACTGCGAATCTACAGGACATGCTTGAACCTCGATAAAAACCTGTTGTGCAGGCTTAATTTAGCTTGGAGCGGTAGAAGATCGCTTTCGATAGCAAGAGCTTACTCTATGGAAGAGTTATTTAATTTCGCTGCTTCGGGCTCAGCGGAGTATTCACATGCATTAAATAATCTTGGAGTTTTCCATCATACTGGATTTGGTACTGTCAAAGACAACTCTAAAGCTTTGGAATTGTTTCAACGTGGCGTCCGCGGAAATGACTTCTATGCGATTTACAACGTTCTCTGGATGTCCTACTTTAGAGAATCTAGCGTTAATACTAACGTAGGAAATATAAGAGATGCGGATTGGCTGATTTATAAATATCGATATTTTTCAGATATCGATTCAGCGGTCAATATTACACTGCTTGAGCAATGGAACAAAGAAAATACCCGCTTACCTGAAAAGACTGGTGAGTTTATTAGCTTTCTTGATAGGAAAGCAAGATTGGGTGAGCATAGAGCTTATTGCATGTTAGCCGCACATTACGCTCGGGAGGGTCAATTACGTGTCGCGTTGAACTATGCTGAATTAGGTCTCTCCTCATCGGAGGTCTCGGTGAGAAACTCATGTCAAAATCGTAAGGCTGAGATCGAAGTTCGTCTTTATTACGGGCGTTAACTCTAGATTGCCATGGCTCATAGGCCAGAATCTCGCGTTTCCTACCACCAATCTGGCCAAGACCATGCCATCCAGCCCAGCTGACAACGCCATCATGACCATCGGGGAAGTTGCCGACTACCTCAAGGTCACCGAGCGAACGATCTACCGGCTAGCAGGAGCCAAGCAGATCCCGGCTTTCAAGGTGGGGGGAAGTTGGCGCTTCTCGAAGGCGGATATTGACGGGTGGATCAAAAGGCAGTCGATGGAAGCGATCGAGCCGAACAAGAAAGAAAGTGGAGAAATGTTATGACAGCCAACAGCCTGCCCGCCATCCTTAAGACGCGCTTGCTCGTTGGCTACCTGGGTGAGCGCGCGCAGTACGCGTGGTGGCCCACAGCGTTCTATGAGACCTCGAGTCGAATGTTTCTGGAGCCTGTCTTTTCCAGAACCTCTCGGCTAGCCCAGTACCACGGTGTTCTTGAGGCCGCGCGTCGGCTGCACGACGAGCACCTCAGCGTTGGCAGCTACCACCTGTTTCGCCTTCCCGAGGAGGTCGAACAGGATCTTCACAGCCTCGTCCAACGCCCTGAGGCAGACCAATTTGCGCTCCAGGAGATGCGAAGCAAGGACGCCGCACTGGGCAGTCTGAAGGATTTGGCCGGTGCGGTTTCGGTGAAGAGCGTGGGCCCCACCGCGATCGGAAACATCGCTGAACTGGACACCCCCAATACCGTCAAGGCCATTGCTGCAGCGTACTTTTCTGCGTTCAGCCAGGACGCTAAGGCGTACCCTTACTTGGTAGGCTGATCGTGACCGACAGCAAGCCGTACACGACACAACTGCAGGCAGGACTTGGACTCGTCAACGAGACCAAGACGCTCCTGGACTTATGGGCGCCCGGGATGTCGGCCAATCAGCTGCACCAGGTCGCGTTGGAGTCGGGCCGGTTCCCGAACGTCACAGCGCGACGGCTGCGCAATATCGTCGTCGAGTGCTTCGCTCCGCGCTACCTGGTGGCCAGCGGCACGCCAGCCGCGCATCTCAAGCGCCTGGCGTCGGCGATCTCGACAGCTGATCTGACCCAGCTATTGCTCGTGTTCACGAGCCGGGCCAACCCCATCCTTGGCGATTTCGTGCGACAGGTCTACTGGGCGCGGTACGCCGGCGGGTACACGCATGTCACCAACGAGGACGCGCGTGCCTTCGTCGAGCGCGGCATCGATGACAGCAAGACCATCAAGCGCTGGTCTGAGACCACGGTGCGCCGCGTCTCCGCCTACCTTACCGGCTGCTGTGCCGACTACGGAATGCTCGAACGCGGTTTGCGATCGAGCCGACGCATTCTCCCGTTCCGCATCTCCCCGACGGTCGCCGCGTACCTTGCCTACGAACTGCACCTCGCCGGCGTCGGCGACAACGCCTTGCTCACCCACGAGGACTGGCAGCTCTTCGGCCTGGCGCGCGAGGACGTGCTGGAGGAAATCAAACGACTATCGCTGAAGGGGTTGCTCATCGTCCAGGCTGCTGGCGATGTGATCCGCATCAGCTGGAAACAACCCGACATGGAGGCGCTCTGCGATGTCCTCGCTCAAGGCTGATTTCGACGAACTGCGCGAGCGCATTCGGCACGGGCGTGAGCTCGGCCATGCGAGTTTCGAGCCGATCTACTACCTGGTGTTCCCACCTGAACAGATCCTCGAGGTCAAGCGGCAGACGCCAGCTTGGGTGGCCAAGCTGCACCAAGAGGGCTGGGACGTCCACACCTTCTCTATCGCCGAGCACGTCTGGACACTGCTAAAGGAAGACCCGTTCTGGTCGCTCTGCGTAATGGAGGACAAGGCTGCGCCCCTGGATTGGCCACGCACCAACAAGGCGCTGGCAGACATCCTGACCGCCGACGACGCGTTGCTGAAGCGGCTCGAAGCTGCACTGCAGCCGCTCGAAGGCCAGCAAAACGCGCTGCTCCTCGTCACCGACCTGGAGGCGTTGCATCCCTTCATGCGCATCGGTGCCATCGAAAGCCAGCTTCAGGGCAAGTTTCATGTGCCGACGATCTTCCTTTACCCCGGGGTGCGAACCGGCAAGACGAGGCTGAAGTTCCTCGGCTTCTACCCGGAAGACGGCAACTACCGCTCTGTGCATGTCGGCGGCTGAACAGACTATGAACGCAGGGACCCACCCATGACCATCCGCTCACTTTTCGACCCAAGCAAAGACATCTACCGTACCATCGAGAAAGTCATCACCTACGGCGCCTCGCAAGAAGGTCGCCTCAAAGCTGAGATCTCCGAGTATGTGGTCACCGAGAGCATCGAGGAGCAGTTCCGCAAGCTTCTCGACCGCATGCAACTGGCGATGGAGTCCGGCGGTGAGAATGAGATCGGCGTCTGGGTGTCTGGCTTCTACGGCTCCGGAAAGAGCTCGTTCACCAAGTACCTTGGCCTAGCCTTCGATGACCAGCGCACCATCGACGGCACCCCCTTCATCAAGTACCTCCAGGATCGCCTGCACAAGCCGCAAACCAAAGCTCTGCTCAGCACCGTGTCGCAGCGGTTCCCGGCGGCGGTGGTCATGCTCGACCTGGCGAGCGAGATGCTCGCTGGCGCCACCATGGAGGATGTGACCACCGTCCTGTACTTTAAGGTACTGAAGTGGGCCGGGTACTCCGACAACTTGATCGTTGCCGCCTTCGAGCGTCAGCTCGAACGCGACGGTCGACTGGCTGAGCTAGAACAACGCGTTTCAGTTCAGTTCAAAGGCAAATCATGGGCGGACGTTCACAACAACCCGCTGGTGGTGTCTGCCCTGGTTCCGAAGATTGCGCACGAAATCTATCCGGACATGTTCCCGACACCAACCTCATTCTCGTCGGAGATGAAAGGGTGGCTGAAGTCGCAAGACCAGCAGGTGCAGGAGATGATCGACATCGTACGCGAGAAGAGCGGCAAGCAGAACATCATCTTTATCGTCGATGAAGTCGGTCAGTACGTCGCTTCGCGTGACAACCTGATCCTCAACCTCGATGGCCTGGCCAAGAACCTCAAGCGCCTGGGCGACGGCAAAGCCTGGATCATCTCCACGGCCCAGCAAACGCTCACCGAGGACGACCCGCGTGCAGCGCTGAACTCGGACAAGCTCTACAAACTCAAAGACCGTTTCCCGATCCAGATCGACCTGGAGTCCAGCGACATCAAGGAGATCTGCTACCGGCGCCTGCTGGGCAAGTCACCGGCGGGGGAAAACGAGCTCGGCAAGCTGTTCGACGCCCACGGCCAGGCGCTTCGCCACAACACCAAGTTGCAAGACGCCAAGTACTACGACGCCGATTTCAGCAAGGCGAGCTTCACCAACCTCTACCCGTTCCTGCCGGCGCACTTCGACATCCTGCTGCACCTGCTGGGCGCCCTGGCCAAGTCCACTGGTGGCATCGGTCTGCGCTCCGCGATCAAGGTCATCCAGGACGTTCTGAAAGGCGAAGGCGGCTCCAAGGCTATGGCCGATCAGCCCGTAGGATGGTTAGCCACCACCGTCACGCTGTACGACGAGTTGGAGAAGGACATCCGACGCGCCTTCCCGTCCGTGCATCAGTCGGTCGGCAAGGTTCAGATCCGTTTCACGGACTCGCAGCTTCACCAAGACATCGCGAAGTCCGTTGCGGTGCTTCAGATTCTTGGCAACCTGCCGGTGACAGTGCAGAACGTTGCCGGCCTAATGCACCCGTCGGTCACCGCGCCCTCGCAACTCGATACCGTCAAAAAAGCTGTCGAGGACATGCTCAATGACGTGCATGTGCCTCTGGGCGAGAAAGATGGGAATCTGGTCTTCCTGAGCGAACGCTTGCGCGATATCGAGCAAGAGCGTGGCGCCATCGCCCTGCGTACTGTCGATGTGAAGCGCATCTTCAACGACGCGCTGCGCGAATCCTTCGATCCGCTGCCTCGGGTCAGTCTGCACGGCACGATGGCGGTGGCCACTGGGCTCAAGACACAGGCCGGAAGCGCGGTCACAAGCCTAGCGGGTGATACCAACACCATTCAGACCGTTGTGGAACTGGTCCCTGGCAGCGACTACGACACGGCTAAGAACCGGATGCTGGACGACTCTCGCAGCCGTGCTGGTCGAAACATTATTGGCCTGCTGGCCCGAGCCAACCCCGATCTCGACGATCTAGCCAACGAAATCTACCGTTGCCAGCGGATCGCCGAGCTGCATCGCAATGAGCCCGACCAGGAAGTCAAGGACTACTGCTCCGGCCAGCTCGACCGCGCCGCTAAGCTCTCTACCCAACTGCAAAGCAAGATTAAGCAGACCCTGCAATCGGGTTCTTTCGTCTTCCGCGGTCAGGCCACGGCGGTATCTGCCCTGGACGCTGACCTGCTGGAAGCGGCCAAGAAGCTCCTCGCGGACGTGGCCGACCAGGTGTTCGATCGGTACGTGGAAGCCCCCGTTCGCGCGGGCACCGACACCGCCGAGAAGTTCCTGAAGGTGGCCAACCCCGCTGCCATTGGCAGCAGCCTGGACCCGCTGGGCTTGGTGCAGACCGTGGCTGGGCGTGCATCGTTCAAGACCGACCACAAGGCCATGATCAGCATCCGCGACTACATCGACAAGCGTGGGACGGTCGATGGTAAGCGCCTGCTCGACGACTTCACCAGCGATCCATTCGGATGGTCCCCCGACACCACGCGCTACATCGTCGCGGCCATGCTGATGGCCGGCGAGATCAAGCTCAAGGTCTCTGGCCGTGAAGTCACTGCCGCTGGCCAGCAGGCGATTGATGCACTGAAGACCAACAATTCCTTCAAGCAGATCGGTGTTTCGCTGCGGGACGAACGCCCGTCCATCGAAACCCTCGGCCGCGCGGCAGAGCGTCTCACAGAGCTAGTGGGCGACATGGTGATCCCCCTGGAGCAGGAGATCAGCAAGGCCGCCGCCAAGCACTTCCCGCGCTTCCAGCACGACTATGGATCCCTGGCTGAGAAGCTCAGTGGTCTCGGTTTGGCCGGCAGCGACCGTGTTCGGACACTGAACCAGGACATCGCCGACGTCCTGTTCACTGATGCATCGGACGCACCGCAGCGTCTGGGTGCGGAGACCTCGGCCATATACGACAACCTGAAGTGGGCGCTCGAAGTGAAGCGCGCGCTCGACAACGGCCTCGACGCCACCCTGCGCGATCTCCAGGCTCATCGCCGCGATATCGAGGCCCTGCCCGATACCGGTGTGCCCGGCGAGCTGCGCCGCGAACTGGCGGAGGACTTGGGCGCCTTGTCAGAGCGCCTGGGCAAGGAAGACTTCTACAAGCACACCGCCGACTTCAACTCGCAGTTGACCCATTTGCGCAGTCGCGTGCGCGCTGCGGTCATCACCTTGTCCGACCAGCAGAAACTCCGCCTGAAAGAAGGCGTCGAGGACTTTCAGCGCATCCCCGAGTGGGAGGAGCTGACGCAGGAAGAACGCGGCAACACTGTAAACCGGCTGGATGGGCTGGCGCTGGACTCCACGCAGGATCTTTCCGGGCTGAAGAAGCTTCTGGCCCGCGACTACGACATCAACAGCACCCTGGAGGAGCTGAAGCGCTCTATCCAGCGTCAAGGCCAGGAACGCCTGCGCCGGCGCATGGAGGAGGAACGGGTCAAGTCTGGGGATAAAGGACCATCCAAACTCACCAGGAAGGTTGCCGTGCCGGCCAAGATCACCACGGCAGCCGACATCGACGCCGTCATCAAGCAACTCCACGAGATCAAGGCGCAGGTCGGCCTTTACTCAGAGATTGAGGTGACCTTCTCGGTCGGCAATGGAGGCGATCAGTAAATGGCGTTTGACCAAACAACAAGAAACCGCATGCAGCGCTTCGTCAACGACGCGCGCCGGGTGCTGGAAGAAGAGTTCGCGCGCCAGTTGCAGAACGACTACGGCATGGACCCTAATGCCGGGACCATCGCCGAGTTGGCCAGCTTACGCCATATCAACGACGCGCAGCGTGAGACCGCCCGCATCCTGCGGGACACGCTGGCGCACTACCTTGCCGGCGGCGACGTGAACGCCAGCCAAGGGCTGGACCGCATCGTTCGCGAACAGGCCTTCACTGTGCTCAACCGCCTGGCCGCCCTGCGCATGGCAGAGTCGCGCGGGCTGCTGGTGGAATCGGTGGGCAACGGGTTCCAGGCCAAGGGCTATCAGCTCTATGCCCGCCTGGCCGGTACCGGCCTGGGCGAAACCGGTGATGCTTACCGCGTGTACTTATTCAGCGTTTTCGATGAATTTGCGCAAGACCTGCCTGGCCTGTTCGACCGCTACTCGCCACAGGGACGCCTATTCCCGCGCGAGGCCGCGCTGCTGCAAGTCCTAAACCTGATCAACGACGCCGACATCGCCCCGCTTTGGAGCGAAGACGAAACCATCGGCTGGATCTACCAATACTTCAACTCCAAAGAAGAGCGCAAGGCCATGCGTGAGGCGTCACAGGCGCCGCGCAACAGCCGCGAGCTTGCGGTACGCAACCAGTTCTTCACCCCAAGGTACGTGATTGAGTTTCTGGTAGACAACACATTAGGTCGCCTGTGGTTCAACGCCACAGGTGGGGCAACAGGCCTGCGCGAGCAATGCCAGTACCTACTAGTGAAACCTGACGAGGCACCCCAGGCTACAACGAAGCTGCGGGACCCACGCACCCTGAAGCTGCTGGACCCAGCCTGCGGTTCCATGCACTTTGGCCTGTATGCCTTCGACTTGTTCGCTGAGATCTATCAGGAAGCCTGGACCTGGGAACAACAGCACGGCCAAGGCTCACTGGATGTATCCACCCAGCCCCAGGCTGCCTTTACGCCACTGTCCCAGACCTACGAAGATAAGGCGGCTTTTCTGCGGGACGTGCCGCAGCTGATCATCGAGCACAACATCTATGGCGTAGACATCGATCCACGCGCCGCCCAGATTGCATCGTTAGCGTTGTGGTTGCGTGCCCAACGTGCCTGGCACAATGCTGGGGTGAAGGCCAAAGACCGTCCTCTGATTGGGCGGGGCCATGTGGTTGCCGCCATTGCACCGCCAGCAGAGCGTGAGTTGCGACAGCAGTTTGCGGCCAACCTGGATCAGCGAGATGCAAAGCTGTTCGAGAAGACCCTGCAAATGCTCAAGGGCCTGCCGGAACTGGGCGTGCTACTGCAGGTCGAGCGCGAGCTGCCGGACTTGATCCGACAGGTCTATGTAGGTACAGGCACGGGTCTGTTTGCCGAACAAGAGCAATCGGGATGGCTTGACGCGGAGGCGCGGCTGCGCACGGCACTCAATGAGTTCGCCAAAGCGGCCAAGTCCACTTATCAGGGACGTCTGTTTGCACAGGATGCCCTGCAAGGATTGCGTATCATCGATCTGTGCCGTGAAGTGTTCGATGTGGTGGTGATGAACCCGCCTTTTGGGGCGCTAGCTTTAAACACCAAGGATCAGCTCGCCAAAGCCTATCCGCGCAGTAAGAACGACCTGCTGGCCATCATGGTGGAGCGTGGCTTGGAACTACTCCGCGCTGGCGGACGCATTGGTGCCATCACGTCGCGGACCTGTTTCTTTATTTCTAGCTTCCAGATGTGGCGAGAAGAGGTAGTCCTGGGTATCGCACGCCCCGAGGTAATGGCTGATCTGGGTCACGGGGTAATGGATGACGCAATGGTGGAAGCTGCTGCTTATGTTTTGGAGAAGCAGCCATGAGCCAGTTCTTACGTTTACTAGCAGAAGAGGACAAGGTAGCAGCACTTACCTCTGTTTGCACCAAGTTTCGGCAAGGCGAGGCAGCCCCATGTTCTTTTACCGTCGCACCTGAAGCCTTCGACGCCGTGCCGGGCAAACCCTTCGCCTATTGGGTGAGTGAGGGAGTTCGGCAGACCTACCAGCGCTTACCCCAGTTCGAGGCAGGTGGCCGCACTGTTCGAGTTGGTCTGCAGACCTCCGACGATTTCCGCTTCGTGCGAGGTTGGTGGGAAGCCTCGGCTCAAGAATCAGCAGGCAAATGGTTCCCCTTCGCCAAGGGCGGTGCCTACTCGCCGTATTATGCCGATGTCTATCTGGTGGTGAATTGGGAACTAGATGGAGCAGAGATAACAAACTTCTTTGACCGAAAAACAGGCAAGCTAAATTCCCGTCCCCAAAATATAGAGTTCTATTTTCGACCTGGCCTTACCTGGACCGTCTTTACTACCAGAGCGCTTGGGGTTCGTGTGCTTCCGGAAGGTTGTGTGTTGTCTCACGTTGGGGGTGCAGCAATTTTTGAGGAATTGCCTGAGGCGAGAAAGGCCTTGGCGCTGTGTTCAAGTAGCGCTTACCGATACTTGCTGGATCTTACGCAGGGATTGGCCGACGCTGGTCGGCGTGTTTACGGTGTGGGTGCCATTGGAATTACTCCATTCTTGGAAGCATCCCATCGTATGGAAGAACTTGCTATGACTGCGTGGACTCTCAAGCGCACCCTAGATACTGTTGAAGAAACCTCGCACGCTTTCGCACTACCTGCTGCACTACGCGTCCGCCTAGGAAACTACGACCCGCCTGCGATTGAATCAGAGCTCGCCCGCATCCAGGGTGAGATCGACGCAATAGCCTTCGACCTCTACGGCTTTAGCGAGGCTGACCAGGCCGCCGTGCAGAACAAGCAGAGCGCAGCAAGCGAGGGCGATGCCGAAACTGGCACAGATGATGAAATTGATGACGCTGACAGCGATGCGCCCATCGATCACACGGCTGGTTTATTGAGCTGGGCTGTCGGCGTGGCCTTTGGTCGCTTTGACTGGCGCTTGGCCACCTTCGAGCGTGACGCACCAGCTGAACCAGAACCCTTTGATCCATTGCCCGCGAAAAGCCCCGGTATGTTGCCCGCTGGAGTGACGCCATTTCATTCACACTCAGGCATCTTGGTAGACGACCAAGGGCATCCGCATGACCTCGCGCGCTTAATTGAGGAAGTTCTCATACGCGTCGAGGTGCCCGTGCCGGAGGACGCGCGTCGGTGGCTGCAGCGGGACTTCTTCGCCTTTCATCTGCAGCGCTATTCCAAAAGCCGCCGCAAAGCCCCAATTTACTGGCCGCTGAGCACGACTTCCAGCAGCTACACGCTGTGGGTTTATTATCCCAGCCTCACCAGCCAGACGCTGTACACCGCCATCAACGACTTTGTCGAGCCCAAGCTGAAACAAGTCGGCGCAGATGTGACGACGCTGCGCAACCAGGGCTCTGCCCGCACCCGCGACGACGAAAAGCAGTTCGAGGCATTGCAATCCTTCGAGCTAGAACTAATCGAGCTGCGCGACACCTTGCTCATGCTCGCGCCTACCTACAAGCCCAACCACGACGATGGCGTGCAGATCAGCGCTGCGCCGCTGTGGTCGATGTTCCTCCACAAACCTTGGCATAAGGTGCTCAAGGACACCTGGGCCAAGCTGGAAAAAGGTGACTACGACTGGGCGCACCTGGCAATGAGCTACTGGCCAGAGCGCGTGCGTGAGAAGTGCAAGACCGACAAATCACTTGCCATCGCCCATGGCCTGGAGCATCTGTACGTCGAGCCAGAGGCCCAGCCCAAGAAGGCGCGCGGCAGGAAAAAGGCCGGAGGCGATGAATGATCCAGGACGTCAAAGCGCTGCCGGTCAGCTTCTATTTCAGCCCCGATGGGACAACATCGTTCTTCATTCCCAAATACCAGCGCGAGTACGTGTGGGGCGGCAAGAACTGGGATGCGCTGTTCAATGACCTGGAGGAGTCGCCCAGTGGGCACTTTCTGGGCTCGATCATCTGCGTGAACACCCAGCAGGATGGCATGGCCGGCGGCCTCCTAGAGCTGATCGACGGCCAGCAGCGGTTTACCACCATCAGTCTGTTGTTCTGTGCGTTCTATGAAAAGCTGAATGCCATTCCGAATCCGGATCGGCGTCTGCTGGTGGAGCTGGACAACCTGGAAAGCCGCATCTTCGTCCGCGCCTCTGGCCAGTGGCGCCTGGAACCCAGCGAGCAGGCGCAGAACAAGACCGATTTCCAAAAGGTGCTGAGCGATCTGTTCCCAAAGCAGGTGAAAGGGCCAAAGGGCTTGAGCAATTTCGGCAACCGCCGCATTGCGCGCGCCTATCGCTATTTCTGCGAGCGACTTGAAGGTCTGACTCAAGACCAAGCGCTGGCGCTGTTGGAAAAGCTTAAGGCCGCCATGTTGGTGAAGATCGAGGTGCGCAGTCACTCGGATGCTTTCATGTTGTTCGAGTCGATCAACAACCGAGGCATTCCGCTCTCGGCCATCGACATCATCAAGAACAACCTGCTGGCCGAATTGGACAAACGCCCCGACTACGGCATCGACCGGGCGTTTGACGAGTGGAAGGACCTGATCGACCTGTTGCCCGACCCGGCGGTACAGGAGCGCTTTCTGCGCCAGCTGTACAACATGTTCAAGTACCTCAAGCGGGTCGAGGTCAAAGGCTGTACGCGCGCCACGCGCTCGAACCTGATCACCATCTACGACACCCTGCTGCGCAAGCGCCCGGTCTGGCTGTTCGGCGCGCTGCAAGCCAAGGGCAAAACCTACTCGGCACTACTCAACCCTGCCGTGGCACGAGGGGAATGGGGAGACGCCGCCGCAGCTGCCTTGCAGGACCTCCAGCGCCTGGGGGCTGCGCCGGCTTACGCGTTCCTGCTGTGGGCAGGCCAGGTGACGCAGAGCCAAAAATGGATTGAGGGTGATGCAGTGAGCCGTTTGGCCGCCTTGCTCACCAAGTGGTTCTTCTGGCGCAACCTCACCGATATGCCGCCCACCCGGGAACTCGACTCGATGTTCATGGAACTGGTCGGCCACTTGCTGACGCAGATTCGAAGTGACGAGATCAAGACCCTGGACGACTTCATCCAGCAAACCAGTGATTGGCTAATGGCACGGGCGGCCCCCCAGGATGTTTGTGAGTCGCGCCTCAAGGGCGATGTGTACCTTGAGAACTACGAGGCCACGCGGTTCATGCTGTGCAAGCTGGAAGAGACACACCAAACCCGGGAAAACAGACGCGACCTGTGGGCGCATGACGCCAATGATCGTCCCGTATTCACTGTTGAACACATCCTGCCGAAGACCGAGAACTTAGGGCCAGGGTGGGTAAAGATGCTCGAAGTGGATCAGAAAGGCACTGCGGCTGCCGTTCGCGAGCGCTGTGCTCACCAGCTCGGCAACCTGACCCTGAGTGGCTACAACTCCAAGCTCGGCACGATGGAATTCTTGAAGAAGCGGGATCGCAAGAACGACCAGGGTGATTACATTGGCTACCGCAACGGCTTGTACCTGAATGCCGACTTGGCTAGCCGAGATGATTGGAACGAGGCCGCCATTACGGCGCGAACATACAAGATGCTCAAGGAGGTGATGTCCATCCTTAGCTTGCGGGGTGACAAATGACAATTGCTGAATTCATCCGCGAGAGCGTGCTGCGACCCCGACTGAAGCAGGCTGGCGCGATGGTGGTGTACGACGCCGATAGGCGCTACCGCGAGCAGTGCTTCGATTTGGCCGGCGACAAGGTTCGGGTCGTGGACGCGTCGGAGAGCAGCATCGAAAGCCGCGAGGCCGCCTTGCTGGCGCTGCGCGAGGTGGGGCACCCGCAGACGCCCGTGGACGGCGTCTTGATCTACGTGCCGCGCAGGCGACCAGATTCCGACGAGGAGAAGCAAGGAGACCCGTTTGCGCTCTACGCAGAGTGCGGCGCCGTGTTCCCGCAAGACGACGGCGATGAGTACCTGAGCCTATGCCTGCGCGCCAGGCCGGATCACGCCACCGAGATCCGTCAGGTATTCGCCAACGCATCGGGTGAGCCGACCTTCGCCGTCATCGACGCCATCGGCGGAGGCGTAAGCTGGCCCCAGCTCAGGGCAACGCTACGGGCCGACTCCGGCAGGGAAATTCTGGCTGCGCTGCTGGTACCAAGTGCCACGCAGAC
>Ga0214917_10001899_pt1 | contig 26318 bp, 21 predicted proteins | sample LL_1208_BB_MetaG_FD_177983 | JGI IMG/M metagenome (GOLD analysis project Ga0214917, IMG submission 177983) | Freshwater microbial communities from Lake Lanier, Atlanta, Georgia, United States - LL_1208_BB | ecosystem: Environmental > Aquatic > Freshwater > Lake | place: USA: Georgia | collected...
GCCGTTCCTCCCACAGTAATACCCGCACCAGCAGATGACACACCAAGAACTCCAGTGTTTTGGATCGTAGGATTCTGTGCCGTTCCTCCCACAGTAATACCCACACCAGCAGATGACACACCAAGAACTCCAGTGTTTGCTACAGTAAAGTTTGCTCCAGTGTTCGTAATTGATATACCAGAACCATTGAGTAGTTTTATAGCACCCGTTTGGGCAGTTCCAGCATTCTGGGTAATAGAAGTAACACCAGCAAGTGGATTTGCGACCAAATTTATAGTAGAACCAGTGGGTGTAATCGTAATAGACGAATTGCTTGAAATTAGACTGACATTCCCAGAAAGTCCGTTAATACTATCTACAACACCCCCGCCTCCCGCTGTTGCCCACCATAAAGTCTGTGATGATGGGTTGCGATTAAGATTACCATTCTGTAGCGATACGTAGATCACACCCAGATACTCAACTACAGCATTCACAGAATATACTTGACTCGGACTCCACTGAGTATATGCCATTCTCTATATATATACCCTACACATAAATCGGGGTGTAGGGGTGTGTAGGGTATGTAGGGCAAAATGACCCTTTTAGCACAGAGGAGGGGGGAGTGAAAAAGCGTTTTCACTTCAGAGGTCGTCCACTTTTGCCCCTCCAAACCCTACATACCCTACATTACGTAATTCCTTACGTAGTTTTTTCGCCTTTTTTCAGTGTTGTGATGTATTTACATCAGTGTAGGGTAGTGTAGGGGGGTATAAATTGTCTGCCTACATACCCTACACTCATATATTAATCCGTGTGAAGTAGTTTCGCACTCTGTTGAGTAATGACATACTGTGGAAAGTTCTTGCCAAAGCACAACCAGCGACTTCCACACTTGCGAAGTGCTTTGATGTCCTCTTCATCTACACCAACGTAGTTCTTAAGGAGATAAAGCAGAGCGTGATAAGAAGTTGCTTGTGGATATACCACAATGTGCGTCGCTTCGTTTAGAATTAACCGAGTCTTCTTGTATTGTGTCAAGTAATGCGATAAACATAGCATTGTAGTATTCGTGTGCCGTCCCATCGTTGCTAGATCATCAATCAGTTTATGAACCACCTTATCAGCGTCCCCAGTAAAGGTGTCATAATCGTCAAATATAACCATACAATCCTTGAACTCATCCAGTGAAGGGAAATCTTCTATGAGACTATCAACCGAGATGCGTTTCGGTGCGCCTCCTTTCATTGACTCTATCGTTCCGCCCTTTTCTGGCATTAACTTGCTGATTAAATAGACTTCTCGGTCTGGAAATAACTTGCGGTAATACTCGCCCAATCCTTTGGCAATATAGGATTTACCACTTCCAGACGCACCAGCAATATACCATATCTCTCGGCGTTTCGGATCGGGACTCGGAAGCAACTCAAACATACCGTCTTCATCCAGTTTAATGTTCTTCTCGTCTTTAATGTCACTCTGTATCAAGTCATAGACCTCTTTAGTCTTGCTGTCCTCGCCGACAAGACTGCTGGACGGAAGGTCTTTCTCCAATGCCTCTTCTATCTTGTTAAACACACGAACTCTATCAAGAGGTTTCAGATGACCCAGCATACGAACATACTTGGAACGATTAAAGGACTTCTTGGGTTCTTTGCCCTTGACATTCCCCTCGTGTAAATAAAGCACTTCTCCATTATATTCCCCACCACGCACTCGGGCAACCGCTCGGGCATCCTTGTCCTCTTGAAAGTTGAGAGATGGCATATCGGATTCCTTTATACTTTAACCAAAGAAATTAAACTTTTTATTGAAACACTTATCTAAAAATGGACTTTTTAACTGATTTTAGGACATTATTACGTCCTTAAATCAATCATTATTACCAGTAAAGATGCTATATTTACATTGTCAATTCAACTGGACTGCTTCTGGGAGTATTTATTGTTCTCAAAAGTTCTCTAATGTAAAATTGTCTTTCGTTCTCTCTACTATGAAGGTCACGCAGTGAATCAACCAGAAATGAAAAATCGGCATCGTTTATATTCGCCACACTCTCGGCAAAGTTATGAAGTTCTGCTCTATCCCCTACCGAGGCATCGTTGAATAGGTTTTCCAGATCAGCAATCAGTATGGGTCTGTTTGCTTCAAGAACACTGAGGAGTTCTGTTAGGATAGAGTCTCTAGTGCCACCCTTTAGTTTGCGTCGTCTTCTGCGTGATTTACCAGCACCAGTAGCACCTTTAAGGACAGTCTCAATAACCTTACCCTCTACTCCACCAGCATTAATGAGCGTTTTAGCAACATCAAGGACTTTTGCTAAACCTTCGCTGTGATACATATTATTAGGGTCGGTTATTCCTCTTACAGTTTGCCATGCCAGAGCAAGAGGATAAGGAACAGCACCCAGTTTCTGCCCTACTTCACTTATAAAATCACCAAACGTCATTATACCTTTCATTATGGGGGTAAAGATTGGGTCTTGTTGGAAACGTTCCATACGCATTGCGTGTCTGCGATCACATTCACCACGAGGAACATCCCGCTCTTTAACCAAGTCATACTTGGCATTCACATTACACACAATAGGTTCTTGATCTGGGTGTTCTCGGTAATACTGGGCATAGATTTCGTTATTATGCTTGAGAACCTCAGTTGTCCTATCAATCCGTGCTTGTTGCTGTTTATCAACAAGAGAACGTTCTACCGATGATTCTACGACAGCATTCAGAAAGTCAGCATAGGTTTTATAAGGATAAGATGCTGGTTTTACTATTTTGTTCCAACGTGATTCAAAGTCTGGGGATTCGTATTTCTTGACGAGACTATTAAACATATCACGGTTGAATCCCCAGTTCATAGTATCGTCTATTTTCGCTTTCAAATCTGGACGACGTAGTAATGCTTGAGAGAGGAAGTCATCTGACAGTCCACGACCTTTATATGACCCAGTTCTATGTCTTTTTAACTGTTTTCTTAGATCTCTCACAAGAAAATGTTGTCTTAACTCGTCTTCTTTCTTTGCCTTATCTCGTCGTAAATTATCAAAATCAACACGCGACATTGCTACTTCTCCTTTCACAACTCTGCTAATCCTTTGCTCTATTTCATCAAGTTCTCTAAATAGTTGGTCCCTCTTTTTTATCCAAGGTCTGTATTCTTTAGGGAGTGGGCGAATGTCAGATTCTGATTCGGTATAAACAAATTCTCTGAGTCGTGCGGTGATCCGACCAATGAACTGTTGGTTGTCATTAATTTCTTCTTCAAGTTCCTTTCTCCGTAACTCAAGATCTAAGATCATTTCGGCATCGCGGTCTTCAATTGCCTCTGCTATTTCTTCTTCTAATTCTTGTAAACTAACCATCAAGAACTCCCTCTCACGCTTAAAGTCTGCGAGAGTTTGCTTCAACTCTCCAATATTAGTTGACTTTAACAGTTCTGCGTCGGTTTTTTTTCCTCCATCACACCTTCCTTTACCGAGAGAATTCATAAGTGTATTTGCTTTTTCCTTTGCCTCTGCCACCGATATCCCAAGACCGGGAACATTTACTCTGCTTTCGGCAAACTTGGTCAAGTCTTTTGATATTCCTTCTAACGGAGTTCCCTTTGTTAGTTTATTGGCAATTGATTCTTGGTTAATAATTGAATCAGCAATCCCTACTACGTTATTCTTCGCACCTTGTATATCGCCCCTTGCTAAATCAACCGCTGCTCTTGCTCCCTTGTCTATCGTTGTCGCAAGGTTCTGGAAGGGTTGAGAAGCAGCGTCAACAACCCTACCCAAAACGGGGATTTCCTTTATCTTATTAAAAGCACCAGAAACAGCACCCGTTATTTTATCCCAAAACCCTCCCCCAGACAGACCCATTCCAGAATAATGCCCTTCCAGTTTCCGTCTTAAACGTTTGATCTCATCTAAGATTCTCATTGCTCCATCACGTAAGCGGTTGAACTCATCCTCTGGTATTCCTTCCGTGGTGTTAAGGTAATGTGCTATGTCTTCGTAATTCTCCTTGAGAGTATAAAACTTTAACAAGTCCTTCTCAAACTTAGACTTAACTCCGCCCTTAACATTCTTCAGTTCTTTTAACTGATCTTTCAACTCTTTTCGTGCTTTTGGAGTATTTATACTACCGAGAACATCAACCAGACGAGTATGTTCCTTTATGAACTCCTTTTTAGGAATTACAACACCTCCCTTCAGAGAATACACTCGCTTAGACTCTCTTTGGAGGAATGTCTCTAATTCATTGCCTACACGAACCAAAGGAGTCAATATCTTGCCCTTTGGTTTCTTGAGTATGTTGTTAATTTCTTGTAGTAAATGAGGTTCGTCTGCTAGATAGTCATTGAGGGTGTATATATTCGCCAGTCTATTCTTGAACTGGTCTATTTCATAACGAATGGTCTTCAATGGGGCATTGTGGTCTTCAATCAATGTTTCAAGCGTTCCAATATCTCCAATGATATGATAGAGTCGCCCCAAGTCGCTATTGAGTATAGGAGTCAGACGTTCTACTTCTTTATTATTTCCTTGGTATTTTGCCAAGGCAAACTTTCGTTTCATTGCTTTAAAGTAATTACCGTCCTTCTCATACGCAATGATATTCTCCTTTAATGACTTTACAATATCTACCTTATCTGGATTCAACGTCTTCCCACGATTATGAAATTCGTAAATAACGGAAAAATCTGTGTAGCGGTTGTTCTGGACAAGACCGATTACATCCATCTTGGAAATAATAGGCGATGAGAATGCCTCTTCTAGAGTCATTATAGAACCATCACGAAGTGTCTTTTTACCAGCAAGAACTTCGGATGGAGTCCAGCGAACAATGTGAAACTTAATCTTGGACTTGGCAAGTAATTCGTCAGTGATAGAGGGTTTGTTTTTCAACAATTCTAAAGCATCGCTCTTTTCGTCTTTGCTAATTATGCCCTTTGCGTGGAGTTCATCAATCTTCTTACGGGATTTTCCAGCATCATATTTATCCTTATCAATAACTCGCCATTCCTCAACAGATCCCGCCTTAATATCGCCTATATAGACATTCGGCATAGATTGTAGATGCTGAATCATTCGTTTGAATCGTTCAGCGAGTTTGTAAAGCGCTTCCTCATTGGTTTCATCATTCATATCCACTATTTCGTATCCATCATAGTCACCCGCATACTGTTGCGAACGCAATGACATTGACCCCAGTATTTTAAGTCCTTTTCCTTCTGTAAAAGACATTGCTTCAAGAATACGCACAGCATCCTCTGGGTAATTATCTGGAAACTTCTTGGTTACCAGAACATTACTCTTTCGTGGCATTGTTCTATATATCATACAAACATTTTATGGTCTACCAACGGAAGCAATATTACGCAACGCTCTCTGGACTCTATCTGGGTTCGTAATACGACTTTCTGGGTAAACACCACGTAGAATGCGGAGTTTTATTTCTTCGGGAATTGCTCTGTATAGGTCCATAATACCTCTTGTCCCTTTACGGGGAAGTGAGTATCCCTCAAAGTCATTTGCTACAACACGTCCATTTGATAGGCGGATCAGTAATCCGTCATCAGACACACCGAGTTCTGCTGATGCTGGTGCTGATGCTGGTGCTTCTTCTTCTTCTTCTGGTGGAGGCGCCGATGCTGATGCCGATGCTGATGCTGACGGAGGTGCTGGTTCTGATGGTAATTCTAATTCGGGAGGTAATTCGGTGGGTTTAATCGGAACGATAGGAGCACCCGCTTTACGAAGCACACGAGCAAATCCGAGAGATTTAACGAGACTCTTGGATAGCGTCTGTCTTTCCTCGGTAGGACGATTGAGGTTCTTAAACATCTCTTCGGCATATTCTCGTGCCTTCTGGAAAACCGTCAGAGCAGTCTTTAGAAGTGGTAATGTATCTGACATACCCGCTTCGTCATTTGAATCAAGGAGTGCCAATAAGTTCTCTTCAATGTTTTCAAAACCCACTATAATGTCTTCAAAGTCACTGGCATCTGCTGATACGGCATAGCGGAATAGCAATGCCATCATCTTGGAAATATCGCCAAGAACAATCTTGTCCACCTTATTGGATTCAATCGCATCAATAACATTCTGTCGTAGAAGATTGAATTCAACCTTAGAAGAGTCGCCAAACTCTGACATGTCCCGTCTACTCGCAATAGGAACAGTATCATCAACACCCTCTGTATCCAAACCCTCAGCAAGTGATTTAATTCTATCAAGGGATTTTACTCGGTCAGCGAGAACCTTTTTAGCATACTGCCGACCTTCTTGGGTGAACAGAACACCACCTTTTAATTTTGGTGCTTGAACACAGTTAAACTGCGCTCCTACAACATCCCGTCTTGCGGGATACAAGTCGCCTCCAATACCACCAGCACCCAGAGAAGGATTAGCAAACTTACGCTGGGATAAGACTGGTTTGGGCATTCCAAAGTAATTCTGATGAGATGACAACATCATTCTCTGGGCAGACTTGTTTGCTTGAATGCCGTTTAGGACTGATTGATGAGCATCACGCTGTTTTATCTCGTGAAAACGAGCGTAATGATCGTTGCCTTCTGGCAGAGTGGCATCACGAACTCCTCCTACACCGCTTTGAAAGAAGCGTTGGGGTGTTCTGTGAAAAAACTCTAACGCTTGGAAAACTGAAGGAAAGGTAATTTGAACTCCAAAATCTGCTCCTCTCTTTTTTGTATCGTATGCTGACATATTATATTTTAACTTGATAAAAAAAATTAATAGAGACCGTGTTCTTTAACATATTTTGATGCTTCAATCATAGAGCAACCTCGCTCTGCCATTACCTTCTTTACAATCTGCGCTCTTGCTTTGCGCCCATCTTCCTTTCCTTTTCCTCTTTTCGGGACAAATCTCGTTTCGTCCGCCAGAGGTGCGCCCTTTCTTCGGAAAACTTCTTTATCTACCTTTTCTTCTGCTTTGCGTAAGTCTTCAGCACTTACACGCTCAAAAGGAACTTTTGGTTCTTCGTAAAGCAGTCCGCTGGGAGGAAGTCTTCTCCGTAAAGTGTCTACTCGGTCTTTATTTACCCTTTCTTGGTATTCCTTTGCGGATTCCCATTCTTTGCGTTTCATTCTTTCTCTGTATTCTGCCACGCTTTCGCCTACATTCTGACCCGATCCACGCATTTTATTCATGATTAAATTTCCCAACGGAGAATTCCAACCACTTCCCACTTTTGGAAGAATATCCTCCCGTGGAGGTCTTTCTATATATGGTAGTGTAACTCGTGTCGTAGGCATTTCTCGTCTTAAAAGAGAACCATCTGGTCTTAAAGAACCAAAACTGCCCCCAAAAACATTCTTTATGGCGCTATTGGCATCCTCAACATCTTTAACTTTTTTATTTATTCGTCGCTCAGTGTCCGCTTTTAAATCTCTGGTAAATCGTAGCATTGGATCAAATATACCCTCGCCTTCATATTTACCCGTGCGGAGACCACCACGAGGTGATGGACTTCTTGAGCGACGAACTTTATCTACCTTGTTATAGTGACTTACAGCACTCTCCAGATCACGAAAAGGATTAGATACTCTACCAGAACCCACTGATTCTACTACGTCATCATTATCGTATAACCCAAATGCTCTCGCTTGACGCTGATCAACACTAAACTTTGCTCCTCCAATCTTACGGCGAGGATTTTCCAGATGGTCATATAGACTGTGTGCTTTGCCACCACGATACTGGGATAGACCCATTGAAGGAGTTGCGCCTCGTCCCGATAGAGGGTTCATTCTCTCCGCTTGTTCTTCCGCAGCACGGGCATCTGCCATCTTCTTTGCCATTCGTCGTCTGTATGCGTCGTGTGACATTGCTATATTCTATGTCGGGAATTTTATTTTGTGTAATGACTCCTTTTAACCAAAAAGAATTATCCATCTTATCCCATTTAATTTGGTTGAATACAGCGTATGTATGTGCTGGAATTCTGATAAGTATTCCATTTTTTGCCCAGAAATGTTTTGCCGTAGATTCCCACATACCTACCATTTTCATATTCTTTGGATAGATAATTATTCTGCGTGTAATTACGACCGATTTAAAATCTTTTCATAGAATATAAAACAGAGAATGGCAGTCATCAATGAGTTTATGTTGAATCTCACCAAACAACTAATGGAAACACGTGGAATTGCTGAAAGCACCGCCTCGGCATATATCCGCAGTCTGTATATCCTCAACAATAAAAAACCCTTCAAGACTCTGACCTTCCTACGGAATACGGATGCTCTGTTGGGTGTAATTGCCGAGTATGCCGACAATACTCAAAAGAGCATTCTTACGGCAATTGTGAGTGTTTTATCGCTCGTGAAGGATAAACCAGCGTATAAGAAACTCCATCAGTTCTATCTGGATAGACTTATGGGTAAGAAGGGTGAGATGGAGGACAAGAAGGGAGATGTAGGTGAGAAGACAGCAAAAGAAAAGGAGAACTGGATTTCGTGGGAGGAGGTCAGCAAGATACGTGATGACCTCCGTAGCAAAGTTGATGAATTCAAAGGGACTAAACTGACTCCAGAACAATACGAAACTCTGCTTCATAGTGTTATACTTGGACTCTATACTTATATACAACCAAGACGCAACCAAGATTATCTGGATATGTATGTCATCCGAGGCGAACCTTCCGAGACTACCGAGAACTATTTGGTCTTGGATAAGAAGAATAAACCGACTCATTTCGTGTTCAATAAGTATAAAACGAGCAAGAAATATGGACAGCAGAAGATTGAACTCACACCCGAACTCGTAGATGTTCTAACCATCTTCTTGAAGCATCATCCTCTCTTCAAGGGCAAGACAAGAACGGCACAGAACTTCAAGATGCTCGTAGGATATGATGGAACGCCTTTGACAGCAGTGAATAGCATAACCCGTATTCTCAATAAGGTATTTGGTAAAAAAGTCGGCAGTTCTATGCTACGACACATCTACCTATCTAGTAAATACGACATCAAGGCAATGGAGGATGATGCTTCTAAGATGGCACACAGTCTCAATGAGCAGAAGGCATATCTACGTGGAAGTGGGGAGGAGAATGAAACTGTAAATGTGGTGGTTGTCCCTACGATGGAGTAGTAATTTTGTCGTGATAATACTTGCGTAGGCGACGGTATTCTTCTTTGCGAGGATACTTCGTCATCATTTTAGTATAGAACCAGCATAAATGATAAGGGTCGTTCATTAGTGATTGGTAATCCATAATGAATTATCCTTGAGTGTTCGTTTTTAGGTAAAAAATCAATTTTACTCACTTCTCGCCAGATCAAGGAGTGCTTCTACTGCCTCAGCATCCCTTACAAGATCCGGTAGCAATCTTTCTGGTTCGCGAATTACCGCCATTAATCTTCTGCGCATTAGTGGTCCAATAAATGGGTCTGTCCTTAACCTATATTGTGCTTCCCTACTGAGTCTCATTATTTCAAGCGCATCCTTTACTGCTTGTGTTCTTAGTTCAAAAATATCTGCTCGGGAAAAAGGATTTCTGTAATTCTCTCGTGGTTCGGTTCTGCGTGGCGGGGTTCTATCACCCATTATATTATTACCCAAGATTATATCTTCTGACTATATCAGCATCCGCGGTATAAGCAGTCTTTCCTTTATCAACGAAACTAAAGACTCTCGCCATCGCCCACTGTTCCTTCCCTAACCGTGCTGAACGTGGATACTTCGTCGTGTTTGGATTCTTGCTGAAGTCCCGTTTGAGGCGGACGCTGGATAGGTTGCCCTTCCATGCTCCCACGCCTCTCTTGTAGACTTCTTGAAGTGCCTCCAATGGTAGGTCTGTTAAATCCGCCAGTTCCTCTAAAGAAAGACTCGTATCTTTGGGCAATCCCAACGCTTCCAGAACACTCTCTCGGTGAGTCTGAGGCATCTACTATTGTATTACGCCGAGATTCTACATAGATTTCAATCTGTTCTAGTCCATTTGCTTCTTCGGGTTTTGATAGATTCGCATACTCGGGTTTGTCAAACTTCTTCTGGAACTCGGCAATGACTTTTATATCAAGTGCTGGAGAAGTATCTGCCATTCTATCGTAGTGGTCTTTGGTGTATTTGAGTAATTCAGCGGGACTCATTCGGTCTGCTCGTGGTAATGACATCTGGACATTAAGAAAACGGTAGAACTTTGCGTATTGAAGAGAAGAAATGCGGTGTGCTTCTGCTCTTTTTGCCCAACCAAAATACGATGAAATGGTTGACATAATAGCAGTGGTTAATGCTATAAGTCCTACTCCCACAGATGCCATTCTAGAATCGTTAAAAAGAGACTGTGAACCAATAGATGTAGCACCATTAAGAACACCCAAGACAATAACGGGTAAATCAGTGTAATTCCTTAGATTATTGTATTTAATCTCGCATCTTTTGTGTATCCAAGAGAGTGCGTGTGCTTTCTCGCCAGTTCCAGCAAAGAACTGCTCCAATCTATCATTCCAGTCAATTTCTGGGTTTATTTCCGTCATATTCTATATTAATACGAGATTTACTGTCTTGGGCAATGGCGTTATCCAAGAACGTCATGTCCTCCTTCTCCTTCATTTGTTGTGGTGTCCTTTGCTGGTATGCTGTTCGTAATTGTTGTAATACAAACTCGGCATTCATAGGTGGTAGAAAGGACATTATCTTAGCATCCCAGTCGTTTGCTATAAATTGTAAAGGCAGACAATTATTACGTAGGTAATTCTCAATCCAGAACTCTACCCAAGCAGTTGCTCTTTCGTCAAGAGGGTGATCGCTATTTACAAAACGCCGAGCAGATGCGGAAGATATGCGTAGTTTTACCTTGGGAAACAATTGTTCCATTCTATTATTAATTAAGAATACGGAAAATGTATGGGTGTAGGGTGTGTAGGCAGACCGTTTATACCCCCCCTACACTACCCTACACTGATGTAAATACATCACAACGCTTAAAAAGGGGGCGAAAAATACGTAAGGAATTACGTAATGTAGGGTATGTAGGGTTTTTGGGGCAAAAAAGACCCCTAGGTGAAAGTGAAACACAAAATCACTCACCCCTCCTTCTGTGCTAAAAGGGTCATTTTGCCCTACATACCCTACACTACCCTACACTGCGCCCAAGACTCACTCATCCAGCAAATGGAGTCTCACCAAACCTTCACGCAGTTTTGGCACGTTAATCCTATAAACAACTCCAGCACCCGTTCTTGTCTTTGATCCTACCGCCTCTCCAAACGCATACTCATCGTCGCTGTATTCTGCTGTTAATACCTCGCTCATACTCGTCCCGAACAGTGTTTCGCTCATAAGATTCTCACCTCTCCCGTGATCATCACACCACATTTTATATTTGTTGTAGAGTTCCTTACCACTGTATTGGTTGTCCAGTTTATGAACCGATGCCATCAACCACTTGTATATGGAACTCGCATTCAGTCGTTTTATCTCCTTGTATGCCTTGGTAATGGGACGGCGAATACTGAACTCGTTAGGAGAGCAGTATGTATCAACACGAGATAGATACATATAGAATGCCCGTTGGACTCGTGGGTCATCCATCGCAGACTTGAGTGGGTTGAAGTAGTCTGGGTTATTACGAAACTCTGGATTCACGTCAAATGCTGTAAATCGTCTGTCGCCGTTCTTTATAGGCAATGGATTCGCATTGTTGGAGCAAAACATGAACCTCGCATAGTCTCGCACAAGATACTGATTAACCCCTTTCCTATTCACAAGATTGACCTTACTGGTGATGAGTGCCTTCAATAGATCAATGAACTTGTGATTATCCTTCCCCGTTGCTTCCTCAATTACAATAAGGAGTTTGCCTTCAAGGACTCCATTGAATGTAGAATAGAGTTCATTGTTGTTGCTGATCATAACATAATAGTCCTTACCTAGAATACGATTGCCGAACCAATCCAGAAATAAGTTCTTGCCCGTGCCACCGCCTTCAAAGAGAAGACCCCCCATATCTCGCAAGAATATCCCCATCTCACTCTTCATCTGGGGCATCTGTATGATATTTGCCAACCACTTTACGGCATAGTCAGCATACCCGCTGGTTAGGATGTCAAGGTGGCGTATGATTGGTTCTATAAGTCCATTAATCTCATCATCTGCTACATCTATATCAAGTGACTCTGCCTCAAAACCATGGAACAGATTGAATACTGTTGGAGGACAAGAATCACGATCTGGGTAAAAGTCTGCTCGGTCGTAATCACGACGCTGGGGGTCTTCAATCCACTCCTTGAGAAAGTAGAACTTCTTGCCCTCTGTGTCCTTCCACCACAGATTCTTAAATCGTATCTCGGCATCCTTGAACTTGTGGATTACGATATTTCCCCCATCAGTAATGCTGTGGATATTTGTCCCAATGAGGTAGTTTCTCTTTTCAAACTCCCGCTTCATTACTTCATAGGGACTGTTGTCAATCTCTGGAGGAGTCCAACCGCCGTTCATATCCTTGACGGCAAGGGTCATGTCGTATCCAGTCTGTTTCAGCACGAATTCAGCACCTTCACGCAGAAGTTCTGGTGGGAACTCTGCCTCACCATCAAATTTGCGAACGCACCCGCCGTCATGGATAAGAACATCCAGTTTGCGTCCCTTGGCAATGAGGAAGTGGTCTAATGCCATCAAGCACTTGCGTTCTTCCGTCTGTAGCAACAATGACATCAGAGCAAATTGCCCATTCGGTCTTTTATCAAATGCCTTCTTGTCCTTTCCAGTCTTGATCTTCTGGAACTCCTTGTTCTTGTTCCAGAGATGCTCTGCCAAGTTCTTGGATTCCGTCTGGAGTCGGCGAATGAACGGAATACTCTCAAGGGATGGATTGGGCATTGATGAAGTCACATCATCACGGGCAAGGTGTAGTTCACCTCCATAGAGTCCAGTGGCAAGGACAATCGTCTTGGCAAACCATCGCTCGGGATGGACAAGGGCAAGAATCCGTGGGCGGTCTGTGATCAACTCAGTAAAGGCATCGCTTCGTAGTCCAGCATCGTCCATCAACTTCTTGGCGATGCGGAAGTGGGCATTTTCAAAATCAACGTCAAAGTAATGCTTTCGTAGGAGAGGACGACGCAAATCCCAGCGAATAGTCCCGAGACCTAGTTTAGGATACAAACGACCTAGTCCGTAGGAACTCACGTTTGAGGCGAGTTCGTAATGAACTGCTGATGTAGATGGTGCTGTTCTACTGGTCTTGAAATACTTTGACAGCATTGCTCGGTCGCCAGAATTAATCCGCTCATCACGAACCATTTTTTGAAGCATATCCTCGTCAAAGAGTTCCTCTCTCACGATAATATGGGGAGTCATTAGTGTGGTGGTAATAATCTCAGTGTTTGACATCTTTACTTAGAACAGAGAAAATAGTTTTTGGACTTTTTTACTCAAGACCTTTGGCGGGGTGCCGGGGCGAGACGGTTCAATTTTTAGGCGACAACCCTACACACCCTACACGGCATTCGTTTTTTTTAATTGAAAGACAGAGTAATAGGTTTGTGTTCTACAATTATATAAGGACTAAAGGAAACCTTCTTCTTGCGACCAGACTTTATCTTGGTCTCGGGTCTTGGTTGTGGTGAGGTCAGCGTAATGCTCTCCATTATACTATATAATATACTATATGTAATGAAAAAACATTACGCTTTTCCGTGTTTAGGGTTTATGTAATTCTTTATTATATATTCTTTATTATATATTAATGGTGTGGGTGCTTCTTACGGCACACAGCACAAGACCACTTGGGTTCGGTGCGTGATGCTTCTTTTAGTGTGTTCAAGCATCCCCTACAATAGAAGTGTCCGCAGTTTGTGATTTCAAGTCCAGTTGTCTCAATCATATTCATACAGATGGGGCAATCCCACTTTCTACGAAGTTCATCTGCCATCGCTTTGAACTCGTCCTTGATATGCTGTGGGAGTGAATCAGATGTCACTGTGTTGATGCGATTATATTGGTTGTGTGCGAGTTCCAAGTCATCTCGTATGGTAGAGTAATACTTTGCCCAAGCAAACTTCATACGCTTCTCCATAGTAGTCAGTTGGATTCGCAGTCTATCCTCTGCCATTCTCGTGTATAGTCTTGCGTGGGGTGTGTAGGTTTGTTGGGTTTGTTTTCGTGCTTGTTCCGTGTTGATGGAATTGACGATTCAATTTTCACTCCTTCTGCCCAGTGAATGAATTGACCCCTACACGCCGAGCATACATTAATAGTCGTTCTCTTTTCTTCTCCTCTTCTGATTGCTTCTTGATGAGCGATGTAATCCACACTAAGAAGACTAAGAATAACTTGATGAAGTCCATTGTGTGAGATTGAAAGGGGCGGAAGTGGATTCAATTTTTTCGGCGCTAAAAAATCAGTTGCGGAATATAACAATCATACTTGGTTTTGGTGAAGGGGATCTCTTATCGGGGTTTGTTGGGTCAATAAACTTGACTCGCCCCCTTATAAAACGCAGTTCAGCATTACCATAAATGTATTCGTGGAATGCTATCGTGTCTGTAATAGAGTTGATTAACATTACTACAGTCTTGCCCTTCTTCCATTCATCGTATGCCTTCTTAATCCACTTAGCAGTTGAACTATAGGGAGGATTACAGAACGTTGATGTTCCCCAATCGGAAAGTAATCCATCTGTATCGCCTTCTTTCCAGTCAAGGGGGCAAGGGTCGTAGTTAAACTTGAACTCAGCATTCAATGGGTCATATACACTGGGAGGAGTTCCCCACTTATCACTCTTGCTCTTTGGCATGTAAGCAGTCATCTTATTTTTGCTGGTTATATAATATTACCTTCCAGTTTGGACCGGTTCAATTTTTTTTCGGCGGAAAAAATTGAACCGTAAGCGGACAATTTGTATTGAGTAAAAAACCATAATTACACATCGTAATAATCATAATTACACAAAGTAAAAAACAATAATTACATAAAAGTAAAAAACAATATTACGGATTGTATATTTTTATGTAAAAATCAATTGATTTTTACCGGTTTTTATATGAATTGTAATATTGTTCTTTACTTTTATGTAATTATTGTTATTTACTTTGTGTAATTATGATTATTACGATATGTAATTATGGTTTTTTACTCCCCGAACCCGTTTGACAATCTTAGAAGTCCTCATCAAACTTCAATTCTTCCACACGGTTCTTTATAAACGCATACTCGCTTACCTTATGTTCAAAGAAATTGGTCTTCCCTTCCATTGAGATCAACTCCATAAAGGGAAACGGATTGGTGGCATTTGGATATATCTTCGGTGTCCCCAACTGAACTGCCAATCTGTTTGCCACGAACTGGATATACTCTACCATTAATTTTTCATTCATTCCTATGAGTCTTACTGGCAATGCTTCAGTAATGAATCGTGCTTCTATATCAACTCCATCGCTGATTATCTTATGAACTGTCTCTATCGGCAATGGATTGAACTGCTTATATAGTTCAACAGCAAACTCGCAATGGAGTCCTTCGTCTCTTGCTATGAACTGATTACCTAACCCAAGGACGGGGCAAAGACCTCTGGACTTCAACCAAAATATACTACAGAATGCCCCACTGAAGAATACACCCTCACACACAGCAAAGGCAATCAGACGAACACGAAAGTCCTCTGGGGATTTTATATACTGGATACACCAGTTTGCCTTTTCCTTTATTGCTGGATACTGGTGAATAGCATCAAAGAGTCTGTGTTTCTCTTCCTTGTCTTCCACGAATGACTCAATCATATTGGCATAGACTTCACTGTGAATACCCTCCATAGCAATCTGGAATCCATAGAAGAGTTTGGCGATGGGTGACTCTACTTCACGGTAGAATCTCACAGCAAGGTTCTCTGCTACGATTCCATCGCTTCCAGCAAAGAAAGCAAGGATATGCTTTATAAAGTATCTCTCATCATCGGTCAGTTTCTCAAAGTCCGTCTTATCCCGTAGAAGCACTTGAACTTCGCCCGAGACCCAGAATGATGCTACTGCCTTCTTATAGAGTTCATAGAGGGGTTCGTCTTTCGGGTGGATAGGGAGGAGGCAATAGGACATCCGTGTATAGAGGCAAGATTATATTCAAATGGCATAATTGGAAATAAGCAACTCTTTTCTATTTTTACCGCCAACATCGGTGTTGCTTCTTGCTTTCACAATGAACCCACGAGCATAATACCCTTTGAATAATCGTCGTGTGTTAGATGAGTCGTTTATACTCAATAACCATTTGCCTTTTACCTTGGATAGAGTATCCTTGAACTCTTCAAAGTCAAACTTTCCGTGTTTATATAATCTTTCTGAGTCTTCATAAGGAGGGTCTAAGTAAAAGAAGGTTTCGGGACTATCATAACGCTTTATGACTTCTTTGTAGTCACTATTGAGTATCTTCACGCCTTCCAATCGTTTTTGGTAATCATCTATATACTGGAGTTTGGAGTAAGGGTTGTGTTTTTTGTATAAATTACCTTTTCCTATATTACCGAATGTATTACAATACTTCAGCACCTTCTGCGTCAAACGCCCAACATCGCTTGTTTTTGGTTTCTCGTAATACGCTCTCTGTTTCGCCAAAGTGGTGAGGTCTTGTGGGAAGTCCCTTGACTTGACGGACTTGACTAGTCTATATCCTTCTATTATGTCTGAATCCAAGTCATTGATGACTTCTGTTTCAGTCGGTTCTTTGAACCAGAACACAGAACCGCCACCTATAAATGGTTCTACATAGGTGTCGTATGTTTCTGGGTCTGGGAATCGTTTATATACCTTGTCAAGAATATGTTTCTTTGCTCCCATACGGCAGAACAGTGGTTTTTTATAGCGAAGTTCCTCCATTATAATCTATACTTCTATCTTTTTGAGGTGACGATACGGAACAAGGTATGTCCGTTTGGGAGCGTCGTGGCAGTCAGTTCTTTGACCCCTTTGGTAGTCTGCCACTTCAAAAGTGTCCCAGAGTGACGGGGTGTATTTAAGGTAGTAGAGTCCATCAGTGTAGTTCCATACGATATAGTAATCTCTGCTGGGATCTGCCCGTGCCTTTTCAATCTTGTTTGCCCCAACAAGAGCAGTATCATACTTATTATGAGGTATGCGTCTTGATTTTAATTCCATTGAAATGGTTGCTCCAGTAAAATCAATCTCGCCGTAGGTATTATTCGTCTTGACTAAATGCTGACCGAAATACTTGATAAGGCGAGGCAAAATCTGTTCTTCTTGTTTGATTCCAAACTCCAAGTCATTCTTCTTTGAGGCGGGGAAGTATAGGTGCTTATCCAACATTTGTCGTATATATGTTTAAGTGAGATTTTTTTACTGAGGCGAACGCACTGCTTTTTTTTGTGTCTCAATAACAAGATGACACACACGGCAGAACACGAGCATTTAACCGGACAAGGTTATAAACTCCGCAAAGCACCAAAAAGAGAGTTGTATTGGGTCGTCTCTAAAGAAACTGGAAAGAAGCACTCAAAAGAACCACTGCCTCTTGAACGGGCAAAGGCACAGATGAAGGCATTGTATCGTGCCATGCGAGAATCTGGTGAATTAAAAGGTGGTATAACACGTGAAGAATGGAACGGGATGCTACACCAAATTAACAACAATTTCGTGGAAGTCGTTGATGGGGAACGTAGAATACGTCCAGAAAATAGGGGAGATGTTATACGATTGTTAAACACAATTTTATTTCGTTTATCTCCAGAACAAACACTTCGTCGCGAGGATATTATTCGGGTATTAGATGACCTAATAAGACTTCTTGTGACTACGAACGCATTAAGACTTCCTTGGAACGAACTTGAACATCTGTTGTTCGGTTTGTCATACCGACCAGATGAACCAGAAATAAAATACATGTTTCCTCCAGCAAGAATGTATGGAAGAGGAGATGCTCCTCCGAGAAGCGTATTCTTTCAATTCGCAAAGCAATCCTACGAACAAGCACCAATGCCAGTAGTTGGGGATTTTGAACTCATAGATAGCAGTCCAGAACTAAAAATCTATAAACACAAGAGCGACAATACTATCGTTGCTGCTATTCGTGGAACAAAACCCACTGAAATCGGAGATTTGAAAGCAGATGCGCTAATTGGTCTATCATCTTTGCCCATTTCAGATAGATACAAGAAAAATGCCAAACAACTAATGGAAGTCCAGAAGAAATACCCACAATCACAGTATGATTACTACGGAGTCGGTCACTCATTAGGAGGTGCTATTTTAGACGAGTTTATCAAAGACGGTCTTGTCAAGAGCGGAGTATCCTATAACCCAGCAGTCCAACCAATAAACTGGAAACTACATTTACCTAATAAGCGAGTGTATATGGAAGATGACCCTCTTTACCTAACAATGGGCAAACGATTAGACGATACTCCAGAAATACGAAGTCGCAAGAAGAAGACTCTAGAACACATCATTGGGTATGTTCCGTATGTAGGCAAGGTCTATGGTTCTCTAGAAGCGCACAAGTTGGACAACTTCGTCGGCGGCGGTTACCACAAAGAACTGTTCTCAAGATTACTGGATCAAGTAAAACGAAAACTAGGAAGACCGTTCACACTTCATGAAAGCGCTTTTATCCTCCGAATAACTGAAGCACTATATACTCAATTGAGAAGATTACCAAGTGGTGACGATCGGAAGTCTGATCTGGTTCATGACGCTATTGAGGAAATACTAGAAGAACTGATTCCCAGAAAATTCCGAGATATACCAAGAGGAAGCACTGATTTTCTTACAGCAAAAGAAATAAAAGATGAACAAGAAATGGTTGATTTTGGAGATCAGTTTGAACGTGGTCTCTATTACACGGCGGAGTCGTTTAAAAAATTAGGAAACAAACACCCTTTAACAAGAGAACCCATTAGGAAGCACACGATATATTACGCAAATTTAGTTGGAGAAGAGGGCAGAGCAGAAGGCAGAGCAGAGGGCAGAGCAGAGGGCAGAGCAGAGGGCAGAGGACGTTTGCGTTTACTAAAAAAAAAAGTTTGACCCTACAGCAACAAATCTCTGATGCTGGATTAACAGCAGAGAGTTATTTGCGTTTAGCAAGACAATCAGCGAAAGCATCTGGGTATAACCCCGAGAACCTTCAGTATTCCGATAAACCAACCCATAAACTTATGATAATGACCGACGATGGTAAAAAAGTCCATTTTGGTCGTGTGGGTTATGGTGATTTTATTTTGTGGAAATCTCTTGAACGTTTGGGGAAGGCAAAAAAGGGGACTGCTTTATCAAAGCGTCGTATATTCCATTCTTCACATTCAAAAATAAAGGGTAATTGGCGTAGCAATCACTTTTCGCCGAACAATCTGGCATTAAACATATTGTGGTAGAATAAGTCTCTGTGCGTTCAGCGGGAGGCAACGGACGAATAATATAATCATTACAACAATCCATTGTATTATTATACTATTGTAAAGAAGTTTTTTTCATTTACAACGAGAGGACACAATACCGAATTTTAGTTTTTTGGCCCGCAACAGTGGGGTTATTACAAGTAAACACAACTTGGTCCGCTCCCAAAGTCGTTGTCTGTAAAACACCACCACCACCAGCGGGGGGGACGGACACGTATGCCGTGACGAATCCAGTCTGAGTCGTTAGACCAGTTACCGTCACAGTTGCCGTATTGTTTCCAGCAGTTCCACTTGTTTCTACTTCAGCGACACGAGAAATCTGTGAAACGGGTGTTCCTTGTAGAAGACAAGCACTTGACATTATATATACATTCCAGAGATATTTTTTTTAGTGATTACATCAGTCGTGACATGAGCGACTTTTTGCGACCACCCGTCCCGCCACCCGTCCCGCCACCAGTGCCGTATCCTACTTTACCTAATATATCCTTTGCTTGACCAAGGGGTCCGTCACTCGGAAGCAGAGTCTTGAGGGCAGAGATCTGTGGTTTCGTCTTCTCGTAGAAGTCCTTTGCTTGATTGAAGGCGTTTGACAATGAACTAAACGACAGACCACCAACCATACGCTTCAGAGTGGAACGAACCGCAGAAGGGGCAGAAGGAGCATTGATAATGTCTTGCTCTGACAACACACCCTTGATGATGCGTGACGACCCACGGATAGATTCAAAGAACCCACTGTTTGCCGTGATCACAAACAACTGCGCATTTACAGCAGATGACGTTGTGTTGCGTAGACGGACATTAAACTGTAGAGTAAAGTTCCCTACGAGTGACGGTGCTTGACCCGTCTGTAGCGTCAGATCCTTACTGGGTTTTAGGACGAGCATACCGCCCACCAGAGGAATCTTGCCACCCGGAACGTGACCAGCATAAGCGCCAGAAGCACTACGACCAATTCCACGCCAAGTATCCCAGTCCATATCTAGACCATTCTCCACAGACATGGCATACAACTGCTCTGCCGTAGCAGATGACAGCAGACCACTGAAGTTGTCAAAGTTGATGGTCAGCGGGGCAGATGATTCTGTATCCAGAGGAACCAGATAATCACCATCCGTCTGTGCCAATGTCTGCGGTTTAGCGTAGATGATGAGCAAATCTGGGATCTGAGGCAGAGTGATTGTCTGCGACTGAACCGTCTGGACATCTGTTCCACTTCCCGCTGCGCCGAATGCTTGTGCGGGTGTGATGAAACGAGGGAATTCCATGTAAGGAACGACGCTCTTGGGCGGTAGGGGAACGTCTAGACTGGGAGTCAAAAACTGGACGTTCATGGCAGAGTTTGAAAACGGGGCACTCGCAGTTGCGTTAAACGCTACTGCAGAGACCGTGCGACCTCCACGAGTTGTGGAACGAACCACACGAGATACATCAGAGTTCATGTTTAGAATTATCTGGATGTTGTTGATGCCAAACAGACCCGTGTCATCCGCATGTTCCTCAGCAAAAACGAAAGGCGAAATGACAAGTTTCTCCGTGCTTGTGAGGACTACATACACGGGAACAGACACACCCGCTGGGATAGGCGTAGCACCCACAACCAGAGACTGGTCTGCCGTAATAGTGAGTTGATAAGTATTGGTATCTGACCCTTGAACGTTGAAATTCTGAGGAGTAATAACTCCAGTAGGTGTTGAATAATTCCAGCGGGAATATGCTCCGTTAGGGCGAATATCGTAATCCTTACAATCTACGGAAGATGCCAGAGGGTTGTTTAGCGCACCATAAGCATCGTTATACTTAGCATAGGTGTCCAACATAGTAGGGCAAGTTCGCTGTAGGCGGTTCTGCTTGTAGTCAGTCAGACGGAGAACTTGCTGGAGAACATCTTGCGTATTGATCACACTCGTCGTGTCGTTGATCGTAGCAGACGTAGTATTCACCATCTGAGTCAGCGGAAACGCTGAGAATGCCCAATCTGATCCCGCTACTAAAACGGGTGCGCCACTTGGTAGTGCTGCGCCACTGCTGTTAGCAACCGTCATCTGGAGATATGCCGTGGAAGTCCAGCGTATGTCACGTCCGACATAGACATTTTCGCTCGGCACGTATATGTTATACGTGTGCTGGGAGGAGGTCTGGGAAATTGCCAAGAACGGAGCGTTCGTCAGCGACAGAGCGCCCTTTTCTACAGCGTATTTCGGACGGGACTGAACGATACGGGAGTCAAAGACTGCCATCTTCTCAATATCTGCGCTCATCTTATATTCATAGTGAAGAGTTTATTTTTTTGAATGATTAATCCGTTCTGTATCCAGCAACTCTCTTGTGACGGAACATCATCTTGATAGACACGCTTGATAGATTGAACATATTAATCGGGTATAGATTGTTGTCCAAGCGGTTCTTATAAAAGACTTGAATATCAATGTTCCGTATGTCTTGTTTGGATGCTGTAAAGTCTGACAAACGGTATTCGGCAGAAGGAGCATAGTAGATGAACTGACGGTAATCATCAGCACCATCCAGTTGCTGGTCAAGAGCAATGTCAGTAATGATAGGTTGGAAAGCATTTTGCGTGGTTGCTGTAGAAGTTCCAATGTTGCTCTCACCAAGAACCAAAGGTTGTCCGGTGCTTTCTGTCTTGACTGGAATGAGTGAAGTTGTAAATACAATGCTGGAAATAGGTGACCAAAGAGAATCAATAGACTGGTAGTCTTGCTCCATTTGGTAGTATACACTCTGGTTTGCTACTGGAACAAGACCCAGCGGGGCAGCGCCAGAGTATGGGGCAAGACGATAATCTACGAGATTCTGGTAGAACTTGTTAATAAATAGCATTTCAAAAGTGTAACCAGCGGGGGCGGGAGGAATTGCTGGTGTTGGCGATGGAATGTTAAATCCCGTAATATCTGTGCGGTTGTAATACTCCACTGGAAAGTTTGCAAACAAACCATACATATTCGTGTTGAAAAACAGACGGAATTGCGGTGAAGTCTGTGGCGTTGCGGGAACAGTAAAGTTTGGCGGTGTTGCTACAGAGGCACTCCAGTTAGGAGCACCCGTATTCGGTAATGGTCCTAATGCTGGGACATTGACAAGTGCTTGGTAGTATGTTCCAAGATAGTATACATAACTTCCCGCTTGATAAGGCAAAGCATTATCATAATCCGCTTGGTTCGTGACGGGTGTAAAACCCACGATACGCTGACCAAACCCGTCTGAATCTCCCCAAATACTAAAACGCTTTGTTGATGAACTAAAAGTAATCTGGGGCGTATTTACATCGTTCTGGAAGTCCGTAAATGTTGGATAAGGAAACTGTGCGAGAGAACCATTCCGTGTTGCCCATTCATTCTGAAATTGCTGGTATGTTCCTTCATCTGGATCTGCTGGGGTTAGAGCAGAGTTTGTTCCCGCATTATGGCAACCAACTAATCCAGCATTAAACCACGTTAGTGCTTGGTTGTATGTTGTGACCCAATAATATCTGGACGTTAAGTCTTGCTGTGATAGAGGACTAACTGGAATTGGAGCGACAAGTGGATTGGTATACTCTGATTCATAGCGAATTACCGATGGTTTCGGGAGTATAGTGTATGTTTGCGTTGTGCCATCTGCCATATTCCAAGTCTGCTGGTATGCTATGGCAACCTTGTATGTAGTTAAATCGGGATCGGGTTGTCCAGTCTGGATGTTCGGGATAAACATCGGTAGATCACGATTCGCACCATTCATCGTAAAGCGGATTATGGAGAAATGATACTTTGAAGCATCTTTGACAAGGGGAGCGTCACGAGTTTCATTGAACCGAATAGGTGGGTCGGGCAGTGCCAATCCAGATTGGTTTAAATCACTAGTCCTATTGTTAATAATATCGCAATTGTAGTAGACGTAGTCTGGTTCTTTAGCAGAACCTCCTTCAAACGATGTCGTGTATTGGTATGCCATTCTATATATCATTATCACATTATTATTTACCAATCTTCTTATAGGTCACTCCAGACACAAACAAGTCTGGAGACATTTTACTCTTTTCTACTATGCTATAATATTCTGGTAAGGAATAGGGAGCGTAAAAGAGGCGAACAGCACAATGTCGCCCACATGTTGCAATACTACGATTATCCTTCTGGAATTGGCAATTATTGTAATAAACGGGTAATCCTTTTGCTCGTAGGAGTTTTGTTAAATAAGGTTTGTCCATATCAAGTTTCTTTAAGAAAGGCATGGGGACATCATCTACGACGTGATTAGGAGACTCGCCGTAGGGGTCAAAGAACTCAATAGAATCGGGTCTGCGTATCATACAGCACCAATGACCGCTCGTTGGACTGCTGTTTAGAAACAGAATCATACATCTGCCCTTTTCGTCAAACACGTCATCTATATCAGAAACATTTTTTAGTTCTGGATACGGGATTATGGGTATGTCGTTCCCTAGTAATTCACGTAAATCCGAATCACTAAGAGCATACTGTGGAACACGCTCCAATTTATTCATCTTATTATGTGGGCATATTATATAAGATGTCTGCGTCTTTTACCAATTGGTCACCGTCTGCGTGGTATAATCCAAACGATTTGGTTCAGTATGCGGGACTCAATTGGATATGTTCTGTTCAAAACAGAGGTATTCCACCCAACTCTTCTACTTTCTATTGGTCTTTCTTTAATGGTGGCGGTGGTGGCGGTGGCGGACAAACCCTCTCTCTTGTAGGAGATAATATCACACTCTCGGGTGGGGGCGGGACAGTAACAGTAGGGAATGCTTCTTCCGTATCATCAGTAACTGCTAAGACGACCGATCAATCCTATAGTGGTTCTGTGACAGATTTTGCTAATGGAGTAACGGCAACTACTTTTGACGCACGTAGTGATGTAATAGCACGAAGCAACTTGCTGATTGGTGTTCTACCGACGCAAACGAACGTAGGCAATGAACTCAGTAGTCTTAATTCTCAAGTAAGCACGAATACGACGAACATTGCTACGAATACCAGCAACATCTCAAGTCTTCAGACAAGAGTTGCGTTTCGTGACACGACTGAGTTTTATGTATCCAATAACGGCAATGATACTAGTGGAGATGGTTCAATACTCAACCCTTATTTAACAATCCAGAAGGCAATCACACAAGCGGAGTTAATTTCATCAGTTACGCAGATCTGCTTTGTCTTTGTATCTGGAGGACAATACACAGAAAACTTGACATTTAATAAGGGATATGTTGTTCTTGTGTCCCAACTGAATACCCAAACCATCACAGAAACAGTAGAGTTAATCGGAACAGTATCAGTGGGACTTAACACGGGTGTAGATGACTTGTTTAATCGTGTCGTTGGGTTTATGGGGTTTCAGTTGGGCGGTCAATTAACAGACACATCAGTATACAAACATTCATTGTCATTCCAAGATTGTCGTTTCTACGTTCCAGATAGAGTAATACTTATTAATGGATCTGCGTCAGATATACGACTCTTTATGACGAACTGCGAAATATCACACTCGGTGGTTGGTGGAACAAATCCTATGATTGAATTCAATGCTGGGGCAACCGAGATAGAACGATGTGATATAACTGCTCTGGCAAATGTTCCTCTGATCCGTGTTGCGGGGACTGGGACTATCGCTCGTCTCGGATTGTCTGCTTTAACAAGCACAACAACGTCTGCTACAGCGCAACCAATAATTGAAGTTACATCTACTTCAACATCGCCTCATTCTGTCGGGAATAGCACCTTTACATATACCAGTAATACAAATAAATCGGCAAGTGCTACGTCGTGTGCCATTTATAACAATGGGATTGCTGGGGCGAATTATATACTTACATACGATCAATTTAATCTAACGGGAACGAATAATACCAACCATTGTGTTGTCAGTGCGTCTGGAAAACAAGCAATCGTTTCTGCGTTTAGTAATTGCGCCCCAGCAAGTGCGCTCGGGTTTACCTTTACATCTAACATAATGACTGGTAAATCTCCGGGAGCAACATACTTTGCTTTCAATGCCGTCAATTGAGGACAGTGTAGGGTATGTATGCCGAAAGTGGGGGTCTATCTAAGAGGTGGACGAGTGAGAAATGGTTTTTCTCTCGTCCTCTACTTCTCTAAAAAGGTCGTTTTGGGGGTCATACCCTACACTACTGGATAGGTGATATGCTTACAGCGATTCCATACCATCCCAATCTGCTGTTAGGGAAACCAGCATTCTTTGAGAACGATACGTATAAAAATGAAGATGAATTTGTGTAATCAACTCCTTTGACCAATACTTTTGTCCCGTTCAAGTATTTGTATGTAGAGGGGTCATCACCACCATTACGTTGGGGCGAAAAAACATACCATCCTATTGTCCCCGCAGCACCACCTCCATCTGATTGGTATGAATTAATAACATACGAGTTATTGTTTTGATCGTTGGTAGTATAGTAAGAATTCACTGAAACTAGTAGTCTGTTGAACATAATGAGTTCTAAACCAGTGTTTGGATCAACAGTGCTGATGTTAAAAGTAAGACCTAGACCAGCACCATCCACATTAGGAGCATTATTTAAATTACCACCCGCATCAAAACCAGTCTTTGAATTATACAAAGACAGAGCAGACAAGGACGAATAGGTCTTGCTTTCTACATTTATTACGCCCGCAGAAGGGTTCGTAATTGCCAAACTATTCCCACTGGATTGTAGTGTTGTAGAACCCGTTTGGGAGTTTATACTCAAGACTCCAGTGTTTTGGATCGTAGGATTCTGTGCTGTTCCTCCCACAGTAATACCCGCACCAGCAGATGACACACCAAGAACTCCAGTGTTTTGGATCGTAGGATTCTGTGCCGTTCCTCCCACAGTAATACCCGCACCAGCAGATGACACACCAAGAACTCCAGTGTTTTGGATCGTAGGATTCTGTGCCGTTCCTCCCACAGTAATACCCGCACCAGCAGATGACACACCAAGAACTC
>Ga0214917_10001900_pt1 | contig 26302 bp, 25 predicted proteins | sample LL_1208_BB_MetaG_FD_177983 | JGI IMG/M metagenome (GOLD analysis project Ga0214917, IMG submission 177983) | Freshwater microbial communities from Lake Lanier, Atlanta, Georgia, United States - LL_1208_BB | ecosystem: Environmental > Aquatic > Freshwater > Lake | place: USA: Georgia | collected...
CCAGGAGGTTCGATCATAACGAGCCCGTGGATCCCATGCTCCAGCTCATGATGGTGCTCCCACCGAGCGACCAGAGGGAGATGGTGCCACCGGTGCTCCACATGATGAACAACCCGGAGCACAAGAAGTACTTCCCCGACCGCGTCGAGATTGACATGTCGGGCAAGAAGAAGGACTGGGAGGGCATCCCCATCGTGCCCTTTGTATCCATCACCGACTTTTGCCGGTTCTATACCGCCCGAAAGAAGATGATCCCCATCGCGGACGCACGACGAAACATTCGAGGCAAAACCTTTGTCTACACCGCAGGCACCTGCTCCTCTCTCTGATCTCTTAACAACATACACTCTTAAATACTTTTTTAAATAAGGTATTTAAGGAAGGTTTTTTTTAATTATGTTCGATGATAAAGACATGGGAGAAGTCGGGTTGTGTCTTGTCGTATTTGCTGAGACGCGAACCTAACCTTGAACTCATCTTACCAGATGATGTCAATCGGCTTGACGCGAACGAGGTGTGCCACATGCGACAATCTTTCCTGGATATAAACACGCATCGTTGATGTGTGCAGATATGTTGACCAGGTTCCACGGATACTGGTAGCGGCGGCATTCCATAGTTCAGTGAGTAGTTATCAACAGGGTTGAAACCAACTTTAGGCCGGCTTAAGAAGTTGTTCTTAAGCCGTATTAAAGTTTGATGGGGGTTGGTTTCAACCCCGCCGTTACGGGTTAATTTTGGATTTCATCGGATCTCCTCTCCTTCTCTTCAAACCCACCTTAAGGATTAGGTAGATCCTTAAGTGTCATCAAAGTCGAGTGAGGTGTGGGCTTGATTAGAAAACAGTCAGATTAAGGAATACCCGATCATCCAACAAAATGTTAACGGTAGAGAAGAGGGATGGAAAGATTATCATTCCGGAATCCACAATGGTTGGCATGGGCTTCACCGAGAAGGAACTGCGCATCATGAGCGGGAGGTTTTACAAGAAGATTCATGCGTGGAGGGTGGATGAGCGGGGTTTTTGGGACGAGATTTCTCGGAGGAACATCATCCCTGTGGTTCTGTCGAATGACAACAAGGGCAGCCCCGTATCGTGGCAGCTCAAATCGAAGGAGCATGACGAGGCATCGACCTATCGGGACTGCGATCCGGTGCTCAGGGATTACGTGCGATCCCTCCTGCTGCACAGGTCGGGCATGCCCCCTCCCTCGGGGAAGGGCCACACGTAGGTGTAGGATCCGTACCCGTTGATCCGGGTGCGGAGGACGCCGGCGATCATCTCCAGGAGATCCTTGTTCTTGTCGAGGAATGCATCCAGCGCCGTGCCCCTGATCCCGGGGACACCCGTGCACGACTTTCTGGCGAGGTAGATCCTCACCAGCACGTCCGTGCACACACCGGGGTTCTCCATCATCTTGACGACAAGACTATCGCGATCGACGGCCTCGGGCGATCCGAGGTTGCGTATGACGACCGGGCCGGGGACGTAGAGCGGGGTATACCACCTGACCAGGGGGCTGTTGGCGACGGTAAAATCAAACGGCTCGAAGAAGCTGGTGGTGGTCCTAAAGTCCAGGAAGCGCCTCTCGCACGCATTCCTAATCATCTGCTGGCCCTGTGTGGGCTTGATGTCCTGGATCGTCATGCACGCGGTGTAGGCCTGCTGATCGATGGCCGCCGAATTCGCCCATGATGTGTCCGTATTGAGCCTGACATACGCCTCACAGAACCCATCCCACGGGCTCGACGGGTTGGGATTCAGTGGGTGCAGACCCGCCGCGTATTCCGCCATGAAGTTCTGGACCGCCCTGCCCCACGTCCGCCCCGTCATGTCCGATATTCCCGCCCCGTGCAGGAACAGGCTGTTGTACGTCGGGATGATGGAATAGGTCAGCGGGTTGGCCGGGTCGACCGGGTTCATGACCCTCGGGTTCAGAAACCCCGCAAAATCCCCAATCGATGCGTAGGCATCCCTTGTATGCGACATTCTTTTAATCATGTCCCGACTTTTTTTTTCAAATCTTCATTCATTCTCCATCCTGAAATGATTTAAGGATGATGGCCTCATATAGGGAATTACGCATGAGCCCTATTATCAAAGACATTGTCAACTTGGTCGCCGACCACATCGTTGACATGTGTGATATACGCTTCATCCGTGTGACAGTGTTCGGTAGATCATGCAATCATGCCAAGGGGGTCCAATATCAAGAGGTGATCTACATCCCAGAAAACCTCTTCCATGATATCAGAGAAGTCATCAAGCGCATCGCACAGGGTGAAAGCTTAGGTGGCATCGTCTTTGCAGGTCGTCAAGTCACATCAGATAAAGAAATGCTGCTGTTGTTAGCAAGGCATAGAGCCTCCATGGACCAAGATATTGTTATACGTCCCAGAAGCATCTCATTCTGTGTGCATTATCATTTTAAGCCGACAGAGAGTGTAATATTTTCACTGCCCGAGTCACCACCTCATTCTATGTGGTGGCACCAGTTGCTGTCAGCTACGGGAAAGCTGGATTAATAGGTGGCAGACCCTGTTCAGAATATCCTATCCTTATGTGAGTTGAATATAGGACAAAGCATGTCCGACGAGGATAGCAAGGATGGTGCTGTGGAGGATCATGCACATCTTGATCAGGACGGTCCTTGGCGAGTGATTATCATGCAGGACCTTGAATCCGAGCGTCAGGATGGCGACTTCGGACAGACACATGGGGATGAGTGCATAAGACAAGAACTGCTCCTCGTGAAGTGTCGATCTGAAGATTGTCAGGGTGATGATGCACGATGCGAGGGTGCAGACGAACGCGCCCTCTGCCCAAGGATGAGCCGTTGACATGATGATCCCCACAACCGAGCAGATCATTAAGAGCGCCCATGTCAGGATCGAGACCAGCACGGAGACAATGAATATGAAGGACGTTAACATCTTATCATCACATGAACGAAAATAAAAGCATATAATACGCCCACTTCAGCGCCGTTATCTCATCGGTCAGCTGTTTGATCTTTTCTTTCAGTGGAAGGACCTTGGAAAACTGGAATCGCATCGTGAAGTTCAGGACGACTCCCTCCCCACTATCACCTTGTGGCTCGGTTAGTGGTAATCGGAATGTCTGCGTCTCTTGGGACTTTAGGTCAGCAAGATTGACATGACACTCACCTATGGTATCCGCTTTCCCGCGCTTCAATCTGATGACGAGTGCGGCATGTATTGTCCGGATGGGCGCCAACTGGAATTCCTGATTAAAGACCAGCTGCTGGTCTTTTGGGAGTGTGGGGGGCTCGGAATATTTTGGGACGGGTCCGGGTGGTATGGGGCTGCCAGTTGTTGACACGACCGAGAGCTCAATAACGTAACCTTCTCCGCCACTTACATCGTCTACATTATCGATTGTGCCGATCTTAATACGGATAAATCCGAGTGGTAGCCCGTAATGGGTCTCACCTACACCGGTATCGGGATTGTAGATCTCGGTTTTCTCTGCCTGCTCCAATTCTTTATTGGTGATCTCCAGCTCCCTCGTTAGCTTACGGAGATCCTGGGCGGGCCAGGCCTGATAGGGCTTCTGCTGGCCGGTGAGGGAAGATTTATCGCCTACCATGATCGAATTATTTATGGTCAGGAAAATTAAATCACGCAGACCCTGTGTGGCTTATATCCTGATTATCTCGGATCTCCTTCCATATTAAGGATTAGATGAATCCTTAATTGTCCCCAAATTCTGATCTGAATATTGGTTCTACTGCTGTCCGGACGATGAGAACGCCTGCAGCCATAACTTGTGAGCCTCATTGGTCGGATCAAACGATGCCCAGGGTTTGTCCTGGCCCACATAATGCAGGACATGTGCATCCTCATAAGAGTCGTCCCTGCCCACACAACAGTTCAGGGTCGGGGGAAGGGGCGTCCACCGATCTCCGAAGTACGGTCGGAGGAAGCCCTGGTCGCCCTCATCGATCGTATCCTCGATCCTCCCCACCTTGGTGAGCATATCATCCAGAATATGTTTGGATGGATGATCAATGATCATGACGCCGCTATTGAACTGCACCGGATTCCACGGGTCACGGACGGCGGCGACCATTGTATCCGACGGATGATCAAACAACCAGTCGATGTTCCTCCTCACGATCGTGTCCGCATCCAGGTACACGATCCGGTCGAACCCCTCGAGCCCAAAGAGGCGCAGCTTTGTGTAGTTGTGCTGCTTGTAATACCCCGTCATGAATGGGTGCCGGATCATATCGACGCTTATGGTATGCATACCCGGTGGCGCCTCCACACCCGGGACGGTTAGGCATACCAACGGATACCTCGATCCGACCGCCTCCAACGAATTCCTCAGCGCAATGACCCCCGGGACATACGACTCTGTCGTCAGGATCGTCGCATAGGCACGCTCGGTCGAATGCACCAGCATGAACTCCATGTCCCCATCGGGCGCACACCACATCGCATCGATCAGTGGAGCCTCGATACGCACCATCTTGCACCGATCGTCCCCCTCACCGAACGTTATGGTCTTGGATCCATCATCATCCACACGGATCGACATTGGAAATACCAGCAGGTACGGCTCCGCCTCACACATACCACTGGTCGGTATAAAAGCATGCGACATACGGTTCACCTCGAGGGTGGTGAGATCGAATTCGAATAGGAACATGAAGTAGTAGTTGTACGCCAGGAAGCTGGGGGTTCTGTCTTGGAGGAAGCGTCCCAGCGGCGTGTCCCTGGTGATCGAACCGGCGTTCTCGTAGAAGAGCTTCATATGCCCCACGCCGATATACCGATCACCGGATACACGGACCGGGGGTGCGCCGAGGGAGACCTCGACCATGCCCCCGTAAAGCTCCCGCAGGCGCCGATGCCATGGGATGGGCGGACCCTTGTGGAGGTGGCTCATATCATGGGATCGGAATGCGGACAGCGTCGTGCGGATCTCATAGAGGACATGGTCGGTCCCCTGGATGGGCACACAGTTCTTTTCTGATACCTGTCGCAGCGGAAAATCATCGAGCATCAGCCGTTCACCACTCAGCCATAGACCGGCATCGGAGATCCGCTCGATCGTGCGCCACCGCATCTGGTTGCGCTCATCCCCTCTGCTGAACGTGTATGTCATGACGATGGACCCATCCCCAACCCTCGAGAGACGGGCATCGATCATCAGATGCCGGGGTATCATCGACGTCTTGGCGATGCACCGACCACTGACATCCATCATGTAGAATACCGTCGTATCATGATACCGACCCTGCGAAAACTCTTCTTCCAGATCCGGGTCGATCCACGGGATGAACTCGGGCCCCTCCACATTGTCAAACGAAACACCATCCATCAGGGCACTGCATACACCCACATAAGGCACCCACCAGTCCCATGGATGCCTTATCGACGCCGACTTGGGAATGCACCTGCAGCACACCAAGGTCCTCCCATGACCAATGTCCAACATTGCCGGGTTAAATATCGATGCTCCCTCACACCTCGGAAGCGGAATCGTCCTAATCTCCATAATCTCTACCTATTCACCAACATTTTTTTATCATACTTAACAACATCTGGCATCTATAAAGAAAAGGGGTAGTAGCTCAATTGGGAGAGTGCGGTGTTAGCGACGCCGAGGTTGGGGGATCGATGCCTCCCTACTCCAGTTAATGAGGATGCCATATATATATTCAAATGAGAATATGGCATCGGATAAGGCGTGTTGCATGGTATGCGCCGCCACCCATGAACACGAACGAGTTTTGGATTGGTTTTGTGTCCGGTTGTCTCGTCTGCAATGTGCTTCAGACGTGGGAGCAGAGGAGGGTCAAGATGGGATGATCCAAACAAACCCTGCACGGATCCTTACAAGAGGAGGAGAAGAGCTGCTGCGTGCACCCAGGGGTTGGGACTTGGTGGTTCAAAAAGACTCGGTGGAAGAAAATCATCCATCCACATGTCCATGTCCATCCGATCATAATGTATCTTAGTCTTCAACTCTTCATTGTTGGGATCTCTTTTCAAATTATCCTTGTCATGCTGGAGGTCATTGCTAATCTGCAATAATGATCTTCCAACTATTCGCGGTCGGTATGGATACTGGCCAGACACCAAGTCTCGTATCTGATCTCTTAGCCGTCTTATCCTTATCAACAATGGAACAATATCTGAATATTCCAGCTTCATTGTGAAGCTCATGACCAGGGTTGAAACCAACTTTAATACGGCTTAAGAAGACGATGTTGTTCTTAAGCCGTATTAAAGTTTGATGGGGGTTGGTTTCAACCCTGCTCATGACTGACCCATCTCCTAGTGGCTCCTTAAATGTCATGACCTTATGGGGTACCAGATCAGCAAGTTGGAAATTAAGTATGCCTGCCATAGTAGGTTGATGATCTGTTGTTACGTGTTTCATCAATGAGAAGTCAATCCGAGGCCATCGTATCTCATGGAGCTCCAATCGGAACTTTGTATTCAGCACCAGTTTGCTATCTTTTGCATCCATGTATTCGGTAGCATTGTCATGTAGTCGGAATTTCCGTCGATAATGAGAATAGATAATCGAGACTTGGACACAATAGGATCCAGCAGTCGTTACATTACTGATTGTGCCGATATCGATATCAAGGGAGCCGAGGATCGTCTCTGAAGAAGAAGCCTTTAATTTGTCGTTTAACTGTGCTTCGGCGTCATTCAGTTGTTCTTCGTATGCATCCAATGGTTGCATCGTAGCATAATGACTCATATTTTTTATTACTGATTATTATTTTCAAAAAACGTATCTCAAACAGGATTGGAACCGCTTTAAATCAATGACCGACATGATTTAAGGACATATCACGACCTTAAGCCGTGTTTTCAATAAACGGTAGATGGTTTCAACCTTAAGGATTAGATGAAGGATGGAATTGTTCATTGTCATTAGGAAAGATCACGAATTGGGGCCGTGGCTGTAATAGATGCGGACGGGCATGAATTCGCGGCTCCCGTTCTTGTCCCGGACGGACGAGAACATGAGCATGAAGCTCCCGTCGTTCATCCGGAAGGCTGCGGCCTTGTCGGTGTATTTGTTGTCGAGCCTGATCTGGTTCTTTCTCTCCATAAAGTCGGGGAGATAATTCTGTGGGAAGATGTAGATCAGCTTGTCATACAGTGTGAGGATAGGGTCGCGATCGTCGGGCGATGGTGGAAGACTCCTGATTCGCATGTTCTGAAAGGCCCTGGTGTAATCCTGCTGTCGCTTGCAGGGCACATTCTTGACCTTCTGCTGCAGCTGCTTCGTGCGCTGCTGTTGTTGGATGGGCTTGTTGATGGTCAACTTCTGAATCTTTTGGACATTGACCTGCGGCGCCGCTGCCTGACGACGCTTCTGCTGCTGCTGCCTCGGTGGAGGCGGTGGCTGCTGATAATAGCTCTCGGGAGGAGGAGGAGGCCCGTCATAGTATTGCGACGGGGGCATGCCCTGGAATCCGGGCTGCATCATGTAGGACTGAGGAGGCATGGGGACTCCCTGACCGGGAGGCATCATGTAGGAAGAAGGATCACTCTGGTATGGGGGGGGCATTGCGTAGGGGCTACCATACGACATTTTCCTTTTTTATTCGAAAAAAAATAAAAAAAGGTTCATACGATTAATAATAAATCCATGAGCATCATCATCATTCTTGTTGTTGTGGCAGCAGTGATCGTCCTTGGATTCTCCGGGCGTTCACCCCCCAATAATATCATGGTGCTCGCAGGAATCGCACTGATCATCATGCTTCTCACAAAACGATCCATGAGGGAGGAGTACAGCGACCTCGTCCAGGGCCCCTGCGCGCCCAACCTGCGGGACGCCGTCCTCTCCCGGAACGGCCCCGGCTGTGTCGCCTCCTACCCCAACTCTGTGCTGAGGGCGGCGCAGTTCAATCACAACACGCCGCAGACAACCGACCCGGCATTCTCTCCCCGACCACCAAACCGGGATTATCGGGTCCAACTGAGGAGCCCCGACATTATCCTCGATAATGGATCTGAACGACCCCCGGTCATCCCATTCGGGAATCACAACCCGTCCGTCATGCCGGCCGATCAGCCCAAGTTTTACTGCAAGTTCGACCCCGACTGCAGCTTTGAGCCTCTCGGTGAGAAGTATGTATCGATGAACCAGAAGCTCGTGGGCCCCCCCAACCCCAAGACGCTCATCAGCCCCAGGATCCCCCTCCGGCTGTACGACCTGCCCCAGTGGACGTCCGACCCCTTTGTCAACTTCCCCCAGATAAACGACCAGTTCGATCAGGAGCTCTACCAGAGCGGCTACCTCGTCTCTACTCCTCCCCAGGTGCGCGAGTCGTACGAACCTCCTCCCGAAAAGATACCCGTCGAAATGATTCAGAAGATCGATGAGTCCGCCGTCAGCGTCCTGGAGAAGACGATGGATCTCGCCAACGGCTACTTCCCCGAAAACACCAACTACAACACCTACGTCAATTCCCCCTATGAACCCTCGCCCAACACCAAGTGCCAGGACTCTCAGAATGTATACAACCGGGACATTGGCACCATCCCCATCCAGCCCGGCGTCAACTTTTACTCACAGGTCAATCAGCCCGATGCCATGATGTCCAACCTCGGCATCTCCTTCACACAACCCCACCTCCCCACCATCCCCTACTCCGACAAGAACGGCGACATTGACTTTGTCGAGTACGACCCCCTCCAGGTGCCCAAGCACGTCCTGGCCTCCTCCCTCAACCAGCCCGATGACTCGGAGCCCGATCGGATCGATATAACCGACCCCAGACTGACCGGCTACGGCTCGTCGTACCGCGGCTACATCGACGAGCTCACCGGCCAGCCCCGCTTTTATTATGATGACATTGAGGGCGTCGCCCAGTACAACTACATAACCAGGAACGATATCGACTTTTCCTCCAACGGACTCCACGCCGGACCATCGCCCCACCCCACCATCAAGGGCTACCCTTCCCTCGATGACGTTCGGTGCACCGCCGACCGCCAATTCGCCGACCTGTCCATCTTCCAGCGGACCGACCTCCAGGAACGACTCATGCAGAAGAGCCTCCACCGCGAACGCCAGCGCAGGGAGGCACCCATACACACCATGGCCACCGGCCGATGCTAAAAAGGCATCTTCGCCTGAAAAAAAAAAATCTTCAGAAGGAAAATGACAGTGTCCACCAGCGAAAAGCTTTCCAAATCGTTCGAAGCCGCCCTACCATGGCTGTTCATTGTGATGGCTGTATCCATCATCGGGCTATCCATCCCATCACTCATCCGAATAAGGAGCACATCCGACATGACAGAACTACAGATCCTACTGCTCCTCTACGCCGTTCTCGTGCTGCTCACAGGCATCCTTCACAGATACGATGACGCCACCATCCCCATGATATTCATCTCGGTCATCCTGGGATCCATCATCATCGACAGAAGATCGGACTGGTCGCTCTTGTTAAACAAGAACAAGGTGCTCACCGGCTTCCTCGGATCCGTCATGTTATTAAGCTTTGTTCTGATTTGTATATTTGCCGCTTCAATGCTGGATCAGGGAAGGAGGCTATGGGAATTATCCAAACGGAGTGTTGCTCACCCCGCCGTCGTTCGGCCAGACTCCAACGCTACAATGTTGAACAAGGCGCTGTCGCACTCACTCTGATTAAGGATCATTACGGTCGGATCCTTAATGATCACATGGGACGCGCACGGAGAATCATGAGAATATGGGCCATGAGTAGGTGGTGCCCCAGCCTTCCCTGCTAAAGGTCGATGACGAGATATAATACCTCGTTGCCTGGCTGGAGTCATTGACAAGCGTCAAGTACGCCCAATCCTTAAAGTCGCTGTAGACGTACTTCCATACGGTGGAATCCGTGGGCTTGCATGCGAGGAAGCACTTGTTGTTGGATACCCAGCACATGCGGAATACCATCGGGGCTGCACTCATTGTGATTGTGGTCCCCCTGCCTGAAAGGTATGCGTTGGTGCACAGCTGGCACAACTGGGCGTCCCAGCACGATAACGGGGATATGACCACATCGATCGTGTTCAGGACGCCGGATGGAATGAAGCTGTCCTGTTGCTGCATCTGCCTCGTAATGACAAAAGAACTGTAGACAGGATTCGGCGACACTGTGCTCGATGCTTTGCGATTGATCTGGATCAGCGCGTTCTGTCGCGGCTCAGCAATCCCTGTAAAGAATCCATACCCTACATCATCGCTTATTATAAACCGAACGATCCGGAAGCTGATCCCTTCAGCACCGGTTCCTCCAATACATAGCACCGATGTCGGGCACGCTGTCGGGCATGCTGTCGATGTCGGGCATATCGGGCATGCTGTCGATGTCGGGCATGTCGGGCATGCTGTTGATCTGGGACATGCCGGGCATGCTGTCGATGTCGGGCACGTCGGGCATGCCGTCGATGTCGGGCATGCTGTGCTCATCGCATAAGAAGGCACGTCTTTCTGATTTTTGGTGGAAGCGTCCTTGGTTCGCTCCGGGCTGCTGATCGGCGGCTGGATCGATGACCTGGTGCGGAACAAGAACGCCCACACCAGCAGTCCGAGGAGCACGAGCACGATCAGGACTAATACCCAGATTCATACTACCAGATTTTTGTTATTATGATCCGCCGGAGTAGTAGGATCCATTCCGACTTTATTGATGATATGATAATTTTTGACAAATCTTCACCCCAAAAGTGGCTGAGCATCATAAATTATCATTACCCATAATTCGGGACGCTCGTTATCCTGTCTTCCTGAGCATGTCTTGTATGGTGGACATTAATGTTATGCGGTCGGAGATGCGGTCGGATAATAATGTCTGCAGCTCAAGCGCATAACGATGGCATCGCTCCTTCATTCTGACGATTTCCTTGGATACGTGGCGTAGGAGATTTGCCGGAGAGTTATCTGTTGGACGAGGCAGGTGGAAGTCGTAAGGCGCACTGGTGAGGAGAGTGCGGAAGAATGGGACATCGATCATGGGGGTCGGTCGGAGGTTGGTCGACAACAACTGTCCATCCTGTCCGCTTGTGATGGAGACGCAGGGGAAGAGCAGACCCTCTCTCTGGATCGACCAATGAATATCGGATGATAAATGTTGTGCTCCGATCATCCTATAGTGCTTCCTCAGTTGTTGTGCCTTCTGCATGATTCGCGGAGGGATCGTTTGTGGCACACGGATGGTATAAAAAAAGTGGACGTCCCAGTTCATATCTGCATCCGGATCTCTGATCCGCAGGACGTATTCCGTCTGTTTTTCAATCGTGTCGCGGAATCTCTGAAGCGTGTTCCGCATCATCTGGTTCTGGATGGTCATCGTGTTCAGCGCCGACCGAGCGACCAGCTGCCCCGTCCCACCAAAACGCTGCAGATCGGATATCTGCTTCCTCAGTGGGGGTAATGGCATCGGATCAATCACCTGAAGGATCCTGACCTGCTGCTTCTTCTTCTTCCCCTGCTGCTGCCTGCTGCCTCCTCCCCGTTGTTGGCCGCCGCCCTGCTTAGTAGCCGCCCTTGGAAACAGATTGAGGAGCATTATAACCTCTTTCTTCATATGGTCTTTTTTATTTTTTTTGCCTCTTCATCTACTTCACGGGTCAGCTCTGGACTTCCTCGGATTTACTCCCTAACCCACCTTACGGATTAGATAGATAAATATCCTTAAGTGTCTTCAGAATCGATTTGGGTTTAATCCGCACAAGGTTTGCTATACTGATTTAGCCGAGGCGGTTGCGCTGGACCTGGGCCTGGAGGTTATCAATCATGCTAATGATGCGGCGCTGGGTGTTGGGATCCCGCATGACCGACTTCTTGGTCAGATTGCGGAGTTGGGAGAATACCGGCAGGTTGGCCGGGACCCCCACCCTCGATCGGAGCTGTCTCCTTATGGCGCCCACGGTCTCCCGCATGCCCGTCTGGAACTCCCGGTTCCTCTGATGAATGATGGCATCGGTCGTCTCGTCCACAACAGGACGCTGATCGGCAGGCAGGGTCCGGAAGCTCCACTCCAACACCGGCCTCAGGCGCTCCAACTCCATCCGCTCGGATCTGTTGCGCCTCCGTCTCTGAAGGAGCTCCATGACCATCTTCAGGACCCTCTTGTAGACCGCCAGCTGATCCCCCCTGACCATCAGACGGCGCAGATTGGGATGGGTCCTGTCCATCGCATCGGCGATATCCACAAAGAAGGTATGCCGAGCGTCAGCATCGGAGCGTAGGGCCTTATCGGCTCGGATGCACGACGCGATCATCTCCCCGATGACCGGGCTCCAGTCGTGGCGCTTGTAAAGGTAGGCGAGCATGATGGCCCGATCATCGATCCCACCCCTTCCCCGCCTGACCAATAGCTTGTACAGCTTCTTGTAGAGCGACCGGACCTCCTCATTGTCCTCCAAAACGTCATTGTCCAGCTCGGGGAATATAGACTCCAAGATGCCGGTAATGATGCTCGTGAGCACATCCCCATGCCGCACCCGCCCCCTCGTCCACTCCATGATGAGTCCGAGACTGTCCACCAGACCATCGGGATTGAGGACCGAATCGGCCTCGAGTGCAAACATCATCTCCGACAACGCCCGCCAGTCGGGCTCCGTGTGGTTATGCACGATATCGTATAATCGAAGAAGGATGCCGACCAGGGGCGCATTCTCATCAAACATCTCAAAGAGGATGGGATGCCGCAAGGCGTACGGAAGCACCGCTCGAAACGCCTGCACCACATCATGTTGGTGATGGCGCAGGGCCTGCAGCACGTCGTGAGGCTGCGCACTCTTGCTCGCAAGCACAGTCCTCAGAGACTTTCTCGACATTTTTACTCTTTATAAAATAAAAAGTGTTCCCAACACTTTTTTAAATCGTCCTCTTGAATTTTTTAGTTTTCAGCGACGCACGTGGGATTTGTCGAGGACACGAAGAAGGCCTTTACGGAGCTTCCTGGACGAGGACGAATAGTGTGCAGTCGCCATGACTCTTCTGATGGACGAGCTTCATGGCCCTCAAGAAGGCTGCTTCTGACGGAGCACGGACGATGCACACGACCCTGCAGCGCCTACTGCCTATCTGGATAATGGTGCCAACCCTGGCGATCCATTCGACGTCGCTTGGCACCCTCAGGTAGTTGCTGCACACGAACGAGAGACCTCGATGCCACACGGCGATACCATCAACGAAGAGCATCTGATTATTTTAATCCCGCGTCCTTATATTTATCTGATCCGGCTCGAAAAATGAAGCTCGGCATAATCTATGATGCCGATAAAAAAATGTTCAAGTACACGCTGGAGCGATTACGGGAGGTGTGTCAGGAGAAGGGGATTACGCTGCTGGAAGAACCTGTCAGAGTCCACAGTGAGAGTATCATTGCGTGTTATTGCACATTGTGCGGAGGGTCGATGGAGAGGTCGTTCCGTCTGATTGCTGCGAATGGGGCATTGTGTCGGCCGTGCGGCTATGCACAGCGTAGGAGCAGGACGGAGGCCACCAACCTACGCAAGTACGGGGCCAAGAACCCGATGCAGAACAAGGACGTGCGGGCGCGAGCCGAAGCGACGAATCTCGATCGATACGGGGTAAGGCATCCCGCACAGAATCCCGACATTCAACAAAAAATGCAGGAGACGAATCTTGAAAAATACGGCGTCCGGAATGCCGCTCAGGACCATGACATTCGGGAAAAGATGAGGACCACGAATATGGAACGATATGGTGTCGAGAACCCGATGCAGTCGGAACAGATACGCGAGTCGGCCCAACGCACAAACCTCGAACGGTGAGGCGTCAGTCATCCCTCGAAGGATCCAGAAGTTCAGGAAAAGAAGCGGCAGACCATGCTTCAGAAGTATGGTGTAGAATACACCTTCCAGGATCCGGGAATCCAGGCAAAGATCCGAGAGACGAATCTGGAGAAACGGGGTGTGGAACACATTTCTCAGGACCCCGATATCAAGGAACAAAAGGTCCAGACGAACCGTATGAAGCGTGGTGTCGATTATCCCCTGCAGGATCCGGGGATCATGCAGAAGAAGAACACGACCATGGTGGAACGATACGGGGTCGAATACCCAATGCAGTCCGAAGCCATACGAGAGAAAACGAGAGGCACCGTCCGAGAAAAATACGGGGTGGATCATGTTTTTCAGAATATCCACGTCAGACAGAAGATCATCTCTACAATGCTCGATCGGTATGGGGTCGAATACCCATGTCAGAATGACACCATATCTAACAAAAAGATCAAGACAACTCTTGATCGATACGGGGTGCCTTTTGCAGTGTTGGCCCCAGACGTTCAGAACAAAATCATGAATACCAACATGCAAAAGTATGGTGCAGGAAACGTGTTTTCGTGTGATTACATACAGGCAAGGATCCGCCAAACAATAATGGATCGCTACGGGGTGGATAATGTCATGCATTCTGCTCAAATTATGGAAAGACAACTGCGCCATAGCTTCAGGAGGAAGGTATTTATTCTTCCCAAATCGGGGAAGGAAGTCCAGATACAGGGCTATGAAGGATTTGCATTGTATGATCTGATCAGGCTGAACCCCAACCTATCCGATTCGGATATCCTGACATCCAAAACAGACGTTCCCGAGACATGGTACACGGATGGACACAAAAAACGACGGTATTATGTCGACATCTTTGTCCCCCCTCTGAATCTGTGCATCGAAGTCAAATCAAAATGGACGTTCGAAATGAACACGGATCTCATCTTCACCAAGAAGAGCGCTGTTGAAGCCAATGGATACAAATGCCAAATATGGATCTACGACGCCAACGCAACACTCCTCTTCATTTACTGATAACTATGGATCAGATCAAACCTCCCACCAAAAACCCAAACCCACTTAATGATTCGATGACACTCAAGGATTCATCGAATCATTAAGTGGGTTTAAAGATAGGTCCAAGGATTCAGATAAACCCGAGAAAATCCAAAGTTGACCCGCACATGGTTTGGATCAGATTCTTATATAGGTCGGATACTTAAGGATAAATCTGAATCCTTAAGGAGTCAAGGGTGGATCAGCAGAGGGTGTGTCATGTCTTGTTTGGTGCTTCATATTTCTTGCCGAGTTCGAGGAGGCCGATCGTATGAGAGTAGAAGATGCCGTTGCGGCACTCGAGAATCTCCACGATTGTCTTCTTGTCATCATACAGACGGAGTTCGAATAGGTGGTTCTCTGACACGCTCAGCGCTTTGCACAGTGTCTTTTCGGGGTCTCGGTTGTATGTGTACACGCTCTTGACCTCAATCACTCGATTCTCATGTGGGATATAAATATCTGGGTAATAATGATGCGTCTCGTTATCGTCCCCCACATACTGAAAAATAGGAATGTTCTCATCCTCTCCCGCATAAAAAAGTTTGACACCCTCGGTCATCAGAATATCATCGAGTGCCACACCCTCATAACCAAGCACCATGAATATCTTTCCGTCCGGCGATACATACGGTCTGCGACAGAACGATGAGGCCTGTGCTCGTCGAAACAAGTCAGGACACTGCATCGGCGATTCAACACCATATTTTTCCAGCATTGTCTTTCTGTAATGATCCGATGTGACGTAGTGCTCGGACCCATACCTCTCCAGCATCTGTTCCCTGCAATGATCCGATGCTACATAATACTCAGACCCATACCGTTCAAGCATCCGTTCCCTGCAATGATCCGATGCTACATAATACTCGGACCCATACCGTTCAAGCATCCGTTCCCTGCAATGATCCGATGTAACGTAGTGCTCGGACCCGTATTTCTCAAGCATCTGTTTCCTGCAATGATCCGATGTAACGTAGTGCTCGGACCCGTATTTCTCAAGCATCTGTTTCCTGCAATGATCCGATGCTACATAATACTCGGACCCATATTTTTCCAGCATACATTGTCGAAAAGCATCCGTGCAACAAAACCATTCATGACCATATTTTTCCTTCATTCTGGCCAGAAACTGTGGGGACAAGAATGGACGTGGTGCACCCAACTTATCCAAGAAGACCATACTGATCTTGTCCTGAATATGTTTGGATTGGAGTGGAAACTCGACCCCGTATTTTTTGAAATGCGTCCTGCGTATCTTTTCAAATACTTCTGGGAGCATGAATGCTCTCAGAACGCCGTATTTTTCAAGACATGTCTGTGTGGTCTTTTCACGTATTTCCGGGTTTTGCTGAGCATACGGGACACCATGATTCGCCATTGTGGTTTCCACAATTTTCTGCTTAATCTCATCACACTTGGAGGGGTTGTCCACACCATATTTTTTGATGGACGTTTCCTTGGTCCGATCGAATTTGCAGCTCCGACACAATCGACCACGAACAAGATCGTGATACACAATAGCAGATTCGGCTCCACAAACACACCGGAACGCCAATGGCTGCTTATTGTTCCTATACTCGTTCCCGGGCGTCAGCAGGACACATCCACGAGCCTGGAAGGCATCCCGGATCGTGTTATAATCCGCCCTGTTGTCATTGTTCTGACACTTGGGACACGAACCCGTCCTTGTCGGCTTCTTCAGGTTCCGGAAATCTGTCGCAGACTCATTCCCGCATGAACACCGGTAAGCAACCATCCAATCCCCGTTCGCGTTATACTTCTTAAGGCTGATGAGCACAAAACCGAGTCTGCCCATGATCTCATCCACTTCCTGCTTCTTACACAGGTACCCATTGCAGTCCGCACACAACGACCTCAACTTATCCACATTCTTAGGACTGGTCTTGTTGATGAATGAACCGACGGATAATTCCGAAAGATGCCCTTCCTGACACTCGTAGCGGATCGTCTTTTCCCGATTAAATTCTTCAATTGAAGATAATACCCTCATCCCACCGGCACGGAGTTTCTCACAAAAATTATCAAATCTCGTCATTTGTTTTTAATCCTCCCATCCACTTCAAACTTCATTTTTTAAACAACATAGTATGTGTGGAGCAGCATAACGATTTTATGATGGGACATACCATAAAATCCACATACAACTTCCTTTTGTCGGATATAAAAAGGTCTTTCTTGAAAACCCCACCCCCCCCTCCTTAAAGCACAGGGAAACCGAGGGCCCCGCCTGAGATTCTGATGATGTTGTTGTTCACTGCTGTTACGATAAACCTAAAGGTCTGAGGGCGTGGGTACCAGTCGTTGTTATCGGCGCAGACGGGGTTGGTGGCGGAGTAGGGGGTGGACACGCACTTGGCGTCGGCGGAGGCGATGGGGATGATGCTGACGTTGGTCAGCTTGCCGTAGTTGGTGGAGCCGAGGGGGTCCAGGCAGATAAAGTCGAGCGAGTAGCTGTAGACGTGGTAGCCGGTAAAGGTGGGGATGACGGGGGCGGCGTAGTAGGGCTCGACATACGAGAAGTAGTCGGAGCCCATGTTGGCCAGGCGCTGAGTGTTCTCGTAGATGAGGGTCGTGTTGTCGATGGGATCGGCGCCGGGGAAGTAGTTGTCCAGGACCAGGTGGGTCGACCCACCGGCGTTCTTGCACACCTGGGGCTCGCGGGTCGTGTAGTTGGACCAGTAGGAGGGGATGGTCGTGTTCTGCACCGCAAAGAACAGGGCCTTGATCGCGTGCGAGAAGCGAATGTCGTAGTTCGTGGTGCCCAGGGGGTTGAACGTCTGCCAGGGGGCGGTCTGCACCTGCTCGATCAGGATATCACGAGGGGCACAGGCCATCCTCTTTCGCTCGTCGTTCGACACGATCGCATAGTTGGCCCACACCTGAGCCGAGGAGCACAGGCTGTAGTTGCTGCTCGTCTGCACCAGATCCACCGCGGGGTTCACGGGCTGGGCCGGCTTGATGAACAGCTGTGTGGGCGATGCAGGGTTGGTCGTGTAGACATACCACACATTCAACAGCTCGGTCAGCTGACGGAAGCTGAAGAAGATGCGCATGTCGTTATAGGGAAGCGCGGCGGTGGGCAGGGCCACACCGCTGTCCCTGGTGTAGAAGAAGGGCAGCGGAAGGTTCAGCACCTTCTTGGGGAGGCTGATGCTGGGATCGATCAGCTCGGGGACATTGCCGATCATGGTGCTGTAGCCGAGCTGCTTGCCGGCCGGGGTCGTAAAGGCGCTCCAGAAGTCCAGGTGGTAGTTGTCGAAGCGGGCGGCGACCAGGTCATTGAAGGTGATGCAGCACTCGCGCACCAGGTTGTGCATGAGGTTGGGAGTCCACGAGATGTACTTCTGGTAGAGGGTGTACTGGGCACCACCAATCTGCTCGGTTATGGCAGCAGCGCCGGTAGGGGGAGCCGCGGCAGTGAGCGCGGGGATGGTGACACGAAGCCAGGTGTGCAGGAGGTAGTCTCCGGCACGAGAGATGGTGACCGACCAGTCGTTGCCAAAGTCTGGGCTGCCCGAGGCACGGGATAGCACGACCGGCACCTGGGTGAACCAGGTTGCACGCCTCGTCTGCCTGACGAAATAGGATGTGGCGTCCTGCCCGCCATACATGTATTTCTCCAGCTCATCGTAGGTGGCCAGGTCGATGAAACCCGAGGTCAGGTTAGAAGCACAGTAGGAACCCGACATTTCTGTAAATTTTAAGGATTTATACGAAGCAAGATTTTTTATTTTTTTTTTTCAAAATTTTTCTCCGTCTCTCACACCCATAATCCTTAAATCAGTATTAACGGATGAGGAGACAAGGGGATTTTTCGGGGAGGGTGGTGATGATTCCGTCGGTCTTGTCCCTGAACCATGCGGTCTTGACATGGCCGTAGCACGGGTCGTTATTCCTGCAGAGGTGGACGCCGACGCTGACCGGGTAGTTGGGATCGATTCGGATGGGGATGCGGTTGTGCTCGCACCCGAACTCGATCCGATCGACATTTGCGGCGGGGATGACGACGCCGCCGTATGATATCGAGCTCACGACATTCGTGTGCTCCAGCAGCCATATGGGCTGCTGCGAGTCGCGAACGACAATCTCGACAATCTTGATCTTTTCAAAGGCCGGATCGGTAATGGCTGCCGGTGCTCCCAGCGATGGCATTGTCAGTGTGTCGGACGGCGTCGGCACAAACGCGTCCGTCGAATGATCGCCGTAAAAGAATCGGACCGATGCGACACGATCCCACGGGATGATCCACGCGGGGTCATCCCCGATGACGGTCTGTGTGCTGATGGACATGTGGAACGAGTCCTCGTCGATGGGGCAGTGGTAGAGGCAGCCGGGGAATTGGGAGAAGGAGACGGCCATGGTTGCCATGCGTCCGACCCACATTTCGGGGTCCAGGTACTTCCCTCCGATGGGCATGGGCAGCGTCCTGATGTAGGCCGATCGGGACCACCAAAAATTGCCGGAGAAGTGATTGACGGGTTTTCTGCGGAGAAACAGTCCCACGATATCGGCGCCGTAGCGCAGGTGTGTCCACGCGACATGGCGGTAGGTCGTCAGGGTGCGGAGCATGATGCGTCTCCACCGGCCCACACCGGGGAACCGCTGGGATTTTCTCGAGACGCCCTTGCTGTGGATATAGAGGATGTAGTGATCATCCGAAAAATGACTGCAGTCGTCATACATACGGTGCAGGGTAAATCGCTCATACTCCTTGCCGGCATGCGGGTTCGACTGATGGATGACGGTCTTGGGGTACGAAAGCACAACCTCGGACGCTCTGTCCGCCTCCGGACCGGAGATGCACGCTCGCAGCTCGATCATGTCGCTGAGCAACCCAGAAGACGATATCATGTCCATCATCTCCCTGATGATCGACTCGTATATGGTATCGGTATAAATATGAAAATACACGAGGACTCTCATGGAAATAAATCACCTACTAACTATAAGGATTTAATATTTTTTCAGGAAAATGGCGGCGCATCGAGTGGAATGGAGCGACGACGTCAGACCCCCCGATCGGGGTCGATCTGGGAGGCTGATCGCATCGGATGATGATGATGAGATGACGAGGGCGATCCAAGAGAGCAGGCGGGCATTCCAGCATCAGCAGAAGAAGCAGAGGAGGATTATCGAGGTGTTCAGGGCGTCATGGGCCAATCACGGATGCGGCGCGCTGGCTCCGAGGCTGTCGGTCTACAAGCGCTACCCGCCGGCGGATCCCGACATGTGGAAGGACCTGTTTGATATCCATCAGGAGCTGATGGATGCGGCATCGGGGCATTGTGAGGTGCCGGAGTATGTTAATCACGGGGGTGTGCTCGGTGAGCTGCTTCTCACAAAGAGGAGCATGCTGAGGGAGAAGTGGCTGGATCCGCTGCGAGATTTTTTGGGGGAATGGCGGGATGCGGTCATGGAGCTATGAACAAAAAAAAATAAAATTTTTCCTCCAAACTAAAATGTCATTGCCTACCCGGTTTTTTAATAACAACCGATCGAACAGACCCATCCGACCTCTTAATTTTGCGACACAGGGCGGTGATACCGTAGAATCGATTGGAACCATCTCGACCGATGGGACGACGACTACGCCCACACCACGATTCCGTCTGATCCGCGATCCCGGCACGGGCCGCTTCCGCTTCGTCAGGGACGAGACCCAGGAAATCATCACCAATGAGGACGAGTCCGTTCCCACAATCGCCGATGATGCTGCGGCCGCAACCACGACCGCGTTCTTCGAGGCACACCTCGACGAGGTCCCCGTCGAAGCCCCCGTCATTGAGCCATTGGTCGAGCCCCCAACCGTCGAGCCCCCACCCCATCTCGAAGAGCCCGTCCGTGTCACGTTTGAGGACATTACACTCGCGTCCGCAGACCCGAACGGCGTCACCGGCCCGACCGGTCCCACCGGCGACACGGGTGATACCGGCCCAACCGGTCCGACCGGCGAGGAGGGTCCCGAGGGTCCCACCGGTCCCGAGGGCAAGCGCGGCCCGCCGGGTGCACAGGGCCCTCCCGGCTATGACGGCCCGAGGGGACCAAAGGGTCCACCCGGCGATGAGGGTCCCACCGGTCCCGAGGGTCCACCCGGTCCCACCGGGCCCACCGGCGAGGAGGGTCCTCCGGGCCCTACCGGTCCATCCGGTGAGAAGGGCGACCCCGGTTTTGATGGGAGGGATGGCTCCACCGGCTCCACCGGTCCGACCGGCTTCACCGGCAGGCGCGGACCGCCCGGCCCCGACGGCCCCACCGGCCCGGAGGGTCCCGAGGGTCCTACCGGTCCTACCGGTGCGGACGGTGCTACGGGCAAGAGGGGCATACCGGGTCCAGAGGGCCCGACCGGTCCAGAGGGCCCAGAGGGTCCGACCGGTCCTACCGGCGCTCAGGGTGATACGGGCAAGACCGGTCCTAAGGGCGACCAGGGTGATCCCGGACCCACCGGTCTCAGCGGCAACGCGGACTTTACCTTCCGGTGGAAGACGATCCTCCCACTGACCACCGCCGGCCCATTCATCGCAACATCGTTCAGCGAGCTCGCTGTGGACGCGTCGCCCAACCCGATCGCCCTGACGGCATCCCCCAGCAACTGGTTCCTCACGTCTACCGCCTACGTCCTCGACAATTACGTGAATTACGAGATTTACCAGGTCTATGCGACCGTGTGGACCTCATCCGGTGGAACGGGAGCGGCGACCATCCGCCCCGTCGTCATCACCTACACGCCCAGTGGTGCAACGTACGACGATGTCGGCTTTACACTTCCCGTGCCCAATGGCGACGGCTTTTATCTCAACAATTCGACCCTCCCGGTCAGCCTCGGGTCCTACACGAACGGCGCACTGATCGGCCTCCTCATCAGCGTCGATGTCGTCGACCCATCCGACCCCGTCGTCAGCATATCGGCCGGCGTCGACATCCGCCAGCAGAGCGCCGCACCCCTCCTCCTCACGAGCGCGGGAACCACCGCCGAGGTCAGCATCGAAGACCTCCTCGACATCATCTCCACCGTATAATCATCACAAACGTTCAATGAAAATATCCCTAAATTCAAATTATATCCAATTTGAATCTCTTCACGGATCAACTTTGGATCCACTCGGACTTCCTCGCATACACCCTAACCTCATCCGAGTCATCATGGTCGAGTTGGTTTGGTTTTAATCCGCACAGGGTTTTGCCATACAGGATCCACTATCTTATACAATCAGGGTTGAAACCAACTTTAATACGGCTTAAGAACAATATCGTCTTCTTAAGCCGGCCTAAGGTTGGTTTCAACCCTGTTATACGATATAAATAATGTGAGTATTTTCCTCTTTTTATATAAAATTTGTCAGAATGCCTTTGTCAGAGATGATTAACAACGCAATACAGATGATGGACAGAATAATTACGGCGATACAAAAAAATGGATTACGAGACGCTGCCGTCATCTCCAGGATCAATGACTTTCGAAGGTTCTTGGAAGCGTGCGGAGACCCCCTTCGTCCCATTCTCACTGGATTTGATTCAACAATCCCACATAATGATGATCAACAAAAAGTCCTGGAATGGTTTGACTCAATGACACAATCATTCATAAATAGAAAGGAAGCGATTACGGATTCGCTGCATGCCGCCAGAAACGGAAATCTCAGCTTCATCCAGGCACAATTAAAACAAGGTGTAAACGATCTCCTGGATGCTCGCGATGAGGACGGCAACACGGCACTCATGCTCGCCATAATGAACAAGCATGATCGTATGGTCGACGAGATCTTGGAGCACACCCCACCAGGACTCATAGAAAAAGTCCTTTCTCAGAGGAATAATTCCGGGTTCACACCGCTCATGTTGATTACATGTCTGCCATCGTGTATCTACATTGTAAATGACAATGGAAAAAAAGAAACGTTCTGCAGGGGAAATTTTGATATGGTGCAAAAAACGGCCAATGTATACCAAACAATCCTCAAGCACATACATACCAACGAATCGTTAAGACGACTCCTTAATGCGAAGCGGGAAGGCATGACGATGATGCAGATGGCGGAAAAGGAAGACGGGATGGTGGACATGATTCGGGAGAACACTCCATCGGGGATTCTGGGGGATGTGCTGAGTGAAGGAGATGAGTCCGATAAGACGGCGCACACCATATGGATGATCCCGCTGCTCTTATTTTAATCACGAGGTTGACAATTGGTTCAAGCCGGCCTGATAATTCTGGATGAGGTGGAGGTTCGATGGTTCGGCAATGCGCGCCCACAGCCCGCACACATGATTCATGTCGACAAAGATGTAGGGCGGCTGGTCCACATTGTAGCCCTCGACGGTGCGATCGACGGCGTTCGGGTTGGACTCGTCCACGACCTCCATATGCATCCAGTATCCCCCGAGCTCCGACACGTGGGCCTTGGTGAATTCCTCATCCCCGATAAACGGACCGGCCAATGACATTACCAGGGCGGGTGTGATGCCGTGTTCGTGCTGAAGGTAGACGTGCATGAACAGGTCGAGGGCGCCCCCCAGGGAGTGCGAGCACATCATGACCGTCCGGTTAGAATACCTCGAAATGTCCAGGGCATCGGTGAGGCTGCTGAACGCCATCTGGAATCGCTCGTGGACCATGCCGGTCCCGTTGCTGATAAAGGTGGCGGGCACCAGCCTGCGGTCGACATGGATGTCGCCCCCGGCGGGCGTCTGCTGGGTGGGTCGAAAGACAAAGACGCTCGTGTCCTCCCAGTCGTAGACCCGCATCCTCGTATCAAACACGCCCTCCGACTCGTAAGACACATCGAACGCCCTCCCACTCGGAGCATCCACATGGTACACGCCGTCCCACGACACCGCGTCCGCCAGGACACCGAGGTCGCTCAGCATGTCCTTGTATGGGACATTCTCGCACCGCAGCAGGGCACGGGCGGAAGCCGCCATGATGGAGATTAGTAACATGCGCATCATTTTGTTGAAGCAGGACGAGGTGCTTAGACGATCGAAAAACTGAATCCTTGTATATCTCATCATCAATAAAGATAAATCGGGTCGAGACTAATAAGGTGTCTGATGATTGCAGGAATGATGATACAGGATGCACTCAGGGGTCGGGGTGTGACGATCGTGAGGGGGGAGACCGGTTGTGGCAAGACGCTCGGCGTCCATCGAGTCCTCGCATCGATGGAGGAGCCGTCCGTCATGCTCGCTCCGCGTCGATCCAATCTGTTGGCGAGCACGGGAAGGTGTGTCTGCATGACGATCCAGCAGTTCTGTTCCCGCATGATCCTTCAGAACAAACAGAGCGTGTATACGACCGGTGTCCTGGCGATTGACGAGTTTCATGTGGAGAGCACCGAGCTTGTCGTTGTCCTCGGCGCCATCCGTTCGGGCATGATACGATTCCGTAGGCTCGTCATTATGAGCGCCACCATCTTTCCGTATCACATGGACATGATCAGTCGGAACACGGGCATCGAGCGATCCGAATTCGTCAGTGTGTGCTTGGAGTCTCCCAGGGCGCACACACGAGAGATCCGATATATCGGCACAAACTTTTCGCCCCACCTGTTCCGATTCAATCCCGACAAGGCCTGTCAGATCATCACAACCATCCTCAAGGAAATGACGCACACACGAGTCGTCGTCTTCCTCCACAGCCCCAATATATGTGAGCAGATCCATGATATCCTCACGATCGAGGGATACTCGGTCGCCATCGCCCACGGTCAGATGGAACATGATGACATCCAGTCCGCGCTCCGATGGAGTCCGTCGGAGAAGGACAAGAGGCAGGTCCTCCTCGCGACAAACATCCTGGAGACGGGTGTGACCCTGAGGCACCTCGACGGCGTCATTGACTTTGGGATATGCTGTGCGCCTTCGGATGACGGCGCTCTCGAACAGCGCTGGTGCAGCAAGTCGGAGCTCGAACAGCGGGCCGGGAGGACGGGGCGTGTGTGCGACGGCGTCATTTACCGGATCATGCCCCAGGAGTTTTATGATGTGCTCCCCGATATCGTCCCTCATACGATCGAATGGTCGAGATTCCTCATTTCGACAACGACATCCGGCGTCGCATCCCGTCTGATCCGCATCATCGACGAGCATCATGAGGAGCATGCGCCGTTGATGAGGTGCGTCGACAACCTCATCGATCTGAACCTCATCAGGCCGACGGGATCCGGGGGGTTCATCACCCACCACAATCACGGCATGCTCAAGCGATTATCGGGATCGTGCCTGTCCCCCGAGGCGATTTCCATGACCTTGTATCTGACCAAGACTCGCACCAGGGTGCGCCCACTCATCGGCTTCATGCTGGCCGTTATCGAGACGCTCAACAAGAACGAGAGGATATTCCGCTTCCCGAGGGTCAAGGGGGTCAATGAGTCCTTCTACACCCTCGACTCCAAGTGGAGACGGTATCTCATGGGCGTGAACGTCGTGGGGAGGTGGGAGTTTGACGTGATCATGTCCGCCATCACATCAAACAATCAGCACAACGGCCGGAGGCAGCACTTTATCAATCCCATATTCATGCACAACTTCAGGAAGCGGTTCTTCCCCATTATGAGCATCGTGTGCCCCGACACGGACCCATTCGATGCGATCCGGCCTTTCTCGGTCCATCGGTTTATCGATCCGCCGTCGTCCGTGTTTGTCAAGCTCCTGGATGCGCTCAAGGTCAGGCCGATGGAGGAGGTCGGCCTCATCTGTCCGTCGGCGCTCCAGGAGGCGCTCCGGGTGCTGTGGGTTGTGTGTGATCATCCGGTTATCCAGCGACTGCATGATGCTATGCCCAGTCTGAGTATTATCAATCGATATATCGATGCCCCCAAGTTTATCATGGAGTATACAACGACACTGGATCAGCAGATCACCAGGGGGCACGATCGAATGAGGAAGCGGAGGGAGGAGGTGGCATTCTGGAGGTCGGCATATGACCGTGTCGTGGAGGAAATCCGTGTGGAGGTGGCGTTCCGACCGGGCATGGCGTCATTTTATGAGGCCATGAGCCACTTCCATGAGATGGCGGATTCCGTAAGGCCCAGCAGCTGAGATTCATATCAAACCCAGTTGGAGAAGGAATTTGGATGAATACCGTCAATCAAAAAATAATATTTTCCCCATAAGAAAAAAAAGAGCATGAGTGGATCGTCATTAGGTTCGTGTGCGATGAGCTACCCGATCGTGTCGCAGGACAATTACAACCACTTCCCGGCGGACTATGTCACCTTCCAGAACTACTCCAACCGCCTCGACGGGTACATCTACGGCCCACCCACCGGCCCACCCACACCCGTCGCATCGACCGCCCAGGTCGCCGTCATCGCCCCCGTCTTTGGTGGCGTCAACATCCGCAGCCCATCCTTCCCCGGCGCAGGCTCCTCCTCCTACTCCACAATGATGCAGGCCTACGGCAACTTCCCCTCCACCTGCGGGATGAACTACCAATCCCTCTGGA
>Ga0214917_10001902_pt1 | contig 26294 bp, 13 predicted proteins | sample LL_1208_BB_MetaG_FD_177983 | JGI IMG/M metagenome (GOLD analysis project Ga0214917, IMG submission 177983) | Freshwater microbial communities from Lake Lanier, Atlanta, Georgia, United States - LL_1208_BB | ecosystem: Environmental > Aquatic > Freshwater > Lake | place: USA: Georgia | collected...
CCACTTCTTGAACCAAATCCTCCGCCCACTTGCGATTCTTGGGGTCGTAAAACTGCGTGGTGCTTGCCAGAGAAACCTCACTGGCTGGACGACCCCCCAGAAAATAGTTCAGATAGTCCGCTACAGGCAAAAAGCCCGAACTCTGCCCCACCTCTACCCTTCCGCTTTCCGCATCCGCGGCCAATTGATACAAGGTATTGAAAGGCATGAATTGAAGGCCGGTTCGCGCAAAGATTTTCTCTTTCCCGATTTTGTCGACCACCTTGGGAAAGATTTTCTCATTCCTTCCATCCCGGTAGCAGAACGGATCTTTTGCAGGAGACCCGTCTTTCGGCAGATAGACAATATCTACCCCCCAAGTGTCGCAGCTGACCGATTCCAGCGGGATTTTCCGATCCCCGATCTTTTTCAATCCCGCAAGAATTTCCCCCTCTAAATGCCGCAGGTCCCACCTCAAACCCCCATCCTTCTCCCCCATTCGATTCGGAAACCGATGAATCTCCTCGATAGAAAGTCGCCCGTTACTCAGCGTCCCCAGAATGACCCGACCGCTCTCCGCTCCAAGATCGACCGCCGCATGATGAGTCGAGGTCGCGCTCATTCCAACTTTAACACCTTTTGCCGATAAAGCTCATCCGGCCGACCTGATATTCTACGAACTTGGGCTTCAGGCATAAACACTGGTCCGCCTAGCGAGGCGGCTCCGAGAAAGATTTTCGCCGACTTCTCCGCCATCTTTGTCGTGGCCTCGACCGCACCTGCACTCGGCCCGATGGCAATGAGACCGTGATTCTGCAGAAGAATTATCCGAGGCAACCTCCCCTGCTCTTTTTCAAAATTCTCCACCCCTGCTCGGATCGCTTTCGCCAGCGGAACGCCGGGGTCGGTGTAGGGCACCAGCACCGACTGTTCTCCTCCGCAAACGATCTCATCCGGGAACATTCGAAACTTTGCAAAGTCGGCCGCTTTCGGGGAACAGAGAATTCCATTCACTGCGATTGGATGGGTATGCGTCACCCATTCGATTCCCGGTAGAGAAAGCAGGTAGGAGTGAAAGAGCGCCTCGGTCGAGGGTTTGCGATCCTTGGGTTTGACCCTAGATTCGAGCAGTTTCTCGTCTACCTGCGAATCGGACCGAACAGAAGACTCCCAAAGGGAATCCAGAACCGGTCGTCGGCATTCGGTAAAGGAATCCTTCTCCGCCGTAGAGAGGGAGGTTCCACTGGCCTTAACCCAAAAAGTATCTTCGCCCGACCGAGTCGATGTGTTCCCCTCCCCAAGAATGGCAAAGGATTCAGGGGCTGTCCCAATTCTCCTGGAAAGCTCCACCAGTTGCTTAAGCCGCTTGTTTCGGTCTGCTGCTTTCATAGCTTTTCCAATTCTTTAGTGGGAATATTTTCTGCAGCCAACTGTCGCGCCGTCGCATCGGTGATCAGTCGCAGACCGGCTTCCCAAGAGGCGAGCAGAGCACCTGTTCGGTGGCCGATTTTTTCTGCCGTGACCAAAACAAAGTTTTTGTTCGAGTTTTCCATTGCTGCTTTTTGCAGGGCGACAACCTCGGGGGCGCTGTTCCAAAATCCAGCCTCTGTTACTCCCTCAGCCCCTAGGACAGAAACATCGATTTTCCAATCCCGTAGGGCTCGAACGGCCCGCTCTCCGATCAAAAGCGACTGCCGTGCTACCAGGTCCCCTCCTGGAATATGTAAAGAGACCCCGCTTCCCGAAAGAAGCTCCACCACAGGCAGACTGTTTGTCACAACTTTCAGCCCGGGAATCTCTGCCTCGGGCAAGAGCCGAGCTAACGCATAGGGCGTTGTTCCCCCGTCGATGTAAACGGTCGACCCCGAAACCAGATGGGGCAAAACCTGCCGAGCCAAAACATTCTTCCTTTCCGAATCCTTCCCCAATCGTTCCGCAAAGCTTGGAAATTTATCCGAAAAATCGGTTAGTGCCCCTCCAGGAGTTCTGCGGATTCTTCCCGTCCGTTCGAGTTCACTCAAATCTCGCCGAGCCGTCGCGGCACTGATCGATAATCGAATACAAATCTGCTCCAAAGGGAGATACCGCTGGTTCTGCAAAAGATCAGCCAGCAGTTGCCTGCGCGCCTCGACCACATTTTTAGGCACCCTCATGAATGAGCATCTTATTCTTTATATGATCGATTTCAATCATATAAATTAGCAACCAAACCACGCCCTACTAAAACCGTGGATTTATATGTTTTTTTATCTCTTATATTATTTGTCTACAATTACTTGCAGATCTATAAAATGATCAAGATTTTTATCAGAATCGAGGTAGCATAAATGTATCTCTTTGTATGATCCGCTCCCCCTTACTTTTTTTATTAGCGACTCTTGCCACCTCCCTCGCTCAACCCGGGGTGACTAGAACACTTTACACTGTTCCCAACGGAACCTTTTACCAACAGAGCACCAGCGAAACCGTAACCACAATCAACGATACTTCCGGTTCCATCTCCACCCTGCAAACGGCCATCAACAACGCACGGGCGGCCAACGCCACCCGTTTTGTCATCATCAATCTGAAATCCAATACCGAATATATGGTCTCGACGACTCCTCTGATTCTCGGATCGAAAATGTGTCTGTCCGGTGCCGCCAATACATCGATCGTTGCATCCCCTTCAAGCACTGCAACAAGCCTTATCAAAATCACCGGGGGCTCCAGCTACACGTCCGTGAATTTTCTGACCCTCAACGGCAATCGGGCGAACCTGTACGGCATCGAGGCGCCAGGAGTGAACCGCGTCAGCGTCGACCAGCTCGCCATCCGCCAAACCGGAAAGGATGGAATTCTCCTCCAAGGCCTGGGGTCGGCCAACTTTGACAACCAAATCACCGTGACCCGTTGCGAAGTTTCGGAGGCTCCAACCGCGGCCGGCATCCACCTTTCCGCCACCACCCAAGCCACCTGCCTCGATAATCTTTGCCACAACAACGCGTACGGAATCCTTCTGGAAGCCAGCGCCCACGCGACGCTGGTCAACAACCAAGCCAAGTTCAATACCGTCTACGGCATCGGAGTGAGCAATATCACCTGGAGCAAAATCACCCACAATCTTTGCCAAGGCAACGGAATCGGCCTTTCTATTACAGGCTCCACCACACTCAACCAGTGGAATTTCTTCGTCTCGAATGAAATTCGTACCTCTTCAGAGGGCATCTCCCTCGGCGGATATGCCAATGTCCTCCAGGATAATCTTTTCGGCTCGGACGTAACCTCTCCTCTTGTTTTGCGCAGCGATGCCGGAGTTAACCGTATCATCACCACCTCCACCCCCCTGAGCGCCGTAGGACAGGAATACTTTTACCCCCCCACCACCCTCAATCGCCACTCCTCGCCTATTATGAATGGGAAGGATCGGACCGATATCACCACCTCCGCGACCACATTGTCCGCTATTCAAAACAGCTACAATGCCGCCAGAACCAGTAACCCCAACAATGTCATCGTTCTTTACCTCACCGCCCCCATCATCATTGGCGACACTCCCCTAATTCTATCTTCCAACACCTGCGTCGTGATCGACGGAACGATCAAACTGAACTCGGGTATCGCAGCTTTTACTTCGACCAGCTCCACCTTTTTCAGCATTTCGGGAGGAACGATCGACGGTCAGAACACCACCGGTCGGAATGGCCTCACCTTTACAAGCTGCTCCCGCTTCCTAGTCGACCAGATGAACTGGAAAAATTTTGGAGTAAAAACTACTAGGGTCACTGGATCCGATGTGTTGGCACTTCTGAGCTGCACCACACCCAGCATCGTCCAAAATTGCACCTTGGATGGCGGCGCCGCCCGTGGAATCTGGGCCAAGAGCGGAAGTGGCCACATCTTAAGCGATAACTCGAGCTCTAACATGAACATGGATGGAATTGATGTGGACGCCTACGCCTCCTACTCCCTGGTTCAGTTCAACTCGACGCCGGGCAACATACGATCTGGCCTCTTCGTTGAAGAGGCAGCCAAATACAATCAGCTAATCGGTAATTCGACTTCAGCCAATCCGATCGGGATCAACGTCTACTCCATGGTGGCGGGACCCACTTCCTACAACAGTTTCGTCGGCAACACCTGCCAAGCGAACGCCCGAGGACTCCGAACCGGTGGAGCCATCTACAAGAGCACCAACAGTACCACCAAGGTTGTCACCACCATCACTAACCGGACCGAGCACAACTTCTTTTTCAATAATGTTGTCAGCGAAACCCCGAAATCCAGCAATACCAGTGACGCAGCCATTTGCGCACAAGCTTACGGATCGGAGAACTATTTTGCCCGTCACTCCTTAACCTCCAACGTGAAAGATTACAGTGACATCACCTCGGCCGTCTTCTTTAATTCTCTATTTTCGATTTCTACCTTCACTCCTTCTCTTGCTTATTTCGATTGGCAACAATCGTTCACATGGTCGGCCTCGACCAGTCTTGCAGATGCCGATCCGAATCAAAACGGTGTGCCCAACCTTCTCGAGTATGCACTCGACCTCAACCCATTGAGCCTAACTCCCCCTACCCTTCCGGCGGTGGGATGGGATACGAATACCCCGGACGGTCCTTGGCTCACATTCACCTACCGGCACAACCTCAAGGCGCAGGATCTAACGTATGAGATCCTCAGTTCGGACGATCTGCAAACTTGGTCAGTCCTCAATGTGGATGAAGTCACGACTTTTTCGGATATCGTCGATGCCAACCCGGATGGGGATGGATCTAGCGAACTCCTCAGAATCCGAACTCTAGCAGATCCTTCCTTGAGCAAGTCGTTTCTCCGCCTCCGTGTCACTCGAGAATAAAAGCGGAAATACTTGATCGGCGGTACGGACGATCCCGACAAATCGGGCTCACCCGTAACCATTCTCATCATATCACTTGCTTCCGCCCGGTAGGGTCTATTGGCCCTAACGGACCGTGCTCAAACAAACACACAGTAGGCAGAATAAATATTCCAATCTGAACCAACCTTAGACTCAATGAATCCCAAAAAAAGAAAAAGCCCCGACATAGGCCGGGGCTTTTCCAAAACTTTCTACCGAACTAAACCAATTACGGGACAACCGCCTGAACTTTTAGGAATCCCTTTGTCGCTGGCGCTGAAGGGGTATAAGTCGCCTCGTATTGAGTATAACCAGCTTTAGCAGGTGATGGTTGGATCGTACTCGGCGAAGGAGTGACGGTTCCATTCAATCCTGCAGCTAGGTCGGTTCCGGATTTCACCGAATAGGTCACCCCCCCACTAATGTCCCTTTGCAGGTACACAATCTTGACTGAACCTGTCGGACTGCTCGCAAGTGACACGGGAGCACCGCTATTCACGCTCGGACTCAAGCCGAACGCATAGGCGGTCGCCAAGGAGTAACCGACATTGTTCGGATCGGCATTCCAACTCGAGCCGGCTGGCAAACCATTTGCTGTTAACCAATCGGACTTATAGTCCGCCGGAGAATCACTTACATTGGTCACCGTTACAACAATGTCCTTCTGTGCGGTTAAGAGACCGTCGCTGACTACTACTGTCAGATTATAGACGTTATTGGCCCCCAGATCTGTTGGACTCTCATAGTCGGGAGCCGACAAAAAGGTCAAAGCACCTGTTCCGGAATCGATCCAGAACTTGTCGGCGTCCGAGCCACCAGCGATGGAGTAGGTTAGGGCATTCGCCTCTGCATCGGTCGCTACCACCGTTGTCACCGCCGTGCTGTTTTCAGATACGCTGAAAGTCCCGCCAGAAGTGATTGTAGGTGCAGCGTTGCTTGGCAGGTTGAAGTAGATTAAGCCTTCCGCTGTGATCTTCGCCGTAAGGTTTGTGTCTTCTGCTGAAACAATCCTGTTTAGGGGCACTCCATTGGTGCTGGTGATGTAAAGTTTCCCGCCTGTGGCACTGTTAGCGACTTTCAGGTATTGATTCCGGCCGAACGTCTCCGGAATGGCACTGTTCGTAGATTGATTCGTTATCCAGTTGGTTGCAGAAGAGAATACCAAAGTCGCTGTTCTGTCTGATCCAAGATCAATAGTGGAATCATTAAATTTATAGGTTTCGGGAACGACAGCCGTGTTGATGTATCGATTGGGCGACGATTTGAAATTCGTTAGACACAGGTTCCCCAGCGTGGCACCAGTTCCATTGTAGTTTACACGGAGGTTTCCACCCGCCATCTCCACATCCCTCGTAGCAGGAAGGGCATTCGGATTTCCAGCAATCAACCTGCCTTCCTGAACCGAAGTATTCCGATAATCGTTGGAAGCGGAGAGGATCCAGTCCCCGGGTCCCGATTTTGCGATCCGGGTTCCATCCACTGGAACATTCACTCCCGTTGCATTTGTGATCGAAGCAGCCAGTTCCCCACTCCCTGCCAATTGTGACTCCAGAATCAAGGTGTTGGCACTCGTGCGATCAATCTGCAATGGGCTTGTCAGCTTCAGGGGTCCGGTCCCCCGATGTTCCAGAATCGACCACTGGCTTGCTCCAGCTGAAAAAGCCAATGTTTTCGCATTGGTTTCACCCGAACCAAGATATTTCAGGATCGAAACCCCTCCGTTTCCGAATGTGATCACACCATTCGTGCCCAAAGGACTTGGGCTTCCCGCCACACCTAAAGAATCAGCCGCAATAGCACCTTGAGTGATCAGGACCGAGTTAAAGGTGTTTGTAGGATTGGCCAGATAGGCCGTCGCGAACGATGTGTTGATTCTTACCGTTCCCTCCACCCCCATAAAGCCGGCAATATTTCCGGATACTTTATTCGTCATATCAACTTTGGTCGTCGCGGTGATCGAGGAGGTCACTCCAGCTCCCGCAAATTGAAAATTGTTGGTCAGGTTAATGTTGGTCAAAGCTGTGATTGACCCTCCATACAAATTCACCAGTCCCGTTCCAAGTGCATAACTGTTACTCAACGCTAAGGTGGTTCCTGAACTCAGATAGGTTCCTCCGTTAAAGGCATTCGAACGAGTGAGGGTGAGCTGATACGTTCCGTTCGTAAGCATAAGAGATAACTGATTGTCGGGCATGTTGGTTCCGATGGTGCCCGCTATCGTCATAGGTCCATTTTTCGGATTCAGTCGCAGGCTTTTCACCCCATTGGTGGATATCTCGATATTTCCGTTCAAGGTCAAAGCCGTTCCTGTCGTACCGTAGTTCTCGATATAGTTAAATGCCCCGGATCCACCGACTAGAATGGTTTTATCAGAAGTTTGATCCGCCGATTGAGTCCCCCGTATCTGAGAAGTTGCACTCGAATCACCCAAATAGATCGTTCCGTTTGTTCCCAGCGAACTGGCTTGCCCTAACATTCCGAACGTAGTTGCCCCCAGCACTCCGGCACTTACCTTAACCGGCCCGCCAAAGCTGTTGTTCACTCCAGTGATGTAGGCGTATCCGGTTCCGGTCTTCAATATTCCGCCCGAACCACTGATAACCCCCGCGACGGTCGAATTACTGGCGGTTTGCGAGGCTTGCAGCAGGGTCAGCTCTGCATTGATCTGCACATTGTTTCCAACCGATTGAATAACCGTGGCTATTGTTGAAAATCCCAAGGTCGGATTGGTCCCCCCCGAACTCACGAATTGAAGCGGATTTCCCGTTAAGTTTAGACTCCCTGATCCAGTATTCGAAAAAACAAGGGAATTGAGCTGAAAATTTCCAGGGCTGTTGTTGCTCGCAGTCAATGTTCCTCCCAAGGAACCTGTGAACGTAATCGTGGCATTTGTGTCACTAATCGGATTGTTCGGAATCCAACCTGGGCCACTGGTCCAAGTTATTGTCCCGCTTGTACTATTGTTTGTGACTGTCGGGACTAGAACGACGGGTGCGTCTACAATTGTAACTTGTTGTAGGCTTGAAGAAGGACTTGGCCCATTCGCATTATAGGCCCGAACCCGGTAGTAAAGTGTTGCCCCACCGGAAAAAGTTCCTGCAACAAAATACGAGGTGACTGCCCCGACATCTTTTGCATTGTATCCACTCAAAAATGTTGTGAATCCGCTATCGGTCGCCACGTCCAAATAGTAGCCCGTGGCTCCTGAGGAGGCAGCCCAGTTGGCGGTAAAGCCGCCAATACTAGAAGATGTTGCCGCAGAAGAGACAGGTGCCGGAGGAACGGACAACACATCAGACACGCTATCTCCAAATATAATACGCCCCATTGTCACTTCGTTTATTGTGCTGTTAGAGACAGCGGCTGGGGTTAAGATAAATGACTTAAAGATGGAGGTTGTTGCACTAGTGGGCTCCGTTGCACTTTGAGTGACCTCTGGGGTCCAAGTTGTCGGATCCTGTCCGACCGGATTCACATAAACTTTTACCACATCCGAAGTTCCCGTCGGATTTGCTATATAGGCCACGACAATTTTGTACGAAGTATTGATGGACAATGCCGTTGTACCATAAACTGCCGTTGAACCACTTGCACTCAGCCCCAAGTCGAAAGTGGTCGTATTCGCTGTTAAGCCTGCAAAGCGACGCACAAACAAACGAGATAAGTAAGTCCCGGTTCCACCTGTTGTAGCTGTAAAGTTACAGACTCCAGAACCAGTCGAACTCGTTGAATTCTGGGCCTGGATCACTCGGAAGTTCTCGATTACATAATAAAAAGTCGTTTGCGACGTGACCCCGTATGGATTGAACAGCGAAGCAGTAGGTAGATCGCGATAAGAAATTGATGCCGAAGCAACCCCCTTCAACTTAATTGATTGAGGTACTCCCCCAGATGCTGCAATCACCTGGATTGGATTGACTGTGTTAACAGTGCCCACTTGTGCCCAAGAGTTCTGGTTATTCAATGCACCTAATGTGTAGGTAGAAAAATCTGCATCGAAAGCAACAGCCGCAAAACTCGCTGACCCCGCCGCCAGCACACCAGCCACCGCAACGAACAGTGGCAAAAAAGTCTTTCTATTTTGCCGATTTTTTTTGTCCGGTTCGATCATACAAGGGGTTCTTTTTTTAGCTCTGCTGGCGACGGAAAGTGCGAAGGATCATCAGCACACTCAGACCGATTCCCATGAGTGAGGAAGCCGAGGGTTCAGGCACGGTCGTCAGATTTAAATTTGTGTACCCTCCGGTAGTTTCCCCCACCACCACCTTGAACCCGTTCGTGGGCCCTGTTCCCCCATTGAAGTTCGTCGCCGAGATGTTGAAGAGAGCGCTGATGTCGGTCCCAGCACTTGTCGAAGACAAACCTGTGATACTGGCCGCTTTTGCAAAGGTCCAAGTGTAGTCCGAGGTACTACTAAACCCTGCCAACGCCCCCGCTGAATCGAGGCTCAGATTAAATGTCGAGGAGGAGGAAAGGGCAGATAGATTGAGTCCACCCGTAACGGTAAATAGATCCCAATTGGTCCCGGCTGTTCCAGCTAGGGAGGTGATCTGCCATTCATACGTGGCACCCGCATTCCAAATCGAGGAAGCCGCCGTCAGATTTCCGGGGCTGTTTCCAGGCTTTAGAAAGGACCCACTGGCCAAAGTCACTGTACCCACCGTTCCTGACCCAAGAAGGCTTCCTCCCGAATTCACCGTCACAGCACCGGCAGTGCCATTGACCACCATGTTCCCCCCATTGACCATGGTTGCAGAACTGGAACTGATGTTACCTGTGCTGGCAACATTCAGCGTTCCTGCGGAAATGGTGGTCGCTCCTGAGTAGCTGTTCACACCCGACAAGGTCCAAGTTCCACTCCCCTCCTTTTTCAAGCCAGTCGATCCAGTTGCCCCGTTGACAATCGCCCCACCGATTTCTCCTGTTCCGGCGGTGGAACCCGACAGCACGAAGGACTTATCTCCAGACCCCGTCGCAGTTAGATTATTGTTGAATTTGAGAAGTCCCGTTCCGGACTGGTCGACTCCTGCATTCCCAAGTGCTCCTGCCATGTTGATTACTTTGTCACTCGTCTCCCCAGACCCGGTATATTTCAGCATCGCGGTGCTTCCAGCGGCACTCCCGCCGATATTGATCGTAGCGTTTTTGCCCAGATAGCTGTTGGCGTTCGCATTACCCACTCCAGCCACCGAGAGAAAGTTGGTCACACTTGCACTGGCCGGTGCAGAAGCATCGATCACAACCGCTCCCGTGAAGCTATTGCCCGCATTCCCCAAAGTAGTCGTCCGAGTATTTGTCGTCGTCCCCGTCGTACGGGCATTAATGACGGATCCAGCACCATCGGCGATCAAGCCGTTAAATGTGATGTCACTATCCCCACCCATGGTAAGAGTTTTGTTTCCAACTCCTGTCACCGAGAGGTTTCCGTTCAACGTCAGGAGTGTGCCATTGTTCTTGCCATAAATTCCCGCCCCACCAGTCGTCCCACCCATCGCGATCACCTTGTCACTTGTCTCGCTTTGGCTATTTCCCCAGATCAGGAAGCCATTACTCAACAAATCCCCGAGAATCACCGTGCCATTCGTTCCAATGGCACTGTTGAAACCGGCATTACCCATATTCGCAACGACAAATGTTCCGTTCTGAACCTTCAAACCACCACCGAAGCTGTTATTTGCATTCAACAACTCGGTCCGAGAACCTGCCGTGTTCGCTCTGACCCCACCAGTTCCGGAAATCAAACCTGTGATCGCATTGGTGAATCCTGCATTTTGCAGTGAGTCAATCGCGAGATAGCCACTCGTACCAGTCAGATTATTCACGATATTATTGGCAAGGCTCACGTTGCTGATGGCTCTTAGCGTCGCGCCCGATGTTCCCGTCACGGTAAGTGCACCGGTTCCCAAAGCCCCACTATTGCCGACCGCAAGAGATCCAGAGGAAATTGTGGTTCCCCCTGTGTAGCTATTTGCGGAATTTAACGTCACCGTATTAGTAGAAAGTGCTGTTTTTACTAAAGAAACAGCATTGCCAGCAACGTCGTTTGCAATCGTACCGTTCACCGTGATCGATCCGTTTTTATCATTTAGGGTCAAAGTTTTGATTCCTGTGCCACTCGCCTGAATATTGCCATTCAAAGTCAGAGTTGTGCCTGTTCCTCCGTAATTCGCAATGGTTGCGCCACCTGTGCTACCCCCCATCACGATTGTCTTGTCCGTGGCTTCGGAAACAGCATTGGTCGTTCTTAACTCTCCCGCATTGCCGCCACCCCCAACCGTAACCGTTCCACTTGTGCCAAGAGAGCTATTTGCGCCGTTGTTTCCAATATTAGCCACGTAGAGAGCCCCGTATCCTATCGATACCGCACCAGAAAAAGTATTCGCTGCACCTATGACGTTCACAGCTCCAACACCACTTTTTGAAATCCCCCCTACCCCGCTGATTACACCCGCCAAATTATTCGTCGTGCTTGCGGAGGGAGCGGCGAGGGTGAGGTTGTTACCCAAAATAATCGCGTTATTGATCGTCTCGACTGGTTTTATGGTTCCAGAGGGATTAAAGGTCAGCGTCGGCGTGTTTGTTCCGTTATTCACGAACTGCAAGTTGCCTCCAGTCAAAGTGAACGTCGCCGTGCCTGTCGATGGTCCAATATAGTTCATTGCGAGACTGTTCAGTAAAAAATTCCCCACCAGATCGTCATTGGATTGAAGCACGGCCCCGGAAGCCAAGGTCGCGCTAAAAACAAGTGCGGTATCGGCCGCACTCACTGGAACAGCACTCCACCCCGTTCCAGAACTCCAGGTTTGTGTGCCCGAGGTGGAAGTGCTCGTGTAAGTAGCACCAAAAGTTGCTTGCCCCGTCAGCACGCCAGCCATTGCCAAGAACAGCGGAAGGAAATTTTTTCGAAAATTACGGACGGTGCTTCGATTGGTTTGTGTATTCATATTTTTTTATCTCCTATGACCTATGTAATACGATCTTTGACCAGCAAGAATTCGATTTGCTCAATTAATTAAACACCTCATCTGCGATTAACATATAATGTAATATATATAATGCAAGGGGTATTTCCTTAGGTGATTTACTAAAGTAAACAATCTGTTATGCAAATAATGCTAATAGATAATGCTTTATATAGGCATTTAGTGGTACAATTAAAGCATAAAATAAATTTATAAAATATGCCCAGCTTTATATTTTAATTAATGTATAATTTATACATTATCTACTATTTCAATGCTAAATGGACTGCATTTCTAGCGTATTTTTATAGCTTATTACCTATATCACATAATCTTAGCTACGCTCTAACCTACGCTAGCAAATCGCGAAGCTGGGGAGTTTGCTTTGTCCAAAGAAACGTACCCGACTCAATCCGAGTCTTGGGCCGAAAACAGACCCAATAATGATAACCGCTCTACGGACCTACCAAGTTCAACGACACATCGCTGAACTCAATCGAATCAGCCGAAAGGACTTCGTGGGTCACGAATCCCAAAGCATCGAAGCAAGGGGTCGCCGGCTGATTATCGATCCCTGAATAACTCACCGCTGGGGTTGGATCCAACTCCGAAACAAGCATCGATTTCATCTCCATATTTAACCCCGATTTCTTCACCTCGATTGTCAGGGTATACAACCCATCCTTGATCGACTTTGGTCCCGAGACTGCCTCTCCCAAGGAGCGGGCCGTATCCGCCCCTTTATCATCCTTCAAACCATCGAAGGACCCGTTATTTTCCGGCAAACGAGCCAAAAGATTTCCCTTCGGCATATCGGGACGAAACCCGGCATAAAAACAGTACCCCAACCATCCCCGATTATGATCTTTTGAGCGCTTTTGAAAGATTCCATAACGGAAAGCCCCCACCGTTCCGACCCCAGAAAACTGAATATTGCTCTTAAAACTGAGGGTCTGCCCCTCGCCCAGGATGGTTTTCTCAAAATAACCGGCAATCGTTTTGCCCTTTTTCCCGAAATCTGCCCCGGCGAAGAGAATCTTCCCACCCTCCTCCTTTGGACCAAATGCCTTGGCTTTGTCGCCAATCACTGCCCAGCCCGAAATAGCGAGTGGCCTAGATACTACTGCCGTCGTGGCTGCAGGAGCTGGAGTCGATGGAGCAGAAGCAGGTGCGGGTGCACTGGTTTGCGCTAACACAACATTCACCACAGCCAGAACCAAAAAGAGAAAATAGTATTTTTTCATAGATGCAATGATTATGAATAGATCTTTAGCGACTCAAGTCAAATTGCAGGAATGTTCACGAATTTAACAAAAAAGATCAGATCCGACTTGTCTTCACGATGAAGTCAGCCTCAAGATTGGATATGTTCAGATCCCATCCTTTGCCTTCTGGTATAATAACTTCTTCTCTCTCTGCCTCCTTTGTGATTCTGGCTCTTTCTTTTCAATCCCTGCTACCCGCCCATTCAGCAGAACAGTTCTTCACCCCGCCCGAAGCCCCGTTCATTACCGGACCCAAGGAGGAAATTCACCACGTCTCTCTTCCCGCTGGTACCGCAGACGCAGCCCAAGCCCTGATCGATGCAGCGCGAAAAGAGAAGCCGGAAGCGGTACTAATTCTCGAACCCGCCGGCAACCTTGAGGTTGGCGCTGCCCCCCTTCGTCTCGGCAGCAAAATGTGTCTGCAACTCTCCCCTTCGGCTGGTCTTACCGCTGGCGCTAACTGCTCCGCTCCCAGCCTAATCTCAATCGAGAAAGCCGAGTTCGTTTCCGTCTCCTCCAGAGGTCCTGGGTCCGCAACCCTCGACGGGGGCAGTAAAGCCATCAACGGCATCCAGATCACCGAAGGCTCCCGAATCAATATGGATCAATTAAATATTCTCCGCTGCGTCAAAACAGGCATCGATTATCGCGGCACCACCAACGTCACCTCGCTGAATGAGGCCGCTAGCGTCACCCGATGCTATTTTGAAAAAAATGGCATCGCCCTCCAAGTCGATCAATCGGGCGGGTTCCAGTGCCTCGATAACGTGTTCAAAAACCAAACCGAAACCGCCCTTTCCATCAACTCCCTCAACAGCATGGTCGCTGGCAACACTTTCTCCGGAAACAAAACGGATATCCAGACCAGTTCCGACCGCGGAATCATCACCCGGAACCGGTTTGGCAAAAGTGAACTCACTCTCGATCTGACCCCCACGAGCAAAGGAAATCTTATCTCAGAAAATCGTGGTGCCGCCGAAGGCCTCACCCTTTCCATCGCGGGAGAATCCCACCAACTCTTCCACAATACCCTCTCCGGATCCGTCAAGCTCGCCTCCGGAACGAAAGAAGCCTTCCTCATCTCGAACGAGAATCTTCAGATCGATCCCGCTACTCCTGGTCTAAAGTTTTTTAATCCCCCCACCCTCAACCGACCCCACACCAACTCGGTCATCGTCGCTGGAATGGGACGTTTCGATCTCCCCTTGATCGCAGGCGGGAAAAAAGAACCCAAACCCGCGGACAAAGACAAACCCCCGAAAATCGTCCCTGTCGATCTCTCCCTCGTGGAGGCGGAAATCGCCAAAGCGCAGACAGAGCACCCCATGGACGTCTTGGTCATCCGACTCGATGGCGAATATATCTGCAAAAATCCGAAAGGCTTGGAACTCCCCCCCAACAGTTGTCTCCTGATGGCCGCCGATGCCCGCATCTTGTCTGATCTGAGCATCCCCCTCGAGCCCGCCTGGGCACGGGCCGATCCCCTCACTCAGGTTGTCCTTCTTCCTAAGACAGGATTCTGCTCGATCTCAGGTGGGAAACTGGACGCAAATCGCCAAGCCCACTTCCCTATCAACGCGAACACAGGAAGCATCGCACTGATCGAAAGTACCAGCCTGATTGCAGGCGCCCGGGACGGAATCAACACGAAGAACCGAAACGGCAGCGATCCCATCTTCCTCTATCGCTGCAATGTGTATGGAAACAACGGCCGTGGAATCTGGAGTCACTGTGCGAACCGCATTCACGCCATCGCGAATGTGTGCAGCGGAAATTACATGGATGGCATCGATCTGGATGCCCATGCCATCAACTGCACCGCCCTCTTTAACACCTGCAACGCCAATCGCCGACACGGGGTCTTTATCGAGGAGGCGATCGAAAACAACATCGTCTTCGGAAACGAACTCCACGGCAACGGCACGGGAGTGCACGTCTGGAACGAAGAGGTCAAAGGCAACACCGGGCCCAATTTGATCTCCGCCAACCACTGCTCAGGCAACCGACGTGGAATCGGACTAGGAGGACGGGCGGACGATAAGACCGCCCACGGAAATCTCTTCTTCAACAACGTCTGTACTGAAAACCGCGAAGACGGGATTCTCACCGGCAACTCGAAGGCGAAAGAAAACTACTTCAGCCAGTCGGTCGCCTTTGGAAACGGGAAGGAAAATATCGGAGCCTCTGGCTCAGCCTTCTTTTTCAACACCATCGTCCCTACTCCATGATTCGATTCGGCGCGCTAGGGTTCATACCCCCTAAAGAGGAATGGACGGAAAGACCCGACATCCGCAAAGTCTGCCTGATCCCAGCTCCCTAGATCTTTTTCATGAATCCTATTTCCGCCATTCACCTCGGCCCGGTTGATTACGGGATCCTGATCCTTTATTTCGGCTTCGTTCTGGGAATTGGTTTTGCCCTGAAACGTTCCATGAAGGGAAGCGGCGATTTCTTCCTCTCCGGCCGCTCCATTCCTGCCTGGGTCACTGGTCTCGCCTTCCTCTCAGCCAATCTCGGCGCCCAAGAAGTCATCGGCATGGCCGCCTCCGGAGCCAAATACGGTCTTATGACCAGCCACTTCTACTGGGTGGGCGCCATTCCCGCGATGGTCTTCCTCGCGATCTTCATGATGCCTTTCTACTACGGCTCCAAGGCCCGTTCTGTTCCCGAATACCTAAAACTCCGCTTTGACGAAAAGACCCGCGGCTTTAACGCCATCTCCTTTGCGGTGATGACCATCTTCTCTTCAGGCATTTCGTTGCATGCCCTCGCCAAGCTTCTGGAAACTCTGGTCCACTGGAACTACTGGACCTGCATCACCGTTTCCGCCTTGATCGTCCTGGTCTATATCTTCCTCGGAGGCCTCACCTCCGCCATCTACAACGAGGTGCTCCAGTTCTTCATGATCGTCATGGGTTTTGCCCCGCTTGTTTATCTCGCCCTGCAGGACGCCGGAGGCTGGACCGTACTCAAAGAGAAACTTGTCCCAGTCGCCACCTCCCAAGGCTACGCCGCCGGGACGTGGTCTCAGTCCTGGGCTCATCTCGGAAATCCTGTGGAAAATCCGATGGGTGTGGGTTGGTTCGGCATGGTTATGGGTCTCGGCTTCGTCCTCTCCTTCGGTTACTGGTGTACCGACTTTCTCGTCGTGCAACGCGCCATGGCGGCCGACTCGATGTCTTCCGCCCGTCGCACTCCTCTTATCGCCGCTATCCCGAAAATGCTCTTCCCTGCTCTCGTGATCCTTCCCGGAATGATCGCCATCGCTCTTCATCAACAAAGCGGCGGAATGTTTCTTCCGACTGCGGCCGACGGCACCCCCGACTACAACATGGTCATCCCCACCCTTCTCGCAAAATACCTTCCCACCGGACTTCTCGGGATCGGCTTCACCGCTCTGATGGCATCCTTTATGTCCGGCATGGCTGGGAATGTCACCGCCTTCAACACCGTCTGGACCTACGACATCTACCAGAGTTACTTCGCCCCCAACAAGTCCGATGCCCACTACCTCTGGATGGGACGGTTCGCCACAGTTTTTGGAATTCTCATTAGTATCGCAGCCGCTTTCCTCGCGTCGCAGTTCAATAACATCATGGACATGCTTCAACTCGTCTTCGGTTTTGTAAATGCCCCGCTCTTCGCCACCTTCCTGCTCGGCATGTTCTGGAGACGCACCACCGGTCACGGAGCCTTCTTTGGTCTGATCGGTGGCACCACTGCCGCCGCTCTCTTCCACGGCCTCGCACTTGCCAAGGGCTGCGTGCCCGGAATCAAAGGGGGTTGGCTCCAACCGATGTTTTCTTTCCAAAGTGAAATGGGCCAAAACTTCTGGATGGCCATCGTCGCCTGGTCGGCCTGTTTTGGCCTCACCATTCTTATCTCTCTGCTCACCCGCCGAACCAAGAGTGATGAAGAGCTCAAAGGTCTCGTGTACTCCCTCACCCCCAAGCCCAAGGCCGAGGATGAGGCTTGGTACAAGCGCCCAGTCCTCGTCGGTATACTCGTCATTGTGGCCGTCGTAATCCTCAACCTCCTCTTCCTCTAATGAACTTCGATCTACGACTTCCCCTCGGCCTCATCTTCTCCCTCTACGGGATCATTCTTATCGGTACCGGCCTGACCTCCACCCCCGAAATGATCCGCCAAACCCTTGGACAAAACATCAACCTCGGTTGGGGCGTGGTGCAGTTGCTTTTTGGACTGGCGATGCTGTTTCTCTCACGCCGGAAGAAATAATTAGCGTCCTACATGCTTTCTTTTCCTCCTCGTTGGACAAGACAAGTCCTGTCTCTTGCTCTGCTGATCTCTTTTTCCGTTCATACCCAGGCCAAGGAATCAAAACCAACCGCTGACGTCCTTGTGTACGGGGCAACCTCGGCTGGGGTCACAGCTGCTATCTCCGCCGCTCGAAATGGAGCCAGCGTCATCCTGCTGGAGCCCGGTCGCCATGTCGGAGGAATGCTTTCCGGGGGCCTCGGTCGAACGGATATGGACCGCCAAGAAAATGTGATCGGAGGTCTGGCCAAGGAATTTTTTCATCGGGTGGGCCGGCACTACGGACAGGAAGTCGCCTGGACCTTCGAACCCCACGTTGCCGAAGACGTTCTGAAGGGCATGCTGGCCGAACAAAAGATCGAGCCAAGATTCGGCCAAGCACTCGGCTCCATCGCTATAAAAAACGGACGGATTGAATCCCTCAAGACCCGTGACGGCCACGAATATTCAGCCGGGGTTTTTATTGATGCCACCTACGAAGGCGACCTAATGAAGGCTGCCAAGGTTTCCTACGCCGTCGGGAGGGAGAATCGGAGCCTTCACGGGGAGTCCTTGGCGGGTCGCCGGGATCTTCTCCGCAGTAACCATCAGATCAATTATCGCATCTCGCCATGGAAAGACGGGAAACTTCTCCCTCACGTGACGGCGGAAGAGGATCTCGTTCCCACGGGGACGGGAGACGGAAAGATGCAGGCATACTGTTTCCGCCTCTGTCTCACTGACGTGCCTGAAAACCGCCTGCCCGTCACGCCGCCCCCTAATTACAATTCGGCCGACTACGAATTGCTTCGGCGTTGCTTTGAGGTCGGTGGCGAGAAGGTGGACGGCATTCTTGGCATTAAGAGAATGCCCAACGGTAAGTCAGACGTGAATGCCGGAGCCCCCATTTCTTTTAATCTTCCCGGCGCCAACCAGGAGTACCCCGACGGCACTCCGGAACGCCGCCGGGAGATTTGGGATCAACACCTCCACTGGGTCCAAGGTCTGGTCTACTACGTGCAGAACGATCCCTCCGTACCCAAGAAGGTGCGCGAGAAGTACGCACCGTGGGGGCTTTGCAAGGATGAGTTCACCGACACCGGCGGATGGCCCCACCAGATGTATATTCGCGAAGGGCGTCGGATGCAGGGGGAACACGTGTTGACACAAAAAGACCTGACGACCGATCGGCGCAAGGGCGACTGCGTAGGAATTGCAGGTTATAATATCGATATTCGTGAGGTGCAGTGGCTCTCCATGAGGACATTCTTTTTCCCCAACGCGGCGGACGAGTTGTACATGGAAGGCTACGTCAGCCAGCCGGTGGATCCTTGGGATATTCCCTACCGAGCCCTCCTTCCCAGATCCAAAGAGTGCCGCAACCTACTGGTTCCGGTATGCCTTAGTAGCTCGGCGGTCGCATTTGCTTCCTTCCGCATGGAACCCCAGCTGATGATCGCAGGACAAGCCGCCGGAGTTGCAGCCGCGTTGGCCAACCGAGATAAGAAATCGGTCCACTCAGTCGATGTGACCGAACTGCAGAGGATCCTGACCTCCGAAGGACAGATCTTAAAAGAACCAGCCAAGCCTTAATCTTAGTGGCAGAGGTCCGGGCTGGATCATTTTAATCGGCGCCCAAACCGATCTACAGGAAACACAAGGATACGTGCCCCCTCCGTTTGCTTTTCCGGTGAACAGGCCGCCAAGACCGCAACCACTGCGCCTTCCTCATCCAGAAAGACATTCGGACGCTCAATACGAAGGAACTTCGTCTCACTGCCATCCTCAAATCGGATGGGAATCTGGTTGGAAAAAAGCGGCTCCTTAGAAACCAACTCGTAGGAGATGCCGTCCTGAGACGTATAGTAGACAAAACTCTTGTGCAGCCCGGAGGCGAAGCCGTGCAGGTCGGTCAACAGCATGTGATAACGCGTGCCATCGTGCCACAGGCAGGGATCCTCATTCTGATAATTGTTGGGTAATGCGTTGTCCTTCCCATGATGCAGCATGGTATACGGCCCAAAGATCGATGGGGAACGAAACGCGTGAATATAGTGAAGCAGTTCGTCGAATTTTTTACTGCCAGGGAATTTAAGATTTTCGACCTTTACCTTGCCCACACCATAAACCGACCCGTCCGGATGGATCCACAGAGCGGGGTTGTTGGCTGGGATACACCAATCTTTCAGGCGTTCCCACGGACCTTCGACCGAATCACTCACCGCCACACCGCTTTTCCAAGCAGGGATTCCAAGGTAGTAGAGATAATATTTTCCATTGTGAAACGTAATCTTCGGATTGTGACAACCCTCAGAATCAAAGAAGTCGCCTGGGCGCGGACGAAAGACCTCACCGGCATAAGTATAAGGCCCGAGCAGGTTTTTCGATGTCCCTCGCACAATGAAACTGGTTTTCCATGCGTTAAAGTTTTCACTGGTCCAGCAAGAGGCGAACATGTGGTAGGTGTCCCCCACCTTGATGATCGAAGGATCCCAAAGATTGAATCCTTTTCGCGCAAAGCCGCCGTTCCGCAGCGGGTTTCCAAGCTTGGCCTTGAGCGGATTATCGGTCGGCATCTGAGCATTCACCTGTTGGCGCCAATCGTGTAAGAGTTTTACAAGGTAATCCGTTTTCTCCGGTTGCTTTGATACGAGATTATTTTTTTCACCTAGATCCGTCTTTAGGTCATAAAGCTCCAGCCTCATATCCTCGTACCACTCAATCAACTTCCAGTCTCCCAACCGAACAGCTCCGAAGGGGGATCCCCCTTGGTTGCTATAGTGCGGATAGTGCCAGAAAAGCGGGTGCTCCTTGAGATTTCCGCCCTTGGTGGCGGTGAGAAAACTAACACCATCTTCATCTTTCTGTTGGCGCGGCGATAAGCCAACCATTTGCAGGATCGTGGAATAAACGTCGGCAGAGATAACCGGATACGAAGAAATACTTCCTGGTCTAGTCATTCCGGGTGACCTCACAATCAATGGGACACGAACCCCGCCCTCGTAAGGCCATCCCTTACCTCCGCGCAAAGGCAAATTGGACGTGGGCGAGCCTTCTGCATTGGAAAGTCCGCCGTTGTCGGAAGTAAAGATAACGATGGTGTTTTTCTCAAGGCCCAATGTGGCGATCTTCTCCAGAATCTTCCCAACGCCCTCGTCCATGTTCTCGATCATGGCGGCATACGTCGGTTGGTTCTGTATCTGACGGACAGGACGCCCCAAATCAGGAAGAAACTCGGCTTTTTTCGGATCCGCACGAAAAGCGGCCTTGACTTTATATTTCTTCTCTAGATCGCCTTTGGCTTGAAGTGGAGTGTGAACTGCGTAGTGCGGGAGATAGAGAAAAAAGGGCTTGTTGCGATTCTTCTCCATAAATCGAATCGCCTCATCGGTTAAGCGATCACTCAGATATTCACCCGGGGGTCCATCGGACAGATTGGGAAGTGCGTAAGGACTGAAGTAGGAAGTGGGGTTACCCTTTCCCGATCCTGCGATATTAAGATCAAAGCCTTGTTGTTCCGGCCAAGTATCCGAAGTATCGCCTAAGTGCCATTTTCCGATACAGGCCGTCGCATACCCTTCCTGCCTCAAAGTCTCCGCAAGGGTTCGCTCCTCCTTGGGAAGAAAAGTTTGAAAATTCGGTCGATGAAGTTTTTGTGAGGATTGATCCGGTCGGCCCGGCAACCAATCCGTGAGATGCAAACGAGCCGGTGATTTCCCAGTCAGAAGACTCGCCCTTGTTGGGGAGCAGACGCAGGCAGAGGCATAGGCATCCGTGAAACGAATACCCTCCTGAGCCAAACGGTCGAGATTGGGAGTTTCCTGAAATTCACTTCCGTAGCACCCGAGATCTTTCCAGCCGAGATCGTCCGCCAGAATGAACACGATATTGGGCCGTCGCGACTTGGAGCAGGACAGCAGACAGATGCATCCCACTAGTAAGAAAAGGCTCCAGGCGATTCGCGAACCAAGCCGATTCATCATCAGTGCGGTATCAGCGTTACCGACTGAAGTCGCATCAGTTCTTTGCCGGTGATGGTATCGGTGGTGACCTGAATATCCACTGGACCGGGCTCCAACGTGACTGTACTCAGATTCAACTCCACCCCCTCCCCCTGCTGAATGACTTCACCCTTCAGTTTTTGTTTTCCAATCTGAACGGTGAAAGTTCCGCCAAAGGTGGCCTCACTCTTGGCCGTCACTGTGCCACCCATCGTTTCTACCTTGGCCTTTCCGTCCGCTCCCGGGGCGTCGTAACGCACGATCACATCAAAATCGGTTTTTTGGTTCACCCGCGTTGACCATTTCACTGCACACTCTTTCTGATTCCACCCCGTAACATTCGCCGAGTTGGCGGTTCCACGCCCCAATCTCCATCCATCTTTCTTTTGCGTCCCCAACAGTTCGGCAAAGAAAACGCTCAACCGGTTCGGCATGTTGCTTTGCAAAAGAAAAGCAGGATCTCCCTCAAGGGCCGCTTTGCACTCAACCAGAATGACACTGTCAGATTCATCCGGAGCTTTTTGCGGAAGCTCGATCTCCACATCGATCCCCTTACGCTTCACGGTCAGTTTTGTTCCCCGGTCAGCCAAAAGAGTGGCCTTTTCAATTTCCCCCTTCAGCCCGCCCACCACGAGCTTACCGTCCGAAGGCCATTCGAATACATGCAGATAAAGATTCTTCCCTTTGAGGGTGGAGTCTCCCCAGCTTTGCCGCATCAACGGAGTCCGTGTCGTTCCACGGATCGACTCCCCGTTCACTTCCCACCACTTGCCGATCGAATGAAGAATCGCCAAATCCTCCGGAGCCATCTTGCCGTTCCCCATCGGCCCAATATTCAGGAGAAGATTGCCACCCTTGGCCGCGGCTTTGGCCAGCAACCGGATAAAATGAGTCGGGCTTTTGTGGGACTTGTCCAACGAATGATAACCGTACGATTCGTTCGTCGTCGGGATCGCCTCCCAATCCTGCTCCTCCGGTTTGGTCATCGGACCGAACTCCAGCGGTCGGTCGGGAGTACTGAGGTAATCTCCGTAGATCGCCCCGGCAACCCGCCCATTAATAATCAGATTGGGGTCCTCTTTTCGGAGATAGGCCAGAATCAGCTCGTTCAGCTCCTTCGGATTATGATGGGCGGTGTCCCCCCAAAACAGAACAGGATGATAGTTTTCAATCAGCTCCTTGATTTGGGGAAACACTTTCTTCTCCACAACCGCTTTGCGCCGTTCCGGTCCGTTTGGCTCGGGATATCTCGGGTCCCCAGAGATCGACCAGTCCTGCGCGTGGGAGTAATAGAGACCCAGTTTCACCCCGTACTTGTCACACGCCGCTTTTAACTCCTTGAGTGGGTCGCGACCAAACTTGCTCGTCTTGACCACGTTGTAGTCGTCTGTTTTCGAATCGAACATCGCCACCCCATCGTGATGCATCGAGGTGATCACGATGTACTGCATCCCCGTGTCCTTCACCGTCTTGACCCACTCCTCTGCATTGAACTCAGTCGGGTTGAACGGCTTCACCACCTTCTCCAAATACTCCTCCCGCTTGATCTTCATGATCCGCTGCAAATGTTCCGCATATCCCTCCACCTTCTGGCCGTTCCACTCCCCACCGAAGGCCGAGTACACCCCCCAATGAATGAACATTCCAAACCTCGCCTCCCTCCACCAGGCCAACCGGGCATCCTTTGATGGATCCTGAGCAGAGGGAACCAAACTGGATGGTGCGTTGGTGCTGGTCTGGGCGAGCACGCTGAAGTTCGCAAGGAGTCCCAGAATTCCAGTCAGAGAAAAAATCAATCTCATGGATTGTTAATCATAGATCAGTTGAGCGGTTGCTGTCGTGTCCTGATTTGAAATAAGCCTAACCCAATAGGCCTGAAACCAATTTGGAAATTTGTGCTGGGCCGATTCGTTCGGTTTGAGAACAAACTCCTTCACGGCGACCCATTTCCATTCTCCCGTCACATCGGCCTCTAGGGTGAATTTGGCCGACTGATTCCCCTCGTTGGAAAGTTCCAGCCTTTTCCTGTCATAGCCAGTCATGAGATAGGGATCGGAGGGCTCCATCTTTTTCACTGAGCTATGGAACCAAGGTCCACCTTGTCCCCTCGGCTTTCCCAATCTCCATAAATCGTCCACCACGCCGACCCACACATTGGCCCGCCCATCGTTCGAACGGAGGATATGAGGATTCCCTCTGCCTCCATCGATTCCCGTCATAACCAAAAGACCTCGATAAGAGCAGTAGTCCTGAATTTTCAATCCATGGGTCGCGATGGGCCTCACCTTAGCGATGCCTCCCGCATTTTCGGCCGGCAGCTCGTAAAAAGTCCCATGGCAGTTGAGCAGATCCCGCTCCGTACAAACCTCCCGGTCCAACCTCACGACTCCTCCAGCCGATAGATCTGCATACAAAGAATCGGATTTCGGTAATCTCCACCTCATTCCCCGTTCATCCCGATAAATCGCCGACGCCGCATCCGTTTCTAAAATCCCATTGGGAATCCGAGTCACTTCTTCCACCTCCTCAACGGCCTTGGTGTTGATCACTGGATTTAGTTTCAGATCCCAATCCAGTTCATAGATCCTACCCGAAATCGATTCGGTCCCGTTCATTTGCGTGGCTTGGATCAGCAGGGTCTTTCTTTCATCTCCTCGGGTTCGAAGAAATCCTCCAAAAGAGGATTTAGATTCGATATTCGCCAACCCCTCAAACTGCCGACCATTTTCCAGCCCCCTGTTGTCTTCTGCTGACATATGAAAGAAAGCTGTGGCTTTCAGCCAATCGCGATCAGATCGAATCCGAATCCACTCCCCGGAAATCTCCGAGCCCAATTCTGTCCACACCCCTCCTTTTCCAGATACCACAATCTGACGAAGAGGTTGCCAGTTACCTTTCCCATCCGGATCAATTTCCAGATCAAAACGGATGGTCGATGCCGACCCATGCAAAAGAAAAAGGGAGCGCTTGGCAAAGCCGGCGATCAGAAATGGATCCGACCACTGCCCCGCTTGAACCGGATCATCTAACCAAACTCCTCCTCTTCCCAGAACTGGGCCGAGTTGATCGGGCGTCTCTCCGTAGGTGAACCAAAGATTGGATTGGGACTGCCCAGGCCCACCCAGATTCCCTTTTGCTGCCCGCTTGTTCAGAAACTCCGATTTGGCCGTATCATCACATCCGAAAACCAACCGATCCCGCCACCGACAGAAATCCCCAATCACTTTCAAATAGGTCGAGCGAGGCCGAATTCCCGAACTGTTTTCAGCAGAAAATGTCTTCGGAAATTTCCAAAACATCCCGTGCATGGTCATCAGTAGATCCGGTTCCCCGATCTCCCGAATTCTCGGCCATTCCGTATTCCATCCATGCGCTCCGTCGTAACAGTGGCTCGCCTTGGGCAATCGATAACTGTGCCACTTTTCTTTCGAAAGACACATTAGGACTAGGGAACGATGATCCCATCCGACCGACCAGATAGGATCGCTCTCCGGATGATTATTTCCGTAAATCCCTCCTGGGCCGGTGACCTCGGTGAACTGGTTGCGACGAACCAACTCCCAATCTCCGCTTCCCTTCCACTCAGCCAACGCTCCGCTGGGGATCGCAGGATTTAACTCCGCCTCCTTGCTCCGTTCCCCGTTGTTGGAGTAAACCAACCGCCCCTGCCCGGAATAAAGTCCCTTCCCGTGGTATCCAGGAAGCTTGGACGATAGGACTTGGGAATAATCCTCCACCCCGGAAGGCAAAGGGGCCGGATTTCCATCTCGGATCAAGGGGCAAACTTCGAGACTTTTTACATCCACCTCGTAAAGCCCCTCCTCCATCGTCCCAAAATAGATTTTTCCCGCAGGATCCGTCAAATGCCGGGCTACCCCCGTCAACCTTCCGGGCATTTTTTGAAACGGAATCGTTCGGACCCCTCCCTTCTGATCGATCAGGTAAGGCCCGATGATCAGCTGCTTCGATTCCTGATGTATTATCCGATCGGCGACAGTACCTCCCACGCTTTCCGGGCGGATGATCTGCCTCAAATCAGGCGTGATCTCGTAAAGTTTGTCGGAAGATCCGTAGGGACGGTGCGGACCGTAGGTCACCACCCAAAGGCGATCCGCCCAAGGCACCACAGCGCCTGTCCCGCACTCCCCCTCCTCGTTGAACATCGCCAAGGATGGATAGATGCCGGAAATTTCCACCAGTTGCTTGGAGCAACCCGCCAAACCCAACAGTGTCAATCCGAACGAGAGAAGTCGGCTCTTACGAGCCATTCGGTTTTTCATCCACAAACGGTTTCCCATCTTTCCAGCCAATCTTAACCTTCGAGAGATACCAGGATTTTCCGCCGTCTTTGTTTCCCTGATAAAACAGATACGTCTGCCCGTTCTCATCTTGAAAGATCCCCGGATGACCCGATTCGCTCTCATTCCACTCCCCCGGCTTTCCGTTCGTCAAAAAGGGCTGATCCGACATCCTTTTCCACTTCACCCCATCCTCACTGGTCGCCACTCCGATCTGTTGCGGTTCATTGTTAAAAGCGCCGGCATAAAACATAAATAGCTTCTTTCCACGCCGCAGAATGCTTGCGGCTTCCAAACACTTCTTCTCCCAAGGCAACTCAGGCTTCAGGATCGGTGCATCCACAAGTTGGGTCCACGTCCCCCGTGAAAAATCAGAGTCGATCGGAGCAGCCGCCACCCCCATCAGCTGAACCTCGTATCCCGGATCCCGGCTGGCGAAATAAAGCAACATCCTCTTTCCATCCGGCACCACCTCCGCATCGATCGCTCGGCCGCAAGTCCACTTACCATGCGGCCGAAAGATCGGATTCGAAGCCTCTCTCGCAAAATGAATGCCGTCTTCCGACCAAGCGTGACAAATCGCATCTCTCTCCTTGTTTCCATAACTCTGATAAAAAAGATGAATCTTTCCTTTCCACACCAGTGCCGCAGGCGCGCAAAACCCCTTCGCC
>Ga0214917_10001903_pt1 | contig 26292 bp, 20 predicted proteins | sample LL_1208_BB_MetaG_FD_177983 | JGI IMG/M metagenome (GOLD analysis project Ga0214917, IMG submission 177983) | Freshwater microbial communities from Lake Lanier, Atlanta, Georgia, United States - LL_1208_BB | ecosystem: Environmental > Aquatic > Freshwater > Lake | place: USA: Georgia | collected...
ACTGTTAACAAAATCAAAAACTTTAATCGCATCTGCTCTTTTTGCTCTTTTATTGCTTGAAACTGGCAAGGTCATATCATTACACTCCTCAAAATGAATGAGGAAATAATGCTCCTTTCTTAATAAAATCAATAGGTTATGGTGTTTTTTTATTACTAAATTTGAGGGGATCTCTGAGAGGCTAGGTACGAAATGCGCTCGGTAGCGCTTTTCCGGCAGCACTTTCAGCTGCTAGTGGAGGTTCACTTTCGTGGCGCACCGGAGGATGAGATTGGCCATGACTGGTCCAGATGCCCGGGGTTATTGGCAATATATAAATCAAGCTTATAACCGAGATATTGAAATAGGTAGGAGCGACTACTCTGGTAACCTTGCAATAGCTACACCTTTATATCAGGTTGAGATGATATGGGATAGTTTTAGTGCCAAACAAACTAAACCAGTAAAAGTTTTTGATAAAATTAACCTAACAGCTGATGGTAAATTTACTGAGATCACTGATCCCGTAAGAAAACATCAAATTTTAACAGAGCTAACATCAATGATTGAAAAAAGAAGGCTAGATTTTTCGGCCAAAACATATGGTAAAATGTTCTATGAACCACCTGAGATAACAGTTTCAGCGGAATCCATTTTTAGACTACCGCCTGAGGTTGAACAGAAGAGCCCTTATGAACTTGTTGATGCATCTGGCAACAATTATGCCGATAGTGTCGAGCAAGGGGATGGTTTTGTTACCATACATGGCAGAAATAATAGCAATGAGCCTCGCTGGCTTATGATATTTAATAATGGCGATTTTAGAGGTTTTAACGGTGCCGAATTAGGTATCGTTGAGACACAATTTCTTCTAAATTCTGCCGATATACTCGAATACTTTGGCGTGCCCTATCCAGGCGCAAAATTAGAGAAATAAGATGCTATTTTGAACTGGTCAGTAAGATGTTTTGCCAATCGTTACAGATGAGAGCAAAACCTATCGTCAGGCCAGTTCTTAACAGACCACTAGGACTCTAACATCGTGAGAGCTTATTATCGATAGCTAATATTTGATTGGTAAGTTGTGAGCGTAAATAGTAGCCACGCGGTAGAGTATAAATTACTTCGCCATGTTCATTAAGTGTGGTGGTAATCGCTTGAGAATTAGCTGCTTTTGGCCTAATATGAAGATATTTACCTATACCACCATGAATTTTTTCAACCGCACCTTGGATGACCATCTCAGTAATTATTTCCCAGTCATTTTTTAACACCGCTTGTTGCTCTTGGTTTGGTTGCCACAAGATGGCTCGGCCAAAACGGCGCTGATGATAAGGTATTGATTTATCCCCCTCAATAGGAATCCATAAAATTTTTTGCAATTTGTGAAAGCAAGCTGATTGCTTCCACTGCATATTTAGTTCACCAATTAGCTGCAAAGTAGTTACATAGGTTGACTCTGTTGCTTGTCCAAATTTATTAATCGGAATAGTTTTTAATTCCAATTGTAACTCTGGAAAATCTGGTACCGGCAGACACCCTGCTTTTGCACCTAAAAAAATCTCGACCGCCTGCCCTATCCAGCCTTTGGCTGCCCGTAAATCTTGAGGAATATCTAAAGCTAAGCTTCTTGCTAATTGCAAAAATGTTAGCCCTTCTAGTTCAAGAGATTTATCAAGAATTTGCTGTACTTGCAATTGACAGCTCATCTAATTGTTTTTGATCAATTCTACTAGGTGCCTGAGTAAGTACACAGGTTGCACTAAGAGTCTTTGGAAAAGCAATTACTTCTCGAATTGATTGCGAACGGGTTAAAAGCATGGCCAATCTATCTATACCAAGCGCGATACCTCCGTGCGGAGGACAGCCATATTTTAATGCCTCAAGAAAAAACCCAAATTTAGTTTGCGCTTCCTCATCGCTAATTCCTAATAAGTCAAACACCGCTTTTTGTAAATCTGGATTATGAATTCTAATTGAGCCGCCACCCAATTCAAAACCATTTAAGACCAAATCATAGGCTTTAGCTTTACTAGCCAACGGATCTTTTACCAAAGCACTAATCTCTGTTACCCTTGGTGATGTGAAAGGGTGATGCGCCGATTCTAACTGCTTGGTTTTATCATTAAACAAAAAGATTGGCCAATCAATTACCCACGCTATGCTCCATGCATTTAAATCAATAAGATTAAAGTCTAGCGCCAGTTTTTGCCGCAGCGCCCCCATAGGCTCAGTGATTTGACTGGTCTTTCCAGCTACACAAAACACCAGGTCACCTGTAGCGAGGTTAAGATGCTTAGTTAACTGCTCTATCTCATCGTCTGTCATAAATTTTAGCAATGAGGATTGGAGCCCTTCTCTGCCAGAGTTGCTATCATTAACCTTTATATAGGCCAAACCTTTCACATTATGGTTGGCAGCAAATTGTACATAATTATCTAATTGCTTACGCGACATATTAGATGCGTTGCTAAGTTTTATTCCTATAATTCTTGACTCTTTATCATGGGCCGCCTGCTGAAAAATTTCAAATGCACTGTTTATAAAAATATTGGCTAAATCAACGAGTTCTAGGGGATTTCGCAAATCAGGTTTATCACTACCATAACGCAACATAGCTTCATCATAGCCTATTCTTTGAAATGGTGCCGGCATATCAATAGCAAGTAATTCTTTAAACAGATACTGCATTAAACCTTCCAGCAACTCTAAAACATTTTGCTCCTCAACAAATGACATCTCCATATCAAGTTGAGTAAACTCCGGCTGCCTATCCGCACGTAAATCCTCATCACGAAAACAGCGCACAATTTGATAATATCTGTCAAACCCAGACATCATCAACATCTGTTTAAATAATTGTGGTGACTGTGGTAATGCATAAAAAGCACCAGGATGAACTCGTGAAGGTACTAAATAATCTCTAGCTCCTTCAGGGGTTGCTTTCGTCAACATTGGCGTTTCAATGTCTGTAAACCCATTTTCATTTAAAAATTGTCTTATTAAGCGCACTATTTCATGTCTTGTGATAATTTTTTTGTGTAATTCGTCTCTGCGCATATCAAGGTAACGATATCTTAATCTTAAATCCTCATTAACATTTTGATTGTCATCAGGCAAAAATGGTGGCACCTCAGCTGTGTTCAACACTTCTAAACTGCTAACCTGCAATTCTACTAGACCAGTTTGCATTTTTTCATTGCGCATATTATCAGGCCGCAATCTGACCGTTCCTGAAACCTTTATGACAAACTCATGGCGACATTTTGCAACTGTTGTTAATAACTCTGGTTCAATAACAACTTGTAATACGGCAGATGAATCTCTAAGGTCAATAAAAACAAACTCACCAAAATCACGTATTTTTTTAATCCAGCCACAGACTGTAACCTGTTGACCTACCGTTTCAGTGCGAATTTGTGCACACAAATGAGTTCTCATAAAAAATCCTATTACTTAAATAATGGTTGACGCATTGCGCCTAATGACAATATAACTTTTAAAGCATTTTCGACTGAAATATCTAACAAAACCACATCTGTTTCAGGTAACATTAAAAAGAATCCTGAGGTTGGATTGGGTGTGGTGGGGACATACACCGTTAGTAATTCCTTATCGGCATGATTGATTCTGCCGGTTACAAATGCCATAGTCCAAACCTCTTTACGAGGATATTCAATCATCACTACTTGACGAAATGATTGACCATGCGGTTGTAACAAGGCCTGGATAATTTGTTTAGTAGTATGATAAATGACTCTGACTAAAGGAATTTTGTGCAGCAGAGCTTCACCCCATTCTACTAACCGCTGACCAACAAAATTAGTAACTAATAGACCTGTTACTAAAAAAACTGCAAACACAATAATTACCCCGAGCCCTGGAATTGCTGTATCTGGCATATAGGCCTTAGGTAACAAGACTACTAGATTATCTAGTAGTTCAATTATGGACCTAATCACCATCACCGTTACAAAAATAGGCAGCCATACTACTAATCCAGTAATTAAATAGCCACGCAGTTTTTTAGTCATTCTTTGCTCTTATTGTTATTAGTTTTTTTGTCTTTAAAGTCAGTCACGTACCAACCAGTGCCTTTTAATTGAAAACCTGCCGCTGAAACTAACTTGTCAACATTCTTTCCCTGACAATGTGGGCATGTAGATGCTGGAGCATCATTAATTTTTTGCATTAGCTCAAAATGATTGTGGCAATCATGACATGCATACTCATAAATTGGCATTAATTTGCACCTTGATAATAAGTAAAAAATTGCATTATAACTAAGTATGTGCCGTGTCTCAATCATCTACCTATTTTTTTTTGACCATTAGTTAGATAGTCAGCGTTGACAGATAATGTATTTAAATCCTGTACAATCTTTATCATAACACCGATGTTCGTCACCAATTTGTTGCGTAATAAATAGGTGTTTTTTTGCTTGATAACTTTTGACCCGAGCAAAACTTTGATGACGGCAATATGCTTGTGCGGCACGAGCACCGCAACCATGATGCGTGTCGTAACACCAGGCTAAGGGATAATTATGCCATCTCGGACGGTAAAAAAGTTGTTCTGTAAAGTCTATAGTAGGCTTGCGTACGCCTGTACATTCTATCCAAGCAAAACATAACTTATTGGTTTCTAGTTTATATCTTTTTTGATGGTTAAAACCCAGTTGTTGACAATATTTTTTGGCAACTGTGCGTGCATGCTCGTTATCACAATAAGTTAAACGCTCACCAAACATTCTTGGCATCCAATAAGTACGGCTGACAACAGCATCTCTAGCACTAGAATAGGCTAACAATTGTGGCGATAAGAGTAAACACAACCATAAGCGCATAACATCTCCTTATTTTTGATTCATGTAATGAAAGCTTATCTGTCCATTTGGCAATACTTTTCTTAGGTCTTTTAGCAGTTGGGAAGAAGGAGCTACCTGCCAAGCATTGCCCAACTGCAGACTAACCGCAAATAACTCATCGCTATAATCTATCATAACTGGACATTTTCCCGGCGCTTGCGCTAATAATGATTTCAGATCATCAAATTTTGTCTGCAGACTGTTATCCATCGCAATTATTAATCGCGACGCGTAATGCTTCATTGCTTCGTCTTGTGACATGATTTTTTGTACAGCAATTCTGGCTTGCTGGCGCATTTGATCAATACTTACCTCTCCTTCTACGAAAATCAAATCGCCAACACTAAAACGTAGCATTTCAGCTGGCAACTTCTCTGGCAAGACTACCATTTCTAATACATGGTCGCCCTGCGATAAGCCGATAATAATTATTTGCTTGCCTCGCTTTGTAAGCATTTTTCGCCATTCAGACACCATGCCTGCAATTCGAATAGTTTTCATGCTGCTTATTGCACTTGGTAAGCGCAAGGTAATGGCTTCGAGTTCATGCACAATTTGATCAGCTGGGTGACCAGATATATACCATCCGAGAGTTTCTTTTTCAAAATTAAGTAGCTCATCGAGAGACCATGGCTCGACAATGTTATTAACGTTATTGGTAAACTCATCTTCAAACAAAGAAAATAAATCATGCTGCCCATTAAGGTTGTTTTGCCAGTGCTTGGCACCTATGCTCATCGCTTCTTCTAATGTTGCCAACAGAGTCGCTCTATGTTGCTTAAAAACATCTAACGTACCACTTTTAATTAATGCTTCCAAAACCCGTTTATTTATCTTACGCAAATCAAGACGTTTGCACATTTCTTCTAGGTTAAGAAAATTGCCATTTTGTAAACGTTCCGCAACTAATAATTCAACAGCTGCCGACCCTATACCCTTAATGGCTCCTAATCCATAATTGATAGCTACTTCATCAAGAACTTGAAAATTATAAGCACTTGTAGTAATACATGGTTTATTTACTTGTAATTGCATACTGCGACACTCTTTGAGCATATGCACTACTTTATCTGTATTGTCCATATCAGCAGATAATACCGAAGCCATAAATGCCGCCGGATAATGACATTTCAACCATGCTGTTTGATATGATATTAGTGCATAAGCTGCTGAATGTGATTTATTGAATCCATAGCCAGCAAATTTTTCCATTAAGTCAAATATTTGTGTAGCAACTTCCTTATCAACACCACGCAGCTGTGAACCAGATAAAAAAATCTCCCGCTGCTTAGCCATTTCTTCTGGTTTCTTTTTACCCATTGCTCGACGCAATAGATCAGCCGCTCCCAGAGTATAATTTGCTAACACCTGAGCAATTTGCATCACTTGTTCTTGATATAAAATAACCCCGTAAGTTGGTTTTAAAATTGGCTCTAAATCCGGGTGCAAATACACAATTTCTGCGCGCCCCTGTTTTCTATCAATAAAATCATCTACCATGCCTGACTGCAGTGGTCCAGGCCGAAACAATGCGACTAACGCAATAATATCTTCAAAACAATCGGGCTGCAAACGCTTAATCAGTTCTTGCATACCTCGAGATTCCAACTGAAAAACTGCTGTTGTTCTCCCGCTTTGTAATAATGCAAATGTTTTTTTATCATCTAAGGGAATGTAATTAATATCAATGCTAAGATCGGAATACAAATTTTTTAACGCAGTCAAAGTATCATTAATAATCGTTAATGTGCGCAAACCTAAAAAGTCAAATTTAACTAAGCCTACTGACTCAACGTCATCTTTATCAAATTGACTCACTTTTTGTGTAGAATTTTCTTCACAAAATACCGCAGTAAAATCAGTCAATTGCGTTGGTGCTATCACCACCCCGCCAGCATGTTTACCAGCATTGCGCGTTATTCCTTCTAACTTTTGCGCCAGATCTAACAACTCTTTTACATCATCCTCTTCTTGGTATCTTTTAAGCAGCTCTGGCTCTTGAGTGAGCGCATTAGCTAATGTCATGCCAATTTCAAAGGGAATCAATTTAGCAATTTTATCAACAAAACCGTATGGTTGCCCCAAAACTCTCCCTACATCACGCACTACAGCTTTTGCTGCTAAAGTTCCAAAGGTAATAATTTGCGCAACACTATCACGACCGTAACGCCTAGCTACATAATCAATTACCTTGTCACGCCCTACCATGCAAAAATCGACATCAAAATCCGGCATAGAAACACGCTCTGGATTTAGAAATCTCTCAAAAAGCAAATCATACTCTAAAGGATCTAGGTCAGTAATTCCTAATGAATAAGCCACAAGGGAACCTGCCCCTGAACCTCGGCCCGGACCCACTGGAATACCATTATCTTTAGCCCATTGAATAAAATCGGCAACAATTAAAAAGTAACCGGGGAACCCCATATTAATAATCACATCAAGCTCAAGTTGCAATCTTGCACGATAGCTCTCGCGATCAATATTTGGGCTTAAACGCGCAAACCTCTGCTCCAGGCCGCGCTGAGCAACCATTTGTAAATAATTATCTACTGGCTCATTATTTGGGGTCGGAAAGTTTGGTAAAAAGCTTTTACCTAAGCTGATTTCAACATTACAGCGTTTGGCAATTTCAACAGTATTAGCCAATGCTTGTGGTATATCTGCAAATAATGCCTGCATTTCTTCAGCAGTTTTACAAAATTGCGCAGCGCTAAATTCTTTGGCTCGATTGGCATCAGCCAAAATCAGACCTTGGTTTATACAAATGCGTGCCTCATGCGCTTCAAAATCTGCAGCTTCTAAAAAACACACCGCATTTGTGGCAACAATTGGTAAATTAAATTCATCTGCGAGTTTAATCAATCGCGCATTGTATTTTTCTTCTTCTTGCAAACCTACCCGCTGTATTTCTAGATAAAATCTATCAGCAAATAGCTTTAACCAGCGCTGTAAAGCCAATTTAGCATTATCAAGCTTATCTTGCAGTAATAGACCGCCAGATAGAACAATTAATCCTTCATGACAACTCTCAAGCCACGACCAATGAATACGTGGCACACCAAGTACTTGTCCATGCTCATAGGACATTGATACTAAGTTGGTTAAATTTCTATAACCGACCATGTTTTGGCACAATAAAATGCATGATGATACGCTATCATCAATAGCAACCATTACCTCACAACCGATTATCGGCTTAATGCCATTTTTAATGGCTTGTTGGTAAAATTTAACGACTGCAAACAAATTCATGAAATCAGTTAATGCAACAGCCGGCATAGCTAATTGCGTTAATTTTTGCATCAACTCATCAATTCTTACCATACCAAATTTTATTGAATATTCTGTTGCTAACCGAAGATGAATAAATTGCGCCATAATGCTTTAAGTCTTTTTAAAAAAAACATTCTAGCATATGCGCCTTATCATCACCAAGCATTGCTAGTTTAAGAGTTTCCCTGCCCAACTTAATGTATAAATCATGAATATGTTCTTTTTTTATGTTAGCTAGATGGATGGCAACAGTTTTACTATCACCTCTTTGAATCGGCCCAGTTAAAGCTTGCTTAATTTCTTTTTGCACTTGTAAATTGGTAACACTAGCTTGCATTAAGCTAGTAACCAGATGTTTAGCTTGCTCTTGCTCAATACCACTATCAACAAACATTTCTTCAGCAACATGGGCTAAAGTGACTAGGTAATTGGATGAAAATACTGCTGCGGTATGATACAAAGCTTTATCAGCCGTGTTAATATCCAACACCTGCGCCCCAACACCTGTAAATATTTTTTTAAGCAATTTTATTGCCTGGCCATGCCCTTCAACACCACAATATGAGCCGGCAAAGTTAGTAATACTTTGCTCGACGTTAGCAAAACTAGTTAAGGGATGAACGCTTGCCACATAACAACCTTTATCAGCCAGTACTTTTAAGTGAGTACTATTTAATACGCCACTACAATGAAACACTATTGTTCCTGGTTGCACAATTTTGGATAAATCATTAGCTACGCCAAAAATTTTATCATCCGGACACGCAATCATTATCAAGTCAGCAGCAGGTAACTTATCTATACAGCTAACCGCATAGCCATCTCCAATTTCACTTACAGCTTGCTCTGCACTGCTAAGATTAGCGTTACAAACAGCAAGCATGCGCAATTGTTGACTACGGTTAAATAATATAGCCAGTGATAAGCCGCATTTCCCAGCTCCTATTATGTTTAAGGTTTTCATGCTATCGAATTTATTAAAATCACTTATTTTACCACTCACTTCCAGAAACAATCAATATTTGAACAATTATTACAGTATCAAAGAACTAATTATCTTAGTTGAGTAACATCTGGTTGTTAAATCTAGCAAATGCTGATTGCTACAGCTCGTCCACAAAGGTTTGTATTTATTCTGATGCCCCATTCTAACCAAACAACTGCATTTCCCAAACAATCTAATCCCTGTTTTGATAGTATAAATTTATCTTGCGTTCATATTCCCTCATGCATACGCCAAATAAATTGACACTTGACACCGCATTTAGCTATAATGGCGTTTTAAAGAACGAATTTAGGGCTAAAAATGCAAGACGCTCATACAGAAGAAGTTTTACCTACAGGTACTTACATATACTCAGACATTACTCTAGACCATGCAAACAATTATCTATCCGATCTTAAATCGAATATAAATAATGCTGGTGTAAAGCTAAGAAACAAGCTTGCAGCTATAGATCTAAGTTCTCTTTCTGCTGAACAATTACTCATGCATTTAATGAATACACGTAAACCGCAAATATACGCAGAAAGTGAGCCGTTTTTAAATGGCAAAGACTGGAATGAAACAGAAACTAACCTTCTGGGCGGGATTTCTTTCAGTACATATAAAACTAGTGCTTATAATTCTGGCGGGCATAAAAGTTTCAAAAATTTCGACAAGCCAACGCCTGTCAATCTTCTCTATGTCGCTGGAACTTTATTAAGAAATGACAAGCTTGGTACAACAACCTATGATATGAATTATGTATTAAAAGATAGGGAAATACAGGACGATAAACTGCTGGAGTTATACGAACAACGCCTGCTTCCCGGGCTTATTGCACAGAATAATTTCGCAAAGTCATATGATAAGAAACTTATAATTAATATTCCGGGACTTGGTTGTGGCCAATTTGCAGGGGTCTATAAAAATAAAATTAATATAGCATTGCCAAAAGCCTTAAAGAGTTTATTGGCAAAACATAGTGATAAACTTAAAAATGTTAGTATGGTTTATTATGACTCTTTTGAAAAAATCGATGATGTTAATTATGAAGAAAGCGAAATTAACGGGATAAATTTCATCTGTTGTCATACAAAGAATAAAGCTAATGCAACAGCTTTACTAGAATTTCCAAATGAAGCTAGAAAACTTGAAAATTTTGATGAATACGAATATTTGATTTTAAAAGTTGTTGCTTGGGATCATCTTTCGCTCCCAGGAAATGATATCTGGGCAGACAGCAGAGCAACTGACGATGGAGTTAGCGCCGCTAGTACTAATACAATTGCAGCCATGATTAATATGGGCCTGTTTGGAAAATTAGATGAAATCAAATATGAATATATTACACAAGATGGAGTTTTGTATCCATTAATTAATGAAAAAATTGTTAGATATAAAAATTTTTCCCAAAGTAAACCATACAATGTTTCTGAAAATATGCTGAAAATGATTCCTACAGATAAGCCCACACAAGAAAGTGGTTATTCCGAAATTTACGGAAGCCCTATTCAACATCATCAAGATCAAGAAGAGGTTAAATCAATTACATGCTGTAGCGTTATTTGTGCAGGATTAAATCTGTTTCTAAACTTTATTTGCGGAACTATAGCGTTAATTGCAATGCTTTTAGGCATGTTTATGTGTAGAGGTTTTGCCAATAAGATAGATAGAGAATGGTTTTCTAATATGTTTTTGAACAACAGTGATGACAAACAAACTCATACACTAATGCCTTAAAGCTTAAGCCCCATTATCCATGGGGCCATTAATTTAGTCACGATTCACATAAAAAGCCGCTATAATTTTTAAAAAGCTAACCAATGTTTTTGTTATTAAACTAAAGTTCAAAGCAAAGGATAGCAATATACATTTGTACAGTTTTTTAGCGCTAACAACTTCAAACAGTATTTAATGAAGATAATATGGATATTAAACAATTGGATGCTCAGATTAGACAACCAACTCTAAATCGTCATTGTTGCACCAAAGAAGAGGTTAATAAGTACCTGACGAATGCTGGAAGAAAAAATTATTGATTAGCGTAAGCTTAAAAACCGCATATAAAACGCTATCTTTACTTTAAATAACGGCAAATTCATTGACAGCATTTAAGAATGTTTGGTACATTTTCATCTTTCATGCTCTTAGGCAGAACAAATGTTACCGAATGCATCGTTATTTTCTCACCTCAAAGAGGCATATAAGTACGCTAAAGAGTACTTTCTTAACTCAGAACAACGTTATAAAGCCTCATTCATGCTTGTTTTAGCTGTAATCTGCGTGGTCGGCCTGGTATTAGCTACCGCAGGATTTTCATGGTGGTGGGTCATGTTCTGGGCGGCATTTGAAGCCAAGAGTATGTTAGCTTTGATAGCCAGCATGAAAATATTTGCAGGTCTTGCCATTGCTTATTTGGGTCTGAAGTCAGCTTTTTCTTTTTTAGTCGATTCTATCAAGATCAACTGGCGCCAATGGCTCACAGAAAAACTTATATCTGAATATTTAGACGGTGAGAATAATTACTTAGAGCTTAGCAGAACCTCAAAGGAGTTGAACAATCCATCGCAAAGAATTCAAGAAGACGTTGATTCTTTTGTCAAGGCCACCATTAGCTTAAGCCTAAACTTTATAAAATCCACGCTCACGCAAGTAACATTTATTAGCACCCTATGGGTAATTGGTGGGCCATTAGCATTCACTCTATTCGGTGCTAATATCATTATTCCAGGCTATCTGGTTTGGGTTGCTTTGGCTTTAGCAATTTCAGCAACTGGCATTAAAAACTATATTGGCAAACGCTTAGAGAGTTTAAATAATACTGAGGCCAATGCCGAAGCTGATTTTCGCAGTGAATTAGAGCAAATACCCCAAAATGCTGAAAGCATAGCTCTAGAACGCGGTGAAACATATTTTAAAAATTCCTTAACCCATAAGTTTTCTGTCATATTCAATAATGCTTATCAAAAAATTATTGTCAGATCATCTTTAGCAGCTTTTGATGGCTTTTACAATCAATTTTCCTGGATATTTCCGTATCTTGCAGCTGCGCCAATTTATTTTGGCAATGCCATTTCTCTTGGGCAGTTAATGCAAATTGGCTTTGCCTTTAGCGAAGTAAATGAATCATTTGGTTGGTTCATGAACTCTTTTGAGGAATTATCCGCATATAAAACTAGCATAAGAAGAGTTGTTGAGTTACGTGAAGCAATTGCCAAAGGCAATGATGATTCTTCAGAAAAAAACATTAAAATTGATTGCTGTTCTAACCAGATAATAATTAATAATTTACAACTAAACAAACCCACTGGAAATAATGCTATCTCAAATCCTTTGAACTTAACTATCAATGAGAATGAAAAAGCCTTAATTGCCGGTCCATCTGGGCTAGGGAAGAGCACTTTATTAAAAGCTATTGCTGGCACCTGGAAGTTTGGTAGTGGCCAAATTACTGTGCCTAAAGAGAACACTATGTATGTACCACAGAGCCCTACTATACCCAGAAATTCTTCACTTAAAGCCATACTAGCTTATCCTAAACCAATTGAAACTTACAAGGATGAAGAGTACAGAGAAGTCATGACAAAAGCAGATTTAACAACACATATTGATAAATTGGACGAAAATAACGATTGGGGTAATGTTTTTTCTGGTGGCGAAAAACAAAGAATAGCTTTTGCACGCGTATTTCTGGCAAATCCAGAATGGGTTTTTTTGGATGAATCGACATCTGCACTGGATACATCAAGAGAAGAAAAATTATATAAAGAACTACCAGAATCATATGTCAGTATTTCTCACAGCCAAACTGTGCAAAAACATCACCCTATCTGGATAAATTGTCAAGAAGAAAATAGTTTATTATCATTAGCAAAAGTCAACGCTGCCAATGATAATCACCAGCCAGAAGCTGTTCTAAATTGCCCTTAGCTTGATGCTTTGTAAAGGAAAATTCTGCAGCTGTATGGTCTTGATAAAAAACACCGATTGGAACAGGGAAGTCCGGAAAGTTTAACCTAGACAGGCGCACTGCATTTAGATAGTCAGCAGTATGAATGGCAGCAGAGGTTATGTCCTGACTGACAATAAAATTGTCATTTAATATACTTAGCGCTTTATCTGCAAATAGTAACGGCTCGCCAACTTCTAGTGACAAGGTATGTATTCCACGCGTCGCTTTGGTTGCAAATGCATCAAAAGCACCTGGATTAAACACATGGCAATCTTGGTAAATTTCAACAAAAGAGCAACCTGGATGTTCTTGAGCAGCTTTTAGAACTTTGGCTAAGTGAGCCGTATCTTTATCAAGCGCGCGCGCTACAAAAGTCGCTCCAGAGCCAAGCGCAAACAAAATGGGATTAACTGGTGCTTGATTAACGCCAGTTGGTGAGGTTTTAGTGATCTGACCAAGTTGCGAAGTCGGTGAAAATTGACCTTTAGTAAGACCATAAACCTGATTGTTAAATAATAAAATATTAACATTAATGTTCCGACGTAATAGATGCATGAGATGGTTAGCGCCAATACTTAAACCATCCCCATCGCCAGTTATCACCCAAACGGTTAAATCTGGACGCGCAAGTTTTAAGCCGCTAGCGACTGCAGTAGCACGGCCATGAATAGTATGAAATCCATAGGTATTTAAATAATATGGTAAACGCCCTGAGCAACCAATGCCGGAAACAAATACATTTTTTTCTGGAGGAATATCTAATTCTGGCAGAGTTTTTTGTAAAGCAGATAGAATTGCATAATCGCCGCAACCAGGGCACCAGCGCACTTCATTTTGATTAATAAATTGTTCTTTATTGAGCGTTAATGACATAATTTGACTCTTTTAAAATATCGATTATAAATTGTGATGAAAATGGCTTGCCATTGCATTGCGTTATTGCCTTGGCATCAATTAAATAATGCGCACGTAATAAATCACATAAGTGCCCTGAGTTTAATTCAAATACATTAACCTCATCAAAAATCTGCAAAAAATCACCTAAATTCGCAGGAAAAGGCGAAAGATTGCGTAAATGAATCCACGAAAAATCTAAACCATCACAAACCAAATGATCTAATGCAGTTTTCATGACGCCATAAGTGCTGCCCCAAGTAATAACGAGGCTAGTGCTAGGCTTACCAAGATTAACTACTGGCATTAACTCCTGCCCAATATTATCAATTTTAAATTTGCGCGCTTTAGTCATATTTTGATGATTATTGGCATCATAACTAACTTTACCCCAATCACCCTGCTTTTCTAAACCACCTAACTGATGAATAAACTCTGCTTGTCCAGGCGGATTCCAAGAGCGCGAACCTAGTGCATTACGTTTAAAAGGCTCTTGGTGCTGATAATGGTTAATTTGCGGTAATTTTAATTGCGCTAAATCAGGAATTAACCACGGCTCACTGGCATTCATTAGATATGCATCAAGTAACACAACAACTGGTGTCATATATTTAATTGCAATGTCAAACGCTTCTATAATAATATCAAAACAATTACTTGGTGATGAAGCGGCTAAAATAGGTAGTGGTGATTCTCCATGCCGACCATACAGTGCTTGTCTTAAATCACTTTGGCTGGTTTTGGTCGGTAAGCCAGTAGATGCTCCGGCTCTTTGCACATCTAAAACGACTAAGGGAAGCTCAGACACTACCGCTAAACCCAACCCCTCCATTTTTAAATCAAAGCCCGGCCCTGAAGTAGTAGTTAAGGCTAATTTACCTCCAAAAGCCGCTCCTAAACAGGCACAAATAGCTGCAATTTCATCCTCAGCTTGGAATAGATCAATGTTAAAATCGGCAAGTTTAGCGCACTCATGTAATATAACGCTCGATGGGGTAATAGGATATCCAGCCACAAAAATATTTTGGTGACATTGGGTGGCAAGAGTCGCAAGCGCTAGTCCTATAGCTTCAGCGCCATTAATTTGCCGATAATTACCATGCTGATGTGGCAAGTTTTTTATAAAATAAGGGCGTTGCATATCCATGGTCATGCCATAATGATAGCCAGCAGCCAAGGCTAATTGATTAGCATCCCGTAGGGCTTGCCGACTAGAAAATTTATTAGCAATGAGTTCTTGGCCAGTATCTAGGGATAACTCTAATAACCATAGCATCACCCCTAAAATGAAAAAATTCTTACAGCGCTTAGTTTGCGCAGATGATTGATTTAGCGCTGCGAGAGCTGTTTGAGTTAAAGCATTTATTGGCGCCTGAATTACATTTAATCTCGTTAGTATCTCGGGATTAGCCTGTGCTTTTTGCCAATCTCGGTCGGTAAATTGGCATGAATTTATAATAACTATCGCATTTGGAGCAAGATCTGCTATAGCATGAACCAATGCTGCTGGATTAAGGGCCACTAACACATCTACTTTATCACCAGCTATTTCGATTCTGTGCCCAGAGATAGCTAATTGCACGCCCGAAACACCACTCACAGTACCAGCAGGGGCTCGAATTTCGGCTGGATAATCAGGCAAAGTGCGCACCTCTAATTTACACAGAGCAGCATTCATCATGAGCTGTTCGCCAATTAACTGTATCCCATCCCCGGAATCTCCACAAAACCGGATGGTGAGTAAATCATGTTCTTGCTGCATTTCTACCCTCTAACATCAATTGTTTCATATCGATAACCGCCTGTTTCAACCCAGTAAATAAAGCTCTGGCAATAATGGCGTGCCCAATATTTAATTCATGTAAAACCTCTATATTAGCTATTGGTTTTACGTTTTGATAACTAAGTCCATGACCTGCATTTACCTTCATACCTAAATCATGCGCAAAGTAGGCGGCATGCTCAATACGCATTAATTCTTGATAGGCTAAAGCTTGGCTGTTAGCATCGGCGTATGCACCAGTATGAATTTCAATAGTTTGTGCCCCTAAATCAAAAGCAGCCTGAATTTGCTGGCAATCCGCATCGATAAAGATTGCAACTTCGGAACCCATGTTTTGTAAACCTTTAACCGCAATAGCAATTTTATCTTCATTCCCAAGCACCGACAAACCACCCTCGGTAGTAACCTCATTACGCTTTTCTGGCACGAGACAAACATGCTCTGGCCGCAGTTCTTGCGCAAAATCTAGCATTTCTTCAGTAATAGCCATCTCAAAATTCATGCGCGTTAGCAGTAGCTCTTTTATCATCCGGACATCGCGCGGTTGAATGTGTCTTCTATCTTCACGTAAGTGCAAGGTGATACCATCTGCCCCGCCCTCTTCAGCAATCATAGCCGCCTGCACCGGATCAGGATAACGGGTGGTGCCACGTGCTTGCCGAAGCGTAGCAATATGATCTATGTTAACTCCTAAGTAAATGGGCGAATTATTCATTGGTAATCTCTTTGTAAAAGTTGTAACTGTTGCAAGACTGCAAGTACATGCCCCGGAACTTTAACATTGCGCCATTCATGAGCAATCTCACCTTTAGGATTAATAATAAAAGTACTTCTTTCAATACCCATAACTTTTTTACCATACATATTTTTTTCTTTGATTACTTGAAAAAAATTACATAAATGTTCCTCAGCGTCACTGATTAAATCAAAATTAAACTCTTCTTTTTGTAAAAAATTCTGGTGAGATTTAATAGAATCACGAGAAATTCCAAAGATGGTCGTATTAAGACTGGCAAACTGCGCATGATTATCTCTAAAATCTCGCCCCTCTTGGGTGCAACCTGGTGTAGAGTCTTTTGGATAGAAATATAACACTAGCCAACTACCTAAATAATCTTTAAAAGAACCCGTTAGTTGCTTGGCTGACAAAAAAGCGCATGAAGAAACATTTTGCATATAAAAAAACCTAGATTAAAATAAAGTTCTTGATTATCTATCATCTCTTGATATGCTTGCAAAATCAATCTTAAAATGAGTCTATTTTATGCCTGAATTACCAGAAGTAGAAACCACTTGTAATGGAATTTCACCTTTTTTAACCGCGCAAACCATTAAAGATGTTGTCGTTCGCGTCAACAAGCTCCGTTGGGAAATACCTACTGATATTCACAAGCACTTATCTAATCAGCAAATAATAAAAGTATCCAGAAGAGCCAAATATATCATCATTGAATTACTGAAGGGACATATTATCATGCACCTTGGTATGTCTGGTCATTTACGCGTTTTAAGAGAAAAATTACCAGCTGGCAAACATGATCACATCGATTTAATTCTCGCTAATGGTAATATCCTGCGATACAATGATCCGCGTCGTTTTGGAGCATTTGTTTATACCGAAGAGTCAATTGACCAATTTCGGTTATTGGAAAAACTAGGACCGGAACCAATTTCAGCCCAATTTGACAGTAACTACCTGTTAGCCAGCTGTAAAAACAAACGCTTACCCATAAAAACGCACATTATGAATCAAGCCACTGTTGTTGGTGTTGGTAACATTTATGCTAGTGAGGCCTTATTTACCGCAAAAATCAATCCGTTGCGCGCAGCTTGCAGTATCAATGACACTGAGTGTTCAGACATCACCCAAGCCATCAAAGATATTTTAACAGCCGCTATCGAGCAAGGCGGAACTAGCTTTTCTGATTACATAAATAGTGATGGTAAGCCAGGCTATTTTTCCCAACAATTGCAAGTGTATCAGCGCGCAGGCTTACCCTGTAAAAAATGTAATACTGTAATTGAAAACATCCGCATCGGCCAAAGAAGTAGCTTTTATTGCCCTGGTTGTCAAAAATAGAGTCTATAATGAATATATAAATACTCTTGCCAATTGGTGAATATGACTAAGTACCTATTGATTTTCTTAATGACTTTGCTAATGTGTACGGCGAGCTTTGCGCCAAAAAGTCACTTAACAAAATACATAGATAAGATAGATAGGCATTGGCTCCCAGATTTAACTGGTTTACCATCTGTACAAGAGGTTGATGCACTTGATGATAAGTTGCTAGAGGTAATTACCGCAGAGCCCGATAAGCGCTGTAGGTTAGTCAAACCTCAACTGCGGATGCTCTTTTTCGAGCACTTTTTAGTCATGCAAGCATTATTAAACGCGCAAAACATTTACTTTGACAACGATATCGCTAAAAGATGGGCGCACGTTATGGCTATGACTATTGAAGAAAGCGGCGGCGATAGTACCAATATAACCGATTTTGAAGGTCATTCCTTTGCAAACTACTCAAAATATACTAATCTTGAGCGCTGGAAAAAGATCTTAACTCTATCAGCGCAAACTAAAATCAAGTTAAATTATCAAACCAATTTTGGCCTAACCCAGACCTCAGCAGATCGGCTTTTTGTGATATTTAACCTGGGAAAAACTCAATTAAAAACCCATTCTTTTCTGGAGGGGCTCAAAGGAATTTACACATCAAACCGAGTAAAATTAAATACTACAATTACAGTTCGCCGCCTAGTGTGGTTTTACCAAGATTTTGCTGAAGGGCGAGTGCGTCAAGAAGATAAACGTATTCATAGCTATGATATAAAAAAACCTGAATTTATTGAGCGATATCAGCAAGGTTTAGATGCAACCATAAAATACTGCGGGACAAGATATATGTTTGCTGACATTAACGGCGATAAACATGCCCTTCGAGATGCAGTGGCAAGTGTGGCTTATTGTAAATTTGGCAACGCTATTCATGGTTATGGAAAAAATGTAGACGAAGAAAAATGCTTTGCTCAACTGGTTACCTTATGCCCTGCTTTAAATATTGATATCGCTTTAATTACACCAGATAGTTATTTTCAGACTAGAGGTGCACGACCTATTTGTGAAGCAACTTTTAACAGCCTAATTTTGAAAAAAACCCCGCCTTTTTCAATAATACCCAAAAAATTATTTTCATATTTTGGATTTACTATCAAGTAACTGCTGACATATCAACCATTCATCTTCGCATTGCGCAAGCGTCTCCTTTGCCTTAACCTGCTGACTTTGCAACTGTTCTAACTCCATCTTTTTACCAGTTTCATATAAAGTTACGTCACATAATTTATCCCCAAGCAGCGCTAAACTATTTTCCGCCGCCGCTATTTGCGTTTCAAGACGCTTAATTTTGTTTTGCAATGCCTTAATTTCTTTGTAATCACTAGTGTTGTTTTTAATTTCCACATCTTTCTGATTAATCCACAACGAGTAGTCGTTTAAATCACCAGAAAACTCCTGCATGCTCTGGTTGGCTATCAAATAAAAGTCATTTACGCAAGTTTGCATCAGGTGTCTGTCATGAGAAATTATGATTACGGCCCCAGTAAATGACTGTAAAGCTATCTCAATAGCAGCGCGCATATCTAAATCTAAATGGTTAGTGGGTTCATCTAGTAATAATAAATTCGGACGAAGCCACACTAATTTAGCCAATGCCAAGCGGGCTTTTTCTCCGCCAGAAAAGTGCTTAATATTGGCAAGTGCAGTATCGCCATGGAAGTTAAATCCGCCCAAAAAATTTCGAATATCTTGTTCACGAGCTGTTTTATCAAGTGCTTGAATGGTTTGTAATGGCGAAAGTGTCATATCGAGCGATTCCACTTGATGTTGCGCAAAGTAGCCAATCTTCAAGCCATTAGCGGTAAATAACTCCCCTGATAAAGGCGTTAACTCTCCAGACAAAGTCTTAATAAGCGTCGACTTGCCCTGCCCATTAGGACCGATGATCCCAATTCTATCCTGCGCTTGCACCATAAATTGAATATCATTAATTAAGGCTGGTTTACCAACATAACCAACAGCTAAATGATTGCATTTAAGTAAGGGATGCCCAGCTGAAGGAGTATTTAGGAATTCAAAAGCAAATTCATTATCTAAGTGCGCATTGGCAACCAACTCCATTTTTTCAATTGCTTTCAAGCGGCTCTGCGCCTGCTTTGCTTTCGTGGCTTTTGCCTTAAATTTTTCTACAAAAGCCATCATATGCTTAATTTTGGCCTGCTGTTTTACAAATTTACTTTGTTGCATTAATAACTGCTCTGCTCGCGCTATCTCAAAGTATGAGTAATTTCCTGAGTATAATGTACATTGCTGATTATCAATATGCAGAATCTTATCAACGGTATTATCTAAAAACTCTCTATCATGAGAAATTACTAATACTGCTGCTGGTAACTGCTTAAGCCATTTTTCTAACCAAATGATTGCGTCCAAATCTAAATGATTTGTAGGCTCATCTAATAAGTAAAAATCCGCCGGATTCATTAAGCACCGCGCCAATCCAAGGCGCATGCGCCACCCACCCGAGAATGAACTTACTGCCAATGCTTGCTGTTGATGACTAAAACCCAATCCCGATAAAATGGTTGCTGCTTGTGCATTTTTACTGTAGGCATCCATATTTTGTAACTGCTCATGGCATTGCATAATCTCTGCCGCATCTTTAGCTAACCGCGCTTTATCTTGCCAGTACTGATAGTTTTTATCGCCACCCAACACAAAATCAACAGCAGTTTCATCGCTATTAGGAATATGCTGAGCCAAAAGACTAATACTTACTTGCGCTTGCATTAAAAATTCACCAGCATCAGGCTGCAATTCGCCAAGAATCATCGCAAACAAAGATGACTTTCCACAGCCATTTTTGCCAATTACACCAAACTTCTGCTTGGCAAAAATGCTAAATGTTGCATCAGCAAATAAGGTTTTAACCCCGCGACTTAGGGTGACTTTATTCAACGACATCATAAATTGTTACCACTATTAGGGATTACCTTCGCTATTATACCTGGCAAATACCAATTTATAGCCCCAGTTATACTCATAATTGCCGGCACTAACAAGGCTCTAATAATAAATGCATCGATAAAAATTGCGGCCGCAATACCAAGCCCAAAGGCTTTAACCATCAGCACATCCGCAACTAAAAAAGAACCGCATAAAACAATAACAATTAACGCTGCACTAGTAATAATTCTTGAGCTATGCGCAATCCCATAAATAATACTTAAACGATTATCTTTACTTTGGCCATAGGACTCTTGGATTCTACTTAATAAAAACACTTCATAGTCCATAGAAAAACCAAATAAAGCACAAAAGATAATCACTATCATACTTATATCTAAACTGCCCTGCGCCTCAAAATTTAACCAACCAGCTAAATGTCCCTGTTGAAATACGTAAACCAGGACACCATAAGTAGCAGCCAAACTCAATACATTCATTACAATTGCTTTCAACGGCAAAAATAATGATCGTAACAATATCATCAGCACCACAAAGGTAACCGCCATAATCAAATATACTGCCGGCTTAATATTACTCTTTATTCCTTGCAGCACATCAGCATTGGCAGCTGGAACCCCAGAGATATATATACTTAAACCATCTTGTTTTAAATTGCGTAACGTATCCACTAAAGCGCTGGTTTCTTTAGCATATGATGGATACTTACTTATTACTTGCATAACAGCGATATTGGCACCAACACTAGTGTCTAAAATTGTTTGTACCTCTTTGGGATACCCTAAAGGCGTTTTATAAGGTAGGACGCTTAAGTAACTATCAACTCTGGCGACATTTTTAAGATGTTGGATTTTATCCACTAGAATTGTAGCTCGCTTAATATTGTTTCTTTCCAAAATAGATGTCTTGGACTTAATGATTAATGTAATCGGCACCAAGTCACTTTCAGTAAAGTCAGTCAGAAAAGCATTAAAAAACGCTCGGCCCGACGACTGTTTGGGTAAAATACGAAAATCGCTAATCCCAATTTCAAGATTTTTTAGTGGCCAAGCTAAACAAATTAATATAGTTAATCCCAGTGTCGCAAATAACCATGGCTGCTTAGTTACCACTGTCGCCCATTTGTGCCAAAAGCGATGTTTATTAAATTCTACTTTGAAAATACTACCCCAGTTTATCTGACTTTTAAGTACTGATAAGATAGCTGGCAATAAGGTTATCGCTGCAATTACAGCTAAAAAAACTGCACATAACCCCCCCACTCCAACCGATACAAGAATATTAATCGGGAAAATCAGTAAAGCACTTAAGCTCGCAAAAACCGCCAGCCCACTAAAAAACACAGCTTTACCTGCTGTTTGCATAGTTACCGCAATGGTTTCTTCTATATTCTCATGCTTCTTAACTAATTCTTCACGAAAACGACTGATAATAAATAAAGCATAATCTAAACTTAGACACAATCCTAATAACAAAGCAATATTAATGGTAAAAATCGACAGACTCATGAAGTGCGTTAAATGATTAAGAATAGCAAACATCATCAAAGCACAAAAACCACCCAATAACATAGGAATAACTGCGGCCAGTAGCGAACCAAAAACCACCAACAAAGTGATTACTGATATAGGCGCAGCTATCATATCAGCACGAAACAAATCAATTTCTGTCTGTTGATTAACACTTTCTACAAAAACATCTTCACCGCCATAGTAAACCTCAATACCGCGCGGTGTTCTAATGGCAGTTTTAACCGCGGCGATATCGGCTGTTTTTAAGTCAAAGTTGTCTTTAAATACTACGGCCGCGAGAACACTATCAGCTTTTATAACTTTTATAACCTTAAGATCATGCTTAATTTTGTTTAAGCGTTTTAATGCCACATCGACACGCTGGTAAAAAGTTTTCTGCCCCAGCGAGGTTTTACGTTTAAACAAAATAAGAATTTTGTTTTTTTGATAGTCCATGTTTTTAAACAAAAGCTTATCTGCAGCAAAGCTTGATGATTTGAAGTTTTCAAAGCCGCTAGAATTAAATGGATCCATGATATGTGGAATAACCGGTAAACTTGCCAACAGCCCAAGCAGCCATATCCCTATAACTAAAAATCGAAACCGATAGGTAAATTTGCCTAAGTTATAAAATATTTTATTCATATTCTTTCTCTACAAATAATTGCGGATCGTATATATCTCATGCTCATACTTACTACGCTTACTTAGGCCACTAAAAAATCCCAATTGACCCACAAATGGCTCTTGAGGACTTGGCGGGCGCAATGAACCCAGGATTTGTTGCAAATCTTCTTCTGAAATTAAAGGATGCCAGCGCAAACTCAGCTCAGTTAAATAATGAGGTGTATAAAATGACTCATCAATACTAGTTTCGCGCATTTGCTCAAGAACTTTAATCATGTTGGGGACAATCGGTACTTGTTCATTCCTAAAAACCGTCAGTTTTTCAATAATCCAAGCATCTATATTGGTATGGTCAAAAGCATCTTCATCCAATTCATTTTCTAGATAAACCAATGTTTTAATCACCTCAATCGTTTTATGTAAACCATATTGTGCCGACATGGTATAGAAATCATCAAATGTTTCAGTCGCAACCACATTATTAAAAAAATCCTCGCTAGAGATAGATTCTCTATTAATAGCTAAGTCAACATCGATGCACACTGCCCTACCATCAAACAAGACAAAATTACTGGGATTACACGCATCAAGGATGATATTGCCGGTTCGACGATAAATGTCAATTACTGTTTCACAAATTAAATCATCATCGGCCCGCTCAGCTCCTAAAAAAGGCATCATCCAACAAGAACCTTCATCTACCACATAAGATGGTATATCTCGATTAATGCTACGCCACTTGTTTGCCGCACGAATCGGATCGTTCAAAGCCAATGCTTTATCATCATAATTTTTTTTTCTAAACTTCAATACCCACTGCGTATCTGTATCAAAAATTGGCACTGATTCCTGAGTTAGATAGACGCGATTATAGCCGCCTTCCGAGAAAGGCAATAATCTAATAGTCTGCTGTTTTAGTTTTTCTATGAACTCTGTGATAAACATTGTTAAAACCAAGATAAAAAAACAGATTATGACATAATCAAAATGATAAGCAACTATCATCTATAATTTTTAAACCAGATGGTTTATAATTATCTAATGCATACAAAAATCACTAAAAAAAGTTGCATATTCTTACTCGCTATATTGCTATCTTTGCGAGCAGGAGCACATTTACCTAATGACTCTTGGGATGTTGTTAGGCATGAATTTACACTCGACCACCAACTTAATCAACCAGAGGTTCAACAGCAAATAACCTGGCTAATCTCCCACCCTAAATACTTAAATCAACTTGATAAAGCCAAACCATATATCTACCACATCATTACAGAAATCCAGAAACGCCATATCCCAGGCGAGCTCGCTTTAATCCCTATGATAGAAAGTGCTTATAACCCATTTGCTTATTCTGGCGCCGGAGCAGCCGGACTGTGGCAGCTTATGCCCGCTACCGGCAGACATCTTGGTGTTAAAGGTGACTGGTGGGTAGATGGCCGCCGCAGCATCAATGACTCGACCGCCGCCGCACTAAAATACTTTCAAAGACTAAATAATATCTTTAAAGGTGACTGGTTGTTAGCCATTGCCGCTTACGACTGTGGCGAAGGAACTATACTAAGATTGCTTAAACAAGTTCCCAATTACGAACGCTCCATTTGGTATTTAAACCTCCCCCAAGAAACAAAAATTTATGTACCACGACTACTCGCGTTAGCGGAAATAATCGCCCACCCTCAAAAATACCATGTCAACTTACCTTTCATTAGCCATCAACCATTTTTCACTGAAGTTAGTATTATTGGGCAGCTCGATTTAAATCATGCCGCAAAGCTTGCCGGTGTCGATTATCAAGAGTTATTAAAACTTAACCCAGGCTTTAATCACTGGTCAACCTCGCCCAACAACCCCAAACTGCTAGTCCCCGTTAGAAACGCGGCACAATTTTCAAAAAATCTAGCGCAATCACCCACCCCAGCAAGCTTTGCCCATCACCTAGTAGTTAAAGGCGATACCTTAGAGACTATAGCCCGTCGCTACCACACGCAACCGCAATTAATTGCCAAAATAAATGCTGTAAGCCAAGCTATACCAGGCTCAGTACTTGATATACCAGTCGCCATACCAAGTACAAAAAGAATAGCGCACACCAAACCAATCAACCCCAAACACTACAAAATAATTCACATCGTGCAAAAAAACGATTCCATTGCATCAATATGCAAAAAATATCAAATTAGCTCTAACTCACTTGACTCAAAAAACCTCACCCCAGGCCAGAAACTAATTATCTGGAAAAATGCTAGTGTCACATAAACAGTCATGGTTATAAAATACCGCTATTTATGATTAATTAATTGACAGATAATAAGTTGTCATGTAACATGTTAATAGAATAATTGTGAGGTTATTATGCAAAACTCGCCACTCATTCTGGGTTTTAAATCTGCCAGTTCAGCTGATAAAATGGATGATTTTGAATTTTTTTGGAATAAAACTCGCTTTAGTTATAGTAATTACGCTACCTTTTTATCTAGCGATTTATTACCTAATGAAATTGCTATAAGTGGCCATTCTGCGGATGGCGAATTAACTATTCAAGATAAAACACCGGATATATTTGCCAAAGAGCTCGCAAAAAAATACGAGAATGATAAATCTCAGCTTACTACAGTATACTTATTATCATGCAGCCCTTCCGAAGCTGTAAAAATCGGCTCTATGTACACATGTTTTGCTGAGTGCCTTTGTAACGAGCTATCTAAACAGGGCTTTAATAAGACAACAGTATATGCGCCAAAGGAGTTAGAAAAAAACCATAAATCAACTTTGACTTATGTTTCCGGCAATTTCCTCGAGGCTAAATTAACATTTAATGTAGAAGGCCCAGGCCAAAATTCTAAGACAATAGAATGGGATTTAAAGGACTCTAAAGAAAGTTTTTCATCGAACAAAATATTAACCCCGTACAACCCATCAGCTGCATTTATAATCCAACAATCCCTCGACAACTTCTATCAAGACTTTTGGAAATCTTTGTATGATTTCCTTGCAATGCTTGGCATTGTAACAAAAACAGCCCTCCCTAGATTGGACCAATTCGATTCAGCATATAACGTTCTACAACAAAGAAAAGCAACATTAGAATCCATACACAAAGAATGCAAAGAATCGGAACATATACCTGCAGAATTTGCAACATATATTCAAGGCGACATACATTACCTAGCCTCAAAAGAGCATAAAGCTTCATTTGATAGATTGCTTGAATCTAATAATGATAAAGTTGATCAAAAAGTTGCTGAAATAGAAAAATTAAAAAAAAATTTAATGAAAGATGTTAATAAATATTTGAATGATACGACAAAGGGTCCGGATAAACAAAATATGGTAAAAGAAGTATCTGATTTTTTAGAGGGTAAAAAAAATTTTACAGACATCAAGTTGAT
>Ga0214917_10001904_pt1 | contig 26271 bp, 25 predicted proteins | sample LL_1208_BB_MetaG_FD_177983 | JGI IMG/M metagenome (GOLD analysis project Ga0214917, IMG submission 177983) | Freshwater microbial communities from Lake Lanier, Atlanta, Georgia, United States - LL_1208_BB | ecosystem: Environmental > Aquatic > Freshwater > Lake | place: USA: Georgia | collected...
CGCCCAAACGGCGACGTCGCAGAGCTGAGCGATGACCGACGCGTCGACCGGTTTGTCTCGATCGATCATCAGGTTGGTGCGTCGCGCACGCACCAATGCGGCGAAGTCGTCAAAGTTCATCGCAGCCGCGTTAGTTGCATCGGGTTAGTTCTTGTGCAGGGCGGCATTGAGCCCGCCCCAGCTGCCGGTGCGTACGACTGCTTCGACTGCGCCAGACGCCGAGTTGCGGCGAAACAGCATGTTCGACACACCCGACATCTCGCGCGCCTTCACGGTGCTGCCATCGGGCAGTCGCACGAGTGTGCCGGCGGTGACGTAAAGCCCGGCTTCGATGATGCTGTCGTCACCGAGGCTGATGCCGAGGCCGCTGTTGGCCCCGAGGAGGCATCGCTCGCCGACGGTGATCATCTCTTTGCCGCCGCCCGAGAGCGTGCCCTGAATCGAGGCACCGCCTCCGATATCGCTGCCGTTGCCGACGATGACACCAGCCGAGATGCGACCCTCGACCATCGAGGCCCCGAGCGTGCCGGCGTTGAAGTTGCAGAAACCTTCGTGCATCACGGTGGTGCCCTCGGCGAGGTGGGCTCCGAGTCGCACACGACTGGCGTCGGCGATGCGCACGCCCGATGGCACCACATAGTCGGTCATGCGCGGAAACTTGTCGACGCCATGCACGGTGAGATGCTCGCCTTTGCGTCGCAGTGCCTCGCGAACTTCATCGAGCACGTCGAGCGCCACTGGGCCGATGCTTGTCCACGCGACGTTGGGCAGCAGGCCGAACACACCGTCGAGGTTCAGCGAACGTGGTTTGGCAAGCCGATGCGACAACAGATGCAAGCGCAGATAGACGTCGGCAGTGTCGCTCGGTGCGACGCGCGTATCGATCTCGGTGACCATTGGCGTTATCTCGACACCACGTCGTTGATCGACTGCGTGCGGTGCGAGATTCGCGCGCTCTGCGGCTGGGCACGCATCACCCCAGCCGAGTCGGCGATAGTGCACGTCGAGCACCACGCCAGTCGACGACACCGTCGCCGTGCCGACACCCCAAGCACGGGTCGAGTCGCTGGCTGAACGAGTCATCGGATTGTTCACGGGTGCGGTCACTCGTCAGCCTCGGGGCGCAACGTGGGGAAGAGAATGACTTCACGAATTGACGACACGCCGGCAATCAGCATCGTGAGGCGGTCGATACCGACCCCGAGGCCACCCGTTGGTGGCAGACCGAATTCGAGCGCACGAAGATAATCCTCATCGACGGTGCCGGCCGTTGCATCGCCCGCCTCTTTGGCGCGCTGTTCGGCCTCGAAGCGCGCGCGCTGCTCGACCGGGTCGTTCAATTCACTGAAGCCGTTGGCCAGCTCGCGGGCCTGCACGAACAACTCAAATCGTTCAGTGAGATGTGGGTCGTCACGATGCACACGGGCAAGCGGTGAAATCTCGACGGGGTGGCAGGTCACGAAGGTGGGGGTCAGCAGCTCGGCTTCGGCCTTCTCGGCAAAGATCTCTTCGATGATGCGACCAGAGCCCCAATGCGGTTCCCACTTGACGCCGTTGTCGGATGCCACCTTGCGCACCGAGTCGACTGACTGCGATGGGTGCAACTCGCGACCCACCTTTTCGCTCGCAAGGTCGATCATTCGCTTGCGTGGCCATGGCGTGGTGAGGTCGTACGGTGCACCGCCGATGTCAATCGTGGTGGTGCCAAGCGCGTCACGTGCGGCGTTGACGATGATGTCTTGTGTCAGCTGCATGATGTCGTCGTAGTCGGCAAAAGCTTCATACGACTCAAGCATCGTGAACTCGGGGTTGTGGCGCGGAGAAATTCCCTCATTGCGAAACACGCGACCAATCTCGAACACGCGCTCCATGCCGCCGACGATGAGCCGCTTGAGGTGCAGCTCGAGTGCGATGCGCAGGTACAGCTGCAAGTCGAGGGCGTTGTGGTGGGTGACGAACGGTCGAGCATGAGCGCCACCGGCTTCGGCATGCAACACGGGCGTTTCAACCTCGACATAGCCGCGCGCACCGAGTGTGCGGCGCACGCTGGCAATGACGGCATGGCGAATTTCGAATGTTCGACGGGCGTCGTGATTGACGATGAGGTCGGCATAGCGCTGGCGAAACCGTGTATCGACATCGGCGAGACCGTGCCACTTGTCGGGCATCGGGCGCAACGACTTGGCCAACAGTTGCACTTCAGACACCTTGACGCTGAGCTCACCCTTGCGTGTAGTCATCACGAGGCCGCGTGCGCCAACCCAGTCACCCATGTCGAAGGCGTTGATCGCATCAAACTCTGCGTCGCCGACTACTGCCTTGCTGACGAAAAGTTGAATCTCATCACTGCGGTCGCGAATCGTGATGAAGATGAGTTTGCCCTGGTCGCGCTTCAGCATGACGCGTCCACACACCGCCACGGTGTCGGTGGTCTCGCTTCCTGCTGCGAGATTGCCGTGACTGGCGCGCAGCTCGCCGAGGGTGTGCGAGCGATCAAAGCGATAGGGGTATGGGTTCACGCCGCGATCGCGCAGGTGTTGCACTTCGGCGAGTCGACGCTCGCGGTAGACCGAGAGGTTGGTGCCGTCGTCAGTGCTGGCTGATGCGTCGTGGTTGCCGGTAGGTGCCTCGTGGCTGGTGGCGTGTTCTTGTGTCATTCGATAACGACCAGCACGTCGCCCGAACCGACTTTGTCGCCGGCTTTCACGTTGATCGACTTCACGGTGCCTGCCTTTTCGGCCTGCAGTTGGTTCTCCATCTTCATCGCTTCGAGCACGACCACGGCATCGCCGATCGCCACGGTCTTGCCGACCTCAACGAGCACTTTCACGATCGTGCCCTGCATTGGCGCAGTGACATTGCCGCCGCCACCCGACGTGTTCGCCGCTGCTGCGCGTGGCGCGCGGCGCGCGGCAGGTGCGACTCCGCCTGACTCTGGTACCCAGACTTTCACCTCGAAACGTTTGCCATTGACCTCGACGGTGGTCGACTTCTGCACCAGCCCGGCACTCGGTGGCTCGGTCGGTGTCACCGTCGACGCGACGTCACTCAAATCGAGACGCTCTTCGACCCACTTGGTGCTGTGTTGCACTGCGGCAAAGTCGGGATGGCGCAAGATCGCAAGATCAGCAGGAATCGTGGTGTGCACGCCTTCGACCTTCATTTCGTCGAGCGCGCGAATCGTACGCGCAATGGCCGTCGGGCGATCTTTGCCCCACACGATCAGTTTGCCGATGAGATTGTCGTAGTACTGACTGACGGTGTCACCGGCTTCGTAGCCACCGTCAAAGCGCACGCCAAAGCCGTCGGGAATCTTGAGTGCCGAGATAGTGCCAGGCGACGGCAGAAATTTTCCACCAGCTGGATTTTCGGCGTTGATGCGCACTTCGATGGCGTGGCCGCGTCGCAGCGCATTGACCTGCTCTTGGGTCATCGGTAGACGTTCGCCGTCGGCAACTCGAATCTGCCACTCGACCAGATCGATACCCGTAATGACCTCAGAGACGGGGTGCTCGACTTGCAGGCGTGTGTTCATCTCCAAGAAGAAGAAGTCGCCGTCTTGGTAGATGAACTCAACGGTGCCCGCGTTGTAGTAGCCGACGGCGCGAGCCGCCTTGACCGCCGCTTCACCCATGGCCTCTTCGACACCATCGGGCAGGCCAGGTGCTGGTGCCTCTTCGATGAGTTTCTGGTGTCGACGCTGTGCTGAACAGTCGCGCAGTGAGACCCACACGACGTTGCCGTGTTTGTCGCCGACGAGTTGCACTTCAACATGGCGCGGCCACGTCAGATATCGCTCGACATAAATCTCATCACGACCAAAGAACGCCTTCGATTCGCGCTTGGCGGAATCCATCGCTTCTTGCACCGATGCCGCATCTTTGACCACCTTCATGCCGCGTCCGCCGCCGCCGAACGCCGCCTTGATAGCGATCGGCCAGCCGTTTTCTTCGCCGAACGCGACGATCTCTTCGGCGGAAGTTACGAACTCGGTGGTACCAGGCACGATTGGTGCGCCACCGCGCAATGCGGCTTTACGTGACGAGACTTTGTCGCCCATCTCGATGATTGCCGCCGGTGGCGGACCAATGAACGCGACACCCATCTCGGTGATGGCCGCAGCGAAGTCGGCGTTTTCCGAGAAAAAGCCGTAGCCGGGGTGTACGGCGTCGGCACCGCTCTTGCGTATCGCGTCGAGAATTGCCTCGGTATTGAGATAGCTCTGTGCTGCTGTCTCGCCCCCGAGTGCGTATGCCTCGTCAGCGAGTCGCACATGCAGGGCGTTGCGGTCGAGCTCGGAATAGACGGCCACCGTCGCAATGCCCATTTCTCGGGCGGTTCGAATGACGCGAACCGCGATTTCGCCGCGATTAGCAATGAGAATCTTGCGGGGCACGAAGACCTATCTTCTTTAGGCAATGAACACGCGCAAGCCTAGTTCGCAACCATCATGGCCAGTCGGGTGGGCGGTGCGTCATGTTGCCGAAACTGGTTCGACCAACGACGACCTCTTCGCTGCGGCACGCGCCGGAGCACCCGCTCGCTCGGTGATTGTCGCTGACTTTCAGACGGCGGGCAAAGGTCGCATCGATCGACGTTGGGAGGCCACTCGTGGCACCAACCTGTTGGTCTCGCTGCTGTTTCGCGCTGAGCCACGCGCGACCCAACTTGTTGCGCTCGCGTGTCGTGCGGCGTGTGCAACTGTCGCTGGAGTCGAGCCCACCTTGAAGTGGCCCAACGACCTCACTGTCGGGTCAAAGAAGATGGCGGGCCTCTTGGCGGTGGCGTCGCCGGCCGACGACTTCATCGTCGTCGGTATTGGTGTGAACGTGGGCTGGGCGCCTGACGGTGCGGTCGCACTGCGCGAGGTGTGGAGTCAGCCCGTGACCCCACATCAGTTGTTGGCGGAGATGCTGCGAGGCATCGACGTGCTTGCCGTCGAGGCATCTTCGCAGTTGCATGCGCGGTATGTGCAAGCACTGGGCACCTTGGGTCAACGCGTGCGGGTCGATCTGTTGTCGGGCAGCAACATCGTCGGTGATGCATTTGACGTTGATGACTCTGCGCGATTGCTCGTGCGAGATGACGCCGGAGTCGTGCACACGGTTGACGTCGGCGACGTGGTTCACCTCAGAACCACCGCCTGACCGCTACTTTCGAACAGGGAATGAATCAACCGCTGGCCAGTCCGATCGCTCGTCGTCGCCGAGAACAACTGCAGTTGTGGTTGGCGGCCGTCGTGGTTGGTGCGCTCGTGGCGGTGCTCGGCTACTCGGGCGTCACCAGGGCTGTTGATTCGCGACTCGCCGAGGCGCGTCGTGAGCCGACGTTGTCGGCCGTGTTGGCGCCAGCAGATGAACGGTTCGTCAACATCTTGCTCGTGGGTTCAGATTCGCGGGCCGGAGCAGACCCATCTGATGCAGATTTCGGCAACGTCGGGGGAGAGGGCGATGTGCAAGGTCGTCGCAGTGACACGCTCATCGTCGTCAACATCGACAAGGCCACTGACATCATCTCGCTGTTGTCGATACCGCGAGACCTGTGGGTCAACATCGGCGATTCCGACAACACCGAACGAATCAATGTGGCGTATCGCGAAGGCGCGTCGGTCGTGGTGCGCACGATAAATCGTGCACTCGGCATACCCATTCACCATTACGTCGAGATCGATTTTCAGGGCTTCAAACAGATCGTTGATGCCGTCGGTGGTGTAACGGTGTGCGTGGAGCATCCGACGCGCGACCAGAATGTCGGGCTCTTCATCCCGGTCGGTTGCAGAAATCTCGATGGCGTGAAGTCACTGGCCTATGCGCGAAGCCGCTTCTTTGAAGAGAAGATTGATGGCACTTGGCGTGTTGATGGCACCTCTGATCTTGGGCGTGGCAAGCGACAGCGACTCTTCACTGCGCTTCTTATGCAGACCGCTGTTAACCGCACGCTTGCGGATCCGTTTCGTGCCGGCACGGTGATGGCAGCGGCTACCTCGGCGCTTTTGGTTGACGAGAGTCTCGACCTCATGAACCTTGCTCAAATGGTGCGACCTGCCGCGAGCGGGTTGTTGCGGCGTTATTCACTTGAGACCTATGGCGACACGGTGCGTGGCAACTCGGTGCTGCGACTCGCCGACACGTCGGCGCCGGTGCTCGCGTTTTATGCGGGCGTCGGCCCTGCCCCCGAGCCCAAAGAGTGAGCGGCGCGTCGCACGAAGTCACGCAGACCGGTTTCATCGGTAGGAGAGCACACGTGGTTGCCTTGCGCGTGGTCACAGCCAAGCAATCGCAATCGTTGCAATTGTTCGGCTGATTGCACCCATTCGGCCACCACGGTCATGCCGAGTGAATGCGCGAGTTGCACGATTGATCGCACGATCGGGTCGTCGCTGGCGTCATGACCGACATTGCGAATGAAGGTGCCGTCGAGCTTGAGTTCCGAAGCTCGAAAGTCACGCAAGTGGGCGAGCGATGAAAATCCGGTGCCGAAATCGTCGATAGAGAGTCGCACTTCGAGACGCGCCAGCGCATTCAAGCTGCGTGAAACCGCCGGGTTGCTCGCCAGGGCGGTTCGTTCGGTGAACTCGAGCACCAGTTGACGAGCGTCGAGGCCGGCGGCGCTAACCGCTGCGACGGTGCGCTCGACGAAGTTGGCATCAGAGAGTTGTCGTGACGACACGTTGATGTGCAGTGAGGTGGTGCGCTCAACGACACCGTCGTCAATCAGACGTCGAAGCGTGCGGGCACCTTCTGCCGTGACCCAATCACCGATGGGGCCGATCACACCGGTTTCTTCCGCCACTTCGAGAAATGCCGGCGGGGTCAACACGCCACGTTCGGGGTGGCGCCACCGCACCAAAGTTTCGAGTCCGACGATGCGACCGGTATGAATTGACACGATCGGCTGGTGCACCACGAACATCTCGCCGGCAGCCATCGCGCGTTCGAGTTGCGAAGCGATGCGCTGGCGGTCTCGTGCTTGAGTGCGCATCTCTTCGGTGTACACCTCGCAGCGACCCTTGCCGCGTTGCTTGGCGCGATACATCGCGGTGTCAGCATTGACGAGCAGCGTCGTTGCTGCATCTGCGGGTGACTGCTCGGCGAGCAACGCCTGAGTCGCAATTGCGATACCGACGCTCGCGCCCGAGGTCACTTCGACACCGTGCACGAGGTGTTGCCCCGTGATGCTTGATCGCAACCGTTCGGCAATCTCGAGTGCGAGTGTCTCGTCGGCAACTCCTTCGGCGAGCACGGCAAACTCGTCACCACTCAGCCGGGCGACGACGTCGTTGGGTCGCGTGGCATTCACCAGACGCTTACCGACACTGACGATGAGTTGATCACCGAAACGGTGACCGATGGTGTCGTTGACGGTCTTCAAACCGTCGAAATCGATGAAGAGCACCGTGACGCCACGCTTCAGCGTGCGACTGCGGTCGAGTGCCTCGGCGACGCGCCGCAAAAAGAGCGTGCGATTCGGCAGACCAGTGAGTTCATCGTGCGTGGCCTGGCGTTGCAGTTCGTTTTGCAGCTGCTTGGCTTCGGTCTCGTCACGCGCCAACACCGAGTAGTGCACGGTCGCACCGGTGTCGTCGCGCACGACGTGCAGCGTGACCGCGAGCGTGCGCATGATTCCGTCTGGGCTACGGTGGCCGAGTTCGCCAGTCCAGGTGTTGTGGGCGGGTTCGACCAGCACCTCGCGTGGCACCTGATTGCGCACGGCATCAAAGAACGTGGCAGCAGCTTCGTTGGTAGTGGCCGCCTCAGCGACGTCAGTGATGCCGAGCAATACGTTCGCGCCGCGATTGGCGAACACCAGTTGTGATCGCGCGTCATAGACGACGATGGCGTCGCGCGAGGCGTCGAGTGCCCCGACGAGTTGATCATTCAGTTGGTGACGCTGCGCGAGAGGCGTCACGTCGTGGGCTGTCGCGAAGTACGAGATCACCGCACCGCGCGCGTCACGCACCGGATGTGCGGCGAAGCCGATCACGCTGGTGGTTCCCTCGAGGGTGGCGAGCGCGAACTGGGCGACGAAGGCTTCGTTGGCCCGTCGCGCTGCGATCCATCGCGACTCGAGTTCGGCACGCACGGCAGGAGCCGCGTGCGACCACGGGGTAACGCCGAGAGTGAGCGCGGCACCACCCAGAGCGAGAGTGCGAAACGCGTCGTTGGCGGCGGTCAGACGACCATCGAGGTCGGTCTCACAACAGGCGACGGGGAGTTCGGCAACGGCGCGGTCGATGCACCAAGTGTGTCAGGTGCCAAGGCTGCGGTCAGGGAGCCTGTACGTAAAACGTCGCCTCGGCGAGGTCGAAGGTCGCCATCTCGACGGCGGTCAAGAGTTGTTCGCTGTCGATCGTGCCGTCGGCTGCAGTCACGTTCGCGACGTCGAGCCGGGTATCGAGGGCAAAGACGGTCAAGAGATACTGCCGACGCTCGCCACTGGCCGGACACGGTGGAGAATACCCAGGCGAACCGTCACTGTTCGTGGCGACCACCACATCGGGTGGCAGCGCCCCTTCACCCAGGGCGACCGTGCCACCCGCGAGATTCGCCACGAGCCACACGATCTCATCGGGTGCGTCGACAGCGTGCAAGAGCACTGCCATCGACACCGTGCCGCCGGGCTGTGCGATGATCTCCAGTGGAGGCGACACTTTGCGTCCGTAGCAGGTGAATGCGAGATCAATCTCGCCACCTTCGATCCACGGACCCGTCACGCTGAAGTCATCACTTGGTGTCAACGACACCGTCGTGTCGGTTGGCGCAATGGCGACCGACTCGGTCTGCTCAGGCAAGGCGGGGGCCAGCGTGCGGCCATCGCGCGAACACGCGCCGAGCGTCACCGTGCTGAACGCCACAAGGGCGACCATGCAGGCTGCGCCAATGCGAAGTCTCGCTGCGGGCAGAGTCGTCACCACGAGCTACGAGAGTAGGAGAAGTAGCGTTCTCGTTTGCGTGATTGATCAGTTGAGCCTGTTGACGGTGCATGCGCACCCCGACGATGAAGCGTCGAAGGGGGCTCCGACCCTGGCGAAGTATTCGCGCGAGGGAGTGCACACCACGCTGGTGTGCTGCACCGGTGGAGAAGAGGGCGACCTCAACAACTCGGCACTGGCCGAGCCAGGTCAACCGTTTCATGGTCTTGATGCCGCCGCGACCAAGCAGTTGCTTGCCGAGCTGCGACCCAACGAGTTGGCGGAGTCGGCTCGCATCATCGGGTTCTCTCGGGTCGAGATGTTGGGCTATCGCGACTCGGGCATGCCTGAGTCGCCCGCAAACTCGCATGCCCAGTCGTTCCACATGGCCGATGTCGACGAAGCGACCGGACGTCTCGTGGCCAGCATTCGTCGAAATCGACCGCAGGTGATGATCACCTACGGCGACGATCAACGCGGTTATCCGCACCCCGATCATCTGAAGGTGCACGAGATCAGCGTGCTTGCCTTTGATCGCGCTGGCGATGATGAGTGGTATCCCGAAGCTGGTGCAGCGTGGCAGCCGCTCAAACTGTATTACTCGGTGTGGTCTCGTGCTCGACTCACGGCGGTGCACGAAGCGTTGATTCGCCTGCGCGGCTCTTCGCCGTATGACGAGAAATGGTTCGAGCGCCCCAATCTCGACGCACGAATCACCACACGCCTGTACGTCGGCGACTATCTGTGGGCCCGCTCTGGCGCGCTACGGGCACACAAGACGCAAGTCGATGAGCGCGAACCGTTTTGGTTCGGTTTGAGCGATGCCGAGCTCGCCGAGGTGTACCCGTATGAAGATTGGGTGCTGGCGCGCTCGCTGGTGCCGTCGCGTGCGGCGGCGTCACGCGTGCCGGGCGACGGCGCGCTGACTCATGGTGAGCCGGGCGATGGCGCACAGCCAGCCGCAGAGCTAGAAGACGACCTCTTCGCCGGCATTCGCACGCCGACGCCGATGGTGACATGACGATGCCGCAGACGCCAACGTCGCCACCGATGCCACCAGCGTCAGACACGGTGCAGTATCGAGTCGTGTTTGGCAAGAACGACGAAGTCGTTGAGGGCCCCGACGATGCAGTCGTCGTGATCACGGTGCCGGCTGCCGAGGCGACGAGCGACCCCACTTCGCTCTACATGCGCGGTGTGCTCAAGGCATCGGGCAGCACTGGCGCGTTGTTTCGCGCGTTACGCGGCGGAGAAGTCAGCGCGACGCTGACACGGCTCGCATCGCGTCTCTAAGCGACCGATAACCGATCAACGTTGCGCCCGCGTCGCGCAGCGCGTTGCGCAGCAGTGGGTCGTGTGCGAGGGCGAGGTCATCTATCCAACCCGTTGAAACTGCTCCGAGCGCGCGAACTTCAGGCGAGTCGATGGCCGGCTGAATATGAATCTCGGTGACACCTGGTTGTAGTTGTGCAATCTCACCGAGCACCCGCTCACGACTGCCAGAAGACCAGTCATGGTTGAAGAAGTCGGGGAACAGCACGCCTTCATCGCGCGCAAGACCACGAAAGTCGAAGCCCACCTGTGCTGCGCTGATCGATGACGGCAATCGAATTGGCAGCCGAAACTCGGCCGCGAGTTGCAGATAGACGTCAAAGAATTCGGGTCGCAGGGTGATCGACGTTAGGTGTGGCGCGAGATGGGTGACGTCGACGTTCCACAACAGAGCACGTTCGATCTGTGCGCGACACTCGCGCATCACTTCATCGGGGTCGGCGTGTTCCCACAGGTCGTCGAGCGTCGCCGGAAATCCGCCATCGCCTGACTGCAACGACGGGGCATAGGTGAGCGGGCCCCAGCGGTAGTCGGCGTGTTCTGACACCAACGTGAGATGCACACCGATGTCGTCAGACGGCCGCAGGTTCGACACTGCATGGCGTGCCCACGGGGCCGGAACCATGAGCGATGCGCAGGTAGCAACACCGTCGTGCATCGCTGCCAGCACGCCGACATTCGACGCGTGAAATGCGCCCAGGTCGTCGCAACTCAGAATCACCAGGCGTGCATCGTCGTCGTAACCGAGAGCCAGATTCAGTGAGCGCGACACGCTGTGACGCTAACGGCAGGCACCCCACAGCCCGCGTGCTTCACGCTGTGCGGCGAATGCGGCGGCAACGAGTTCTGTCTGGTGGCGAACATTCGGCTCGATCACAAGTGGGCGGCCCATTCCTGCGGCGATGACTGCGTGACTCACGAACAACTCGCGGTCATCATTCGTAACGAAGAGATACAGCAGTAGGCGACCGTAGGGGTCGCGGGCTTCGATGTCGCGCTCGATTCGCACTCGGGTGCCAGGCGGCAAGAGTGCCGCGAGAAACTGTGCAGCCTCGGGCCCGTAGCACTGCACCGGCTTTGTCGGGTGTTTGGTTTCTGGCGTATCAACGCCGATGAGGCGAATCGTCTCGCGAGTGCCAGCAATCTCGGCACGCAACGTGTCGCCATCGATCGTCTCGATCACCACTGCGTGCGAGGGTGAGAGCGGGGCAGGCGAGTCGCACGCCGCACTACCGAGAGCCATGACGAGCGCGGCGGTACAGCGGGTCGCCTTCTCGCCGAATCTCATCACCGAATGGTGTGTGTTGCGACGCCACTGCGGTCACGCTTCGCAGCACTGGCGGTCACGCATCGTAGAACTACCGTGAGGGTATGACTACTCGTGCCGACCATGGCTTGGGCCGCGTTGGTATCTGGACGTTCGCTCTCGATCTGCAACCGATGCGCAAGGCCCAAGAAGCGGCCGCCGAACTCGAGTCACTCGGGTACGGCTGCATCTGGGTGCCAGAGGCGGTGGGTCGTGAGCCCTTTGCATCGTGCGCGCTGTTGTTGTCAGGCACCTCGCGCATCGGTGTGGCGACAGGCATCGCGTCGATGTATGCGCGCAGCGCGATCACGATGCAAGCCGGCTGGCGCACGTTGACCGAAGCCTTCGGAGAACGCTTCACGCTGGGCATTGGTGCGAGTCACGAACACATGGCCACCAAGTTGCACAAGAGCGCCTACGAGAAGCCCTATTCATCGATGGTCGCGTACCTCGACCAGATGGATAAAGGTCTCTACGCGGCTGCTGCGCCAACAACAGCGCCACGGCGCGTGCTGGCGGCTCTCGGGCCAAAGATGCTCGCGCTGTCGGCGCAACGCGGGCTCGGTGCGCATCCGTACTTCGTGCCGCCAGAGCACACGCAGATTGCGCGTGGTGTGCTCGGTGATGGCCCGCTCTTGGCACCCGAACAAGCGGTGCTCTTCGAGACCGACCCGATCAAGGCGCGAGAAGTCGCCCGCAAGTTCATGGCGACCTACATTCGCCTGCCGAACTATGCGAACAACTTGCGTCGCCTTGGTTACACCGATGATGATCTGGGCGACGCCACGCGTCCGCCGAGTGATCGCATGGTTGACGCGATCGTCGCGTGGGGCACCATTGACGATGCAGTTGCGCGTGTCAAGTCACACTTTGATGCGGGCGCTTCGCACGTCAGCATTCAAGTGATCGATGCCGACCCGATGGCGTTGCCGATGCGCCAGTGGCGCGAGCTCGCCGAGGCGACCAAACACCTCTAGACGACGAGGCGCCGCGACGCGCCAAAGACGTCTCGCTACACGCCAAAGACGCGCCGCTGAAGTTTGCGCATGCCCGCGAGCCAGCGCTCTGGGTCTGTCGCCTTGAGCTTCAGGTAGTCGGCCACTTCAGGGTGAGGAAACACAAAGAAGCGTTCGGCGACGAGGGCATCATGCACCGCATCGGCAACCTCGTGTGGCTCGAGCACGGCCCCGGCGGCACGCACGACGTTGCCCGCATTCGCGTTGATCGCGGTGTCGTCGGTCGGGCGATCGCCGCCTCGCAACATTGCGGTGTTGACACCCTGAGGGCATAGACAACTCACGCGCAGGCCGCGCGAGCCGTAGGTGATCGACAACCACTCGGCAAATGCGACGGCTGCATGTTTGGTGACGGAATACGGCGCCGAACCGATTTGCGCCAGCACGCCGGCAGCGCTCGCGGTCGACGCGAAGTACCCGCGACCCGCCGCCAACCATTCGGGCAACAAGTACTTGGCAGCCCAACGGTGCGCATGCACGTTTACGTCGAACGAGGTGTTCCAGTCGGTTTCGGATGCCGACAGATCGGTGCCCATGGCGACGCCAGCATTGGCGAAGAACAGATCAATTGGTCCGGCCAGTCGACGCGCTTCGGTGATGAGTCGTTCGTTCTCTCGTTCGCTTGCCACATCGGCCACGATCGCGTGCGCCGAGTTGGCGCGACGAGCGTTCAATCGCGCAGCGATCGTTTCGAGAGCGGCGCCAGAGCGATCACTCAAGACGACGGTGGCACCTGCGTCGTGAAATCGTTCACCAAGTGCTGCCCCAATGCCACCAGCGGCGCCTGTAACGACGGCGACTGCGCCACGAAACTCCACACGCCGATGTTAGGTGGTCACATGCCACGCGGTGTCGTGCGTATCCGAGGTAGACGCAGCCGTGAGCGATAGTCTGCGGCGCACGGCTTCACCCCCGTGCGATACAGCAACTAGAACATAGAGAGTCAACGAGAGGACACCGCCAGATGAACGACACGATTCAGCGATCAGCAAATCATGATGCAATCGTGTTGGCAGAGGCCATCGAAGTCATTGACAAGGCGCTCGCGGAGATTGGCTCTCGACAGCTGGTGACGACGACTGAAGTGGCCGACCTCTTGCTTGACGTTCGGCAGTTGCTCAACCAAAAAGTCGAGTCCACCACCGCTTCTTCGAAGTAGTCGCTTCAGCAGCGCTCGCTGTGCTCGGGCGAGGTGCCGCATAGATCAATTGATTGAGTGAACGCTCGATTCGATCGCGCAACAGTTCGGGTTCGGCGACCGCCGCCGTGTCGATGTGAATGCCGATGTCGAGCGAACCGTTGTACGACAGCAGGGTCGCATTGAATGCGACGCCGCCCAGAGGGCCGATGGGGAAGTTCTCGACGATGAGCCCACCAGCGATGTACAGCGGCACACCTCCGCTGCGCACGTTGGAGGTTGCAAAGTCAATCGATTGGCTCTGGGTTCGGGCGATGCGGGTCAGCACCGAGGTCGGCAGATTGGCAGAGAGCGTGGCGAGCGTGTCGAGTGAAGCGGTCTTGGCTCCCTCGCGCGCTTGCACGAGCGCCTCGTTGACTGCCGCGAATCGTTCGACAATCGGCATCTCACCGGTGGGCACGAGCAGTTTCGCCAGAGAGAACGCGTTGCTTCCCGAAGACTCGGTGCGAGTGCTGATGGCGATAGAGGTGCGCAATGATTCGACCGGTGCGCCACATTCGCGGTGATAGGCGCCGGCAGCGTCGGCGACCGCGGCGACGAACGCCGTGTTGAGCTTTCCACCCAACGCACGACTGGCGTCAATGAGCTCGCGGTAAGGCACGCGCACGGTCTCGAGTCGACGTTGCAGTGAGCGCTTGGTCCACAGTGGCGAGCGCGCCGGGTCGACTTCGCCCATCTGGTTGAGCAGCCCGCGCACCGAATCGTTCAGTTGCGTCGCCACACCAGGTAGCCGGGTGGGCTCACTCAGCACCTCGCGCACTTGTTTGAGCAAACCGAGCGGAACTCGCAGGGCATCGGTCATCGATGAACGCAGCAAATCGGCGGGCTCGTCGGCAGGCAGCGTCGGCTCAGCGAGAGGCGTGACGGGCAAGGGCGGCGGAAGTGGCGCATTGCGTTCGAGGTCGATGAACTGCAGTGAGAGCATCACGCCACCCTCACCATCGGCCACGGTGTGATGCAACTTTATGATGAGGGCACCACCGCCACCTGCGAGACCGTCAACGACCACGAACTGCCACAGCGGTCGTGTTCGCTCGAAGGGATCATTGATGATGAGCGTTGCGAGATCGAGCAACTGGCGTTGCGTGCCCGGCGTTGGCAACGACATGCGTCGCACGTGATAGTCGATATTGAATTCAGGGTCGTCGACCCAACGTGGTGCACCAAGTGCCGCCGGAGTTGGTCGCACTCGTTGCCGCAGTCGCGGCACCGCGATGGTCGCACGCTGCATGCGCTCGCGAAACAGCGAGTAGTTAATCGGTCGATCGAGCACCGTGACGTTGCCAAAGGTTGATGCCAGGAATGGATCTTTTTCCATTCGCCACATGAGGCCCTCGGCCTCACTCATGCGCGAGTCGAATCGCGGTACTTGCGGGTCGGTGAGGAGGGCGTCGTTGGTCACGAGATCGTGGCGGTGAACTGCAGGGCGATGGTGCCGAGCAGGGTGCCAACGACAGAGCCTACGAGAATGTCGCTCACATGGTGAATGCGCACGACGACGCGCGAGAGCGCGATCACCACGGCAAACACGAAGAAGCCAGTCATCCACCCCGAGTGCACCCAACCGCTGAGAATCATCGACGCAAAGAACGCCGACGAGGCATGCCCGCTCGGGAAACTGCTCGTGAGAGGTCGACGAACGGTGAACCGAGCATCACCCGTGACGGTCGGGCGAGTGCGCCGAAATAGCCGCTTGATGCCTTGGTTGAGCAGCAGACTCTCAGCACCCATCAATGCGGCGAGCACCACCGCCTGTGACCACGAGAGTGACCCGGTGAGTGCCCCGACCACGCCGATGACGTGCCAAATCGCCCCGAAGTCGCCAACCGCACTGGCGGTGTTAAAGAGATAGACGAGCGGTCGCACATTGCGCAGCGGCTCGAACCAGCCGTCGAGCCGTTCGTCGATGCGGTCGACTCGCGCTACGAACGAGCTCATGCGATTGGGGCGAGGCCCACCGCTTTGCGGCGGATGTTGACAGCGACGGTGCCCTCGGCGTGCGCGACGCTCGGATCACCGCCATGTGCCGGGCACCACTGCTGATAGTCGCACCAGTCGCACAACTTCTGCACTTTGGTGGCGAACTCGCCGCTTGCCGTCGCAGCGTTGAGGTCGTCGAAGACGTGGCGCGCAGTCGTGCGAACCTCGTCGAGTGCCTCGGGTGTGACCTCTTGGCTCACGACCCGCTTGTTGCGCGGAAACTCGTCGCGACCACCACCGAGGTAGTAGACGCGCACTTCGTGCGGCGTCTGTTCGAGTTGCACCTGACACATGAGCGCATACAGCATCAACTGGCGGAAGTTGTCGGTTGAGTATTCCGACCGCTTCGGCACTGAACCCTTGTAGTCGCTCACCACCAGACGACCCTTGACGCGCTCGAGTCGGTCAATGAAGCCCGCAATCTCAAAGTCGCCCAGCCGAGCGCTGACCCATTTCTCTAATTCGACGATGTCTGCATCTTGCGGATGCTCGATGCGGTAGTACGCGCGCACCGCTTCGCGCGCGGCTTCCCAAAACGCTTCGGTGGCGGCAGGGTCGAGCGCGAGCAGTCGGAAGTCGTCGTCGTTGAGGAATTCTTTTTGCGCCTGATCGAAGGCTTCACGTGCGGCGTCAGAGGTGCGCTCTGGCGCGGGGCGCTGCAGCAGCAATTCGAGAATGCGGTGCGTGAAGTTGCCGCGCAAGGCGACCTCGACAGGCAGTTTCGGAACCGAGTCGATGTACTGAAAGCGATACTTCATCGGGCAGCCGAGAAACGTATTAATGCGTGACGGCGACAGCCGCGGCAACTTCGATTTCGGCGATGATCGCGGCCCGGGCATGCGCACGCCAGCGTAGGCGCACGGTATGTCAGCGGGCTGAGATACCCGTGGCAATCTCTCGAACGAAGTCAGCGAATCGCTCGGGCGCATCGAGCGGCCCGAAGTGGCCGAGGTCGCGCCATTCGACGAACGTGCAGTCGGGGATTCGCTCAGCCACCCGCGGAGCGATTGCTGCGGGCGACATCTCGGCCAAAGCACCTGCCATCACCCACGTTGGCGTGCGCAACTCGCCGAGGCGTTGCCAAGTGTCGTGGAAGGCGCCCATCTCATAGGTCTGTGCCTCGAACTCGGGGTCGCACTTCAACTCGACACCGTCGTTGCGTTGCACGAAACCGTGGTGCACGTAGGCCGCGAGGGCATCAGGGTGCAGTGACGACAGCGGAGGTTTGGCGGCAAAGTTGGCGATCGCGTCGGCGTAAGCAGGAAAGCTGCGGCGGCGCCGACGCGTGACCTCGGCGAGCGGGTTGGCGCGCGCCGACTGCGTGCGCGCCTCGGGCGGAAAGATGATCGGCTCAAACACGATGAGACCGGCGAAGTGCTGCGGTTCGCGCAGTGCGGCCATGATGAGGCCAGCTCCGCCCATCGAGTGACCGACACCGACGACGGGCCGCCCGGCGGTGGTCGCCACGGCGCGTGCAACCGCGAGTGCGTCGTCGCCAAAGCCCTGCCACGTAAGCGACCAGTTGCGGGGCGGCGTCGTATCGCCATAGCCGCGATAGTCGAAGGTGGTGCGGTCGAACTCAGGTAGGTGCGAGGCGACCGGAGCGAACACACGCCCGTGAAAACCGGTGGCGTGCGAAAAGAGCAGTGCAGGAAGCGGGAGTCTTGCCACGGCACTACGTGAGGCCGGATTTGGCGCGGCAGTGGCTGCCTCGTCGTACACCACGACGCTCACGTCATCTGACGAAGCCACGTGACGAGTTGAGCGGGCGAACACCTTGCTCAACCTATGTCATGCCTCGGTCGATGTCATGTCTGGGTCGATGTCAGACCTCGGTATGCTCGCCGCATGATCGACCTCACGGCATCGCTGCTGCCCGGCGACGATCATGAGTTTCGTCGCGAGATTCGTGCGTGGCTGAGTGAGCACCCACGACCAACTGGCGAGCAGCTGGCGCGGCGCGGCTTGGTGGCACCACACTGGCCACGTCCGTGGGGTCTCGATGCGTCGCCGATCGAACAATTGCTCGTTGACGACGAGTTGCGCCGCGCCGGCGTGCAGCGACCGACGAATCCGATCGGCATCGGCTGGGCTGGGCCAACGATCGTGATGGCGGGCACCCAAGAACAGAAAGATCGGTACCTCTTCGAACTGCTGTCGGGCGAGCATTTCTGGTGTCAGCTCTTCAGCGAACCCGAGAGTGGCAGCGACTTGGCCAGTTTGCGTACCACTGCGGTGCGTGACGGCGACGAGTGGGTCGTGAACGGTCAGAAGATCTGGACCTCAGCGGCACAGTTTGCGCAGTACGGCATATTGCTTGCACGCACCGACGCGCGTGCCGACAAACATCACGGCATCACGTATTTCATCTGCGAGATGCGAGCGCCCGGCATCGAGATTCGCCCGATTCGCGAGATGACGGGCGGGGCGACGTTTAACGAAGTGTTCTTCACCGATGTGCGCATTCCACACGACAACGTGGTCGGCGACGTGCACGACGGCTGGCGACTCGCGCGCGTGACGCTCGGCAACGAACGCGTGTCGCTTTCGACAGGCGGAGCACTGTGGGGTCGTGGCCCGACCGCGATGGACGTGGTCGATGCGGCGCGCGCCATGCGAACCAGGGGGGTCACGCTCGATGCAGACGTGCGCGATCAAGTGACACGGCTATATCTGCGCCACGTACTTCTCGAATTGATTCGCACGCGAACGCTCGTGCAGCGATTGGCAGGCGCCGAACCCGGGCCCGAGGCGAGTGTGCGCAAAATCATGGCAGACGAACACGGCCAAGACGTCATGGCCGTGGGGCAGCGCTTGGTGGGGGCGACGGCGATGCTGTTGGGGGCGACCAACGCCGAGCTGCCCCGCGAAGTAGCGATGTTTGCCTCGCCCGAGTGGGCGCAGGGCACCTTGTTTTCCCGCGCACTCACCATCGGCGGTGGTACGGGTGAGGTACAGCGCAACATTCTGGCGGAACGCGTACTCGGGTTGCCCCGCGACGCGACGCCAACTACCTTTTCTGCCCATGGCAACCAAGCGTCGTAAACTCATAAAGAAGAAGGCCGCAAAGAAGGCCGCCAAGAAGAAGGCGAAGAAGGTCGCCAAAAAAGCAAAGAGGGCCGCCAAGAAGGCGAAGAAGGCTGCGACGAAGGTCAAGAAGAAGCCCGCAAAGAAGAGGGCCGCGAAGAAAAAGCCCGCGAAGAAGTCGACGAAGAAGCCCGCGAAGAAGCCCGCGAAGAAGCAGGCGCCAGCGAAGGCCGCCGGCGGCATCACCACGATCGCTGGCATCATTCGCACACACGCCAAGAACCTCTCGGGCAAGGTCGCCCTCGTGCAGGGCGACCGCGTGCAGACCTGGCACGAGCTCTACCAGCGCTCGTCGCAGGTCGCCCAGGCGTTGAAGGCGGCAGGCATCGGAATTCAAGACCGTGTCGCCTTCCTTGACAAGAACTCGATCGAGCACTTCGAGGTGTTCTACGGCTGTGCGATGTTGAACGCCGTCAGCGTCGACATCAACTTCCGCCTCGCACCACCAGAAGTTGCGTACATCGTCAATGACTCGCGCGCCAAGGTGTTCGTGGTGGGCCCCGATTTCGTGCCGGTGCTTGATGCCATCGTCGATGAATTGCCGCACACCAAGAAGATCGTCGTCATCGGCGGTCATCCGAAGTTTGAGTCGTATGAGTCATGGGTGGCGCGCTACTCGGCGGTCGACCCAGGCGTTACGGCGAAGGCCCATGATGTGGCGTTCCAGCTGTACTCAAGCGGCACGACGGGTCGCCCCAAGGGCGTGATGCTGACCAACGACAACTTCCTCGGCATTCTCCCGAGTGCACGCGACCTCTGGAGCATGAACGAGCACGCCGTCAACCTGGTGGCGATGCCGCTCTTCCACATCGGTGGCAGCGGTTGGGCGACTGCAGGTCAGTACAACGGTTGCAAGTCGATTATTTTGCGCGAAACCACCGACATCGGCGGCATGGTGAAGATGATTGGTCAGCATCGAATCACCCATGCGTTCATGGTGCCGGCGCTACTCGCCTTCACCTTGATGGTGCCTGACATTGACAAGGCCGACTTCTCGAGCCTCAAGTTGATCGCGTACGGTGCCTCGCCGATTTCCGAGCAGGTGCTGGCGCAGTCGCTGAAGACCTTCAAGTGCGAGTTCGTGCAGGTGTACGGGCTCACCGAGACCACCGGCGTGGTCACCATGCTGATGCACGAAGATCACGACGTCGACGGCCCGAAGAAGCATCTGCTGCGTTCATGCGGCAAGCCGTCGATGGGCATCGAGCTGAAGATCGTCAACGAGCAGGGCAAGGAAGTGCCAGCCGGCGAAGTCGGCGAGATCATCATTCGCTCGAAGCAGGTGATGAAGGGTTACTGGAACATGCCTGAAGAGACCGCCAAGTCGATTCGCAACGGCTGGTTCTACACCGGTGATGCCGGGTACAAAGACAAAGAGGGATACGTCTACATTCACGACCGCGTCAAAGACATGATCGTGTCGGGTGGTGAGAACGTCTACCCGGCAGAAGTCGAGAACGCGCTCATGAAGCACCCTGCGGTGCAAGACGTGGCGGTCATCGGTATCCCTGACGATCGCTGGGGTGAGGTGCCGCTCGCCATCGTTGTGCGCAAGGCCGGTGTTGAGGTCACCGAAGATGACATCGTTGCCTTTGGCCGCACGCAGCTGGCTGGCTTCAAGACGCCGAAGAAGGTGGCGTGGGCTGATGCACTGCCTCGCAACCCAAGCGGCAAGATCTTGAAGAAAGATCTGCGCGCGCCGTACTGGCAGGGTCGCACCCGACAAGTCAACTGAGCCCGCCCGTCGGCGCGGTTGCGCCCGAGTTGGTGCTAGAGCGCGCGTTGAGGTCGCCGTCGTGCCCGAGTTGCCGCCGCCGCTCACTGGCGATGGCGAACTTCCCGCGCACTAGGTTTTCGTCACTATGAAAATCAGCATGATGATGAGTTACGCCGGCGGTTTCGTCGAAGGTGCTACCCGTGTGGCCGAGCTTGAACGCGCAGGTTTGGATGTCGTGTGGATTCCTGAGGCCTACAGTTTCGACGCCATCTCACAGGTGGGTTATCTCGCCGCGGTCACCAAGCGCGTCGAGATTGGCACGGGCATCATCAACGTGTACTCGCGCACCGCATCGCTCACCGCGATGACTGCCGCGGGTTGCGACTATGTGTCGGATGGTCGTTTCATTCTCGGGCTCGGTGCGTCTGGCCCGCAGGTCGTGGAAGGTTTCCATGGCGTGCCATACGAAAAGCCGATGCAACGCATCAAGGAATACATCGAGGTATGTCGCGATGTGTGGAAGCGCGAGAAACCGCTCAGCTACGCCGGCCAAACCGTGCAGGTGCCGTTGCCGGCGGGCGAGGGCACCGGGCTTGGCAAGCCGCTCAAGATCATCAATCGCCCGTTGCGGGCCGACATTCCGGTGTGGTGGGCGTCGCTCAAAGGCTTGAGCGTCGAGGCGACCGCCGAGATGGCCGATGGTTGGCTGCCGGTGTTCTTTGTGCCCGACAAGTTCGAGCAGGTGTGGGGCAAGGCATTGGCCAAGGGCAAGGCCAAGCGTGCCGCTCATCTGAAGCCGCTCGAGATCTCCGCTGGTGGATTGGTGGCAATTGACGAGTCGCTCGTCGGCGAAGCCAAAGACAAGGTGCTCGACATGGCCCGACCGAACGTCGCGCTGTATGTCGGTGGCATGGGCGCGCGCGGCAAGAACTTCTACAACGACATTTGTCGCGAGTATGGCTACGAGCGTGAAGCCATCGAAGTGCAAGACCTCTACCTCGAGGGCAAAAAAGACGAAGCCGCTCGTGCCGTGCCGCGCGAGATGCTCGAGCTCACCAACTTGGTGGGGCCGGCTGGTTACGTGAAAGAACGCATTGCAGCGTTTCGTGCTGCAGGGGTAACGATGCTGTCGGTGAGCCCGGTCGGCGCCAACGCGACGCAGACGCTCGGCACATTGCGCTCACTTATCGACGCGTAGTGGCATCGCTGCGCAGGTGCGCGCGAATGCGACTAGGCAATACTTCGCAATTCTGCACGCACGCGTCGCGTGAGAACGAGATAGACGAGTGACGTCGCGGCTGCAACTGCGCCGAAAATCGCAACCGTCGCACGTGCCCCAACCTGTTCAGAGACGATGCCCGCTGCCACGCTGCTCAAGGCCAGCGACAAGGTGATGAGCGCAAAGTCGCCAGCGAGCACGCGACCACGCAGCTCATCGGGTGCCCGCACTTGTAGGCCGTAGGTCGACAATGTCCACTGTGCACCACCACCAAGGTGGGCGAACATCACGCTCACCGCGGCAACGAGCAAGATCGGAGCGGCTGCTGCTGCCATGTAGCCGACCGAGAACACCATGCCGGCGACACCGCACACCAGCAAGACGCGACGAAGATCTCCCTTGGCAAAACGAGCACCGATGATTGGCCCGATGCCCGAGCCAATACCGCGCGCACCGAGCAGGTATCCACGCCCAGCGTCGCCGGCAGCGAATGCATCGGCGGCATACACCGCAAGTTGACTCACGACGCCTGCGCCAATCGCGAAGGTCATCTTTGACGCCAAGAGTGCCAGAATCGTTGCATCGCGCCGCGCCAGATCAATGGCTTCTCGCATGTCGGCAATCGGTCGCACTGGGGCACGCACTGGTCCACGATCTTCTTGCATCGGTCGCTTGACGAGTGCGATGAGGCCGGCGGCGACGATGAACGTCGCGATGTCGGCGATGAACGCTGCTTGGCGGCCGAAGGTCTCGGCGAAGATTCCGCCAAGACCGGCACCGACGGCGAGCATTACGCCCCAACTTGAGCCAAAGAGGGCATTCGCCCTACGCAATTCGTCAGCATCGCGCGCCAAATTTGGCACCGCAGCTTCAACCGCGGGGCGTACGAATGCGGCAAATGCTGCGATCAAGCCTTGCGAAACAAACGCCAGCCAAATGTGCGTGGTGCCGACGAACAGCAGACCGCACGCTGCAACGGCCTGCAGTATCGAAACCACGATGAGTACTTGTCGACGGTCGTATCGATCGGCAACGGGGCCGCCGAGCGGTGAAGCAAGAAACGATGGAAGAGAGAACGCCACCAGCAACAGCGACACCAGCAACGCCGAGTCGGTCACGTCTTGCACCAAACCAGCTAGCGCCACGAAGGTGAACCAGTCGCCCATGAACGACAGGTTCTGGGCAACAAAGAGCAGCCGCAGGTCGCGGTTGTCGCGCAACACGTTGGGCTTGCGCATGGCGCCGCTCATGTGCGCACCCGCACGTCACCTGGTATCACGTCTGGCTCTTCGCGTCAGCGCTCAGACAGTTTGCTGACGCGTGCGAGCACTGCTTCGGCTTCGTGCACGATGCGCCGCACAAGTTCGCCAGCGGGAACCAGTTGGTTGATGGCTCCGACGCCCTGGCCGGCGGGGTAGAACTCGCGCGAGACGTCGACCTCGGTGCCGGTCGGATACCCGAGATGATTCACGCCGGCCTGCATCGATGCCACGGCCTGTTGCGGAAACGGCTTGAGATCGGCAGGGTTCTTGTCGTAGTGCCGGGTCCAGTCGTTGGCGACGACACGGCAGGTCTTGCCGGTGTAGGCGCGCGAAATGGTGGTGCCGTCTTCGCTCGTTGCCAGCAGCGAGTCTTTGTATCCGTTCACGGCGCGCGCTTCGGGTGTGGCGATGAATCGGGTGCCAATCCACACACCGTCGGCACCGAGTGCGAGTGCGGCCGCGAGACCGCGACCGTCATACAAGCCCCCGGCGGCAACGACTGGCACCTTGTCACCGACGGCATCGACGACTTGTGGCACGAGTGCCATCGTGGCGACGAGCCCAGTGTGTCCGCCCGCCTCAGTGCCTTGTGCGACAACGAAGTCACAACCGCTCGCCACTGCAGCGGTCGCGTGCTTCACCTTGCCGCACATCGAGCCGACGAGGATGTTGTTCTTGTGCAGCAGATCGATCACTTCGCGCGGCACGCCGAGGCCAGCAACGAAGATCGAAGCACCGCCTTCGATCACCGCCTTGATGCCCGAGTCGACTTGCTGAGGTAGGGCAGTAAGCAGGTCGACGCCGAAGGGTTTTGCGGTTCGTTCGCGAACCAACCGCATCTCTTCAGGAAGTTCATGTTCGCGCATCGTCGACGCGCCGAGTGTGCCGATGCCGCCGGCCTCGCTAACGGCAGCCACAAGCTCGTGATACGACACGCCACCCATGCCCGCCAACATCACCGGGTGGTCGATGCCGAGCATCTCGGTGAGTCGTGTACGCATGCAGGCGAGGTTAGTTGTCGTACGCGCCGCGCGACGAGAGGTAGCCACGATGCCAGCGTCGCGGCGTGAAGGCGCTGGCGCGCGGTTCGTCTTCGAACATCCAGCGCACGAACTTTTGTTTGCGCCAGGTTCCGCCATCGATGATGCGCAGCGCACCGCAGGCGAGTCGTTCGCTGGCGAGCGCGCGCCCAAGTATCGCCGACATGTGATGGTCGGCGAAGAAGTTGCGCCGCATCGCGCGACGGTAGCGACGCGCCGGGTTGGGCGTGGCCGCCGCCTCGCCCGCCAACATGCCAGACAGCAGCGCCTGACCGATGCCTTCGCCCGTCAATACGTCGGTCGCTCGCGCGGCGTCACCGACAAAGAGCACGCTGCCATGGGCGAGCGGTGATTTCGTCACTTGAGCAGGTATCGGCCAAGCCATGAACTTGTCTTCGATTACCGCGGTTGCACCGAGAGCTTCGCGTACGTGTTGTCGCTCGAGAATCTCTCGCCACAACGCCCGTGAATCAGCGGTACGCACCGCACCACCGCGCAGAATGCCATAGCCGAGATTTGCCCGACCGCCTTGGAGTGGAAACGACCACGCGTAACCCGGCAGCAACTCGGGTTCGAACCAGACGAACAGTCGCTGCGCCGCTGGGCCGGTGACGTGGTGGGCATATTGCCGCGCAGCATGCCATTCGCCGAGATAGGCATCGTCGTCTGGGGCCGCGGCCTTGCGCACTGGCGACCACATGCCGTCGGCGGCAATCACGGTGCGAGCGTCGAAGATGCCAGTGGAGGTCTCGATGCGCATGCGGCCGTTTGGGGTTGCATGCGCGTTCGCCGTCGCGGCGGGTGTCGCGACGGTCGATGCGATGTGCATGAACTCTGTTGCTTCGCGCACCTCGACACCGAGCGACCGCGCGTGGTGCACCAGAGCGTTGTCAAGATCGTGGCGAGTTGCGATGGCGGCGAACTGGCCTTCGGCGGGCAGTTGCAATTCAATGGTGCGGCCCGAAGGTGAGCGCAAGGTGACATCACGGCATGGGGTCCAACTCGGCACTCGCGCGGGCGGCAACCCGAGTTGCTCGAGCAGTCGCAAGGCACCCGTGGTGAGGCCGTCGCCGCAGCACTTGTCACGCGGAAAACTGGCCTTGTCAATCACCACCACGTGAAGCCCGGCGCGTTGGGCGGTGATTGCGGCGGCAATGCCAGCGGGCCCAGCGCCAACAACGAGAACATCGACCGGGCTCGTCACGCGCGTGAAAGGCTAGATTGCGACGGCGTCAAACATCTGACGAATGCATCGAAAAGGAGTCACAGCCATGGCCAAGTTGTGTGAGGGAAGAGTCGCAGTTGTTACCGGGGCGGGTCGCGGCATCGGTCGTGAGCACGCGCTCAGTCTGGCGCGACACGGCGCGCACGTCGTGGTCAATGACCTCGGTGCAGGCGTCGACGGCAGCGGTGGTGACGCATCACCCGCCAACCAAGTGGTGGCGGAGATTGAGGCGATGGGCGGCAAGGCGATTGCCAATGGCGACGACATCTCCACCTTTGATGGGGCAGAGCGACTCATCAAAATGGCAGTCGACACCTTTGGCGACCTGCATGCCGTGGTGAACAATGCAGGCATTCTGCGCGACCGAATGATGGCGAACATGAGCGAGGCCGAGTGGGATGCCGTCATCAAAGTGCACCTCAAGGGCACATTTGCCCCCGCACACTTTGCAGCGGCCTACTGGCGTGACCAGTCGAAGGCCAACAAGCCAGTTGACGGCCGCATCATCAACACCACTTCGGTGTCTGGGCTCTATGGCAACGTCGGCCAGTCGAACTATGGCGCCGCAAAGGCGGGTATCGCCGCGTTCACGGTGATCACTGCTCTTGAACTCGCGCGCTACGGTGTCACGGTCAACGCCGTCGCGCCAGTTGCGCTCACTCGAATGACGGAGAATCTGCAACCCACTCCGCCGACCGACGAAGAGCGCGAAGCACAGTCGCCACGATGGATTGCACCAATCGTCACGTGGTTGGCGTCAGCAGAGAGCAAGGGCGTGACTGGTCGCGTGTTTGAAGCAAGTGGTCGCACCTTCGCGATTGCCGAAGGATGGGTGCGGGGTCCGTCGCATGCTCCGGTTGATGACCCGACTCGACTCGGCCCGATTGTCGAAGAATTGCTCGGCAAGGCCCGACTGAACTCAGGCATGGATGGCAAGCCGGGCGGTTGGCCGCAACCACAGAAGAAATAGCCACGCGT